>Ga0307375_10001504_pt1 | contig 25379 bp, 16 predicted proteins | sample TR1MG_FD_202531 | JGI IMG/M metagenome (GOLD analysis project Ga0307375, IMG submission 202531) | Soil microbial communities from Risofladan, Vaasa, Finland - TR-1 | ecosystem: Environmental > Terrestrial > Soil > Coastal area > Acid sulfate soil | place: Finland: Risofladan, Vaasa | collected...
GCCTGGGGCCAGGAAGGCCAGGTCGTGGCAAGCGCCCGGGTCGGACGCAAAAGACCTGCGCCCGCCGCCACCGCTAAGGCTGAGCCCGAGAGCGCCTGCTTCAAGAAGGTTCTACGTGGAAGATTCACTGTAAAGGTTCTCCGCTTTCTTTAGGTGATTGTTTAAGGATATCGAATCCCTTAGGGTGGGAGACGCGACTTTACGCCAAATTATTCCCACGCGTGGTGGCGGCTGCGAATGGACCCTCATGGCCCACGCGCCCGAAGACGAGCGTGCGCCCTGAACACATGCCTCGTACTCCCCAACGTCTTCTCGGAGGAGCGCCCCGGTATCGCCTGCCTCCTTATACTTCTTTAGCGGAATTAAGGCTTAGCAAAATCTCTCTCACCCTGTAAAGTATGGCTTGGCTAGGGCGAGGCACCCAGCTTGGCCTTTATGCCCCGAGCGCCGACATCGATCATCGATTCGACCTTTACGCCATGAGGATCTACAAAAGATATGCCCCGGGGTCATTAAAAGGTGTGTAGAACGCAGCGTGCATCGTATAGGGGCTTTACGCCTCCGGCCTTGGTATTTTTCCTTGCGGTGCCGCTTCTGTTAACGGGGTGTGCCGTAGGCCCCCGCTTCCAGACCCCCAGACAATCACTGCCCGCACGTTTTCATGCAGCCCCTCAGGATGCGGCCCCGCTTTGGCCCCACAAAACCTGGTGGCATGGATTTGGATCAAAGGCTCTCGACCGCCTGATCCTGGCCGCCGAGCAACGAAATTTCAGCATTCGAGTAGCCGTAGCTCAGTTACAGGCCGCTAATGCGCAAGCGGAAGTGGCAGGCGCTCCGCTCTTACCCGCAGTCAATGCAAGCGGTAATGCGCAGTGGCAACGCACACGGCAAGGCTTGCTTACGGCCGGCGGCGGCGCAAGCCGCAGTCCGTTGTATGGGGCGTCGGTACAGGCCTCTTATGAGTTGGATTTTTGGGGCAAGAATCGTGACGCGCTCCGGGCCGCGCTCGCCGATGCCGCGGCGTCGCGATTTAACCGCGATACCGTAGCCCTGAGTACCCTAAGCTCGGTTGCGACGACCTGGTTCCAGATCCTCGCCGATCGGGCCGCGCTTTCGATCGGTCTGCGTAATTTACATGCCGCCCGTCGTCTGCTGCGCCAGTTCAAGGCGCAGTTTAAGGCCGGCACCGTGGATATCGTCACGGTCGCCCAACAAAGCGCCCTCGTGGCGTCGGAGCGCGCGAATATCCCCATACTGCGCTCGAACCTCGGACAAGAGACCTTAAGCCTCGGTCTACTGGTAGGCCAACTCCCGGAAGATGTGGTCGTCCCGCGTGGCCACATCGAGGACTTAAACGTCCCGCCTCTAGAGGCGGGGCTTCCTTCCGGTCTTCTGACGCGCCGTCCAGACGTGGCCCAGGCGCGCGCGCAATTGATATCCGCGAACGCGCGCGTCCGTGGCGCGATCGCGGCCTTCTTTCCGACCATCTCCCTCACCGGATCGGCGAGCACGAGTAGTGCCGCGCTTCATACGCTCTTGCAACCTGGATCTCTCCTCGAAAGCGCGGCAAGCTCGCTTAGCCAACCGCTGTTCGAGGGCGGCGCGCTCACGGGCCAGCTCGCCGTCAGTCGGGCCACCTATCGGGAGTACGTCGTCCTTTATGAGGAGGCGGTGGTCCGGGCCTTTACGGATGTCGAAACATCTTTGACCGCGTTCCATTACGCGCAAATACAAGCGCGCCGCGCGGCGGAAGCGGTGCGGGAAGCGCGTAAGGCCTTAACGGCGGTCAAGGCGCAACTCCAAGCGGGCATTATCGATGTCAGCGTGGTTTTGACCGCAGAGCAGACGCTACTCTCCAATGAAAACGCCTATACTCAGGCGCAACTCGCGCATCTCGATGATGCGGTCAAGCTCTATGAAGCCCTGGGTGGCGGCTGGCACGTCCCTACCCCCTCAACTCCGGCCGGAAGCTAATCCATGTCGCGCACGAAACGTCTCCTGATCGTCGTCTTCTCGGGTGTCGCGGTGCTCCTTGGCTATCGACTCTTACACAAAGCGCCCGCGCATAAGAAACCGCCCACGCCCGTATCGGTACGGGTGGCCCGCGCGATACGTACCGCCGTTCCCATATCCCTGCGCGCGCTTGGTATCGTCGAGGCCTATCACACTGTTACCGTCAATCCTATGATCAGCGGGCCTATGACGACCGTGGATTTTCATGAGGGAGACGTCGTTCACAAGGGACAATTGCTCGCCACCATAGATCCGCGACCTTATCAGGCAGCCCTGGCACAAGCCTTAGCCAAACGCGATCAAGACCGCGCGCATCTCGCCGGCGCGCGCGATATCCTCAAACGCTATGATCTTTTGATCGGCCACCATTATATTTCTGCCGAAATCCTCGCTCAACAAAAGGCGGCGGTAGAAGAGGATCAAGCGATCGTCGCGCAAGATAATGCGGCCGTCGATACCGCGCAAACCAATCTGAGTTATACGCGCATTCGCGCGCCCATCGAGGGACGGACCGGCATCCTTCAGGTCAACGCCGGTAATATCGTAGGCCCGAGCCTCACCGGGGGAATCGTCACCATTACCACCGTACAACCGATCTTCGTCCTCTTTAGCCTCCCCCAACAGGACTTGGCCCAGGTGGAATCGGCGCTCCATGCAGGCGGCCTGAACACCACCGCCTTTATAGGGCATAGCGCGGATCGCCGGGCGATCGCCCACGGAACGCTTACGGTGCTCGATAACGTCATAAACCAAGCCACCGGGACCTTGAGCCTTAAAGCGCGCTTCAAGAATCCCCGCCTAGCGCTCTGGCCTGGCGCTTATGTGGATATACGCCTTCGCGTACGTACGGAGCGTAACGCGCTTGTCGTCCCGTCTCCCGCGGTTCGTCAAGGCCCGACCGGTTCATTCGTCTATCTCGTGCGCCGCACAAATAAGAAGAATCAAGCGGGTGTCGCGCATGGATCCACAACCGCACATGACACCGCCATTGTAAGGCTTGTCCATGTGGGCTTTTCTAACCAGGACATCACGGTCATCACGTCCGGGCTCCATGCCGGCGATGATGTCGTGGTGCAAGGGGGCTCGCGCCTGCACCCGCACGCACTCCTGCGTATCCTGCACGCAAAGACGCCCACCGGACCGCGCGCGCACGCGACCCCCAGGCGGCCGATGTGAACGTCTCCGCGCCCTTTATCGCTCGCCCGATCGCGACTAGCCTCTTAGCCGTCGCCTTGTTATTGGCGGGTCTTTTGGGTTATCGAGCCCTTCCTGTGGCGTCTCTGCCTTCGGTCGATTTTCCTACCATACTCATCACGACGAGGCTGCCCGGCGCCAACCCCCAAACAATGGCCCGACTTATTACCGCCCCCCTGGAACGTCAATTCGGCGACATCGCGGGCCTTGATGCCATGAACTCTGTGAGCACGCTCGGGATGAGCGCGATCACGCTCCGTTTTTCACTCCACGAACGCCTCGATAGCGCCGCGCAAGCCGTGCAGGCGGCGATCAACGCCGCCGCCGCCACGCTTCCCCCCAATCTCCCCTACCCGCCCGTATACTCCGAGGTCAATCCCGCAGACGCCCCCATCATCGTCCTTGCGCTCACCTCGCAGATTGCGCCGATCGCAGCGCTCGCGAACGCCGCCAATACGCTTTTGCAGCCCAAGCTAAGCGAGGTCTCGGGCGTAGGTCAGGTCCGTGTCGCGGGAAATATGAAGAAGGCGATTCGCGTGCATATCGACCCCACACGGCTCGCCGCATACGGGCTCTCGCTCGAAGACGTGCGCACAGCCCTTACCGCCGCCAATCAAAACGGCCCCAAGGGCGGCTTTGAGGGGCGCGCGCAGGCCTTTTCTTTGGGTGCAAACGATCAAATCCAAACACCGCGCGATTTCAACCAAGTCGTCCTGGCCTCGGTTCATGGCGCACCGGTTACGATCGGGGATGTGGGATCTGTGAGCGATGGACTTCAAAATGAGATTGTCGCCGCCAGCTTTAATGGAATTCCGGCCGTCCTTCTCACCGTATATCGCGCGCCCGGAGCTAACATCGTTAACACCGTGGGTCGTATCGTCTCGGCGCTCCCAGCCCTGCAAAAGACGCTCCCGCCTGGCCTTAAGCTCGCGATCGTGGCCAATCGTACGGCAACCATTCAAGCCTCGGTCGCCGATGTCCGAATCACCCTCATGACCTCGGTGGTCCTGGTGATCTTGGTCATATTCCTTTTTCTGCCGACCTGGCGCGCCGCCATCATTCCGGCGGCATCCCTCCCACTTTCCTTGATCGGCACCTTTGCCGTCATGCACAGTTTAGGGTTTAGTCTCGATAACCTTTCCTTGATGGCGCTCACCGTAGCCTCCGGATTTGTCGTAGACGACGCCATTGTCATGATCGAAAACGTCGTGCGCTATATAGAAGCCGGGCTCACGCCTAAGGCCGCGGCAATCGAAGGCGCCCGCCAGATCGGCTTTACGATAGTCTCGTTGACCATCTCCCTCATTGCGGTCTTTATCCCGCTACTCTTTATGCCCGGACTCGTCGGTCGTCTCTTCCGCGAATTCTCCATGACCTTATCCATCGCGGTCGCCATGTCGGCCTTCATCTCGCTTACGCTCACACCTATGATGTGCGCCTATATCCTTCCTCCCGCGCAAGCCAAGTCCTCCCGCTCAAGTCTCTGGATCGAGCAGGCTTGGGTGGCGTTACGATCGCGTTACCGGGACGCTTTACTTTGGGTGTTGCGGCGCCGCGCGCAAACCATCGGCGCAGTCCTCTTCACGATCGTAGCCTCCATAGGGCTTTTCCTTATCATTCCCAAAGGATTACTGCCAGAGCAAGACACGAGCGAGATTGCGATCGCCACCTCCGCACGCGGGAGCATTTCATTGCCGGCCTTTCGATCGCTTGAAACACAGGCCGTGACGGGCCTCTTAAAAAATCCCGCGGTGGCGGGCGTCACCTCCTTTATCGGGACGGGCCTCACCAACCCGACACCCAATAGCGGCCGACTCACGGTCGTCTTAAAACCGATCGGAAAGCGGCCACCGTTACGCCAAGTCGAGACCGCGTTACACCACACACTTGCCGCCATACCGGGTCTTCGGGTCATCATGCAGCCGGTGCAAGACATCACCTTGTCGTCGCGTTTGTCGCCTGCGCAATATCAATACACCCTCACCGACACGAGCCGCGCGCGCGTGGACGGGTTTGCCAGACGGCTGGTGCAGGCGCTTCGCCCAAGCCCGCTCTTGCGCGACATCACCAGCAACACGGAAGGGCACGCGATCGAGACCCTCATTTCAATAGAAAGGGCTCGAGCGGCCGCACTCGGCGTGAGCATGCAGACGATAGAAAACACCCTGTACGACGCCTTTGGCCAGCGCCAAATCTCGACTATTTATACGCAAAATAACCAATATCGCGTCGTCTTGGGGGTTGACCGCGCATTTCGTCAACACCCCACGGATCTCATGTCTCTCTATGTCCCGGGGCGGGGCGGGGCGCAGATCCCGCTCTCTGAGATCGCAGATATCCATCAGAGACGGGCCGCCCTTTCCATCAATCAAGAAAACCAATTTCCATCCGCGACGGTGAGCTTTAATCTCGCACCCCACACGTCTTTGGGCCAGGCCGAACGTTACATACAGAAGGAGCAACAAAAGCTCCATAAACCCCGATCCATCACCGGTGTGTTTACCGGGGCCGCCGCGCAATTCCGCTCGGCGCTCGCGCACGAACCCGCGCTCATCCTGGGCACCTTAGTCGTGATCTATATCGTCCTTGGCATCTTGTATGAGAGCGTGATCCACCCCCTGACCATCCTGTCGACCTTGCCGTCGGCAGGGGTCGGGGCCCTTCTTGCGCTTTTCTTGAGCCATACGGAATTTACCATCGTAGCCCTCGTGGGCATCGTCTTACTTATGGGTATTGTGAAGAAAAATGGCATTATGATAGTCGATTTCGCGATCGAGGCGACGCGTAAGGGGGCTACACCCGAAGAGGCGATCGTCGAGGCCTCGGTGCTTCGGTTCCGTCCCATCCTGATGACGACCCTCGCGGCCCTTTTTGGTGCCCTGCCTTTAATCCTGGAGGGAGGGGCCGGGGCCGAGCTCCGCGTCCCCCTCGGGATCGCGATCATCGGCGGTCTTTTGATCAGCCAGTTGCTTACGCTTTTTACAACTCCCGTCATCTACCTCACGCTCGAACGGATACGCCGCCCGTCTTGGCTAGGCCAAGCCCCCGCGCTCTCCGAGTAATCCATGGACATTTCGGCACCTTTCATCAAACGACCGATTGCCACCATACTCTTGTCTCTCGGCATTCTGCTCGCAGGCCTCGTGAGCTACCATGCGCTCCCGGTCGCCGCCGTCCCCAACATTCCGTTACCGGCCTTCGTGGTATTTGTCAACGAGCCCGGAGCAAGCCCTCAGACCATGGCCAGTACGGTCGCAAGCCCCCTGGAGCGGCAATTAGGCCAGATCCCGGGGCTTGGTCAAATGATTTCCATGAATTCCACCGGATCGACGGCCGTCGTGCTCTTTTTTTCCCGGGTAGGCGAGGGCTCTAAAGACGCGTACGCGATCCAATCCGCCATTAACGCAGCGCTCCCCGATCTTCCCGAAAATCTCCCCAACCGACCTTATTACAAAGAATTCAATCCCGCATCTCGACCGATCATGACCATGGCACTTACCTCGCCCACCGAACGCCTGGGCCAAGTGTATGATGCGGCCAACACGATTTTAGTCGAGCGCCTCTCGCAAATCCGCGGGGTCGCGCAAGTCCAACTCGATGGCGCCCAATCGCCGGCTGTGCGCATTCGTATCCACCCGGCCGCCCTGGCCCAAGTAGGCCTCACCAGCGCTGATGTGTATAGCGCCGTGCAGCAGGCCAACGTCCTGAGTCCGCTCGGGGAGTTTCGCGGGCGCCATAGCGATTCGATCTTAGCCATCAATGGCCAATTACACACGGCGTCCCAATATCGCCATATCGTCCTGAAAGCGAAAACGGGGGCGCTCATCCACTTGGGCGATGTCGCCTCCGTAAGCGATAGCATTACAAACACCCGGCTTGCCGCCTGGGACGGGACGCAACCCGCGGTCCTTGTGACCATCACGAAGACACCCACAGCCAACGTCATAGCGACTGTCGATCAGATCAAAAAACGCCTTCCCGACATCCGCAGGTGGCTTCCGGCCGACATTAGCCTCCATATCCTCACAGATCGAACGACGACCATCCGCGCGAGCATACATGACATCGAGATTACACTGCTCATCACGATAGCCTTGGTGCTCGCGGTCGTTCTTGGGTTTATGGGCCGGGCGGCGCCGACCATCGCAGCCGGCGTCACCGTGCCTCTTTCGATAGCGGGGACCCTGGCCGGCCTCTGGGCGCTTGGGTTCTCGCTCGATAATTTTTCGCTCTTGGCGCTCACCATCTCGGTCGGCTTTGTCGTAGACGACGCCATCGTCATGATCGAAAATATTGTCACGCAACTAGAGCTTGGGCTAAGGCCCATGGATGCGGCCTTAAAGGGGGCGCGCGAGATCAGCCTCACGGTCATCTCTATTACCTTGTCGTTGATCGCCGTTTTTATCCCCCTTACGCTCATGCCGGGGGTGGTAGGCCAGCTCTTTCATGAATTCGCCATGACTTTGACGCTCGCCATCAGTATTTCGGCCATCGTCTCCTTGACCCTTACGCCGATGATTTGCGCGCACTTCCTGCGCCCCCGCTCGACTGGAGAATCCAGAGCCCGACTTTTTGTAGCACTGGAGCGGGCCTATGAAAATACGCTCGCCGCCTACGGTCGGAGCTTGCGCTGGGCGCTCAAGCATCGGCGGTTTATGTTGGTCTTGACGATCCTTACGGTCGTCACCACGATCGTCCTTTACCGAGATGTCCCGAAAAGCTTCTTACCCCAAGAGGATACCGGACTCATCATTGGTAATACGGTCGCAGGCCCGGCGGTGTCCTTTGCCCATATGAAAACCCTGCAATCGCAAGTCGTGGCCATTCTCCTTAAAGATCCGGCGGTGGCGACCGTCAGTTCGAGCATCGGCGTTGTAAACGGCTTCTCGACCGCGAATCGAGGCAAACTCTTCATAGGGCTCAAGCCACGATCCGAGCGCACCCATTCGGCGCCCGCGGTGTTGGCGCGCTTAAGACCTCAACTTGCGCGCTTAATAGGGATCCAAACCTACCTACAGGTGGCTCAAGATATCTTCATCGGCGGCCGATCCAGCAATGCCCAATATCAATTCTCGGTGCTCGACCCTTCATTGGCGTCGCTTGGCCGCATATCGCGCGCAATCGAGGTCGCGATCCGTAAATTACCCGGCATTCGAGACGTCTCCTCGGATCAAGACAAATCCGAACCGCAGATCACGGTCAACATCGAGCGCAGTCAGGCGGCCGCTCTTGGGGTATCGGTCGCGGCTATCGATAACGCCTTGAATAACGCCTATGCGCAACGCCAGATTGCACGCATCTATGAAAAGCGAAACCAGTATCATATCGTCTTGGGTGTCGGAAAACGGCTTTATGATTCACCCAATCGCTTAAGCCAGCTCTACGTTCCAGGGGCCCATGGGCCCGTGCTGCTCACGCAAGTCGCCCACTTCACACGCACGTCGGCACCCCTGTCCGTGCATCATGAGGGCCCTCTCCCTGCAGCTACCCTAAGCTTTAATTTGGCACGAGGGACCCCGCTCTCTCAAGCGGTCACGGAAATTCATAAAGCCGTGGAAGCCATGCCTTTACCGGCTGACGTGCGTGTACGCTTTTCAAGCAACGCCAAATACTTTCTAAAATCCATGGCCGCCGAGCCCCTGCTCATTTTGGCGGCGTTGGGTGCCATCTATATTGTTTTGGGCGTCCTTTACGAAAGTCTCACGCAACCCCTTACCATCTTATCGACCTTACCGTCGGCGGGCGTGGGTGCCCTCTTGGCCTTGATCCTCACCGGCATCCCCTTATCGGTTATCGCTATCATCGGTATCTTTTTATTAATGGGGATCGTCAAGAAAAACGGCATCATGCTGGTAGATTTTGCCTTAGACGCCGAACGTGTGCGTGGCTTAAGCCCCGAAGAGGCCATTTATGAAGCCTGCCTCAAACGGTTCCGGCCCATCATCATGACCACGTTAGCCGCGCTTTTGGGGGCCCTCCCGCTCGCCTTTTCCTTCGGAACCGGCCATCACCTGCGCCAACCCATCGGGGTCGCGGTCATAGGCGGGCTCATCGTCTCACAGACCCTTACCTTATATACGACACCCATCGTGTATCTCGCCTTGAGTCGCAAGAAACGCCCTGTCGCAAACCCGGGGCTAGGCGAGACGACAAGGGTGTAGCGAGAGCGGAGCGTCTTGTCAAAAGCCAGGCGAAGGAGAAAAAACCGTCTCACAAGCGCGCGATTCTTCCGGTTTGAGGGTAGAGCGCGCGGCACCCGGCTTCAATCGATGCCGTCTGCCCGTTTTCGAAACATCAAGAGGCCTTCTTGCGTACCGCAAGGGCTCTCTTGATGCCCTCGCGGAGGGCGTCATGTCAAGAGCAGGCGCTCCAAATAAGTCTCCAGGGCCGCGCGCGCGCCGGGTCCAAACTGCGTCACGCCCGATACGAAATCATCGGTAAAGACATACTCGAACGCGAGGTCGCGCAGACGAAAAATGCCCATGAATCGGCTTTCGTAGGAGTAGTCATCGGAAATCGCTTGAAGCTCAGGCCAACCGGATGGCCCGGGCGCGAGCGCGGGTCCAAGAAATAAGGCCCCCGGCAAGTTTTTGAGCTGCAAGCCATAGGTCCCGACGGTGCGTCCCGGCAGCGGCACAAAATCGATCGTTCGCGTCAGCTTATGATGCGTGCCCACGACCACATCAATATCCCCAATGGCAATCGCCTCCTCTTCGGAGGCGAGCACTTGCGCGCCGATCGACTTCCAAGCGGCCAAATCGCGTACACCGAATCGGCTCGGTAAGAAAAGGAAGCGTACTGGGGCGATCCGCAGCAACTCATGGGCTAGGTTTTCGGAGAAAGGTGGGGCATTGATAAGAACGCCCTGCGCCTTATGGTCGGCGATATAATAGACGGCAGGCGGGCCCGGTGAGACCAAATAAACGGATCGATCGCTCAGCTCGAGAAGACGCTCCATCAACGCCTCAAGAGCGGAGCGAGCTCCGTCAAGGCCAGCTTGTAGACCTGACGCTTAAAGGGGACAATCGACTCAAGCGGGGTCCAATACTCCACCCATTGCCACGCATCGAATTCGGGCGCGGCCGAAATATCCAGACGCACGTCCGTATCGCTTCCCTTTAAGCGCAACAAGAACCACACTTGCTTTTGGCCCTTGAAACGGCGCGGCCCGGTGGATCGACGCAGCGTCCGGGGCAAGTCATAGCGCAACCAACCGCGCGTCCGCCCCCACACCTCGACCTGCGCCCTTTGGAGGCCCACCTCTTCATACAGCTCACGAAAGAGCGCATCCTCAACCGTTTCTTCGCGGTGGATGCCGCCTTGTGGAAACTGCCAACCATCGCAACGACTCCGCCGAGCCCAAAAGACTTGGTTCGCCGTATTCGTCAAGATGATGCCCACATTCGGGCGATATCCTTCATGATCTATCATGTACAACAAGATCTTTGGTAATTAGAATACCGAGCATTTTTACAGAATCGTACGCATACAGCAACGGCGGAGGGAGCTTGACAGTCGTACTCTTTGATTTAGACAACACACTTCTTGCGGGAGATAGCGATTACGCCTGGGGACAATTCCTCATCAAGGTGGGCGCTGTTGATGGCCCAAGCTATGAACAGGCCAATCGGAGATTTTACGAAGACTATCGGGCCGGCACGCTCGATATCGCCGCATTTCTGGTCTTCGCCTTAAGGCCTCTGCATGAGCTCCCCCGAGCGCAATTACTGGCATGGCGCGCCGAATTTCTCGAGGAATCTATTCGTCCCCTCATCAAGCCCTGGGTGTTTCCGCTGCTTGCATCCTATCGAGAGGCCGGCGCTACGTTGGCGCTCGTGACCGCCACCAATAGCTTTGTCACAGCCCCGATCGCCGAGATGCTCGGCATCACCCACCTTCTCGCGACGATGCCAGAAGAGCGCCAGGGGGCGTTTACCGGCAGACCCGAGGGCATCCCGTGCTTTCGCGAAGGCAAGGTGCACCGCGTAAAAGCCTGGATGACGGCATCAGACTATGCGTGGGAAGGAAGCTCTTTTTATAGCGACTCTCACAACGATCTCCCGTTGCTTGAGACCGTTACATATCCTATTGCCGTCGACCCGGATCCACAATTACGCGCCATTGCCGAAGAGCGGGGATGGGAGATATTGCTCTCCTCTTCTCCGGCCGCGCACGCCTCAACCAAAAACGCCAAATAGGTGCGCGCCCGCCATCAAAAGCGCTACCGCAAGCCAAAACAATAATACGCGCCAAAGAAGCGCGACCGCGCGCCGAATATCCGCGGCGTTTATCACCAAGGCGCCACGGTTGCGGATCGCTTGAAGCTCGTCCTCGTCGCCCTCTTGGCAGGAACTCATGTGCATGGCGCCAAAGCCCGAGGCCAGTAAGGGTCCGCTATTGATGTCAGACCACATGCCCGCCTGGCGCCGCCAACAATGCAGGGCATCTTCAAAGCTTCCCATGATGCCGTAACTGAGCGCCGTGATGCGCGCCGGCACCCAGCCAAAAATATCATTCAAGCGTGCCGCAGCCCAGCCGAACTCGGCATACTGCGCGCTCCGATGTCCCCAAAGGCGATCGAGTAAGGCCGCCTGGCGCTGCAAGACCACCGCCATGGGCCCAAACACAATAAACCAAAAAAGCGGGGCCATCACGACGGTATTGGCCTGTTTCAGTACGGCCTCGACGGTAGTTTGAGCGATCGCAGACTCCGTGATATCCGAGACCGGTTTTGTGACGATCGTCTCGAGATGACTGGCCGCCGTAAGCAGATCGCCTGCATCAAGGGAATCGGAAACGGCCATCGCCGCGCGCGCCAAACGATGCAGATCGAGACATAAATAGAGCACGAGTATATCGAAGAGGTACACAAGGGAATAATTTACATGGCTTAATACGTAACGAATCAGGGACACGCCCAATACCACCGGCAACATCACAATCATGACGGCCGCTAGGCCCTGGCCGCGCGTACCGGCATTAAAGCGCAACTCAACCCCGCGCACCCAATCTTCGTACCACACGAAGAGGGACATGCGACTGCGGTCCGGAAAAACACGATCCAGGGTCGCTGCGAATAAAATTAGAATCAAGGTAATCGTCACGCCCGAACCCCCTCTCGAATTCTTACAAGCCATTCGCGCATCGCGTCTCGGTAACGAGCCCACTCAAAGTACGGCCCAGGATCCCTTTTCCGCCCTGGCGCGATATCCGAATGTCCGTATAGCCGATCCGACCCCATGAGCGGATAACGCATCATAAGCGCCTGCGAGACCGCAATCAAAGACATATATTGCGCCTCCGCGAAAGATTCATGATCTGTCCCCTCAAGCTCTATGCCGACTGAAAAGTCATTGACCCGCTCACGTTTTTCACAACAAGACACGCCCGCATGCCACGCCCTTGCGTCGAACGAAACAAACTGTACGACTTCGCCGTCTCGGCGAATAAAAAGGTGGGCGGAGACTCGTAAACCTTGCAGGCTCTGATAAGCGGGCCGTCCCTGCGTATCGAGTTCATTCATAAAAAGTCGTTCGACGTCCGCCCCGCCATATTCGCCTTCCGGTAGGCTAATCGAATGAACGATCAAGACCTCGACTTGAGACCCGAACGGTCGCGGATCGCAATTCGGGGAAGGTTTTTGCCGAACCCCGATCAACCAACCTGCTTCATCGATCTCAAACACACTCTCACCCTCGCACGGCGATGCGCCCATGATTGTAACGCCAGCGACGCAAGGGAGGTAAGGCCTTGCTCGCCCCGATTAGGCGTCCGAACGCAAGCCTGGTATTCCATCCTTGGTCCCTATCGTCCCCCATACGGTTCCGTCCCGACAAAAAGCGCCACTTTCCGCTTACGCCATCATTTCTTCCAAGACCTCAAGAAAGGCCGCGCCCGCACGACTCACCGGCTCCTGATATATGACCGAGAGCACTTGTACGATACGAGGCGCCAAAGGGCGCGAACACAGATCGGGCGGCACAGTCGCAAGCGCCGACACAAACCCCACCCCGAGACCGCATCGGACCGCTTCGCGAACCGCCGTGCTCCCACTAAACTCATAGCGAATCTCGGGTTCGATCCCTGCCGCACGGAAAGCCGCCTCAACCCGTTCGCGCGTGCCGGAACCGGGCTCTCGCCATACGATCGGCACTGTCCCAAGCTCACTGAGCGTGACGCTCTCTTCGGGCGGTCGATCATTGAGCGGATGCGCGGGGTTTAGCAGGATTCGGATATCCGTCTCCAATAAGATCTTCGCTGTGACTCCGTGCGTGCGATCCGGCAAGATCGCATCCTCCACAAAGGCAAGATCCGCGACGTCCAACCGTCGTCTGGCCTCCTCGGAGTTTCCGGACTGCAACCGCACGGCGACCGCAGGATAGCGTTTCTGAAACAGGGCTACGGCCCGCAAAAGCAACGATTCTGCGTTTGTCTGGCTTGCGACAAGCAAGAGGCTTCCTTGTATCAGGCCTTGAATATCCGAGCGCAAGGCCTCGGCATCGACGAGGACCGCGTCCAACTGCAGCGCCAGGCGCAGTAACTGAGTACCCAAAGGCGTCGGGGTGATGCCGCGACCATGCCGACGATAGAGCGGCTCGCCCATCCAGTCATGGAGACGTCGCAACTGATTCGAGACCGCAGGCTGAGTCACGTGCAAAGCCTCCGCCGCCGCATTGATGCTGCCCATGCGCGCGACGACGGCCCATGTGGACAATAATTGCGGATCGAGCGTTGCCATAGATACACCTGCACCCTGATGAGGATCAAAGATCGACTCCCGATACAGGGCACTTTACACTGTCCTTGAGAGTTCAGGCCACCTTGATGGCGCGGCCAAACGAATGCCGCGCGCCTAGCCTTCCGGTCGCGCGCGTTTTAGGGTACGGTAGATGGCCCGAAAGAACACCTCTCGGCACTCCGAAGCTCCGCCTCGAAGAAGGCGGCAAACACTCACTATGCGATGCCACTCAGGGTAGGGCGGCTTGAATTACGAGGTGGCATGGAAGTTTTCCTTCTTGGGGTCATAATCGGCATTGTCACGTCCGCCCCGATCGGGCCCGTGGGCCTGCTTGCCATCCAAAGAACCCTCACACAAGGGCGGTTCGCGGGGATTTTGAGCGGTGCGGGGGCCGCGTTTGCCGATGCCTTTTACGGTGCCTTAGCGGGGCTTAGCCTCAGTGTGGTCTCCGGTTTTCTTACGAGCGCCCGTTTCTGGATTCATCTCGGCGCCGGCATCCTCTGTCTTTGGTTTGGCGGTCGTGCCATTTTTTTTCGGCCCCTGCGTAATACCCCCACCCATCGCTACAGCGGACGGGGCTTGCTTTGGAATTTTATTTCCGCAGCGCTTCTTACGCTCGCCAACCCGCTGACTATACTCTTCTTTATTATCGTCTTTACGACGTTACGACTAGACCACCCCACGACCACGCGCCTTCTGCTGACGGTCGCCGGCATTTTTACGGGCTGCCTCCTTTGGTGGATTGGATTGAGCTTTACGACCGCACGCCTCCACAATCGCCTCCATTCCCGCACCCTCATTATGATCAACCGCATATCGGCGGTATTCATCATCGCCCTAGGCGTTCTTGCCCTCGGAAGCGCAGGCCACACCCTTCTCCTTGCTCACGGGCATCATTAAAGCCATTGCCTCCCCGAGTACGGCCCCCTTACGAGCCATCGCGTTTGCCATCTATACAGACATCACCATGCCAGAGCGGCCGATGCGGCATCCCCCTGCGGAATCCAGAGACCTCGCAGGACGCGACTTCGGGTGCGAAGTCTCTAAGGCGCGCCATAAAAAGTAAATCCGAACCGAGCTTTTAGCTTATAGCCCGGCACTTCGCTTACCTCACCGCAGGCGGCTGCGTACCCCCATCGCGCTCCGCCTCGCCATCAAAGCCAAGCCCCTCGCACGCCTCCTTTCGCACCGGGATATGGAGAACGCCGGCACCTAGCGATCGCGCAACTTGAGGCCGGCGAGAGTCCAGAGGCGATGGCCCGAGACATGGGGTCCAACCGAACCACGGTCACACGCAAGCTCAGCGCCTATCATCACGGCAGAGATCGCCCTTGCGCGCAAACCCATTCCCCAGGGCCGCGCGCCAAGCCCCGGTGACGCGCCCTCCTTAGCTCATCTGGGAACGAATCCCCAAGCCTTGCGATGGGACGAGGCGCCGGTGGGCGCGGGCTTTGATCCAAGAGCCGATTAAGCACCTCTTTGGCATCCTGCTTGACGCCGGTTCCGTTTTGGACACCTCTTACGCCATAGGAGCCTAAACGTCCCTAAAACCGCTCCACCGTGCCTTACAACAAGACTCGATGCGGATCGAGCGCTCGTGCGCCCAGGAATATCCGCGAATTGTTGGGCGCGAAGCGCGGGAAGGCTTGAATCTCCCATGTGCGCAGGACGTCTCCACGGATCTTGGCTTCGTGAGGTGAGAACCGCGGTCCACGCCGTCCATGGCTTCGGTCATTCGCCCTGATCGTCCGTAAAACGATCCTGTTTCGTGTGTAATTCCAGGAGCAGGAGTTCTCGCCCCAAACCACGCACACGACCACCACGGACCTTCATAACGCGCAGCCTACTAAGCTTGGAAGTGGCCCTTGGAACGTTATTGCTCTATTGGTACGTTTATATGGACATATGTAGTGGAACGACACGGTCTTATGCCACCATAAGAACGGCATGACAAGATAGTGCCGCTTCCCATAGGAAGGGCCATAGCGGCCCGTTAAGGACGCGGCACTGGCTGCGCCTTCACGAGCTTGCATCACACGTGAAGCGCCAGCGTAGGGCGATATCCCCTGGAGGCTTATGCCATATCGAAGACATTCGTAATCTGAGCACCAACGTCGAGCGATCTAGCCGACATCTATCCGGTTAACTAGAGCGTTGGGAGATCGAGAACGACTACTAAACATGTATTCTTTGTGTTCATATAAATAACGAAAACGATCGCAGAATCGCGTTTATGCGCCCTCCGGCATTGCCTGGTGTTGAACTCATGCTGGCGGAGCAAAGTAGGCACGCGATGGAACTTTAGAGCCAAAGGATCTGCGCAATAAGAAAGGCGCAGATGGAATAGCTCGCCTTTTTCATGCTCGTCTGGGCGTATAGAGCAGGCTCGAGCGGGCATGTCTGGCGCGTCGGTGTTCTCCAGAAAGACAGGATGCCGACCTCCCCCGGACCATATCGCCCGCTCTCGTGCGACACGGGTAAACAAGGCCTGCGAACGGCGCGCGATCCTGCCCTATGGATCGCGCGCCGGACTTGCGCCGCTCCAGAGATCGGGGGCGTCCGGGACCCATGGGCACGACCCTGTCATGTGACTCGCTCATTCCCGATCTGCCCGGGATCCTGTCCCGCACGGGAGCGATTCCCCCGCACACCCATGGCCCCGCGGGCCTCTTGTCGCGACCACCGCGCCCCCGCCCTGATAGGCCACCGCGATAAATGTGCTTGCGCTAGGCGCAGACATCAACGGACCGCAAAGGGCTCATGCGCAAGGAGCAGGACAAAGGCGCGGTCCCCCGCTATCCTTAACAGAAGTCATGACCCATTCATCGAAGTCCAAAAAGGCGAAACCCACAACCGACGCACTCAAACGCCGCCGCTTGAAGGTTGCGCGTGGTTTGGCGCTGGCGCTCCTAGGCGCCGCCGGTCTTTTGTATATCGCGGCCCGTCACTTCATGGGCGCGTACCCCTGGCTGGGCTTCGTCGCGGCGTTTAGCCAAGCCGCCATGATCGGGGCGCTCGCCGACTGGTTTGCGATTGTGGCGCTTTTTCGTCACCCCTTTGGCATACCCCTTCCCCACACCGCCATCATCACTACCAATAAAGCCCGTATCGCCCATAATTTGGGTGAATTCATACAAGCGCGCTTCCTAACCACCGATAAAGTCATCGAGGGTATTCGCGCCTTCGGACCAGCCCGACGACTCGCCAAGTGGCTCGGACGCGAAGAAAACATCACGCAACTCAAAGACTATCTCATGAAGGCCTTAACGATGTTTGTCGCCTTGATCGAGCAAGAGGGAGCCCGGCAAGCGATCACCGAGCGCCTCACGTCCTATTTAGAAACTTTAGATGGCGCAAGCCTTCTTTCAGGGGCCCTCCAAACCTTAAGCGAGCACGGCCAACATCAATGGCTTTTAGATGAAGTCCTGGCTCAACTGGACCGTTTTCTCCAACACGAGGATGTTCGCGACGAACTAGTCCGCGCAATCGCGCGCCACCTCAACTGGGCGCCTTCTATATGGAGTATCGATGAACGCTTAGGTCGCGTCTTCGTGCAGGCCCTTTATGAAGGCCTACAAAACATCATTTCCGATGCACGCGACAATCACGACCACGCGTTACGCCACCGCTTTGATGAAACGGTAACGGACGTCGCCACAAAACTCGCCCATGACCCCACGCTCCGCGCCCGCGCCGAACTCATGCAGGCGGAATTCTTGCGTCATGTCGAGACACAAAAGGCGATCACCTCCCTTTGGAGCACGCTTCAGCATTGGATTGCCGGGCGCCTGCAAGATCCGAACGATGAGATCTCCGAGCAACTGACGCGCGGCTTGCGCAGCCTTACCCTTTCTTTCCTGAATAATCCCAGGCTCCAGGCCTCGCTCGATGCGCAACTTCTCGTTTATGCCCCCGCGCTCGTGGAGAAATATCGCCGCACGGTCGGGCTCTTTATCGCGGCACAAGTCAAAAACTGGAATGACAGCTTCTTAGTAGACCAGATCGAGCTCAATATCGGGCGCGATCTGCAATTCATACGCATCAATGGCACCCTTGTCGGCGGCTTCGTGGGCCTCCTCATCTATGCCGCAGGTCACTTTTTGCGATAACACGAGTTGAGTCGGCGCGCCACAAGCCCCGCGTAATCCCCGTGCGCCAAGGCGCGTGCCGGATTTGGGCCCTGAACACAAGGACTGTATGATGATACGGAGTGTATTAAGTTTTTCGGTAAACCGGGAACAACCGCCGTTCAAGAGGCTCAAAGCCATCAGCACGCTCTCATGCTCATGGCGACACACGCCTTGTATGATGGCAGGGAGCCCTAAAAAGCCCTAATGTGGCAGCCTCTCTGGTATAGTACTGCCTGGGCCAGGCGCCGATAAATTACTCTAAGAGGAGATCGATATGGGTCATTTGAAAGACCGATCGCAACAGCGTCGGTGGGGGACGGCTCTGTTAACGGCAGGGCTTGCCGTGGCCCTTACCGGCCCGACGGTATTCGCTAAGCAGAATCTCGTCGAACTACCCGATTTCACCCCTATCATCCAACATTACGGGCCTGCGGTCGTTAATATCAGCAGCACCAGCACGAAGATGATTCACAATCAGATGCCGGTCAATCCCCTGCCCCCCAATTCGCCGTTCTACCCATTCTTCCAGCGCTTCTTTTCGGGGCCGAACCAAGCGCCCTCACGGAAAGAAAAGGTGGAATCCTTAGGGTCAGGCTTCATCATCAGCCACTCCGGTTACATCGTGACCGCAGCCCATGTGGTACGGAACGCCAATCATATCGTCGTGGGTCTCTCCAACCACCATGAGTATAAAGCCAAGCTCGTCGGCCTCTCGGTCCGATACGATACCGCCTTATTGAAGATCAAGGGACATCATTTCCCGATCGTACCTTTGGGCAACTCCGACCAACTCCAAGTGGGTCAATGGATGCTTGCGGTGGGCGCCCCTTTTGGTTTTTACAATACCGTCACCCAGGGCGTGGTCAGCGCCATCAATCGGCCCCTTTCCGACGACGAGTACATCCCCTTCATTCAGAGCGATGTCCCCATCAACCCAGGCAACTCCGGAGGTCCGCTCTTTAATATGGCCGGCGAGGTGGTCGGCATAAACGATCAGATCTACACCAGCAATGGCGGCTATATGGGTCTATCGTTTTCCATCCCCATCAACACCGCCATGCGCGTAGTGCAGGCCCTTAAGCTCCATCACGCGATTCAATTTGGGTGGCTTGGGGTCGATGTGCAAGGCGTCAGCAGCGAGATGGCCCGCGCCATGCGCCTCAAGGAACCGGTGGGCGCGCTTATAGCCGGTCTTGCGCACGACGGCCCTGCGGCCAAAGCCGGACTTAAACCGGGCGATGTCATCATCACGTATGACAACAAGCCGGTCTACAGCGTGGGACAACTTCCACCCCTTGTCGGCAACACGTCGCCTGGCTCCAAAGTCCCCGTCGGCATCATGCGCGGTGGACACGCCCTGACCTTGCACGTCCGAGTGGGCGCGCTCCCGAAAAATCTCCAACACCCCCAAAGCCACAACGTGACCGTGCCGCGCATGCATATGGAAGTGGGCCCGCTCACCCAGGAGGCGCTTACGGATATGGGTATTCATCACGGTGTGGTTGTGTTGAGTGTCGATCCGGGTCCGGCTCAGAATGCCGGTATCGTTCCGGGCATGGTGATTCAGGAAGTGGCGGGCAACGCGATTTCGTCGCCTGAGCAAATTCAGCATATCATCGCGGCGCTCCCCGTTTCGACGCCGGTACCAGTCCTCGTGCGTCGCGGCAAGGAAAGTCTTTATATCGTCGTGACCTTACCCTAAGATCCGGTGGCGCCCCGTTTGGGGCGCCACGCTTTTTGTGCAAACGTGCGTCTCGCGCCAGATCCTTCCGGTTACACCCCTGCTACAGCAGTACGCGTTCGATCCCGCCCGCCTTCACATCCTCCGCGAAACGTTGCTGCCAACCCGCGCCTAGGTGCTTATTGGCGATCTCCACCACGATGTAATCGGCCTCGAGCCCGGTATCGTTCTGATAGCGCTCGAGCCCCTGGAGGCACGCGGGGCACGAGGTGAGGATCTTCACGGCGCCGGGCTTTGCGGTCTCGGACCCCGTGAGCTTCTGCACGTCCTTGCGTAGCTCTTCCTCTTTACGAAACCTCACCTGGGTTGCGATGTCCGGACGCGCGACCGCAAACGTCCCCGCCTCCCCACAACAGCGATCCGACAACGTGACAGGGCTACCCACGAGCGTGCTCGCCACCGTCAAGGGATTGTGCGTCTTCATAGGGGTGTGGCAGGGATCATGGTACATATACTGAACGCCCGCCACGCCTTCTAAGCGCACCGATTTCTCCATCAAATACTCGTGAATATCCAGCAATCGGCAGCCGGGGAAAATCTGCTCGAACTCGTACTTGAGCAGCTGGTCCATGCAAGTCCCACACGATACGATGACGGTCTTTATATCGAGATAGTTCAGCGTATTGGCGACCCTGTGGAACAAAACGCGGTTATCGGTCGTGATCTCCTTACCCTTCGCCTCGTCGCCGGACGCGGTTTGCGGATAACCGCAACAGAGGTAGCCGGGCGGGAGCACCACTTGCGCGCCGACATCGTAGAGCATGGCGAGCGTGGCAAGGCCCACTTGGCTAAAGAGTCGTTCCGATCCGCATCCCGGAAAATAAAAGACCGCGTCGGATTCTTCGGTGACTTTACGCGCATCCCGAAGGATCGGGATGGTCTTGGTATCCTCGACGCCGAGCAATCCCCGCATCGTTTGTCGTGGAATATGGTTTGGCAGCGGTTTTTTAAGAAAATGGATCACTTGAGCCGGTATCGGCGTTTTACCGGTGGTCGCCGCAGGCCGCCCTGTGGGGTTAAAGCCCGGAATCTTCACCATCACGTCATGCCCAAGACGTTGAGCCTTATAGCCCCACTCGATCATCCCCTTGCGCACGGCACGAATCACACCCGGGTCTGTTGCATTCAAAAAGGCCATGGAGGCCTTCGTCCCCCATTTCTCGTGCCTTTGGCCCTGCGCGCGCAAAATCGCGCGCATGCGTATCGACACGTCGCCAAAATCGATGTCCACCGGGCACGGCGCAAGGCACTTGTGGCAAATCGTGCAGTGATCGGCGATATCGTTCATGCCCTCGAAATGCTGGATCGAGATCCCGCGGCGCGTCTGTTCTTCATACAAAAACGCCTCGATAATGAGGCCTGTCCCCAATATCTTGTTCCGTGGAGAATAGAGCAGATTGGCGCGCGGAACATGTGTCGTGCAAACAGGTTTGCACTTTCCGCATCGCAAGCAATTCCGGATTGCATCATTCAGGGCGCCCAACTCGCTGCGCTCCAGTATCAAGGCCTCCTGCGATACGAGCCTTAATGAAGGCGTGTACGCACCCTCCAAACCCGCGTTCGCCGAAAGTTTTCCACGATTAAAGTGTCCCGATGGATCGACTTTTTGCTTGTAGCGCGCAAAGGCCTCGATCGCCTGGGGCTCGAGATAGCGCATCTTTGTGATACCGATGCCATGCTCGCCGGAAATGACGCCGCCTAAACCGACCGCAAGCCCCATGACCTTCCCTACGATGCGGTCGGCCTCGCGCATCATTTCGTAGTCGTTCGAATTCACGGGGATATTGGTATGGACATTTCCATCGCCCGCATGCATATGCAAGGCGACAAAGAGCCGTTTTGTGAGCACTTCCGCGTGAATGGCCTCGATGCGCGTACGCAAAAGCGCCATCTCATGCCCGGCGAAGATGTCCTGCAAGGTGCGCTCGACCTCGAGCTTATAAGAGACGCGTAGATCCCTGCGTAAAAGGAGGGTTAAAAGCGGATCCTCTGGACGCGCGCGGGCCGCGACTTCCGGCTCCAAAAGAGCGAGACATTCCTGTATGGGCACATCCAGGCATGCGAGGAACCCGCTCCAACGCGCGGCGACAGCACGCAGATGACCCAAGGCCGCCTCCACCTTAGCTGCGACAATGGCGGTATTTTCCGTGCTCGACTCATAGGCGGCAGAGGCCCGCAACTCCGGTATTTCCCCGCTCAAATAGTCCATGATCGCTTCGACCGTGGAAAGCTTATTCGTCAAGGATTGCTCGATATTGATGCGCTCGACGCCTTCGCTATAGTCCGCCAACCGCTCCAGCGGAATCACAACGTCCTCGTTGATCTTAAAGGCGTTGGTATGCGAAGCGATCGCGGCAGTCTTCGCCCGATCCGCCCAGAAATGACGTCTCGCCTCGCCGCTTACCGCGATATGCCCTTCGCCCCCGCGCGCGTTGGCAAGACGAACGATGGCGGCTGCAGCCTCCCCCACCTGCTTCTCGTCGGACCCCGCAACGTCGCACAATAAGACCATTTTGGGGCGTTCACGGCGCGGCGCCTTGGTACTGTAGCGCACGGCGCGCAAGTAGCGTTCATCGAGATGCTCGAGCCCTGCCAAGACCACCCCCTGCCGGCTCTCGGGATAGGCCTTGATCTCGGTAATCGCCGATACCGCCTCGCGCAGATCCGAACCGAAGAACTCAAGACAAACGGTCCGCAAATAGGCCGGTTTCTTGTGCAGGATAAAAACGGCGGACGTAATCAATCCGTCGCAGCCTTCCTTTTGGACGCCCGGCAGCCCTGACAAAAACTTATCCGTGACATCCTTACCGAGTCCTTCCTTGCGGAGCGTCTTGCCCGGGATGCGCAAGGTCTCGACGGGCCCCGCCAGGGTCTTGCCGTCGGGGCGATAGCGGCTTAAACGAAAGACCACTTCCTCCTGCTCGTGGATCTTGCCCAAGTTGTGATTCAACCGCTCGACGTTAAGCCACTCGGCGTTCGGCGTGACCATGCGCCACGACACCAAATTGTCGAGGGTCGTACCCCACAGCACCGCCTTTTTCCCGCCCGCGTTCATGGCGACATTCCCGCCTATGGTCGACGCGTCTTGCGATGTCGGGTCGACTGCGAACGACAATCCGGCCTCCTCCGCGACTTCGGTCACCCGTAAAGTCACGACCCCCGCAGAGGCGCGAATCGTGGAGTGGGGTGCCGGGACGCCCGGCAGGTCTCGCACGACCACAGGGTCTAGCAGGTCGAGCTTTTCGGTATTAATGATCGCCGTATCGGCAAAAAGAGGCACGGCGCCGCCCGTATAACCGGTTCCGCCGCCACGAGGAATGATCGTGAGACCGAGTTCGATACACCCTTGCACAATCCCCATCACCTCTTCTTCGGTGTCTGGGTTGATCACCACGAACGGCAATTCAACACGCCAGTCCGTCGCGTCCGTCACATGGGCGGCACGTGTGTAGCCACTAAAGTCGATGTTGTCGCGACGCGTCACCCGGGACAGCACCCGTAACGCCCGCTTACGCTGAGCGCGTTGCCGAGGAAAGCCTTCCTCAAAGGACTGCACCGCGGAACGCGCGGCGCGCGCGAGCGCGAGCGCCTCTGCATTGCCCTGCGCGCGCGCTACGATCTGATCGAGCCTATGATGGAGCGCCGCCACGAGCGATGCCAGGCGCTTCTCGTGCTTGAGGAGGTCGTCTTGAATAAAGGGGTTGCGGGTCACGACCCACATGTCACCCAACACCTCGAAGAGCATACGGGCCGATCGCCCGGTCACGCGTACCGCACGCAGGGTGTTGAGCACCTCCCACATTTCGGGACCCAGAAATCGCATCACGATCTCTCGATCCGAAAAGGAGGTGTAATTATACGGGATCTCCCGTATCCGAGCTGTCGAGGCTGAGGTCATGGGATACTAGACGTCAATACGCCCTGTCATGAGAGTTCGGCATGGTACCACGAACAAGAAGCCTAGAGTTTACCGTCTGCGCGACTACGCAAGCCACGGTCCGCGACCTGATCGCCCTCACCTTAAGATCGTTTTTCGCGTGCGACGGTTTGTAACAAATGCCGGTCATGCAAGACGTCCACGAGCTGGGCCACCGCCGACGCCACATCCAGAGATTCGGTCCGAATACGCACCTCCGGCGCCAACGGCTTTTCGTAAGGATCGTCCACCCCCGTAAACTGATCCAGTTCGCCCGCCAAAGCCTTGGCGTAATGGCCCTTGGGGTCGCGCCGGACGCAAGCAGAAAAAGACGTGTCGACATGAATCTCGAGGTAATCGCCTTGCGCCTCCTCGATCAAGCTTCGAGCGCGAGCGCGCGCGTCCCGATAAGGGGATACGGCCGCAATGACCGCGACCCCTCCATGCCTTACGATAAGGCTCGCCGCGAAACCAATCCGGCAGACATTATCATAGCGATCTTGGCGCCCAAATCCCGCCCCCTGCGACAGCAGTAAACGGACGACGTCCCCATCAAGAACGGTGACGAGCCGCCGGTCACGCCCATCGAGGTCGGCCGCGAGCGCCCGGCTGAGGGTGCTTTTCCCGCTCCCCGGCAGGCCCGTGAACCACAAGGCAAGCCCCGCGCCTTGTGGTTGCCGCGCAGTACCCCGCATGGCCGTGCTCTGCGGGGGTCCTCCTCGCTCACCTACCGACGGACTATTCACCTTACAGTTCCTCGCCTGAGGTCTTCGTTCTTTAGATACTAGATCTTATAGGCGTCAAGCATTGCATGAGGAACAGAATGAGCACAACCGGGATTTCGTACCTAGCATAAGAGAAGCCCCCTCTCGGGGGCTCTACGGTTCGGGCCGTCACCTGACAGATCGCACGTATTCTCTCTCACAGAACGGAGGGCGTTCCGTGCCGCCTTTTACAGGCTCATCAAGACGCCCTGGGCTTAGTCGCACCCTATCCCCTCTTTTCTAATAGCCAACACACCCCGCGCCCGGGACCAAGATCAGCGGCCCGCGGCGCAGGGCGCGCTTCCCGGTCTTAAGCGTGATTAGACAAAGCGGTTCCAGCGCACGATGTCACCCATACCGCGTCTTTGCTGGCGAGGCAATTCTCTGTGCGCTGCGTGGCCTATCGCGATCATCATCGTCACCATGTAATCGTCCGGGACACTCAAAAAGCGGCGTACGCCCTCGGGGTCAAAACCGATCATGGGCAAGGTCGCCAAACCCATTCCATGGGCCGCGAGCATAAATGTCATAGCCGCAAGACACGCCCCACCCACCGCATGCTCTATACGTCGCTCATTATGCGGATACACCGCGTCGACCGCTTGAAGATAGGCAAGCCTAGTCGCCTGGTCGATATAGCCATTGTCCTCAAATTGCTGCAAAACCTTTTGGTCTCGGCGGTGCGGATCCTTGTCGCCCAACACGGCCACCATGGCTGCGCTCTCGATCACCTGCTTCTGCCCCCAGCACAGCGCTTGGAGCTCCGTCCGACGCCCGATATCCTCCACTACGACGAATTCCCACGGTTGGAAATTGAAGGAAGAGGGACTCAACTCAGTGAGCTCAAAGAGTTTTTTCCATTGCGCCTTGGTAATAGCGGGAC
>Ga0307375_10001505_pt1 | contig 25369 bp, 20 predicted proteins | sample TR1MG_FD_202531 | JGI IMG/M metagenome (GOLD analysis project Ga0307375, IMG submission 202531) | Soil microbial communities from Risofladan, Vaasa, Finland - TR-1 | ecosystem: Environmental > Terrestrial > Soil > Coastal area > Acid sulfate soil | place: Finland: Risofladan, Vaasa | collected...
ACTGTGAAGACATCACGCAAACGTCGATTCACGATGCTTCTCTGGTCGTACTCGCATACACCTTGCAATTCATCAAACCAGAGGAACGATTGACGCTGATCAAGAAAATTCATGATGGCCTGAAACCGCAAGGCGGCTTCATCCTGATCGAAAAAACGCATGAAGCAGATCCAAAAATGCAGGCATGCCTGACCGAGCTTCATCATGAATTCAAACGAATCAACGGGTATTCCGAACTGGAAATAGCACAAAAAAGACAAGCACTGGAAAACGTACTGATTACCGAACCAGAAGAGAATCATGTTCAGCGCTTAAGACAGGGCGGATTCACAAACATTAGCCTGGTCGCCAAGCATTACAATTTTTCGGCATGGCTTGCCATTCGGGATTGAGCGATGAATTCTGAAGTGACCACAACGATCAAGATCGATCAACAAGAAAACCTGAATCGCATCGCACAACAGATCGACGGATTCGTTCACTGCGCGAATACATCAGGACATTCTGATCTGGCAACCTGGATGGTGCCGCAACTATCGGTATTCAATCAGTTGAATCACGGCCATTGGTCCGAATGGCTGACGGGTATCAATGCCTTGCCTATGCCCGATCCTCGCGCTGACGTGCACCTGGATCACGCGGCCATTCAGGTTTCCGGTGAACTGTCCGTCACGTCGACCGAACTGGAAAACCAGTTGCAACAGTTTTCCCCCTGGCGAAAAGGGCCGTTTTCGCTGTACGGCGTTGATATCGATACCGAATGGCGATCGGATTTCAAATGGGATCGGTTGAAAGAACATATTGCCGATCTCAAGGGGCGAGTCGTACTGGATGTAGGTACCGGAAGCGGATATCACCTCTGGCGGATGTTAGGTGCGGGTGCCGAACTGGCCCTTGGGGTAGAACCAACGCTGGCGTTCGTTGCCCAATTTCATGCCGTGGCACATCTTCTGGCCAACGTGCGTGCGACCGTGTTACCGATGACATTGGAGCAACTCGACCGCGCGCCGTTGTTTGACACCGTATTCTCGATGGGCGTGCTCTATCATCGGCGGGATCCGCTCGGTCATTTGCGCGAGCTTTCCGAGTGCTTGCGACCAGGGGGCGAGCTTGTACTGGAAACCCTCGTGATCGATGGGGATGGGCAGCAGGTACTGACCCCGTATGATCGCTACGCCGCCATGCGTAATATCTGGTTCATCCCCAGCGTACCGCTGTTAATGATCTGGCTGAAAAGGCTGGGATACAACAATATCCGCCTGGTGAATCAGGAACCGACTTCGTTGGAAGAACAACGTGCCACGCGCTGGACGGATTTTCGACAGTCCTTGGTCGATTTTCTCGATCCCGATGATTCAAGCAAAACCGTGGAAGGGTACCCTGCCCCATTGCGTGCCATCCTGCTGGCGAACAAATCCTAAACGTCGTTGATTTCTGCGCCTGTTATCCCGGATATCATCCATCGATTGTCGATTCCGGGTGTCCAATATTCAGGGGTAAAGCCAAGGTTTCCTTGACCTCCTCCATGACGATATAGCTTTTCGACTCCTGGGCGCCCGGCAAGGCGAGCAAAATATCGCCCAGCAATTTCCGGTAATCGGTCATTTTGGGGATCCGTGCCTTGACCAGGTAATCGAATTCGCCCGAGACGAGATGACACTCCAGAATGCTCGGCAGCTTGAGAATTTCTTTTTTGAAACTTTCAAAAATCACGCCGGATTTGGCAGAAAGTTTGATCTCCACGAACACCAGCAGTGAAAGCTCAAGAGCATGGGGATTCAGGCGTGCCTGATATCCGAGAATCACGCCTTCCTTTTCCAGACGTTTGACCCGATCACCGCAGGGCGTGACGGACAGGCCGACCTGCTCGGCCAGATCAGTCACCGAGATACGGGCATCCTGTTGCAGGATGCCCAAAATTTTACGGTCTATTTTGTCCAGCTCGCGAACCGAATGTGTGCGAATGCGCATTGGCAGTGCCTTTTTTGGTGCATTGAATTATTTTCAGAAAAAAACAAATAATTTTCCTTAAAATATAGTTTTTTATTCTTTGAATTTCCACATATACAGATAATTGTTTGTCGGCGTATCAATAGAATTTCTTTATTCTGTTTTTGCGTTGATGTTGTGGAGGTGGGCGATGCGGGTTGTAGTGCTTGGAAGTGGTGTGGTGGGAATCACCAGTGCCTATTATCTCGCGCGCGCAGGTTTCGAGGTGACGGTGGTCGATCGGCAGCCCAGCGCCGCGATGGAAACCAGCTTCGCCAATGCCGGTCAGGTTTCGCCGGGTTATTCGGCGCCCTGGGCGGCACCGGGTATTCCGTTAAAAGCAGCCAAGTGGTTGTTTCAGCGCCATGCACCACTTTCTATCCGGCCGGATGGTTCGTTCTATCAGTTGCAGTGGATGGGCAAGATGCTCCGCAACTGCACCACCGAACGCTATGCCATCAACAAGTCGCGCATGGTCCGCCTTGCGGAACACAGCCGGGATTGTTTGCGTGAACTCCGCAGTGAAACTGGCGTCGCCTACGAGCAACGTTCTCAGGGCACGTTGCAGTTATTTCGTAGCCAGAAGCAGCTGGACGCCGCGAGCAAGGACATTGCTGTTCTTGAGGAATGCGGTGTGCCTTATGCATTGCTTGATCGGACGGGCTGCGTTGCTGCCGAACCCGCACTAAGTCTGGTCAGTGAAAAAATCGTGGGGGGCCTGCGGTTGCCGGGCGATGAAACCGGCGATTGCCAGATGTTCACGACATCGCTTGAAGAAGAAGCCCGCAAACTGGGCGTCCAGTTTCACTACAACTTTCCAATAGAACGACTCATCAAAACGAATAACCGGATTACCGGGGTTGTATCGTCCAGCGGTGCGCGTATCGAGGGCGATCAGTTTGTGGTCGCGTTGGGGAGCTACTCACGCCAGATGTTGAAGGCGCTGGATATTGATATCCCCGTCTATCCGGTCAAGGGCTACTCGCTGACGGTGCCGATTATAAACTCAGCTGCTGCCCCGGTTTCCACGATCATGGATGAAACCTACAAGGTAGCGATCACGCGTTTCGACAATCGTATTCGCCTGGGTGGCATGGCCGAGCTTGCGGGCTTTGATCTGAGCCTCAATCCACGCCGCCGAGAAACCCTGGAAATGGTGGTTGGCGATTTGTTTCCGCAAGGCGGGAATGTCCAGGAAGGTGAGTTATGGACAGGACTGCGCCCGATGACACCGGATGGTACGCCCATCATCGGGGCGACCCATCTCGATAATTTGTGGCTCAACACGGGCCACGGGACGTTGGGTTGGACGATGTCCTGCGGTTCGGCGCAGGTGTTGGCGGATCTGCTGGCCGGTCGTCCCACGGAAATTGCCGCCGACGATCTGGGCTTGTCCCGTTATGGCGGGAAACAGGCCACGCATGCGAAGACAGCGCCGCTCGCGCCGAAATCCCAAGCGGTAGGATCATCAGGTTTAGGATCGTAAGTTCATGAGTCGTCCGCTTGTTGCGCACATTCGGCTGGATGCCTTCTGTCATAATTATCGTCTGGCAAAAGAGGCACATGGCGGTCAGGCTCTGGCCGTGGTGAAGGCGAATGCCTATGGCCATGGTGCCGTACAATGCGCGCGCGCGCTGGCGGATGAAGCCGATGGGTTTGCCGTGGCGTCGATCGAGGAAGCCCTGACATTGCGGGAAGCCGGCATCACCGCCCCGATCCTGTTGCTGGAAGGTTTTTTCGAGGCGTCCGAGTTGCCCGATATCGAGGGGCACAATCTCTGGATTGTCGTACATCAGCCTTGGCAAGTTGACGCGCTGCTGGCGGCGCAGTTGTCCCGCCCGATTACCGTGTGGTTGAAAATGGACAGTGGCATGCACCGGGTTGGTATCGCGCCGGATCGGTATCGGGCAACCTATGAACGCTTGAAAGCGCATCCGCTGATTGCACACATCGTGTTGATGAGTCATTTTGCCCGTGCGGATGAAGCCGCTTCGACGCACCTGCCGCAGCAAGTCGAAACCTTTCGTGCCGCGACGGTGGGTATTTCTGCGCCAGTCAGCCTGTCCAATTCCGCGGCCGTGCTGGGTTGGCCGGGCGCGCGCGCCGAGTGGGCCAGGCCGGGCATTATGTTGTATGGGGCTGATCCGTTTGTCGGACAGCGGGATGCCACGGGCGTGCCACTGGGCGCGGGTTTGCGTCCGGTAATGCAGCTTGAGGGCGCCGTGATTTCGGTCCGGACCATCGCATGTGGAGAGCCGGTTGGCTATGGCGGCACGTTTGTGGCCGATCGCCCGACCCGAGTGGGTGTGGTGTCCTGCGGTTATGCCGACGGCTACCCGCGGACCGCGCCAACCGGGACCCCGGTGGCTGTGGACGGTCAGTTGACCCGGCTGATCGGTCGGGTTTCCATGGATATGCTGACGGTCGATCTCACCGATTTGCCCCAGGCGGATCTGGGGAGTCGCGTCGAATTATGGGGCGATCAGGTGCCGGTAAATGAAGTGGCGTCTCGTGTCGGCACCATCGCCTACGAATTGTTATGTAACGTTAAACGCGCCCGATTTGTGTATTCGGGCACATCCCATTGATCAGGAGAAAACATGAAGCAGATTCAAACCACAAATGCACCGGCCGCGATCGGTCCCTATTCACAGGCGATCCAGGTCGGTTCACTCCTGTTCACCTCCGGGCAAATCCCACTGCGGGCAGATGGCAGCCTGGTTGGAGGCGACATCGAAGTGCAAACCCAGCAGGTGTTCGACAACCTGCGTGCCGTGATCGAAGCGGCGGGCGGAACACTTTCCCAAGTGGTTAAAACCACGGTGTTCCTCAAGGATCTGCAGGATTTCGTCGCGATGAACGGCGTTTACGAAGCGGCATTCGGCAATCACCGTCCTGCACGTTCCGCAGTGCAGGTTGCTCGTCTGCCACGCGATGTACTGGTTGAAATCGAAGCCATCGTCTCGTTGTCTTAGGGCGGGCTGAATCGGGCCGGATGGCCTATCGTTTCGCTAATATTTAGTTGCCGGTACTCGGACGCGTTCTCACATAATCTCGACGAACGACTGTTCGATTACCCCCGGATAACAGGCAGTAGCGCATGAACCCAGCGCGCCAGATCGATTGGCGAACCATTATTGCGCTTAATGTCGTTTCGATATTCTCGCAAATTGGCCAGTTCGGCATCGGCTTTGTGGTGCTGCCCCTCTGGCTGGCGCAACATGGGCTCAATGTGACGGAGTTGGGATTACTTGCGTCTGCAGAATGGCTGGGCATGCTGGTCGGTTTGGCCATTGCCCCGCGCCTGAATACTCGTTTCGGGCATCGTGCCGTCATCTCAATCGGTTTGCTGGTCACGATTCTGGCGTTTGCGGCGATGCCGACGATCGGCAGATTCATCTGGTCGCCTGCTGTTGCCCTCCTCGGCGTGGGCATGGGGCTGCGCTGGATCGGGTTGGAGCCCTGGCTGTACCGGATTGCGCCCAGTGAGGGGCGGGGACGTCTGGTCGGTTTTCATGAAACCCTGATCGGCATCGCGCCCATTCTGGCACCCGTTTTGACGAAATGGGTGGGCATTATGGGTTCCGGACCGTTGGTTCTGGGTATGGTATTCACGGCGTTGGCCTTTTTGCCGCTGGCGTTTGCACGGCCCATTCCGAAGGGAGCGACGGAATCAGTCGCCCATCCAAATCGGGATAACACGTGGGTGCGCAACAACATTCTGGCGTTGGGTGTCGCCACGGCCGTGATCGGCGGCTTCACGGAGGCCGCTTTCTCCGGCCTTTTCCCCATTTTTGGTGCCGGTCGCGACCTCAGTCCGGATCAAATGGTGACCCTGCTGTCCTTTTTTGGTCTTGGCGGCTTATTGCTGCAGTACTTGATGGGCTGGCTTGCCGACCATCGTGGTCTGGCCTTCGCCGTTCTGGTGAACGCCAGCATTACGGTGCTGATGGCCGTGCTGACCAGTCTGCCCCTGGGGTTCAACGGTCTGGCCTTCACCTTCTTTGCGCTGGGCGGCACGATCACCGCGTACCTGACCCTGGCCATCGTCGCTTCCACCAAGGCGGGGCACGGGGATTTGTCGGTCAATGTCCGGCTTATTTCCATGGCGTATACAGCGAGCTCTATTTTCGGGCCTTTTAGTGCCGGTTTTGTGATGAAAATGCTGACCAGCGACGCGCTGATCTGGCTGGTGGGTGTGTTGGGTGCGGCCTTGTGTGGTTATGTGCTGTACCAGAGTCGCCGCGAACCGTCGTCCAATGGACATTCTGCGGGCTGAAATATTTCACCGGGGCGTGATACGGGTTGTTGAAACGACCGGATGCCCATCCGAAGATGAGTGCCGGTTATGGCGCGCTCAGCGCGGTCAGGCAGTCGTCGAGTACCTGCAGGAGCTTGTCCATATCCGCCTGACGGGTTTCGGGGCAAACCAGCATCATGTTGTGGAACGGGGTCAGCAGCACACCATGATTCAGCAGGTAGAGGTGAATCGCATGTTCCAGTTCGTCATGCTGGGCCGCGCGGGCTTCTTTGGCGTTGACGGGCGCGGTCGCGCAGAACTGCAGTTCAAGCCGTGCGCCGATCCGGGTGATGCACCACGGTAGGGCATGGCGTTCCAGCAAGGCATCCAAGCCCTGTTCGAGGGTCGCGGCGAGCGTCAGCATGTGTTCGTAGGCTGCAGGCGTGGCGACCTCGGTGAGCGTGGCATGCATGGCAGCGAGGGTCATCATGTTGCCGGACAGGGTCGTGCCGATGCCGGAATGGCCGGGTGGCGCGACATCCTTGGCTGCCTGCATGCGTGTGGCAAGTTCTTCGCTGAATCCGTAGGCCGCTGCGGGCAATCCGCCGGCAATCGGTTTGCCGAAGACGATGAAATCCGGCTCGATCCCAGCATTGCGTGCCCAGCCCCCGCGTCCGCTGGAAATGGTGTGGGTTTCGTCCAGGATCAGCAGGGTACCGTGGCGTCGGGTCACCGCACGCAGGCGGGCGATGAAGCCGGGTAGCGGCGGAACCATGCCGCAGTTGGTGAGGGCGGGTTCGGTGAGTAGACAGGCGATTTCTCCGGTGGCCAGTTCGCGTTCCACGGCCGCGAGATCGTTGAAATCCACCGCCACGGTATGCAGGCCCAGATCGACGGTTTGCCCGAGCAGGCTCGCCCGGCTGACCGTTTGGCCATCAACGACATCGACCAGGGTATCGTCCACCGTACCGTGATAGCAGCCGTCGAATACCAGTACCTTGGTGCGGCCGGTCACCGCGCGGGCCCAGCGAAGAACAAAGCGGTTGGCATCGGTCGCGGTGGTGACCACCTGCCAGAACGGCAGGCCGAACTGATCGGCCAGCGCCGCGCCGACATCGGGTGTCGTGACGCTCGGCAGCATGGTGGTAAAACCCCGGCGCGCCTGTTGTTCAAGGGCTCGGGCAACGGGCTCCGGACTGTGGCCAAACATGGCGCCGGTATCCCCCAGGCAGAAATCCGTGTAGTCGATATCATCGGCGCAGGTAAAGTGCGCCCCCCGAGCGTCGCGAACGAACAGGGGTGTTGGCGTGCCCCAGTCGTTCATCCAGTGCATGGGTACCCCGTACAGGAAATGCTGGCGGGCATTTTCAGCCAGCCGGGCAGAGGTGGGGTGCAGTTGCAGATAACGTTGGCGCTCGCTTTCCAGCATCCGTGCGGCATTGGTATTCAGTGAATCGTTGGTCGTATGCATGCCAGGCCTTTATCGGGCCGAAATGGCCCCTTATATTCGTTCAAAATGGCCCTATTGATCAGACCATTGTTTGGGTTAGTATCCTACCTAAATTACCGCGTCCCATAACAAATTTTTCGGATAGATTCGCGTCGCCCATTGTTTTAATGCCCTAATCGATGTCTATCGGATATCGGTTTTCAAGGCGACGAAGATCCTGGGATGGGCGTTCGAAAAAGCCTGGGACGTTTCTGATCTGATATGAATGGAGTGACATCATGAATCATGCGTTTGCCTATTTGTCCGCTGGCGGGTTTCTCGGCTTGCCGATAACCCCCGACGCGCCGCCGGCTTCCGAATCCGCCAAGCCCTTTGCCATGGCGGGTGTGACCTGGGATTGCAGCGTGACCAATCGACCCGGGTCGCGGCTTGGTCCCAGTGCGATTCGCCAGGCCAGCCGAATGTTGTGTGACGCGACCCATCCCCTGTTCAATACCTCGCCGCTTGAAGAAATGGTCGATCTGGGGGATCTGCCGCTCCCCAACACGAGTCTGGAGGTCATGCGCGCCGCATTGATGCCACAAGTGAGCGCGCTGCTTGATCGGCACGAAATGGTCTGGCTCGGCGGAGACCATTCGATCACGCTGCCCTTGTTGCGTGCCTATCATGCGCATTTCGGTCAGCCGCTGGCCTGTATCCATTTCGATGCGCATTGCGATACCTGGACAGACCATTTTGGCGAGCCATCCGGTCACGGCACCTGGGTGTATGAGGCGTTCAACGAAGGGCTGGTGATTCCGGAAGCCTTTGTACAGGTTGGTATCCGTTCCTCCGGTGTGCGTGAGGCGCGTGAATTCGTGAACGATCAGGGGGGGCGTATTTATACCGGGCGCGAATTGCGTGGACGCGATGGCGCTGCGTTGCAGGACGTCATTGACGCGGTGCGGGCACGCATGGCGAAGCACGGCAATCCGCCCGTGTACCTGACCTTCGATATCGACGTGCTGGATCCGGCCTATGCCCCCGGGACGGGTACGCCGGAACCGGGCGGATTGACGACCGCGCAGGCCATGACCCTGCTGGAAGGCTGGCATGATCTTAATTGGGTGGGTATGGACCTTGTCGAGGTGGCGCCGCCCTACGATTACTCGGAACTGACCAGCAATGCGGCGTCGACCATGATCTGGACCTGGTTGTGCGGTCGTCTGGCCGCACGTACATCCACTTGAACGGAATACCACCATGCTTGCCCGCGAACAAAAACTGATACAGAGCTCCTATTACACGGCCAGTGCGAACGCTCACCCGAGCTATTCCCCGTTGGATGGGGATGCCGAGGCGGACGTATGTATTGTCGGCGCCGGTCTGGCCGGGTTGTCCGCGGCCATCGAACTGGCGGATCGCGGTTATTCGGTGATCGTGCTGGAGGCCGAAACCGTGGGCTGGGGCGCTAGTGGGCGCAATGGCGGACAGATCATCGCCGGTTTGGCCTGTGATCAATCGGTAATCGAGAAATCACTGGGACTCGAAGCCGCGCGCCAGGCCTGGGATATCACCATCGAGGCGCTTGATCTGGTCCGTGAACGGGTCAAACGGTTTGATATCGAATGCGATCTGGTGGACGGTTTCCTCGGCGTGGCTGTGGGCGCTCGAAAGGGGGCCGCGCTGCGCGACTGGTATGAAACCATGGCCAAACGCTACAACTATGACTCGGATGCCGAATGGATCGAGCCGAACGCCTTGAATCGGTGGATCGATAGCCCGCGCTTTCATAGCGGCTACCATGACCGTCGCTCGGGACACCTGCATCCGCTCAATTACACGCTCGGTCTGGCCCGGGCGGCGCAAAGCCTGGGTGTGCGGATCTGCGAACACACGCCGGTCCGGACGATGACCCAGGGCGAGCCGGCTGTTCTGAATACGGACAAGGGCGACGTCAAGGCGCGTTATGTCGTGCTGGCGGGCAATATGTACTTGCCCGAGGTATCGCCCAGGCTGGCGCCCAAGCTGGCTCGGCGGATCATGCCGGTCGGTACCTACATTGTCGGTACCGAACCGTTGGATCTGGAACTGATTTCCCGTCTGATTCCCACCAAGTCGGCGGTGTGCGATTCCAACTTCGTGCTGGATTACTTCCGGTTTTCTGCGGATAACCGGATGCTGTTTGGCGGCCGTGTCAGCTACAGCACCATGACGCCGCCCAACCTCAAGGATGACATGCGCAAGCGGATGCAGCTGGTCTTCCCCCAGCTGGCCGAGACCAAGGTGGAATATGCCTGGGGGGGCTTTGTGGATATCACCATGAACCGCGCGCCGGATTTCGGTCGGGTTGCGCCGAATGTCTACTATCTACAGGGCTTCTCCGGTCACGGCGTGGCGCTCACCGGCATGGCGGGCAAGATGGTCGCTGAGGCCATCAGCGGGCAGGCGGAACGGCTTGATCTTATGGCCCGTATCCCGCATCACGATTTCTTTGGGGGCAAGCTGTTGCGTACGCCCGCTCTGGTTCTGGGCATGGCGTGGTACCGGCTGCGCGACGCGCTGGGCTAGACGCACCCTCTGTGGTCCCGCGCCTAGTGGCTCAGGGCCGCCTGAATCACATCGGCGAGGATGCGTCCATAGGGCGTGATGCGCTCCGTCGCGGCATAGGCATAGCCAACAATCAGCCCCTTTTCGCGTTTTTCGCCCGCGCCGTAATAGGACAGAGGATAGACGCGCAAGCCCTGTTCCGCCGCCAGTTCAGCCACGCGCACATCGTCGCAATGTGGCGGCAGTTCCACCACCAGATGCAGGCCGGAACCGGCAGGCGGCAGGCGCGCACCGACGCTGGTGACGGGCGCCAGCGCTTTTTGCAGTAATTGGCGGCGTTCCTTGTAGATTTGCCGCAATCGGCGGATATGCGTGGAAAAATGGCCTTCTTCGATGAATTCGGCGAGGGCCGCCTGAATGACAACCTGCCCGGGGCGCTGCAGTTCGTACAGACCGCGCTTGAAGCTTTCCGCCAGATCGGGGGGTACCACGATGTAGCCCAGTTTGATGCCGGGGTACATCACCTTGGAAAACGTGCCCATATAGAGCACGCAACCGTTCTGATCCATGCCTTGCAGGGAGGACAGCGGCCGCCCCTCGAAGCGGAATTCGCTGTCGTAATCGTCTTCCAGAATCCAGGCCCCGCGGCTTGCCGCGTAATCCAGAAGCAGTCGCCGGCGCCCATAACTCATCACAACACCTTTGGGATATTGATGGGACGGCGTGGTGTAGATCAGACGTGGAGGGCTGCGAAAATCGGCATTGCTCGGGGCCATCCCCTCGTCGTCCACCGGGACGGGGTGAAGCGCCAGCCCATTTACCTCCAGCACGCGACGTGCGCCCCAATAGCAGGGGTTTTCCACCCAGGCGCGGTCCCCATAGTCGGTCAGCATGCGCGCGCACAGGTCGATCGACTGCTGGGTGCCCGAAGTAATCAGAATCTGCTCCACGGTCAGGTTGACCGTTCGTGACATGCGGAGGTAATTGGCGATGGCGCGTCGCAGCGGCAAATGGCCTCCGGCGTGTCCGTAATCGAGGTAGGCAGGCTGCGGATCTCGCCACTGGCGGTTCAACAGGCGCCGCCAGAGCTGGGTTGGAAAGGCGGAAAAGTCGTCTACGCCGGGGGTAAATGGTTGCACTTCATAGCTGGGCTGGTCCGGCGGACCGGCAGCCAGCGCGCCTCGCTTGGAGAGGCCAATGGCTCTTTTGGTCGCATCCTGCCCGGGCGTTTTATGGCGTTCATCGGAGGCCATGAAGCTTTCCGGCAAGGATTCCGCGACACGGGTGCCACTGCCGACTTGCGAAACGACATAGCCCTCTTCGTGCAGTTGCTCAAACGCTGCCAACAGGGTGTTGCGCGATAAATCAAGGGCTTCGGCAAGGCTTCGGGTTGACGGCAATCGAGTGCCCGGCGTGAGGTGCTGATCCGCGATGGCGCGGCGGATCGATTCATACACTCTGCGATGCACCGGCATGCGCGGGGGGAAGCGCCCTTGTTTGAGTTCGGTCAGCAGCCAATCCGAGATGGTCAGGGACTCCACGGTGTTTTCTCCTCTTGCAAAGTGGTTCCACGCAGATCGCGCAAATGGCTCTTGTTGGATTGCCAATTTGAGGTAAGAATAAACCCATTGCAGCTAAAGTTGCAAAAAAAGTTTCGCAAAAACAGAAAGTTATTTGTTTCTGATTTGATTGTATTTTGATGCTTGGATGATAAATTGGTTTGCGTAGGGAGCCATTGGTGCGCAAACCGTCATAGGATCGTCAAAACGTAGGTATCCGACAAATGATTCATAACCGCAGGCCCGTCGTGTTGCTGGCCGCTGATTTCAGGCAAATTGATACCCAGCCCTTTCATGTGGCCGGTCACAAGTACGTTGCCGCCGTGGCGCAGGCTGCGCAAGCCGTGCCCCTGATTATTCCTGCCCTGGGTACGGACAGCGAGCTGGCGGTCTTGTTGGAATTGGCCGACGGCATCATGCTGCCCGGTGCCATATCCAATGTGCATCCTTCCCATTTCGATCAAACCGTTCTGAATCCTGCCCTGCCGCTCGACGTCGCACGAGACGGCGTGACGCTGCGTTTGATTCATGCGGCGGTGGCGGCAGGTGTTCCCTTGCTGGGGATATGTCGCGGGTTTCAGGAAATCAATGTGGCGTTTGGCGGCAGCTTGCACCAGGCCGTCCATGACACGGAAGGCCTGGCCGATCACCGGGAAGTCGATAGCCCTTTGCCAGAAGAGCAGTATGCCCAGACACATCCTGTGACGACGGTGGCGGGTGGGCAATTGGCTGAGATCACGGGCTGCGCAGAGTTTATGGTCAATTCGCTGCATGGGCAGGGCATTGACCGTCTGGGTGCCGGTTTGGTGGCCGAAGCCTATGCCCCGGACGGGCTGGTCGAGGCGGTGCGTGTTGCCGACGCGAAAACCTTTGCCCTTGCCGTGCAGTGGCACCCCGAATGGAATGTGTTGAATACGCCGTCTTATCTGGCCATATTTAGTGCGTTTGGCGACGCGTGTCGTGTACGCGCTTTGCAGCGTCATTCTAAAACTAACAAATAAATAGAACCATTGGAGTATTCCCATGCTTGATCGTAAGGATTTTTCCCACCGAGACATGGATAAGTGGCTGGCCGACCATCACGTCACGGAAATCGAATGTCTGGTTCCTGACCTGACGGGTGTCGCGCGCGGCAAGATTCTGCCGCGTGAAAAGTTTACGGCTGAACGCGCCATGCGTTTGCCTGAAGCCGTGTTGGGCGTCACGGTAACGGGTGAGTCGCCGCAAGCCCACGGCGGCTATGACAATGTGTTCGGCTTCACCGACAAGGATATGGTGCTCGTCCCAGATCCGGGTACGGTTCGGTTGGTGCCCTGGGCTGTTGATCCGACGGCTCAGGTGATCATGGATTGTCTGTTCCACGATGGTTCCCCCGTCGACTTCGCACCACGCAACGTCTTGCGCAAGGTGACCGATCTTTACAAGAAGATGGGCTGGACGCCGATTGTGGCGCCCGAGCTGGAGTTTTATCTACTGGCTCGTAACGTTGACCCCAATCAGCCGCTGGTGCCGCCCATTGGCCGCAGCGGGCGCGCTGAAACCAGCCGGCAGTTATATAGCATTGATGCGGTGAACGAATTCGATCCGCTGTTTGAGGATATCTACGAATACTGCGACATCATGGGGTTGGAGCTCGATACGCTGATTCACGAATTCGGTGCCGGGCAGATGGAAATCAACTTCCTGCACGACGAGCCCATGATTTTGGCCGACAAGGTGTTTTTCTTTAAGCGTACGTTGCGAGAAGCGGCATTGCGCCACAACATGTATGCGACGTTCATGGCCAAGCCCATGGCTAACGAACCCGGTTCGGCCATGCACATCCATCAGAGCGTCATTGATACCAAGACGGGGCTGAATATTTTCAGTAATCCGGATGGGTCCGAGTCCCCTTTGTTTCAACACTATATTGCCGGTTTGCAGAAATATCTGCCCTCGGCCATGGCCTTGCTAGCCCCGTACGTGAATTCCTACCGCCGCGTCGTTCGTGGTGGCGCGGCCCCCATCAATATTGAATGGGGTTATGACAACCGCACGGTCGGTATTCGTGTGCCCATTTCAGATCCGGAAGCGCGTCGCGTCGAAAATCGCGTGGTGGGCGCCGATGCCAATCCGTATTTGGCGATGGCGGTCACGCTCGCCTGTGGTTATCTCGGGATTGTCGAAAAGTTGCAGCCGAGCCCCGTCATGACGGGCAGTGCCTATGACTCCAATTATCAGTTGCCCCGTGGGCTATCCGAAGCCCTGCGCATGCTGGATGCCTCCAAGCCATTGCGCGAAGTGCTGGGTGATCGCTTCATCGACGTTTATGTCGCGGTTAAGGAAACCGAGCATGAGGAATTCATGCGGGTGATCAGTCCCTGGGAGCGCGAGCATCTGTTGATGCACGTTTGACGGGAATGCAATGAAACAGGCTATGAACGAGGAGAACACCATGCCGCTAACGACCCACGAAGTGCAGACGCTGGATTCGGCACATTACATGCATCCTTTTACGGACCACAAGTCGCTGGCGAGTAAGGGCGCGCGGGTCATGACCCGTGGCGAAGGGGTGTATGTATGGGATTCGGAAGGCAACAAGATTTTCGACGGCATGTCCGGCTTGTGGTGTGTCAACGTCGGCTATGGGCAACAGGAACTGGTTGATGCGGCGGCGCACCAGATGCAAGTTCTGCCGTACTACAACAGCTTTTTCCAGACGACCAATGAGCCGGCCGCAAAACTGGCCAAGCGAATTGTCGGTCTAGCCGGAGACCGCTTTTCCCATGTGTTTTTCAGCTCCTCCGGCTCGGAATCCAATGACACCAATGTGCGCATGGTGCGCCATTATTGGGCAACGCTTGGTCAACCAGAGCGCAACGTCATCATCAGTCGGAAGAATGCCTATCACGGCTCGACCATCTGCGGCGTCTCGCTTGGCGGCATGGCTGGCATGCACGCACAGGGTGGTTTGCCGGTGCCGGGTATCGTGCATATCGAACAGCCATACCACTTTGGACTGGCGCCGGATCAGGACAGGGACGCGTTTGGCATCGAAGCGGCCGGTTGGCTGGAAGAGAAGATTCTGGAAGTCGGCCCCGAAAAAGTCGCCGCCTTCATTGGCGAGCCGGTGCAGGGGGCAGGTGGCGTCATCATCCCGCCGAAAACCTACTGGCCGGAAATCCAGCGTATCTGCGACAAGTACGGGATTCTGCTGATCTGCGATGAAGTCATCTGCGGTTTCGGGCGTCTGGGTGCCTGGTTCAGTTCTGAAATGATGGGGGCGAAACCCGACCTGATCACTTTTGCCAAGGGCGTTACTTCGGGTTATATACCGCTGGGCGGCGTCGTGGTTGGCAAGCGTGTGGCGGACGTGCTGATCGAGCAAGGCGGCGAGTTCAACCATGGCTATACCTACTCCGGTCATCCGGTGGCATGCGCCGTGGCGTTGGCGAATCTGGATGTGATTGAACGCGAAGGTCTGGTTGATCGCGTGCGACAGGAAACCGGGCCTTATCTGGCAGAACATTTTGCCGCACTGTCCGACCACCCGCTGGTTGCGGGTGCCGAAACGTTCGGCATGGTGGGTGGGTTGGTGCTGATGAAAGACAAGGCCCGTCATCTGGCCTTCGATCCATCGCTGGATGTCGGCATGATCTGTCGCGATCACTGTTTCGCCAATGGATTGGTCATGCGTGCGGTGGGTGACCGGATGATCGTCGCCCCACCGTTGGTGTGCACGAAAACGGACATCGATGAAATGATGAAACGGGTACGCATTTGTCTTGATGCCACCCTGAAGGACATACAGTCGCGAGGCTGGATGGATGCAGCGCACCCGGCGGGGTGACTGTATGAGCGTTAAACGCGTGTAAGCGGTTCGCAGCAGTTGTGTCGGAAACGGCCAGCGAATGTGACCCATGGTTGTGTGTTTGTGTGTTGGATGTATTTTTCGAACTTGTCTAAGAGTCTTTAAGGAGAACTTCGTATGAAATCACTGTTCAAGAAACAATTGCTCGGCGGTATGGTTGCCGCCGTGTTAACTGCGGGACTGGCGCCTGTCGCCGGTGCGGCCGAGGAAAAGGTCCTCAACATTTACAACTGGTCGGATTACATCGCCCCGGACACCATTTCCAACTTTGAAAAGGAAACCGGGATCAAGGTCCATTACGACAACTATGACAGCAACGAAACGCTCCACGCGAAACTGGTCGCCGGTCATACCGGTTATGACATCGTTGTCCCGTCCGCCAACTGGGCCGAGCTGCAGATCAAGGGTGGTCTGTTCCAGAAGCTCGACAAGAGCAAGCTGCCGAACTGGAAACACCTCGACCCGAATATTCTCAAGAAACTGGCCGTGGTCGATCCGGGCAACCAGCACCTCGTCAACTGGTTGTGGGGCTACACCACCGTTGGTATCAATGTCGACAAGGTGAAGAAGGCGCTGGGCGACACGCCCATGCCCAAGAGCGCATGGGATCTGATCTTCGATCCGAAGTACGCGAGCAAGCTGCAGTCCTGCGGTATCTCTGTCCTGGATTCGGCCTATGAAGTCCTGCCTGCGGCCCTGCATTCGATGAATCTGCCGCCGTTCACCAATAAGGCCGCGGACTACCAAGCCGCATTCAACAAAATCCAGAAGATTCGTCCGTACATCAAGGAGTTCTCATCCTCCAGCTACATCGACGATCTGGCGAATGGTTCCCTCTGTGTGTCCCTCGGCTGGTCCGGCGACATGAGCCAGTCCGCTCAGCGCGCGGTCGACAGCAAGAACGGTCAGGTTATCAAGGTCCTGATCCCGGAAAATGGCGGCCTGGCCTTCTTTGACAGCATGGCCATTCCGGCCGACGCGCCGCACCCTGAGAATGCGCTCAAGTGGATGAACTACATCCTGCAGCCAAAGGTGGACGCGGCTCTGACCAACGCGGTTCTGTACGCCAACCCCAACAAGGATTCGCTGCCGTTCGTTACACCCAGCGTTGCGAACAACAAGTCGGTGTTCCTGTCTGATGCCGACATGAAAAAACTGGTGACGCCCAAGGCGGTCAACAGCGACACACGTCGTCTGATGACTCGTCTCTACACCAAGTTCAAGACAGGCTCTTAATGTCCATTCGCTCCGTGCGCGATCTGCGTGCGGAGCGCCTCTCGACCCAACCGGCAAGCGAAACTGGCTGGTTGGGTCGAGAAGTTGAACCCCCCATGAGGAGATTGGTATGGCGCCGGTAATAGCCAATACGGACCCCGATGTTTTATTGAGAATCGAAGGCGTCAGCAAGATTTTCGACGGTGTTGTTAAAGCGGTCGACAATGTGTCGTTGTCTGTATCCAAGGGTGAGATTTTTGCGCTCGTCGGCAGCTCGGGGTGCGGCAAGTCGACCCTGCTGCGCATGCTGGCGGGCTTTGAAACCCCAACCAGTGGCCGGATTTATCTGTCTGGCCAGGATATTACCGACCTGACGCCCTATCAGCGCCCGGTCAACATGATGTTTCAGTCCTATGCGCTCTTCCCGCATCTGAGTGTTTGGGAAAATGTGGCGTTTGGCTTGCGGCGTGATGGTTTGAGAAAGGCCGAACTGGCGGAGCGCGTCGATGCGATGCTCAGCCTGGTGCAGTTGTCCAAATACGGCAAACGCAAACCCCATCAATTGTCTGGTGGCCAGCAGCAGCGGGTGGCATTGGCACGCAGTCTTGCCAAGCGACCCACGCTCCTTCTGCTTGATGAGCCGCTGGGGGCGCTGGATAAGAAGTTGCGCGAATCCACCCAGTTCGAATTGGTCAACATCATCGAGCAGGTCGGCGTGACCTGCGTTCTGGTGACCCATGATCAGGAAGAAGCAATGACGATGGCCTCGCACATCGCGGTCATGGACGAGGGCTATTTCCTGCAGGTGGGCACGCCGGATGAAGTCTACGAAGTACCGAACAGTCGGTTAGTCGCGAGTTTTATCGGCAATGTGAATATCTTCGAAGGCAAGGTCGACGAAGACGAACCCGATCACATTACCGTGCGCTGTCCCGAGTGTACGCACTATGTTGGCCATGGCATTTCCGGTGTGCCCGGTATGAACGTCGGTGTGGCACTGCGACCGGAAAAAATTCAGCTATCGGCACAGAAACCGAACAAGGCTCATAACTGGTGTGAGGGCGAGGTCGTTGAAATTGCTTATTTCGGCGCACATACAACCTATCACATCAAGCTGGATACGGGCATGAACCTCAAGGTTCAGCAGGCCAACCTGACGCGGAAAACCGCTGATGATTTGACCTGGGGTGACCGTGTTTTTGCGCACTGGACCCGGGATGCCATGGTCGTTCTGACGGAATGAGGGCGCAAATATCATGATGTTTAAATCCATACTGCCCCGAATCCACGGACTGTTCACCGTTCGGAATCTGGTGATCGCCGTTCCGATGGTCTGGCTGTTTGCCTTGGCGGCCGCGCCTTTGCTGCTCGTCCTGGACATCAGTCTGGCGCATATGAACATCACCTCGGTGTCCAGCTTATGGCATTGGGCCGATGACGAACTGACCCTGAAATTCAACTTTGGAAATTATCTGTATCTGGGCGACGACTCGCTCTATTTCAAAACCTATCTCTCCTCGTTGAAGTTTGCCGCGGTGACGACCCTCTACTGTCTGGTACTGGGTTATCCGTTTGCTTATTTTATTGCCCGGGCGCCGGCGCACCTGCGTTCGGTGATGCTGATGCTGGTCATGCTGCCGTTCTGGACCTCGTTCCTGCTGCGCATCTATGCGTGGAAAGCCCTGCTTGCAGACAACGGCGTTGTAAACCAGGGGCTGGCCGAGCTGGGGTTGGTTACATCCCCCTTGCACATGATGCATACCTCGTTTTCCCTGACCATCGGCATGGTGTATGCCTATTTGCCGTTCATGGTTCTGCCGCTCTACGCGACACTTGTGAAACTGGACGGACGTATGCTCGAGGCGGCGGCGGATCTCGGCGCCAGTCCGTTCAAGACCTTCTGGCTGGTGACGGTGCCGCTGACCAAGCGCGGGATTATTGCCGGCTCCTTGTTGGTTTTTATCCCCGCATTTGGTGAGTATGTGATTCCCGAATTATTGGGTGGCCCAAGAACGCTCATGATCGCGCGCGTCTTGTGGGATGAGTTCTTCAGCAACAACGATTGGCCCATGGCGTCTGCCGTCACCATCGTGATGATTCTGCTCATTCTCGTGCCGATGGCCTTGTTCAATCGCTATAACGACGAAACCAAGCTTGGAGACAAGTCATGAAAAACCTTTTTGGTCGATCTTGGCTGATTGCTGTATTTATCTTTCTGTACATTCCCATCGTCACCCTGGTTGTGTACTCGTTCAATGACTCGCGACTGAGCACGGTCTGGACGGGATTCACCTTCAAATGGTACGTGGATGCAGCCCATGATCAGGAGTTGATCGACGGGTTGATCATTTCGCTCAAGCTGGCCTTCATGAGCGGTACCCTGTCGGTGATTTTCGGCACGTTTACGGCTTTTGTGCTCGTGCGTTATGGTCGGTTCAAGGGGCGGGGCATGCTGGCCTCCATGGCGAACGCACCCCTCGTCATGCCCGATGTCATCGTGGGCATCTCGTTGCTGCTGATGCTGGTGGCCATGCAAAAGTGGTTGGGTTTTCCCGAGCGTGGCATCGGGACGATTCTGTTGGGACATGCGTTGATCGGCACCTCATTCGCCACGGTGGTCATCATTTCCCGACTGCGCGAAATCGATCATCATCTCGAAGAAGCCGCCATGGATCTCGGCTGCAAACCGTTTCAAGTGTTTGCGCTGGTCACCTTGCCCCTGATCGCGTCCGCACTGGTGTCGGCATTTCTACTCACCTTCACGCTGTCATTCGACGATGTGGTGATTGCGGCATTCCTGTCCGGCCCCGGGTCAACCACCTTGCCGCTGGTAATCTTCTCCCGGGCGCGCTTGGGGCTGGACCCCTCAATCAATGCCGTTGCCACGGTCATCATCGTCGTCGTCAGTGTCGGGGTGATCGCCTCCAGCCTTTATCAACTGCGGGCAGGGCGACGACGCCAGCGTGAAGTTGCCGAAGCGTATGCACAGGTCAAAAATTAATATAATCATTGCCTTGGCCTGAGTCGGCAGGCCCGCCTACATTCAGGTGGGGCTAGGGGACGGATGCAGGCCCGCCACCGATTGTCACACTCTTTTTGCAGCAACCCTACAGTTGAGCCGGGCGGCTCGTCTGTACATCAAATTTTGGAGCATTTATGTCGATCCAATTGAATTATCCGGCACTTCTCAAACAGGGTGTCGCCTGGCTGGGCGGGCACTGGGTCGGTGCTGATTCCGGCGCCACCATGACGGTGACAAACCCGGCCACCGGAACCGCGATCGCCGAAGTGCCGCTGATGGGCCGTGCCGAAACGGAACGAGCCATTGCCGCCGCGGCCATTGCGCAAAAGCAGTGGCGCGCGCTGACGGCCAAGGAGCGATCCGCGCGTTTGAAGATCTGGTTTGCCTTGATCATGCAGCATCAGGAAGATCTGGCGCGGATCCTCACGGCCGAACAGGGCAAGCCATTGGCCGAAGCGCGTGGTGAAATCGCCTATGGCGCGAGCTTCATCGAATGGTTCTCCGAAGAGGCCAAGCGCGTGTACGGCGAGGTGATCCCGGCACCGCAGGGCGATCGCCGACTGCTGGTTCTGAAGCAGCCGATCGGTGTGACTGCGGCGATTACACCGTGGAATTTCCCAACGGCGATGATCACCCGCAAGGCGGCACCGGCGCTGGCAGCCGGGTGTTCGATGATCGTCAAACCCGCCGAGCAGACGCCCTTGTCGGCATTTGCACTCGCCGTGCTGGCCGAAGAGGCCGGTATTCCGGGGGGCGTGTTTCAGGTGATCACCGGCGATCCGGTCCAGATCGGGGGTGCCATCTGCGACAGCCCGGTCGTGACCAAGCTGTCCTTTACCGGTTCGACCGAAGTAGGTCGTATCCTGATGCGCCAGAGCGCCGATACCATCAAGAAACTATCGCTGGAACTGGGCGGTAACGCACCCTTTATCGTGTTCGACGATGCGGATCTGGATGCCGCCGTGGACGGCGCCATTGCCAGCAAATACCGTAATGCCGGCCAAACCTGCGTCTGTGCCAACCGGTTGTTTGTTCAGGATGGCGTATTTGACGCATTCGCCCAGAAACTGGCCGATCGCGTGGCCGAGCTGCGGGTGGGCGATGGTTTCACGGACGGCATCACGCAAGGCCCTTTGATTGACGCGGCCGCGCTGGCCAAGGTGGAAAGCCATGTCAGCGATGCGCTCGCCAAGGGCGCTCGCCTGGTTTCGGGCGGCAAACGCCATGCACTGGGCGGCACATTCTATGAGCCGACCGTACTGGCAGATGTGAGCCCGGATGCCATGGTATTCAGCGAGGAAACCTTCGGCCCGGTCGCCCCATTGTTCCGCTTCAAGACCGATGACGAAGTAATCGAGCTGGCCAATCGCACCGAATTCGGTCTGGCGTCGTACTTCTTCAGCCGTGACATCGGCCGCATCTGGCGGGTCGCGGAAGCGCTGGAGTACGGCATGGTCGGTGTGAACACCGGGGTATTTTCCAACGAAGTGGCGCCATTCGGCGGGGTCAAGCAATCGGGCCTGGGGCGCGAAGGCTCGCACCACGGCATCGACGAATATCTGGAAATGAAATACGTCGCCATGGCCGGGTTGTAAGTCCGGTCGGTGAAATCATGGCCAGGCGTTATCGCCCGTCCGCATAAAAATAGTGAGGAAGAGATTATGACTACGATCGACTGGCATGCCCGCGCGGCTGCATTAACGATTGACGGACGGGCACTGATCAACGGTGTGCGCGTGGACGCGGCGGACAACGACACGTTTGCGTGCCTGTCGCCGATCGATGGCCGCACGTTGGCCAGCGTCGCCCGGTGCAAGGCGGCGGATGTGGACCGTGCCGTGACGGCGGCGCGGGCGGCGTTTGCGGATCGGCGTTGGGCAGGCATGTCCCCCGGCGATCGCAAACGGACGCTGATCCGCTTTGCTGATCTGGTCATGGCCAACCGGGAAGAGCTGGCATTGCTGGAAACCCTGGATATGGGCAAACCGATTTCGGCCAGTATGGCGACCGATGTGCCGGCGACGGCGAATACTCTGCGTTGGTACGGTGAAGCGATCGATAAGGTATACGACGAAATTGCACCGACCAACGATAGTACGCTGGCGCTGATCACCCGTGAGCCCATGGGTGTCGTGGCCGCCATCGTACCCTGGAATTATCCGTTGCTGATGGCCTCGTGGAAGATTGCACCGGCCTTGGTCGCGGGGAACAGTGTGATCCTCAAGCCATCGGAAAAATCTCCGCTGACCGCCTTGCGTCTGGGCGATTTGGCGCTGGAAGCAGGTATTCCGGCCGGTGTGTTCAATGTCGTGCCGGGGTTCGGTCCGGAGGCAGGTTCGCCGTTGGCGCTGCACATGGATGTGGACTGCATCGCCTTTACCGGCTCGACCGCCGTGGGCAAGAAAATCCAAGTCATGGCGGGTGAGAGCAATCTCAAGCGCGCCTGGTGCGAGCTGGGCGGCAAGTCGCCCAACATCGTCTTTGCCGATTGCCCGGATCTGGATCGTGCGGTCGCGGCAGCAGCGGGTTCCATCTTCTACAACCAGGGCGAGAGCTGCAACGCACCGTCGCGGCTGCTGGTCGAACGCGCCATTCGTGACGAATTCGTCGAAAAGCTGAAGCAGTACTCGCCCAAGCACATGCCGGGCGATCCGCTTGATCCGGCAACGACGATGGGTGCGCTGGTCGATCAGGGGCAGATGGACAACGTGCTCAAATACATCGAGGCTGGCAAAAGCCAGGGGGCCACGCTGTGTTGCGGCGGTGAACGTGTGCGCACGGAAACCGGCGGTTACTACGTGTCGCCGACCATCTTCGATGGCGTGACCAACGAGATGATCATCGCCAGCGAGGAAATCTTCGGTCCCGTGTTGTCGATCATCACCTTCGATTCGCAGGAAGAAGCCATTCAGATCGCCAACGACACCAGCTACGGTCTGGCCGCCGCCGTGTGGACCCGCGATATTTCACGGGCGCATCTGGTTTCCCGTGCGCTGCGCGCCGGTACCGTGCACGTCAATTGCTATGACGAAGACGATATCACCGTACCGTTCGGCGGCTACAAGCAGTCCGGCAATGGACGCGACAAATCGCTGCATGCGCTGGAAAAATATACAGAACTCAAAACCACATGGATCAGCCTCACCTGATTCGGTGGGCAAGGAAAAGCGACATGACTGCCAAACCCATGACTAAAGAACCATTGGATCAAATCAACAACGCCGCCCTGCATGAGCGTCGGCTTGCCGCCACCCCACGTGGGGTCGGCGTCATGGCGGGGTTCTACGTCGATCGCGCCCTGAATGCCGAGGTCTGGGATATCGAGGGCAATCGCTATATCGATTTCGCCGGCGGTATTGCCGTGCTGAATACTGGCCATCGTCACCCTGCCCTCGTGGCCGCGATCGAGGCGCAGCTCAAGCGTTTCACGCATACCTGCTATCAGGTGTTGCCTTATGAGGGGTATGTCACGCTGGCCGAGCGCATCAATGCGCTGACGCCGGGCAGCAATGCGAAGAAGACAGCCTTCTTTTCCAGTGGGGCGGAAGCCGTTGAGAACGCGGTCAAGATCGCCCGCTCCAGCACGAGGCGTGCGGGCATCATTGCGTTTTCGGGCGGTTTTCATGGTCGAACCATGATGGGCTGCGCGCTGACCGGCAAGGTGGTGCCCTACAAGGTGGGCTTCGGGCCGTTTCCTTCGGAGGTCTATCACCTGCCGTTCCCGATGGACGTGCATGGCGTCACCGTCGAGGACGCACTGGATGCGCTGCAGACCTTGTTCAAGGCCGATATCGAGCCGAATCGGGTGGCGGCCATCATCATCGAACCGGTACAGGGTGAAGGCGGTTTCTATATCGCGCCGCCGGAACTCATGCGCGGTTTGCGCAGGGTTTGTGACGAGCACGGCATCCTGCTGATTTTCGACGAGGTGCAGACCGGCTTCGGGCGGACCGGCAAGCTGTTCGCCGCCGAGCATTACGATGTGCTGCCGGACATCATGACCATGGCCAAGAGCATGGCGGGCGGCATGACCCTGTCCGCCGTCTGCGGCAGGGCCGACGTGATGGATGCGCCGGCACCGGGCGGCCTGGGGGGTACCTATGCCGGCAATCCGTTGGCTATTGCGGCCTCGCATGCGGTGATCGATGTGATCGAGCAGGAAAAACTGGTCGAGCGATCCAACTGGCTGGGCGAAAAGCTGATGGCGCGCCTAACCGCAGCGCAGCATTGTGTGCCTGCCTTGAAAGAGGTGCGCGGATTGGGCTCGATGGTGGCGGCCGAATTTTTCGATCCGGCCACCGGCGCGCCGTCTCCCGACGCCGTCAAACGTGTGCAGCAGGCTGCCCTGGAAGAAGGGCTGATTCTGCTGACCTGCGGCGTCTATGCCAACGTGATGCGCTTCCTCTACCCGTTGACGACTGAAGATGCGGTATTCGATGAGGCCCTGGACATTCTCGACCGCGCATTGGCCAAGGCATGAGTATGCGTAACCCAGAACAAAACGTGGCCGAGATTGCCGCTGCCAAACAACGCCTGGCTGACGCGGGTGTGCATACGGTCATCGCCCAGTTCGTGGATATTCACGGTGCGGCCAAGGGGACCTATATTCCGCTCGCCCATCTGGAGGATATCTTGATGCCGGGGGCAGGATTCGGATCGCCCTCCATTAACGGCACGGGCCTGCCGCGTCATGGACCCCGTGCCGAATTTTATGGTCGCGGTGATCTGGCGACGTTGCAGGCGCTGCCGTGGATGCCGGGCTATGCCCGCATCATCTGTGATGGGGTCGTACTTGATGAGCCCTACGAACGCTGTGTTCGTACTTTGCTCCGTCGCCAGATGGCGCGTTTGGCGGAACGCGGCTGGACCCTGAACGTGGGTATCGAACCGGAGTTTTGCCTCTTCCATCAGGACGGGGCGGGCAGACCGGTTCCGGCCGATGCTGCCGACGTGCTGGACAAACCCTCCTACGACCTCAAGGCCATGGCGCGGGTTCGCGATGTGTTGCGGCGTATGGAGCAGGGCCTTGGTGCCTGTGGCTTCGATGTGTTTCAGATCGACCACGAGGACGCCAGTGGCCAATACGAACTCAACTACCACTACAGCGATGCACTGACGGCAGCCGACCGGTTCATCCTGTTCAAGATGGCGGCCCATCACATTGCCGAGGAAGCCGGACTGGTATTTTCCCTGATGCCAAAACCCTTCGCCGACCGGCCCGGCAACGGTTTGCATCTGCACTTGTCGCTGCGGGATGGCGAAGGTCGGGCGGTGATGGCCGAACCGACGGATTCGCATGGCCTGTCCGAAACGGGTCGGCAATGCGTGGCCGGTCTGCTCGCGCACAGTCCGGCACTGACGGCCTTGCACGCACCAACTGTGAACTCCTACAAGCGGCTGGTGGTAGGCCGTTCGCTGTCCGGCACGAGCTGGGCGCCGGCGCACATCGCCTGGGGCGACAACAATCGCACCACGGTGGTGCGAACCACCGGCGGGCGGATCGAGTACCGTCTCA
>Ga0307375_10001507_pt1 | contig 25342 bp, 15 predicted proteins | sample TR1MG_FD_202531 | JGI IMG/M metagenome (GOLD analysis project Ga0307375, IMG submission 202531) | Soil microbial communities from Risofladan, Vaasa, Finland - TR-1 | ecosystem: Environmental > Terrestrial > Soil > Coastal area > Acid sulfate soil | place: Finland: Risofladan, Vaasa | collected...
CTGGCGGTCCGTTCAAAAGAATGGGTGCGATGAGAAATGATTCCGGCTTGCTCACACCGGCCAAGATCATCACGCCAACCAGGTATTCAAGAACGGCTGCGCAATTGCCGAATGTTCGTTGCAGATCAGCCAGCTTCCGCTGGATATTTTTGAAGGTTGGAATTTGACGATAGCCACCATACGCCTGAGCAGCCTTGATGTCAGCCTCGATTCGCCGCTTGACTTCACCGTGTGAGGCCTTGGCGTTTTCCTTGACCAGATCCATGGCGGCAGGGTCGAAAACTTGAACACAACGACGGAACGGGCGGCTCTTGCGAACGGGTTTTGGCTTCGATAATTCAGGCGCTTCCTCCGCCAGAGGCAGACTCGCCGCCTGATCCGAACGATCACCTCTTAACGATTCTATAAATTCGCTGGATGTCTTGAATTTGCGTGAACCGATTTCCACTTCATTGGATTTAATTTCGCGCGCGGGAACGATAATCCGACCGCATGGGTTATCCACCAATTCGAATGTCGCGCATATCCGGTCGGCAGCCAATTCCCTGCTCATCGTTTCAAGCTCTTTATTCCATTTATTTCCGTGTCTCTCCTTTTTCATTTGTTTCTCCGGTTAGTCACGCATACTTGAACGACAAAAACAAAAGCCCCACCGGCATTTTTTAAAATGCCGGCGGGGCCGGATTCAGCGATTAATTGTCAGAGGTTGATTTGTCTTGGGTGTCATTTAATTAGTAAATGTGATAGACTATTATATCTAAAATAAAGAGTATGTCAAGTGATTTATGAAAAACCGAAAACCTGCTATTCGAGAACTCTTCGCCGCCCTGCTTCGGTTAAACGACATTAGCCAGGGCAAAGCGTCAGACCTGTCTGGGCTGGTTCGCCAGAATGTGTCTAGCTGGTACACCGGACGGGACAATGCTATTTCCCAGCAGAGTCAATTAAAATTGCTCGCCACCCTGGGTGTGATTTACGGGAGCTTACGCAGCGATGGCATTCACCGTTGGTGCGTCCGAGACGTTGATGATGCAGCGCTGGTGTTGGATGCGGTGCTGAATGATGAGGTACGCGCCCATGCAGAGTTTTGGCACGTTCATAATTCACGTTACCCAGGATGCTTAATTCTAAAGGTGGTTAAACCGACCGGATCGATATGGATGATGATGTACCGCCCGCTGATGGAGGAACCACCTCAACCGATAACGGCAGAATCGCTGCGATGTGGCGTGGATCGAGGTGAAGTCATCATAGACACAAAAACCTGGGAATCTTGGCTGCCGCCCGCCGTGCTGGAACCTGTTGCATTCGGTACGCAGATAACTAATCTGATTGAACGATTCCCCTACCCTCTTCCTCCTCAAGAATATTTTGATGAAATGGAGGTGCTGGATGGACAGAATGTTGAAGAGGAAAACCAAGATCAGATAATGGAAAGACTGGCGCCAACGCCAGAAGAACTCAAGAAATGGGATGAGGTGCTTTATTTAGCCAAGCTTGGCGGTAAGGGGTTTGATGAAATTGTTAAAGCAACCAGGAAGGCGCTGGGTATTAGGGTACTGGGAAGGAAGCAGGAATAAGGCTGGGGCAACGGTCTAAGAAGAAATCACAATTGCCTCGTTGTTCCGATTTGTTCCCAACTTTTCTTATGAGTGTTGAGTCTCCTTAATAATGTGAAAGCCGAAGGAACTAATCAAGCAAATTTATAACATTCAATCGTTCTCCAAAAACAGACCTCGCCACAGGTACCAAATGTTCATGATGACTCAAAAATATCACCTGAGTTATTGCGGATAGTTTGGCCAACGCCTCGAGTCCGGCCTTTGCACGTCCATCATCGTAATTGATGAAAAGGTCGTCTGCTATGAACGGCAATGGCACTACCTGCTCCAAATGGAGTTCCAGCGCCGCTAAGCGCAATGCAAGATAAAGTTGGTCGCGGGTTCCTTCGCTCATGCCTTCGACACCCACATACTCATCCGTGGCGCGCTGACCTGAGAGTTTCAATGGCTCACTTTCGTAATCGACGACCAACCTGTTAAAAGCACCACAGGTCACTCCGCAAAATATCTCACTGGCCCTAGTAAGCATGGGACCCTGCTTGCTTTCGCGGAACCGCTCAATTGACCAGCGCAGCAGTTTTGCCGCCGTATATACCTTGATGTACCGTTCAACAGCGTTTGACATTCTAGCCAGAGCCTCTTGCCGCTGCGATTCAGCTCGTGCCGCTTCATCCTGTCCGGCGATTTTTCCTAACGCAGTCTCGGCGGAATTCAGTTCACCGGATAACCGGTTTTGCTGACCAACCACCTCTTCGATTTGAAATTTAATCTCTGAAAGGCGAATTGGAATCGTGTTGGCTTCGATGGTGTCGAATTCAGACTCTAGTGCCTCGCGATCAAGTCCATCACCAGCTTGCAAAAGATTCTTTACGGTCTGAACAATTTCGGAAGATGACGTCCTCAGGCGGTCAGATTTTTCAATCGCAGTTGGCAACTCGTCGTTTCTCATCAATCCGGATATGCGTAGCAGAGGTTCAAGGCTGGTTCTTGCTTCAACGATCCTGCTGCTGGCAGCATTGGCCTGGCTTATTGCCGTTTCAAGTTCGGATTTCAAACGAGCAAGCTCCAGAGTTGCGAATGACTCATCCTTCAACCGGCTATAGATGGTTAATGTGATCTGTGCAGGGGAATCTTTCGCAATTTCAGGTGCTATATCCTCAGCCAGAGATTTTGCGGCATCGGAAAAGTCTATGAGGTCACGGTGCATCATGTTAATGCGATTGACGCGAATATCCCTTATTTTCTGGAGATGCTGATCTATGCGCTCAAACAGCGGGAGAGCACCTTCAATCGTGCCAATATCGGTGTCGGGCGGTAGATGTGCGAGCGCTAGATTATTTTGAAGGTTGGCACGCCATGTATCTATGGCCGTCTGCGCTTGTACAACCCGGTTGTTTAAATCAGGAATTGAGGCCTCAGCACGAATTTTTTGGGTGGCGAGGACAATGTGTCGTTCCTGGGTGCGGGTTGCAGCTTTTACCACTTCATCAGCCAGCAGAATCAGCGCTGAAAGGTTGAGATTTTTGGCCTCTGGCTTGACGTCCAGCATTGCTTCGGTCAGAGCAGCACGGGCATGAGCAACACTCTCTACAAAATCATCTTGTGACGACTGCGCTTCCGCCAAAGCGTCGGCAACACTGAGAACACGGTCGCGCGCAGATCGCCAATCATTGACCTGTAGAAGCGGCATTCCAGCCAGCCCAATGGTCTTGATGTGAACCTCCCATTCCTGGTCAAGACTGGTCAATGCCTGCGCATTTTCCTGCAATCGCGAGTCAAGCTCAGTGATTTGCTGTTGAAATCGCTGCAGTTGTTCGAGCCGTGACTGAAGTTCGGATTCTTCCTGCGCCTTATCATGACGTTTGTCGGAAAGAGCATCGGAATCCTCAACCGCCCTTTCATAGCTGGGAGACGCATCCTTCAAGGTGACAGCCCCGGTCTTGATGCTTTGCCAAGTCGAATCGCGGGATGCGCGAACTTGCTGAACTTCCGCCAGCGTCACCGGATGGTGCGTGGTTTTGTATTGGGAAATCTCTAGTTGCAGAGATTGAATTTCGGCGTTCACCTCTGCAATGCGTCCGTTGATCGTTGATGCAGTCAACTCCAGTTCGCTTCGTCGTTTGATTAATGCATTCGTTTCATCCTGTGTAGGCGGCAATAGTTTGCGCAAGTTATTCGTGACAGGATTCCATTTACCCAATTCAAGCGACTTCACTTCCAAATCACGCTTCAGCCGCACCATTTGCGTCTCAAGCCTCTTTTCCTGGGTAGCCACTTCGCCAAGCGACCTTGATGTCGCTAATGCATCAATCAGCGTAACTGGGATTTCGTTTAAAGGCAGTGCCGCAATTTCGGCATTGATGGTTTTGACTTCTTCCTCCCTGCCTCTGAGTGTCTCTTCAGCGGTAGAAAGTGCCTGAGCAAGGGCATCATGGCGCCTGAGGAGATTGTTGATGGCTGTCCGTACCAAACTCCCAGGCAAACGATTGGCAATGGCATCCTCACCTTCCTCTCGCCATCCCAGCTGACGTACTGAATCTTCGACGGTTTGCCACAACCCACGAATTTCCTCCTCGCGCTTTACGATGTCGCTTTCGTGGTTGCGCAATTGCTGGCGCCTATTGGACAGTTCCTCGATATCCAACGCCCTAGCAAGGATGGATTTATCAGGGTGGAGCGCTTCGATTTTCTCCTGAAGCTCTGCGGTCTGTTTTTCGAAAAGAATGAGCGACTGGGTCGCAATCGTTATTTCATGCTCGGCATTTGCTAACAGGTCAGCAGCATTTTCGGGCAATAAAACGACTTCTCCTAGCTCAGCCAGCTGGCGATCCAACTCGGTCAGGGTCGTCACCATTGGTGCCACGCGGCGCACACGTTCCAGTTGAATACGTTCCTGCTCCAGTGCATGATAACGTTCCCGTGCCAGTTTGAATTCCTCTCCAATCCGATCCACCAGGGCGCGGGCTTCCTGCCAGTCCTTGGTGCGCACGGTGGCGTGCTTGAGTGCTACCTCGGCTTGTTCGAGTTCGGCACTGGCAATGTAATATTCGCGGTCATTAGATTTGCGTTTGGCCCAGAGTTTGTCGGCCTCATCTTCGAGCTGGTCGCGAATATCTCCCAGACTGCCAATTCCGGCCGCCGCCTGAAAGAGAATCTGTCCAATGTCATTGGAGGCGCTCAAAATCTCCTGGCCTCCCGTGACCAAACGCTCGTGATCCAAGCCGAACATCTGGTCGAAAAAAACACGGTCAATCTGCCCTAGGAATGGTGTTAGTGCATTGTCAGGGAGAAGCGATCCTGTTGAAGTTTGCAGCGTTTTGGTTCGAGCCTTGGTGCGGATGAAATCCAGTGCGTTAGATCCATGCTCGATCAATGCGCCAAGGCGCATCTCGCTATGTGGGTGAAGAAAGTTGTAGCGAGAACGGGCTTCGATTCCGAACAGTAGATCCTGGACCGCATTGCGCAGGGTGGATTTGCCCGCTTCGTTCGGTCCTACAATCAGGTGAAAATCTTTTGCCGAACTCGGCAAGGCAACGGATATGTCGGTAAATTTGCCGTAACGTAACAGGTCAAGACGAGTAATACGCATGATTGCCTCAGTTCGATTTTGCCAGATAAGCCAACAGGCCCGGCGTGACTGATTTGACAATGCCTGCGACATCGCCGTTACGAATAGCTCCCAGTTCCGGTACTGACTGAGTTAGTTCGAATGGAGCTTTATCCACCAGCGGCCGCAAATCATCCATCAAGGATTCCAGCAGTGCCGCATCTTCAGGTGCTTCATCCAGAAATCTCTGCAAATCGGCAATGGCGTCCGAGCGGGCGATGATGTGCGCGGCATCGGTAATCGGTTCAGTCTCAATACGGACCTTTTCTACCCAGATTCGATCGACGCCTTGTCCGGCAGCCTGCCCCAGGATTTCCTCGCGCAATTGAGATTCCAGCCCGAATAGATCGCCATGCGCAGGCGTCCTGCCTTTGATGCAGACGCGCACAGAAAGATAAATTTTCTCTGGGGTTTCGGCGATCAACCGCTCAAAAGCTCGTCCTACCAGCCTGACCACTTCTTCGAACGTGTTCGCTTTACTGGCATCGATATCAACCACATACCAGCGCAGCACATCCACCAGTAAACGCTCAACGGAATGGATGCCGGACTCATCCGCCGTGACCAGCATCGCCCCACGCGCACCGGTTTCGCGGATATGCCGTCCCTGCAAGTTACCTGGGAACACCACCCACGGATCTTTCTGCAAGATCGCGTGCTCATGCACATGTCCCAGTGCCCAATAGTCGTAGCCTTTGGCAGTAAGTTCGGCCAGTGAACAAGGCGCATAGTTGGCATGGGCCGCATAACCTTCCAGCGCGGTATGTAGCACGCCGATATTGAGCCAGCCGGCAACCGGAACGGGATAGCTGGTCGCCAGGTTTTCCACGGTCGCAGCTTCTTTATAACTGCGGCCATGCAGTGCAACTTTCAGCTCCTCAATACGAAAGGTATTTGCTTTGCGGGTTTCAAATTGGTGGACGTTGGGTGGCAACGTCAGTTTTTTTGTCATCTCGCTATCGGCATCGTGATTGCCGAACAACAGATAGACCGGAATACCAGCCTTGTTGAGGCGCCCCATTTCGCGGCAGAAATAATGACCTGTGTTGTAATCCTTCCAACTGCCATCATAGAGATCACCAGCTATTATCATGAAATCTACAGCCTCCACAATGGCCTCATCCACCAACCGGGTGAACGCATCGCGCGTGACTGTCCTAAGCAGTTCGGCTGGGGCATCCTTGTAAGCAGTAAGACCCAATAATGGACTATCAAGGTGGATGTCAGCGGTGTGAATAAATCTCAAGAGAACTCCCAATAAGATGCAACACTAGCATTGCAATGCGCTATGACATCCATTCCTGTCACTTGGCCGTAACTTTCTGGATCGCGAACTTTATAACGCCTCAAACCTAACTTACTGTCACAGACAGTTGTGTCACTAAATCATCGAACTTTGTCGCCACAAGATACCGCGCCGGATTTTCACCTATTGCTAATGACTTGAAGTGAGCCTTACCGCATTCGATCTTGGCGCTCTCTTTGTCCCGTAGGTCGTCGGTGAATAAGCTGCTCTTTGTTTCAACCACAAAGTACAGTCGTTCCGCACCATCTTGTTCGACCAATACAGCCCAGTCCGGGTTGTAAGCACCTAGTGGCGTGGGCACTCGAAACCAACCAGGCAATTTGGCATATACCTTGATGGCGTTATTCATTTCCAATTGGCTGGCAAAGTCGCGCTCGGTATCAGAGTCATATACCACTTTTTCATAAACCGATTTCTCTGCATCAAGCAAGTTTTTAAGGTAGCCAGTCAGCTCTTCTTTCTCAAAAAGTTCTTGAGCATAAAACTGATCTTCTCCCAACCGTTGATACTTTATGCCGTCAACCAATGCCATGCGTTTTTGACGGTTTATTATCTCGCCCGTCAATTCTATAAACTGCTGTGGATTGCGTTTGAAGTCATTCAGCCGACCTCCCTCGATCAGGATGCGAGTGATGGTCTTACGGGTCAGTTGGGTACGATCTTGTAGATCAGTGAGCAAGTCCGGCAACTCAATGTCGCTTTCATTTAGCATCACAGTGTCAGCACCCTTTTTTTCCTTGGTATCAACACCACCTTTGCCGATGGAAATGTCCGCCTTGCGCCACTGCAAGCGCGTTTTGGATATTTGGAACTGGTCACTGCTCAGTGCATCCACACAGTTCTTGATTAGCTTCTCATTGTCGAACTGCACTCGATAGGTTGTCTTGTGTTTGATACGATCCCACAATTCCTTAAAATCCGGGCTATTCAATACAGCTTGGCGAGTGCGTATCTGTTTGCGTTCATCGGCATTTTTGATTTCCAGCTTTCCGGACAATTTGCGCAGCATCTCGGAAATCTGACCGCGTTGTGCTTCAAACTCTCCTGGTACAACCAGCGTTCCATTCTTCAGCGCCATCTTGAGAGAATCTTGTACCTTGCCTTTGGCGTCGATATAGCCGTGATTCTTCAGGTGCGCCCACAAAACCTTGGACTGCTCGAAACCTAAAGACGCTTCTTTTCCATCCGCGCCTTTGACTACAACCGCAGCAAATTGGTGGTCTTGGACGATGCCAAAATGAATCCCGGTATCTGTCTCAATCTCTTTTTGGAGGTTATCAGCAAACTGTTCATAGCTTTCCGTAGCAATCACCGTCAGCGTGTTTATGTCAAAGCCGCGTAACCTCTGGCCCTCTTGGTTCACGCAAAGGCGTAAGCCGCGCCCGATAGTCTGGCGACGCTCGCGTTCGCTTTGAATGTCACGCAGCGTACATATCTGAAACACATTGGGGTTATCCCATCCCTCTCGCAACGCGGAGTGCGAAAAGATGAATTTCAGCGGTGTCTCAAAACCAAGCAACTTTTCCTTATCGCACATAATCAGGTTGTAGGTATCGTCATCCGCCTTGGTATCGCCGCGTGTATCTTTAAAAACCTCCACCGATTTATTGCCGACCTTCTTTTTGTCGATGGAAAAGTAGCCGTTATGAACTTCCTCCACGGCGGAGGCCAAATCAACCTCAGCGAACAAGCTCTGATAATCAGGATGCTTGGCATAGCGGCGATATTCTTCCTCGAAAATCCGGGCGTAATCGCCTTTGACTATGTTGCCATCGGCATCGTATTGTCGGTACCTGCCTACCGCGTCAATGAAAAACAACGACAGCACCTTGATGCCCTGCGGACGTAGTCGCTTCTCTTTGTCCAGATGTTCCTTGATGGTGCGTCGTATCATCTCGCGTTGAATCGCCAAAGGCTCCACATCGCCATGCGCTTCACCAATACGTAGATACTTCTCACCGCCTGGATAGCGCAACTCAACAAAAGCATCGTCTCTACCAGCCTTAATTTCGCCGATTCGGAAGTCGGCATAAATCGCCCGGTTAGTAGCCTGCTCAAGATCATCACCATCTTGAACAAGAACCTCTTTGCGCTGCACGCCGGTCAGCAATTCAACATCCAGCTCCACCTTGGACGAGATCAAACCGCGTTTATTGCTCACCGACACCACCCGCACATAAGGCCTGTTGTTTCCCCCCTGCACGGTCGCCGCTGCCACCTCAATCTGCTTCACCAGCTTGCGCTCGTAGGCATCCACCGCATCTAGGCGATAAATCATGTGATGTTTGTCCACATGCGTTGCCGAATAGCGCAAGGTACAAAGCGGGTTCAATTGCTGCATGGCCTTCTTGCCCTTGCCATCGAGGCCGCCATCCACCGATTGCGGCTCATCCACGATGACGATTGGACTGGTTGCACGGATCAGGTCGATGGGGCGTTCGCCGCCAGTTTTTTCGCTGTGCCGGTACATCACGTTCTGTGACTTCTGGCGTGCCTTGGTTTCATCGGACTCTTCAGCCTTGGCTTCATTTTCATCGCCAAACTTGTTGATCGCGCCTACCGTTACCACCATGACCTGAATGTTTGAGCTGGTGGCAAAGTTACGCACCTGCCCCAACTTCGCAGAATCGTAAATGAAGTAATCGAGCGGCACGCCTGCATATAATCCCTTGAAATGCTCCTCAGTTATTTGCAGCGACTTATAGACGCCCTCCTTGATCGCCACCGATGGCACCACGATCACGAACTTGGTGAAGCCGTAGCGCTTGTTCAACTCGAAGATGCTACGCAGATAGACATAGGTCTTACCCGTGCCCGTTTCCATCTCCACAGTGAAGTCGCCCGAAGCAAGCACACCAGAAGGTGGTAAGCCACCACGCAACTGAATGGCGTGAAGGTTCTCAGCGATTTCATCATCCAGTAGGGTGAGCTTGTTGCCGATACCCAAATCGGATTCCGCTACTCCCAAACTCATTTGCTGTGGCGTAGTGCCTGGAAAAAGATCATCTTCCAACGGCGCAGCTGGTGCTCGCATCGTCACGGTGAATTCCGAACGGCAAATTTCCTGCCCGCGAAACAGATCGCATACCGCTTCAATAGCGGCCAATTGGTAGTCGAGGTTCGATTCAAAGTGAAGCTTCATTGTGCTTGCCCTGAGATAGCGTTCAGTATCTTTAGCTTAAGTGATTCGTTGTCTTCCTCTTCCATCAGGTGGGCCGTGATGATCTCTAGCAGCAATTCCTTGTCGATGTTGCTGGCAGCGACGTGGTAACTGATATTTTCCATCTCCCTTAGAAAACTGCTGGCACAGTACAAGTATCCATTGAACAACAACATCTGGACACAGAGAGTAATGGCTATTCGCTTATTTCCATCCTGAAAACAATGAAACTTGCACGCACTAAAAAACAGGTGTGTCAGCTTCTCTTCAAATGACGGGTAGTATTCATCGTTCTGGATATTCTGCAACACGCTATCCAACTTACCAAGTTCCAGGTATCCCAATGTCCCGCCGCCACTGACTTCTACCGTCTTCGCGTGGATGTCGATAGCCTGCTCCAGGGTAAGGTAAGTCAAGGCCACTATTCGCGCTCCTTCAGGCGCTTCATTACATCCTTGGCTTCTTCCAAGCGTTCAGACAACTCCTTGCTCTTCTTGCCCAGGAAGCGCTCATAGTCCTCGCGCTGCACGGGCGCGACATAGTCCTTAAGCTGGAGGTGCAGCGCATCACGGAACGCCAAGTCACGGCTGGCCATTTTCAATCGTGCTTTTTCAATCAGCGGTTTCCAATGCGCCTGCGCTTCAAATGTTTTGAATAGCGCATCGACTTCAAAAGGGGTGAGCTGGCGTCCCCGCTCTTTTGCTGCCTGCTGGAGCATATCGCCGAAACCGCATTCATAAGCAGCGATCAAGTCGAGCACCTCGGCGTAGAAGGTGGCGCGCACGTTGTCCTTTTTTTCGAGCCTCAGTATTTTTCGGTATTCGTGCGCCTGCTCTCGGAATATGCTGACGTAAATCTTGTCCGTGTATACCGCATATTTGAAATTCCCCATCGCCACACAATCTTTAAGGGCATCGGTGAATTGCTTGCGGTAGTTTTCCTCGACAAAGGCGGAATGCAGGAAGTCCTCGTCGCGTTGATTGATATACTTCGTCCCGCCCCCGGTGCGGCTGTTAATCGTATCAATAACAATATCGAGAATGGCTTGACGCAACAGCTTCGCCCGCTCGCTTTCTGAAACCAGCATGGCCAGATTGAGGAATGCTCGGAAGTCAAAAACCCCCAACTGAGGGGTCTTGGCGATGTTCCCGAAATCAGTTTCGGGAACATCCAAGCCCTGAATCGCTTCTTTTAATGTTTTCAGTCGGTTACCCTTCAGCACCTCATAGCCGTTTTTGGCTAATTCCTCAGCATGCTGTTCCAGGTAATTTTCTATGGTGCGTAGCGTCACCTCAAAAAAGGCCGCTACCTGCTCCTTGAGCACCACCGTCTTACCCTCAAAGGGAATGCCCTGAACCCCCGCAGCCTTTTCAATCTCGGCAACCGCGTAGGGGTTATTGAGGATGTTCTGCCGATCAACAGCTGAATTGGTTAGGTCTTTGCTCATGTAACCTCCTTACAGGCTGCGCACGTTGGCGATGCCGTACTGCTCCAGAATCGCAGCCAGATTGCTCTTGGCGATGTCATTCTCAAATGCGCTATCACGGAACACGCAGGTGGTGTCGCCTGCCGGGGCGAGTTCCTTGCGCCATGCCACAATGCCTTGTGCCAAGGCTTCCACCTCTTTGGTGGTAATGCGATCGGCGAGACAGGCCAGCAGCACACCGCCGCCAATGGCACCTACTGTCTTGCCTGCGATGGTGCGCGACTCAATCGGCACGCACAAATCCAGCCCCAGCTTCAGCAACAGTTCATACACGATGTCCGCTTCCGTCCTGCCCGGCAGAATGTGCTCCTCGTGATCGAGCAGCGTTTCCGCCAAATTGTCGCGGTCAGGATTCCATGCACGGATATTGGAAGTATCAAGCTTAAAAACACGAAAGCCGGCATCACCAGCAAACATCGGATAGTCGCTTTTGATCTTGGCAGCAGCACGACGAAGACGCTCCTTTGTTATCTCAGATACAGTGCAGGGTCGTTTGAGTTTTTCAAGAAATGCCACCGCGGGCTTAGCACCCTTCGCTTTGGGATTTATAGCTTCTGGCAACTGAACCAAAGCGTACCGAATCGTCCTATTTTCAGAAGCATTTAACTCCAAGACTGCGTGGCCTGTGGTGCCTGAGCCTGCAAAAAAGTCCATCACAATGTCATCATCTAAAACTCCAACGTAAGAAACCCACCTAGCAATCACTTCCTTATCTTTGGGATTGTTAAAAACTTTCATACCAAATAATTGGTTTAATTCGTTACTCGCCTGCAAGGCACTTCTGTAGAAATAGCTTCCGGCCACTTGAATAGGTAGGTCATCAGAATCACCTTCATCAATATCGGCATCCTCTTGAGCCTCATCTTCTTCGTCTACCTCAACCAGATATGTCTTACGAATCGGTGGTTCAGTGTCATCTTTTCGAAATACAACCTTCCCAAGTCGAATCATTTCATCCATTTTTTCGATTGTGCTATAGCGCCACCCTCCCTCTGGAACAGCGCATGCGATTCCAGTCTCCGGATGTATCACGTCGTATGTTGGGCCACCACCGCCAGGCCACGACATATTGTCGTCCCTCCAAACGCCCTTATCGTCAACCTTGTTATAACGCGAGTGCTTCTTGGATGGATGGTTCTTGGGCAAGCTATCGTAAAAATCTCGAATTCCTTGCTCCACGGCTGCATTATCGTTTCCAAAAGATTTTCTAAGCCGAAGATATTCAGCAAGAATTTCTTTCGCGCCTGGCTTTGCTTCCCGCCACTTAATTTTTCTTTCCTGAAAGAACGATTTGCTTTTGGCAAAAACAAGCATGTACTCATGCCCTATTGACACCAGTTTCGCGTCATTTTTTCTGCCTTTCTCCCAAACTAACGATGCTATAAAGTTCTCTTCACCAAAAACCTCGACGCAAAGTTCCTTTAGATTTGCGAACTCTGCGTCATCAATGCTGACGAAAATCACCCCATCCTCACGAAGTAAATTCCTCGCCAGTCTTAATCTCGGGTACATCATGTTTAACCAGTCAGTATGGAACCGCCCGCTGGCCTCAGTGTTGCTGCTAATCTTCTTGCCACCTTCAGCTTGTCCGGTGATCTCAAGATAGTTCTTGATATTGTCCTGAAAGTTGTCTGGATATACGAAGTCGTTGCCGGTGTTGTAAGGCGGGTCGATATAGATCATCTTGACCTTGCCCGCGTAACTTTTTTGCATCAGCTTCAATACCTCAAGATTGTCGCCCTCGATCATCAGATTTTTCGTGGTACTCCAGTCCAAGCTCTCATCCGGACAAGGGCGCAGTGTGCCGGTGCTGGGAGATAGTGCGATCTGGCGGGCGCGACGCTTCCCATTCCAGTTGAGTCCGTATTTTTCCTCTGCATCAGTGACAACCGCATCGCCCACCAATTGCTTGAGCACATCCTCATTGATGGCGATGCCGTTGGCACTCTCCGTGAGCAATTCGGGAAACAGCGCCTTGAGCTGGGCAATATTCCCCGCTTTGATGTTGGCTGATTGCGCTTCCTGCGATTGAGATTCAATTTTTTGTATAGTCATTGTTGTTCTCTCTGAATGTGAGGATTCTAATTCCTCAGGTGTCTTGTGTATTATCCATTTGATGATCGAATGACTGCCGAATCAAACCCATGACATAAGGCAAATCATCAATCGTGGCAAGGCCGATCTCAACATCCCCATTACCCCAACGGCCAAGGTCAGTAACATTCACACACAGCCCTTTGGGGTCATCAATCTCGTGGAAAGCCATGTTTAGCGATAGGCGAAGCCGCTTGGCTTGTGGCACAACATCGACAAAATTAGTCTCTGCCTTGTACGCCACGTACAGCTTCAGAAACTCCTCGTTTACACAGGGATCGAGTGCGAGTACCTCTTTTCGCAATGCTTCGAACAATATACGCATCGGGCCAGACGAAAGATGGGGATGATCGTCTATGCTATAGGCTAAATTTTCCTTACCAATAAAGGCAGGTCGATAGGCATCCAGCACGTCTGCCGGTAGTTGCGGTGAACTCCAGACCTTGGCTGCCTCATCCGCAAGCCTTTTGGCTCGTAGTTTGATGGCATCCTCATTCCATACCGCAACTTTACCCAACCCAATATTAAGTTTTAGTGGGCTGTGTGCAAAGCCTACTGGATTATCGTTATTGTCCATTACTTGATCGCGTTTGTAGGCAAACGAACGATCACTGTACTCACTGTTGTATCCAGTCAGAGTGAGGTTGCCCAATGTATGCAACCACGTTTCTTGAACACGTTTCCAGTCTGCACCAAGTTCAGTTTGCCATTCTTTGGTCAAATTTTCATTTTGAGGAAGTATGTGTTCGATGGTGTAGTCTTCAACAACCACCCGCTCCTTGCGACCATGATTTTCAAGGCGGCGCAGCCAATAGTTGCAGCTGCGGAATTTGTAAAGATTGCGCACCTTCAAATCGCGCTGAAATTCCTCATCACTAGGAAAGCGCCGATAAGAAGGCAGTAACATCAATGCGGCTTCTAAGCTTTCCAGATAGCGATCCTTTTTAAGCGACCGCGAAAGTCCTGCAAATGTTTTATTCAGAGAGTTGGTTGGTATGGCGCAAATGGCACGTCGAAAAACATAACTTTCAACTGAGCGAACAATTGTATTCAGCTCGTCCGCTGTGATGCGTTGCTGCTTATAGTCATGGTAAGCATCTAGTAAGAATGGGTAGGAGACTTCAACTTTCAGCTCGCGCAGGTCGTGAAAGGCTTGTTTGAGCATGTTGTCCTGCTCTTTACCTAATGCCATGGCGCAGTAGTAGGTGGCAAATATGTGAATGTCGGCCACCAGATCACGAGTGTCACCTTTGAGACCTCTGGCATATTGCTTGAACGCAACATAGACTTCGCGAACGTTCGGGATATCACCGGTTTTAGCGGTAAGATAATGGCGCATGAAAGCATCGAAATGTACCGCATAGGCTCCCTGACCAAAGCCTTTTTCCATAGGTCGCCAGTAGGTCTTATATAGCTCTGTTTGCAGCTTTGGCTCCAAACCCATGAGAATGAAGTTGCGAATCAGGTCGGCTTGACTGAGTTCAAGCCCCGTGGAATTCATGCTTTCAAAAATGAGTTGCGGGTTATCTTGCGAACGATCCAGTGATACATCCACAATCACAAGTTTAGCCAAGCCTTGGCAAATAGCTTCCAATTCGCTTTGATGCTGCGAGATCAACTCACGAAATAACGCATAATTCTCGTTGATACGTGTGCTGCTCTCGGCAGGCATAGGGGCAGCTTGCAGAATAGCTAGTAAGGTGTCCTTATCGGTTTCAGAAAGCAGCAACTTGAAATGACGCTCACCTTCCTCATCGGGGTTGACCAAGTAATAATTGCGTAGCTTCTTGGCAGAAAATGCCTGCAATACTTCACCAACGCCTTGGGTCTCGAAGTGATTAGCTAATGCGCAAATCAATAGTGTGCTGGTGGTCAATCGTTGTTGCCCGTCGATTACCAACAATGATTCCTGATTGGTTACCGTAGATAAAGCGCGTTCGATATACACAATGGAGCCGATGAAATGCGCGTTGATTTTGTCGCTCCGTCCGGCACGAAGCAAATCTGCCCAAAGTTGCCTGCACTGCTCCGCAGTCCAGGAATAATTGCGCTGATAGATGGGTATGATGAATTGCGGCGACTTTTTCAGAAATATGAGCAGATTGGCTTCTGTTGCTTTCACTTATTCACCTCAAAGTTTAGATACAGCTGTCTGTTGCTCGGCCTGCAATTGTTTGATTTCAAGATTCAAAGCCACTTGGCGTGCGAGTTGCTTTTCCTTGATTGCAGCTGCCCTCAGCGTGGCGATTTTCTGATCAATCTCCAGGCAGGCCAGCAGGCTTACACGCCTTGCTATTGCCTGCTCGTCCGTCTGGCTCTGCATAAACGCGCCGGTGATTTGTGCTGCCTGAAAAGCCGCTAGTGTATCCAACCAGCCCTGATAGAGCACCTTCAAATTATCACGCGGCTGGCGGGTGATGGATAAAGCCTGAAGGAAGGCTGAAAGAATATCGGGTGTAGTTGCTGGCTCATTCAAAGCCACGGCTACCGATTCACCATCCAGCACAACCTTGTCTGCTTCATTTTGCGCCCTGCGGATGTGTGCCATTGAGAGAATCATTTGATCCTGAATTGTCAGAATCAATACTAGCGGATACGGCACTGCCCTGTGTGTCAACTCTGCAATACGGTTGGCCTTAGCATCCTGCCGCAAGCCGATGTGCAATACGGCCACTTCGAGGTATTCTCGCGATTCATCGCGATACTCGGGGACTGCGATGGTTGAAGGTTTCAGCGTAGCTACCCACTGAATTTCTTCGATTCCTTGGGTGATGTTGCGCTTGTCGGCGGCTGTAGGTGCACCGTTTTCCACCAATAGCTTTTTGGGTATGCGCTGATCTACACGGCAACTGGCAGGCAGTTCCAATGCGGCAATCAGGTCTTGCACGGTCATGCAACGACCTGCGGCAACACAATCAAAAATGCCACCACTTCAAAATCATTGCTTCCGGCAAACTCGCCCTTCATCGCATGAGTGCCCCCCGGTGAAAACAGGCTGGCAACTGCACGCTCTTCACTCTTGCCCACAACTGAGGCTACAGCCGCCGCAAGCAGTTGCTGGGCCTGGCGCATGTCTTCACCTTGCTTGGTTTCCTTATCGAAACGCGCACACGCTGTGGCATCCGGCAAGTCTCGCCCCAGGCTCAGGCGTTTGAGCCGATCCAGAATGCGCTTGGCTTGGGTGTATGGTAGCAACACGCTGCCTTCTTCGCCCACATGTACAAGGTAGTGCGGCGCGAGCGGGTAGCCGGATTCCGCAACTTTGTCTGCCGCAGCGCCTTCAGCACGCAGGCAAAACACAATGCCTGGCGGAATGTCGGCATCTTCGCTGGTGGTTACGGCACATGCGCCCAATGGCATTTCTTCGAGCTTGCCCGGATGTGCTTTGAAATACTGGGCAAGGTCGATACGAAAATCGGTAAGTGTGAGGTCGGTGATAGATACTCCAGCGGAGAGGTCTTCCAGATCGATGACGGTGTCTTGTAGTTTAAGCAGTTGCTTGCGGCGGTATTCAAGATCATTCATCTGGTTGCCAGATTGCTGTTCAATGAGGTTTTCTTCACCGGTAGCAGAAATATCCAACAGCACCATACGACCGCTGACGCGCTGTTCTAGATTAATGTATTCATCCAGCTCCATGTTGGGCCAGAAGTTGACAAGCTGGATGCGCTGGTTGGGTGAGCCGATACGGTCTATCCGGCCAAAGCGCTGAATAATGCGTACCGGGTTCCAGTGAATGTCGTAATTGATAAGCCAGTCGCAGTCCTGAAGGTTTTGCCCTTCGGAGATGCAATCGGTGGCTATGAGCAAGTCTAGTGTGCCTTCGTGAGCCAGCTCTTCAGGACGCTCTTTTGAACGTGGCGAAAAAGAGGTGAGTATGGTGGCCAGATCTTTGCGCAAGCCGGGGATTGTGGTTTGGTTACGTCCTGTGCCCGTGACCAGCGCAGCCTCCAGGCCGAACTCCTTTTTCGCCCAACTAGCGATTTGCTCATAAAGATATTGCGCCGTATCGCTGAAGGCGGTAAAGACAATAATTTTTCGATTACCATCATTGATCGGGTTGCGGCATTTGTTCTGAATCATTTCGCGTAGAGCCTGCAACTTCGCATCACGGTCTGGATCAACCTGCATGGCAGCAGCCAACAAAGTAGCAAGGCGATTGCGGTCTTCAATCAAGTCTTGTTTCCAGCGGATGAGGTCTACATCACCCAGCAACACTTTTACTTTTCTGCCAACCAGCAAGCTCTCAAAAGTTGGGTCTTCGATGTCCACATCGGTAATATCCAACTCTTCAAGTTCTGCGGTTTGAGATTCAATGCGCTCCAACACGGCCTCGACATCTTTCAACTGGCGCTCGACAGTGAGCCGGAACGAAGAGACTGCACTTTCCATGCGCTTGAGAACATTGACGCGAAGCAGGTGGATCAAACTTTCCTCACGATCCACTTGGCGGAAGAAGCTCTCACCACCGCGAATCTGCGTGCTGTATTTAGCATCATAAGCAGCCTGCTTGTGCGGCAGCACGTAGCGCAATGGTGCGTAACTAGCCAGGTTCAAACGGCGGATTTCCATATTGATGTCGCGGATGGAGCGAAACTCACCGGCCAAATCGACATCCGCCTTGATGTTAATTGGTGGCAGACGGTCTGGGAAGCGGCCTGTTTCAGAAATGCCGTAGTATTTCTCAATGTGCCTACGTGAGCGGGCGATAGTGAGATGATCCAGCAGGGTGAAGTAATCGAAGCCCAGCATTTCAATTAGCTTTGTGGGAGTCTTATCCGCTTCATCCATTTCCAACCATCGGTTGAACTGCTTTTGAGCCATGCGCGTGGTGCTATCTATGCTATCTATTCCATGTTCGGACATCGCAGTGTCGTCACCCTCGGTCACGAATGCGATTTGGTTTTTAAGATCGGCCAGCCGGTTATTGACTGGGGTAGCTGAAAGCATGAGCACACGAGTCTTTACTCCTTCCTTAATGATGCGACGCATCAGCCGGTCGTAGCGCGACTCTTTGTCTTTGTGCGTGGCCTTGTTGCGGAAGTTGTGTGACTCGTCGATCACAACCAGATCGTAATTGCCCCAATTCACATGGGATAAGTCGATGTCGCCGGAATGTCCTCCGTCCCGCGAAAGGTCGGTGTGATTCAATACATCGTAGTTGAAGCGGTCGGCAGCTAATACATTGCGTTTGTCGTTGGTCTTGTAGAGCGTCCAGTTGTCGCGCAGCCTCTTTGGACATAACACCAGCACACGATCATTGCGTAATTCGTGATATTTGATGACGGCCAGCGCCTCGAAAGTCTTTCCCAACCCAACACTATCGGCAATGATGCAACCGCCAAAGCGATTGAGCTTATCTATCGCGCCTACTACACCATCGCGTTGGAACTTGTAGAGCTTCTTCCATACCAATGTATTGCGGATACCTGTAGCAGATTTAACGATACGGTCTTCATCCATCTCTTCGCCGCTGCTCTTGAACAAATGGTGCAGCATCAGCACATAAATGCTGTATGGATCGCGTTGATCGGAAATCGATTTGAGTTTCGCAAGCAAAGTGGTTTGGGCTTCGGGCTGTTCCTTGATGCTATTCCACTGCGCATCAAACCACTGACTAAGCATTTGGCTTTCTTCTGCGGTTTCAGATGCCTGGATAAGATTAAGCGGGTTACCTGGAGTGATACCAAGTCCGTCCATACTGAAAGAGAATGAACCAACTATTGCCAGCTGCGAATTGGCTTCAGCATCTCGCAACACTACAGCTCCCTGCGGAACCGACCCGCTTACACGACGTAACTCGACTTTGCTTTGAATCCACTGCGTAAGCCGAAGTGCGAGCCAACGTGTTTGAAGACGATTGCGTGCCGCGCGGTCATGCTCCGTGCCAAACAGTTTTAATTCATGTTCATCACTGGGTAACAACAGACGCACTTTATAGAGCGAGGACAGCTCATTGATTAGCTCAGCAAAGGCGAACAGGGATAGCGATGCAGTAGCCATGTCCATGCGATTGCCATGTTTTAGCAAAGGACTGATCAAATCAAGGGTACGCTCTAACCCCGCGTTACGCAGAAATTTCATATTATTTACATGACTCTGCTTAAAACTTCAGGCCAAAACTGCACTTATTCAGATTATTCATCAAGGCGTTTCCCAAGTTCTTGTTGTTTTTTGTGCTTGCCAATAATAACCTGCTTTAGGTATGGCGGGTATGGGTGCCGTATAGCACGATGTTGTTGAAGGTAATTGCTGATTTGTGTGTTATTGGAATTTCGACAGTGCTCATTCAACGATAAACCAAGAGCCTCCGCGCTTTTGTGCAGACCCTCTTGACCAACATGTTATGTTTCAATATTGATGCTTTTCGATGAGTTCTACACATAGCATTTTAATTTCTCTGACGTAATTCTTTGAGAAAACTACATTATCAGAAGAGCGAAAAGCACAATTAGAATCCATTTCATTACAATAGGCATATAAGAGATGGTCGGACTTCTCCAAAGCAGTCGTTCAACGTAAAGCTCAGCTGCGGAGCGTAACGGAGTCCGCTGCAGCGCCTGGTTGGGCGAGCGTCGTTCTTAGGTGGCTGCAGCAGCGTAAGTTCCAGAGTGGTTTCAGTCTACGTCCTGGTCCTTGCTGAAGTTGTTGACCTCTACCATCACAACGCGCTCGAAATCCTCGCCTTCGAAACCTTCGGTTTCCCACTTCCCCTCGGCCTCCATATCAAACTGCCACGGATGGGGCTTCCCCTCTTCGCTCAAGATCCACGAAAGAAAATGCTGCCGGATGCCTGCACGCATCGATCGCGCCTCGGAGGGTGTATAACTCTCGCCTGTCGCCTTGTAGATCCGGAGTACGCCACCGCTGGAAAAGCCGGAAAACATACGCTCGTACAGGTCATCGTAAAGCACGCGTTCACCGGGATAACGGTCGATTAGCATGGTGCCTGCAAACGAGGAGTGGAGGTGTATGATGCTCACGTACTCCGCAGTGGGTAACTCGGCAAGAAAGTTGTCTCCTGCCTGCCTTCCGATTTCGTTATGTTCATCGATCCAATACTGCAGGGAGTGCTCCAACCACGGGCCGAGCGATTCGCGGATCTCCGTCGTGCTTAGACTCGCCATATGGCGGGCGTGCTCCCGGTCATAGAAACTGCGAGCCATGCGTTCTCGTGCCGAGGCCGAACCCGCAAAAAAAAAGTCCGCACGCTCTTTGGCGATGTCCTTGCGGTTCCGCAAAATCCTGCGCCAGTGGGCCGCGAACGCGCCGATTACACGCTCCCGCGCAAGTTCAAGCATTCTCACCCGATTTGACGAATGCCTCGGATGCTCGTTGAGTGACCCCGTGAGCTTCGTATTCATAGCGACTCTCTTTTAATGATGGTCTAACGTAATGGAACTAAGGGGCAGCGTGCTTTTGCGCAGTCCCGCTTGACCATAGGGTTGGGCAATTATTTCTTGAGTTTTTTGCCATTTGCTTCCATATAGGCGGCAAAATTTGCGAGAGATATACCGTACCAATCCTTTCCATTCTTTGGTGACCAAAGGATTCCACTTGGCTTTACGCGGACATGCCCAACCACCTTGTTTTTGTCGTCGACAATTTCGTGATCTTCGAACTTGTTCGGGCGAAATGAATTGACGGACATTTGCTTCTCCTCAAAAAGGGCGATAAGGCTCGTCCGTTGCCCAACAGCTATTCACCAGACTTAGCGGTCTGTACATTTAACAATAGTGTGGAATGCATATTTTCCATTTTGTTTGAAACAAAACTGAACCTAACGATAGTAAGGGGCTGCGCGCTTTTGCGTCCCCCTTAAGCGCAGGGTTAGCCTTCACAGATGGAAACTCTCCGGCCATAGAAAATACGGGCCGAACTTTGGACTCATGCGGAACTCGCCGCCGACCTCTTTGCCTTTCGCGGTGACGTAATGCTTTCCGTCCTTTACCTCCAAGAACCCTGAATGTACAAGTTTCTCAATAAGTTCGTTGGTTTTCATCGATAACCGCTGCGCAAGCTTTGATGTGGTCAGCTTACCCGCCGACGTTTCCTCAGCTTCGGGCTTACTCTCGGTCTCACTGGATACCCGCTCAAGCGAAATACGTACTTCTTCGCTGATGCGAATAATTCTTTGTGCTTCCTCATAGGCATCCTTGTAGAGTTCCGCATCGTCGGCGCGACGGATCAGCACCCCCATTTCATTGTTGTTGACCTGACTGAACTCGTATAGGTTAAGGCTGGCAATTATGCACAGCTCTTCGTTCATGTAGCACTTGGCGTGAAGATTTTTGCAGAAGCTCGTGCGAATGTATGTCAGCTCCTTTAGCCAGTTAATTTCCTCTGGCTGGAGTTCACTTTTTCCATAAACGATACGCACGTCAATTTTCAAACGGTTCTTGTCAGCGAGAAGCTCCTTGATCCGATCATTGAGCTTCAGGAACGGGCTAATTAAGATGAGCCGGTCTTTGGCATCCTTGATGAGTTCTTCGAGGAAGTAGTTTGTGGCGCTGGTGTTCAGGAATTTTGCCATTGGATAATCTCACTTGTGTAAGGAAAATGTTGTTGTGAAGACTAACAGTTATTCATATGAAAGATTCGTCCGGATACGTCTTGTTAGTTCGAACACAAGGAACCACCTATAATTTTGATGGCAAAACTGAACAAATTATTTATTTCTTCACTGTGTCGACTGCTGTGTTCCTAGTGTAATTACATGAAGGATACTCAGAGCACCCTAAAAATGGGCCTCGCTTTCCATTTCTTTTCATAATTCGCCCTTGCTTGCATTGAGGACACCTCTCTACTTCTGGACCCCCTTCTGTCTCAGGATACCGAAGCATCTCAGAAATCTCTGCTGTTCTTTCTAATTCTTCCATAAATGCCGAGGGTGCATATTTGCTCGCAAGGATATACACACCATGTCGCGCCCTGGTCAAAGCAACATAAAATAGACGCCGCTCCTCTGCATGTGGGAATGTTTCAGGGTTGGGCATTACCAACCCAAGTAGCGGATCATCTGCAATAAGAGAAGGAAATCCATATTTCCCTGATTGAAGCCCAAGTAGAACGACATAGTCCGCCTGTAACCCCTTGGACGAATGTATCGTTTTATATTCTAAAATAAGATTACTGCTAAATTTCTCTTTCAACTGTTCCAGTTCAGCAGGGCGTTGGTAGCCATATCGACCAAGAAAATAAACTGTACGTACTTGCTTTGCAGACCGTGAGATTTGGTCAATTTCCTGCAGACAATCATTAATGTGCCCAGGAACACTTTCCTTTCCCTCAACCTTCCGTATAGCAATAACCTGCTTCCTCGTCTTATCAATAGATACAACAGATTTCTTAACTTGCGCACTGTTTTCCTGTACAAACCGTGCAGCAACGTCAGCAATACCTTGATTAGAACGAAAGGTCTGAGTCAGAAAGTTTGTTGCGGTCACTCCAAAATGATTAGCAAATCCTGTAAATATACTGATGTCCGATCCGGCGAAACGATAGATTGATTGCCAATCGTCACCAACGGCAAACAACTTGCACCCAGGAGCATTTCTCAACAGTCCTTTAATTAAATCCGCTCTAGCACGTGAAATGTCTTGAAATTCATCCACCAGAATGAGTTGGAATGAATGTTTGTAGCGCCCTTCGTTAGCATATTCGGCTGCATTGATTATCATGTCTTCAAAATCAACTGAATCATCATCTAAAAGCTTCTTAGCATACTGTTCCATAATTTTCATAATAATCTGAACAAATATGGAAGCCCTCGCGGGTTGCGAATGGCATTTCGCGGCTAATACGAGGGATTTCTGTGTCGCCTTATTAGACTTCGCGTGCTTCATGAAGGTAAGCAGTAGGCCGTAGAACTCGTTTGCCTGCTCTTTCTGGTGCTGATTGACCCTATCCAAAATTTCCTTATTAGATCTTGGTTCAAACTTTACCCCACGCCTTGTGAGTTCAGATTCAATTTTTTCGAACATTTTCCCGGAAACGAACTCCGAAAAATACGTCTCGAAAATATCGGTTCCCTTCTCGGCGTGTAATGCACGTTTCCATTCCATGGACTGCAGGTATTTCTCACCAAATGCCGGTGGCGGTAATCCTTGTTCATTCAGCGCATAATGTTCAAGGTAGCAATCTATATCCGCGAAATAAAAATCTGGATGATATTGTCGATGTTCTCTATCAGCCGTTTTATATTGATATGGTCGCTCGTACTCATAATTTACCCCTTTTATGAAAAGCCAGTTTGCAATAGCAAGTTCACCCTGAGACTTTACTAATTCTCCATTGAGTGTTTGATACGCGCACTGTTTATCAACGTAGTCTCCCGTTTCCTTCACATACTGGTTCCATTTCTCAATGCTGTCGAAGTTAGCCGGGTCTTTTGCTGAGCGCCAATATATTGATCTAAAAAGTACCCAATTGAGCAGAAACATTGCATCAGCCTTTAGTAGACCATCTATTAGATCTGATATCATTTTCTTGCCCCCAACACCCGCAACATAATCGGGGACAGTTGGCTTTACATTCTCCACTTGAGCAATTATTTCCAGCCCAAGAGCATGGAATGTTTTAACTTTAAGGAGTTTGTCTGAAAGAATATTTTTAAGGCGATTGTTGATACGATCTTCCAGCTCATTAGCAGCGCTATTATTAAAAGCCAGTACCAAAACTTGATCCGGAGTCACATATTCACTAAGCAGAGCGTAGCCAACCTTACCAACAACCGTAGATGTCTTTCCAGAGCCTGCCGCAGCAACAAGAAGGTTTCTGTCCTCCATAATAATAACTGCGCGTCGTTGTTCTTCTGTCAGTAGAGTTTTTTCTACGCTATCAAAAAACTCCTTATGGGTTTGGAGTTCGGCTTGCACAAAGTTTTCATTTCGCTGACTGAGCGATTTAGAGTCTCCTTGAAGCACGTCCATAAGTAATTCAATTTGAATCTTTAAATTACCCTCAATACGGTGAGATGGAAATAACGGGTTCCTTACTGAATTAAAGACTGCACAGGCTATATCGCTGCTTTTCGATTCCTGTTTCTTTACCCAGTCAATAATGTCCCGATTCGCTACATATATATTTCTGGCAAACAACATCCTTAATGAGCGTGAAAAGTTAGCGATTGATTTGCGACATGGGTCGATTGATTTCAAAAGTGCATCTTCAACTTCCAAACCCAACTTATTAACCAAAGTTCGAGCTTCTGAATTTCCAATTCCATCTAAACGACGAACTCCAAGTTGCGAGTTAATTTCGATCTCTGCCCACACCACCCCTGGCTTACAAACAATTGCGTTAATGGATTCATAGGGAATAGATACTTTTTTCTTTCCCTCCTCCATTAAATTGAACGTTTTAGTCGAAATAATTGCTGTCCATTTATTTGACTTAGTCAGAAGAGCACCAAAAAAACCAGAGGAGAAATATTTATTTTTGAAGTCTGATGGGATTTTCATGTATGGAAAGCCACGAATTTTATTTCAAAGTTTTAATAATCACGCTTCATTTATCAAATCCGGAGAATTATATTTCGGATTGTTGACCAGTCGACTGACAGGATAAAGTATCTCTTCATCTTTGGAGAACTACCATGTCTGCTTTATCAACGTTTGGACAATATAACAAACTCGCTGACCAGCTCATCGAAAAAGTAAGTAAGGATGACCTGGCTGAGTGTGCCAGGCTACTGGCACTCAATGTTGCGCATTACGAATCCAAGTACGGCGATTTACCGCTCAATGAGACTCTCGCCATGATCGGTATGACTACGCCCAATGAAGATCAGCTTCAGCTGATGACTAATGGTATGGAGATATTGGTCGGGATACTGGGCAACGTTGTTTCGGGGATTGGGCAGGAGAGGCATTGAACCTATTAAAATGACACGTTCAATCCTGCAACCTTATAAATAGGCTTACCCAAAGCGGCCTTTCGTGAAATTCGGCTAACGGCACATTTTAAACATTAACCGAAATTGCAACGAGCGCCCGCTCATCGGCCTTATGTGAAGCTTCACATAAGGCCGATTATGCACAGTCCTCGATTATGTGAAGTTTTGGAGCGGATCATCGTGAGAGGTAGGAAGTAAGCGGCAAGGCAGGGTTAGATGCAAATGTAAGCT
>Ga0307375_10001509_pt1 | contig 25322 bp, 21 predicted proteins | sample TR1MG_FD_202531 | JGI IMG/M metagenome (GOLD analysis project Ga0307375, IMG submission 202531) | Soil microbial communities from Risofladan, Vaasa, Finland - TR-1 | ecosystem: Environmental > Terrestrial > Soil > Coastal area > Acid sulfate soil | place: Finland: Risofladan, Vaasa | collected...
GGTCATCGACATCTCTCGCTTGCTGAGTGCGCAGGCGGCCAGTGGCGGCAGCGCCCTCGCCTTCACGGTGCTCGCGGGTATCGTGGTCGGCGGTACCTCAATCGCCGGCGGTGAGGGATCGGTGTGGCGCACGGGAATCGGGGTGCTCTTCATCGCGCTCATCGGCAATGGCTTCGACCTGCTCGGGGTCGACCCGCTCTACCAGCAGATTGTCCTCGGGCTGATTCTGTTGATCGCGGTGGGTCTCGACTCGTGGGCGCGCCAACGTCGGCGCTAGAACGCCGCAGTATCGAATTCGGAACTAGGAGGAATCATGGGAATCCACACCAACGGGAGTAACACGGTCGACTGGGAGAGTCGCGTCGACATGCCGCGCCTGCGTGAGGAACGGCTGGCGAAGTTGCAGGCGGAACTAGAGCGTTCCGACCTCGGCGCGCTGCTGACCTTCGACTTCCACAACATCCGCTATATGACCGGCACGCACATCGGCACGTGGGCCATGGACAAACTGATCCGGTTCGCCCTGTTGCCGCGTGGTGGCAAACCCATTGTCTGGGACTTCGGATCGGCCGCCCGTCACCACCAGATGTACAACCCGTGGTTGAGCGGCGCCCAGGTGCTGCCCGACGGCTCCCAGGTTCCCTACGAGGGTGCGCGCGCCGGGATCTCGACGCTGCGCGGGGCCATCCCGCCGGGCGCGGACCGCGCCGGTACCGTGGCGCTCAAGATCAAGGAAGTGCTGCAGCAGTACGGACTGCAGAACGAGGCGGTCGGCGTCGACATCGTGGAGATGCCAATCCTCGCGGCGTTCGCCAAAGAGGGCATCACGCTCGTCGACGGTCAGCAGGTATTCCTCGAAGCCCGCCGCATCAAGACGGTTGATGAGATCGGACTGCTCACCCACGCCGCGTCGATGGTCGACGCCGCGTACGAGGAGTTGTACACGTTCCTGCGTCCGGGCGTCAAGGAGAACGAGTGCGTCGGCCTCGTGAACAAGACCCTCTACGACCTGGGCTCCGAGCACGTCGAAGGCGTCAACGCGATCTCAGGGGAGCGTTGCTCACCGCACCCCCACGTCTACAGCGACCGCCTGATCCGTCCCGGCGACCCGGCCTTCTTCGACATCCTGCACAGCTACAACGGCTACCGCACCTGTTACTACCGCACCTTCGCGGTCGGCAGCGCCTCGGTCGCCCAGCGTGACGCGTACACGAAGTGCCGCGAGTTGATCGACACCGCCATCGCGATGGTGAAGCCCGGCGTCACGACCGCGGACATCGTCGCCGTGTGGCCCAAGGCCGAGGATTTCGGCTTCCCCAACGAGGAGGCGGCCTTCGGACTGCAATACGGTCACGGCATCGGCCTTTCGATCTGGGAGCGTCCAATCTTCAGTCGCATGGTCTCCTTCGACCACCCCGAGACCCTCGAAGAGGGCATGGTGTTCGCCCTCGAGACCTACTGGCCCGCGAAGGACGGCTGGTCGGCCGCGCGCATCGAGGAAGAGCTCGTCGTGACCGCTACCGGATGCGAGGTCATCACCAAGTTCCCGGCCGAAGAGCTCCTCGTCGCGGGGAAGCGCTACTACTCGGCGGGCGGGGTGCTCACTGGGCTTCGCGAGTCGCAGTCCAACCTGAACACTCCCTGGGGCGGCGGCGCCGCCCAATAGTCTTTCGTGATCGATGCGCGTGGCGACGACGTCTCCACGCGCATCGCACGCTTCCGTAGCGGACACGGCCACCGAGCGAGTCGGTGCTTGGTCGAGGCACGCTGTTGGGCGGAGTGGCTACACGTGGGCGATGAAGACGACCCTGTTGCGTCCATCTCCCTTTGCTCGGTACATGGCATCGTCGGCCCTGGCGATGAGCGCATCGGGGCTCTCTCCGGGCGCGGCCACGGTCACGCCGATGCTGAGTGACGTCACGATCGTCGCTTGGTCCAGTTCGATTGGGTCCTCCGCGATCGCGCGAATCTCCTCCGCGATCGCCGCGGCCTCGGTGAGTCCGTGCGTACCTACCAGGAAGACGATGAATTCGTCACCGCCGAGACGCGCCACGAGGTCGCCTTGACGTACTCGGGACTCCATCCGTGCCGCCAGGGTCGAGAGCACGATGTCGCCGGCGGCGTGTCCGTGTTCGTCATTGATGGATTTGAAGCGGTCGATGTCGCAGAACAAGACACCGAGGTCGGTCCCGGGTCGGCGTGGACGTTCCACGTGATCGTGGAGGAATGACATGGCTTGGCCCCGGTTGGCCAGTCCGGTGAGCGCGTCCGTGCGAGCGAGTTGATCGAGCCGGGCTTCGGCCGCCACGGCGTCGTCCACCACGCTCACCGACGCAATCGTGTCATCCATTTCACCGTGGGGGCCCACGTAGCGCTTGGCGTGAAACTCGACCCAGTGATACTGGTTATCGGCGGCCGCGACACGAACACGGAATACCGATGTCTTGTTGAGTTCGAGGGAGTCGCGTGCCTCGAGGTACGACGCCATATCATCAGGATGTACTCCGCTGATCGCTTCACGTCCGATCAGGTCGGCGGCCGCGCTGCCCCAGACATCCTTCACTGAGGGGGAAACCCAGGTGATCACCCCAGCTTGAATGAGGAGCACGACATCCGTCGAATTCTCGGCGAGTAGTCGATAGTGCTCTTGTGAACTGGCGAGCTCTGCTGCCATCGCCAGCTTGTCCAACATCGCGTGATGTTGATCAGCGGTGATTTGATACACGCCAATACCGGCCACCACCGTGCCGAACGAGACGGCGAGAGCCCAGGCCGACTGGATCGAGGCACCGACGGACTCGAAGGTCAGTCGCAGGAGTTCGACGGCCAAGGGGAATCCGGTGAGTACGAAGCCGAGTCGTCGGAGGCTCACCCAGTCCGGTCGAGTGATGAGTTTGGCGATGCGCGGGCGGTCGGGCCTCGCGGCCACCGCGCCGGCCGTGAGCACCAAGAGGCCGCTCGCGGTGATCAGCGACAACCCCAGCGCGCCCGAGGACGTGAACAGCGCGGGCACGTTGAACAAGTAGCCTCCGAGGGCGACGAGCGCGGGTCCCGTCGCCACGATGACAAAGATGACCTGCGGCAGGCGGAGCCACTCGGCGTCGACCCGCAAGGAGGCGATGAGCAGCGACAGGGCGATGCCCGAGACGGCCATCTGCACCGAAGGCCGCCCGGGCCAGGTTGACGTGGACGCCATCACCGAGGATCGAAACCAGAACAGGTCGAAGGCGGTTGACGGGCCGCCCCGGTACTCGACCAGTACGAGGAGGGCCAGACTCGCCACCACGGCGGTCAGGACCCTGCTCAGCAACACCATCGACCGCCTCGGCATCCGCATCGATTGGAGCAGGAGCGCCGTGGCCAGCAACGCGAGCCAGATCGTCGTCCAGGGCGCTACCGCAGGCCACACCGCCTGCGGGTGGATCAGCCATTTGATGTTGGAAGCCCAGCCGAACCAGACCAGGATCGATCCCACGAGGACGACCACCGGGGCGACGCGACTGAACTGGCGGAGGTGTTCGGCGGTCGCCTCACCGGGTGACGGCAATGGCGAGTCTGCGATCGGGAAGGTCACGCGAACCGTTCGGGTTCGGACAGGGAGGTGAACGCATCGAAGCAGTCGATGACGGGTCGTGAGTACTGCCGACGAAGTTGCGCCCGGACCTCGTTCCTCGGAAGCTCATTGGTCATCAACTTGTGCCTGACTGCATCATTCAAGACCGGGCCACCGGTCGATCGATGTCCCTAACTGGTATGCACAACGCTAATGGCTCGCACCGTCGCCACGGTGGCGGGACACGATCCGGCTGAGGTTGTGTTGTTGCGACTCGATCCCGCCCATTGAGGTCCCGCGATGGTGTCACTCGAGGACGTGGGCGAACGGCGTTGCCCCTCGAGGATGTGTCACGACCACGTCGGATTGAACGGGCCTGCGCGGGACGGTGGCCCACCGCCGAAATTCGTGGTCAACCTCGTGCAGTGGGACGACCTCTGCCTAGCGTCTCGGCACTGGATTATGCACCAGTGCCGTCAGGGGAGTACTAATGGGATAGGTGATGATTGATGAAAGGTCGCTGATGAGTGATGTCAATGGTGGATTGATGGCGGTGGCGGTGACCCGAGATGAGGCACGGGTGTGGACCACCGGGGTTGAGCCGGGTGAGAAACCCGAGACCATTCATGCTCCGAGCGAGTTGTCGCGCCACCACCACATTCGAGAGGCTCAGCATCACCATGGTCACGACACCGATCACTCCAGCCCGGTGTTCTACGAGTCGATTACCCAAGCCGTCGAACAGGCATCAGGAATCTTGTTGATCGGTCACGGCAGGGGAAAGGCCAGCGCGATGCTGAGTCTCGCGCAGTACTGGGAGCGCAAGCACCCCGAGGTGGCCCTGAAAGTGATCGGGGCCATGGACTCGGACCTCGAAGCGCTCAGCGACAATCAGGTACTGGCACTGGTTCGCGATTGGGTTGACGAGTACCACGAGTTCGTGTGATCGCTGCGATCACGGTCGTGGACCTCGCCTGAGGCGGGAAAGTCCCTTGGTCGCGTCCCTCACGACGACGTTCGATTGATTCAGCCGTCGATGTACGCGGGGACCGACACCGGTTGCGTCGGTTCGACCTCGCAGAGAATTTCGGCGCGTGACACGGCAATCTCGCGGCGGGTTCGGAGCGAGAGATCTGTGATCGGTGATGGAGAGAACAGGCGCGCTGTGCCCCGCGTCGCGAGCGCATCGGTCCGACCTCCTCGGTTTTCGCGGGCCATCGAATCGGGTTATCACCTACTCACGCGTTGACATCCGAGCGCGCAGCCTCAAGGGCTCAAGGATTGGGACCTTCTGCTCTGGGTGATGCGTGACCGGACAAGGAGAATCGCCTTAGACCTGAAATTGGTTCTCCCTCGATAGGTTGAGGAGGCGTGATGCGCGTAGGGAAGATTTTTCTGATGGCCGTTGGTGTCGTGGTCCTGATCATCGGACTCGTCGTCACCGCCGCTGGTGCGAGCCTGCTGTGGGCGAACGCGACTCAACGCGACAGCACCGGCTACTTCAACACGCCGTACGCGACGTTCGAGTCCTCGGGCGCTGCGCTCGTCTCGTCGGTCGACTTCACTATGAATCCCGGGCCGAACGATTGGCTTTCGCATCACCCGCTGGGGACCCTTCGGTTGCGGGCTGACGTGAGGAATGGTGGCACGTTCATCGGCATCGCTCCGACCGAAGCGGTCGACAAGTTCCTCGCCGGTGTCAACCACGACCAGGTCCATTCAGTGAGGATTGCGCCGTATCGCGTGGACTATCGGACCTTCGCCGGGAACCGGTCCGCCGCAGATCCGGCCACGCAAAACTTCTGGACGACGTCGGCGTCGGGAACTGGTGTGCAACAGATCACCTGGCGACCCGAGTCGGGGAGTTGGTCCTTGGTGGTGATGCGCGCTGACGCCGGTGCCGGGGTCTCGGCGCGCGTGGCCGTCGGCACGAACACGGGCTACGTCCTACCAGTCGGTGTCGGTCTCACCGTCGGAGGGGTGCTGCTCATGATGGGCGGAGGACTTCTGCTCGGACTGGGCATCATCGGACTCCAGCGTTCGCGCCGGCGCGACCTGGCGCCCAGTGAGGGAGCCATCGCTGGTGTGACTACTACGGTGATTAACCCCGATGCGTATCCGGTCCGCCTCGACGGTCGACTCGATTCGCCCCTCAGTCGTTGGCGGTGGTTGATCAAGTGGATTCTCATTGTTCCCCACGCCATCGTCGTGGCGTTCCTGTGGATGGCGGTCATGCCCCTCACGCTGGTCGCGGGAATCTGGATCCTCTTCACGGGCCGCTACCCGGAGCCGATCTTCGACTTCACGGTCGGGGTGATCCGTTGGACGTGGCGGGTCGGTTTCTACGCCTTCAGCGCACTCGGCACCGACCAATATCCGCCCTTCTCCCTGGAACCCGATGAGTCCTTTCCGGCCGCGTTCGCCGTCGACTATCCAGAGCGACTGTCGCGGGGTCTCGTGCTCGTGAAGTGGTGGTTGCTCGCCATTCCCCAGTACCTCATCGTCGCCGCCTTCATGGGCGGCGGTCTTGGTCTCGCTGGCGGTACCTCTTCTAACTGGTCCTATGCGACCGGAGGAGGCGTGATCGGCATCCTGGTTTGCGTGGCGGGCGTGGTCCTGCTCGTCACCGGTCGATACCCCCAACCGATCTTCGATTTCGTGCTGGGGCTCAACCGTTGGTGCTATCGCGTTTTCGCCTATGTCTTGTTGTTGCGTGATGAGTACCCGCCATTTCGCTTGGATACGGGAGGGGTAGATCCGGGCAACATCGCACCATCCACCGTCACCATTCCGCCAAGCGAGCCTGGCCCGGTCGGTGCGGTCTCGAACGCCGAAGTGAGTCGGCAATCATGAGCGAGAGGAGGTCGTGATGCGCGGTGTCGTGGTCTATGAATCGATGTTCGGCAACACTCGCCGGGTGGCTGAAATGATTACCCAGGCGCTAGCTGATGCAATGGAGGTTCGGCTGCTCCGAGCGGACGCGGTGGTCGCTGAGGATGTGCAAGGGATCGACTTACTGGTCGTGGGAGCGCCGACCCACGCGTGGAGCATGCCCCGTCCCAACACCCGCAAGGGCGCACCCAACAACGTCCGTCGACCCGGGAGTGACTTGGTGCTCGAGCCCAACGCTGATACCTCGCCCGGGGTCCGGGAGTGGCTGGAGACCCTGGATGATGTCCACGCCCTGGCGGCGGTATTCGATACGCGCTTCAACGCGCCGGTCATGCTCACCGGTCGCGCCGCCACGGGGATCGAAAAGGCGCTCCAACAGCATGGATTCGTCATGATGTCGGCGTCCGAGAGTTTTCGGGTCGATCGCCAGAACCATCTGCTTGCGGGCGAAGTCGAACGAGCGTCGAGGTGGGGGCGGCGACTCGGCGAAGAGGCCGCTGCTCGGTTGAAGGTGACACCGTGACCACGGGCCGCCCTCGTCCAGTGGATCACCTCGCATCGGTGAGCTCATGAAGGGCGTCACCGGAACTCCATCGCGTCGGGTCGTCCATCGAGCCGCTGGCGCACCGGCCATGGGAATGGCCTCGCTGTGGCGCAGGCCATTGGATGCCGTCGAGCGATCGTTGATCATGCTGGAGGGTCTCGTCTCGATCGGTGGTTTGGCTGGTGGGCTCTACATGGCAACTCACCCGCTGACGATGATGCCGCTCAAGTACCTCGACGGCACATGGTTTCACACGTGGCGCTGGCCGGGGATCGCGCTGTTCTTCTTCGTCGGGGTCGGTCCCGTGCTGGCCGTGGTGGCCACCGTGCAGCGGCGTCCAATTGCGACACTGGGACACTTCGCTGTGGGGCTCGGACTGATGACGTGGATAGTGATCGAAGCCACGTGGATGGTGGTCTCGCTGCCGCTGCAGTTGACCTTCGGCCTGATCGGCCTCGCGATTGCCTTGCTCTCCATCAATGAACGCCGTCGACGAATGTGGAGGTCAGGTAATGACGAATAAAGACAAGACGAAGTGGCAGGAGATGAGTACCACACGAAAGGCCGTGGTCATCGTCGTGGGAACGGTCCAGATTCTGCTCGCCGTGAAGGCGTGGGCCGATCTTGCCCGTCGCCCGAAGTCGCAAGTACGAGGTCCTAAGGCACGGTGGGCTTCGATCATCGGCATCAACTTCGTCGGGCCGTTGGCGTACTTCAGATGGGGCCGGGTCGCGGGTGAGGAGTCGCACGATTAACTAGGCCGAGCAACGCGGCGCGGCACTTCGACTAGTACGACCCCACGCGAGTCCCCACTCCCACTGGCACCACCACGGACAAGTGGCAGGTCATGGTGCTCGAGATGACCAACAACGGACACTCAAGTTCCCCGCAAGAGTGACAGACGGAATAGTTTCTGACCGCCCGAGGATGATCGCGGGTCAAGCGATCGAGCCGGAGGCATGCGCCAGCGACACTTACAAACGAAGTGAGGGGTCATGGTTGATCATCGGATGAACTGACCAGCGAAAGCACTGATTGTCGTCAGGCTGCGAATAGTATCTTGCAGAGTTCTTGGGCATCAGACCCCTGAGCTTTCTGGGGGCGCGATGAAATTGGGAAATCGACTTGCAATGGCGTTGGGCACGATCGCACTCGTGAGTGGAGGTGTTGCGGTCGCTAGTGCATCGACGCCGAGTGCGCGCACAGTCAAGTACACCGCGTGTTTGAATGTGAAGTCCAAGACCTTGTCGCAAGTGTCCATCAACAAGACGCCCAAGTGCGCCGCCCACTTCAAGTTGATCTCGTGGAACTCACAAGGTCCCGCAGGAGCCACGGGACCACAAGGGGCGACTGGGGCTACGGGACCACAAGGGGCGACCGGAGCCACTGGACCACAAGGGGCGACTGGGGCTACGGGACCACAGGGGGCGACCGGAGCCACCGGTAGCACGGGCCCTCAGGGTGTGCCCGGCCCGGCCGGCACCGTGCTTGGCTTCGCCGAGTTTTTCGCCATGATGTCGCCTGACAATGCAGCGACCGTCGCGCCGGGCACCGCGGTGAGTTTTCCCCAGGACGGCCCCAACGACGGTTCCGGGACAATCGTGCGAACGGGCCCGTCAACCTTCAATCTGGCGACAATCGGAACCTATGAGGTCACGTTCCAGGTTTCGGTGTCCGAAGCTGGCCAACTGGGTCTCGCGCTCAATGGGGGGCTCCTGTCCGACAGCATCGTGGGGCGGGCGACTGGCACGTCCCAGTTAGTCGGAGAGGCGTTGGTGACCACCACCAGGGTGGACAGCACTCTCGAAGTGCAGAACCCGGCCGGGAATTCCACCGCGCTGACGATCACACCTCTTGCCGGTGGAAACCTTCCGGTCAGTGCCTCACTGGTGATCAAGCGCTTGCAGTAGCCGAGACCGCGATTCTCAAATTCGCACGGTGTCCGGTGCCATCATTGCGCGAAGTTCGGGTTCGGCCACAGAGGCCGAGGCTTACGCCGTGACGTAGATCGACGCCAAATGTGGCGGTCGGGTGTAGGTGGACGACCCGAAACCAAGAATGGGAATGAACACCGGACTGAGGAGCCACAGCCCGATTCCGAATCCGGGACCCTTGGAGAATCCCTTGGCGATGTCCATGGAAATGATCAGCCAAATCACGACGTTCACCAGAGGAATGAAGAAGAGGATGAGCCACCACTCCGGTCGTCCCGCAATCTTGCATGCCAAGTAGAGGTTGTAGATGGGCACAAACATTCCCCACCCGGGCTCGCCCGCCTTGGTTAGTACCTTCCATCCAGCGGCAATGTAGAACACGAGGATGGCGACGAAGAAGACGAGTCCGGCGGTTCCCGAGGACGATGCGGAGGCTGCGACAATACCTATGTTTCTCCTTCAAGATTGGACTGCAATCTAGTTCGGCGTAGGCGAACTCGGTGGCATCGAAACAAGCTTTCGAAAGTCGAGTAAATACGCCAGGGCGAGACTCACCACCGCGAGCCGGTTAAGTCCCGGCGTATGTCCGCTTGGTACGCCGTGAATGGTTCGTGACTCGAGGGTGATCACGGACGAGACTTCGAATCCCAATGAACCGAAGACGTTCGGCGCAGGAAGTCACCAGGAGGGCCAATCAGACGGTAGGGCGCCCGGCGCTCCGTGGGGTTGGGTGAGGCCGGGTCGTGCCCCGAGTTTCTGTAGGAGCGCACTGAAGTTGAGTCCGTAGGCGGTTGAGTTCGATCCGTTGTAGAAGAGATGTGCGGCGGCGCGCTCGGGTGATGCCGGAGGGTCGGCCCACCCGGTCTCGAGACACGTCTTCGCGTCGTGCACCACGCCGACCACGGTCGTCGCGGTGACACGTTGCCCGATCGTCACTTTCGGCGTGACATTCTCCGCGACGTAGACGTAGCGACCCTTCGCCGGACCGCCCGTCAATCGATAGGAGATGAACACGCCGCTCGGCCACCCCGGTTCGTAGAGGTTCACCACCACCGCGTCGCCCAGCGCGTAGACGGGTCCCGATGCGCAGTAGTCCACGCCCTGGTCGATCTCCTGGGGAACGAGCGAGGTGACGGCGCGAAGTGGATTGAGGTAGCCGCCGTACGGCGTCACGTCGACGCCCACGTAGTAACCACCCGTCGAGGGGTCGATTGCGAGAGCACTGGCCAGTCCACCCACGGGCAGCGCTTTGGACGCGGCGAGCGAACCGTGGAACGTGGCCCCGTAACTGTCGATCTCGCCGTTGGCCCTCAGGACGTAGTAGCCGGTTCCGTCGCTCGAGGCCGCGAGCGCGGTGACGGGCACGCCACTGTACTTACCGTGGGCACTCACCATGGGAGACCCGTGGCCGGGAGCGTCGAAGCCGACGACACTTCCCGTCGAGGTCGCGATCCAGTAACCACCCGTCGCGGGATCGACCGCCAGGGCGACCGCGACGACCGGGGCGATCTTCCCGTAGGGGAGGCGGCCGGCGAGTGAGCCGTGACCGGTCACTCCGAAGGCGTCGACCACTCCGTTCGCCCTCAGCACGTAGTAGCCGGCTCCGTCGGGCGAGGCCGCGATGGCGACGGCGGCCGGATACTGCCCCCATCCTCCCGACGGGATTCGGGGCTGACCCAGGAATGGCGCGTTGAAACCTCGCACCGTGCCGTTCGAGCTGACGGTCCAGTACCCACCCGTCGAGGGATCGAGCGCGATGCCAGTCGCGGTCGTGCCAGCGGGGAGGACCCCCGCGGCGGTCGAACCGTAACTCGGGGCACCGTAGGCGTCCACCTCGCCGTTGGAACGAAGCACGTAGTAGCCAACGCCGTTGGCCCCGGCGGCGACGCCGGTGACGGCGGGACTGATCGCCGGCGGGGCCCCCAAAAAGGGTGCGTCGTACGCGGTGACCGTCGACGAGGGTGACGTCGCCGCGGCCGAGACGCCCGCCGTGGGTGCGCCGAGCGCAACGATGATCCACGGACCGAGCAGGGCACCGACGGCCAGTCTTCGCGTCAGGCGCCCATACCGCGCAGAACGGGTGCGGCCCTCGGGTCGGTATGACGATGCGACATCATTGACTCGGTGTGGCCCGTCCGCGGTCGTGTCGGCGAACCCCTCAGTGCGCCGCTCATTCATCAACTCAAACTAGTTTCTGCGGGCCGCGGCCCTTGGGCCAGGTGCGCTGCATGGCGGTGATCATGACTTCCCGACACCATCCGATCAGGGGCAGCACTGATGCGAAGGCTACGGTCCACGTGGTGGTGGTTCAGCAGTGTCTCGGCGTCGTGTTGACGGTCACGTGTTCGAGCGGTCAACTCCGACGTCGGAACCTGTCGAGTGGACGGCCATGTTGGACAGGTCGAACTGGTAGCCGGTGCGAGCCGAGAACTCTGCGACGAGGGTGAACCGGTCACCTCGGATAAGGGTGTGACGCCATTCGACTGGATCACCCTGCACATGGGCAAGCCGGACAATCTCCAACGCTGCTCCGTCGAGGCCCAGCTCCAGCACGGCTCGATCCTTCGCGCTCGGCACGACGGCTCGGATCTGCTCGCGTCCCGCGGTGAGGCGAAGCCCGGTCCGACGGTGGAGTTCCGCGTAGAGCGCGGTGTGCGAGAAGTTCGCATCGAGCAATGCGGAACCGATGTGACCGGGCATCCACACCCGGTCGATGGCCAATGGTTCATCGGCCGCCAGACGAATTCGTTCGAGATAGAACAACGGCGTCTGAGGGGCGAGGCCCAAGTGAGTCGCGATCCCCTCGTCGGTTCGCAGGTCGAGCGCTCGAACGATGCTCCGTTGCTCCAGCCCCGCGGCTTCGACCGACGCGAAGAGACTGTAGATGGCGCCGAGGGGCTGTTCAATTCCGGTGGACTCGGCGAGTCTCGGCCGGCGTCCGCGGGCCGCGATGACCACACCGTCATCCCGCAGTCGTCGCATGGCCTCGCGCACCGTATTGCGGCTGACGGCGTACTCGATCGCGAGATCCATTTCGCCGGGGAAGTTCGCGGCGAACTCACCGCGTTCGAGTCGGGACGAGAGATCGTCATATAACTGGGCCCACAGGGGGAGGGGGCTTTCTCGGTCCAGGGCAGCAATTCTCACGACATCACCCACACAGGTCCTCCGCTATTCACCGCATTCTACTGGCCGTTCTTGGGATGGGATGGTAATGTACCTACATTGGTATATTCCTAGTAGTGGCAATTGGTGAGGAGACCGGGATGTACGTGGGAGTCAGGCACGCTTTGAATTTCGACGGCCGTAATGTCGGCTCACTTAATGCTGGGCCGCGGTACTGCGCATGAGCATCGACCTGGTTCTTGCGGCGGTGCTGGGTCTGGCCATCGGGCTCTCCCTGGGTGCGCTCGGCGGCGGCGGATCGATTCTCACCGTGCCCGCACTCGTCTATGTGCTCGGCGTCAGCGCCAAGGACGCGACCGGTGCCTCCCTTTTGATCGTCGGCCTGAGTGCCCTCTTTGGCATGCTGGCCCACCACCGCGCCGGTCGAGTGCGCTGGACGAACGGATTGACTATCGGCCTCATCAGCATCGTGGGGTCGACTGGTGGCACCGCGCTGAACCGACACATCAATCCCGAGGTGCTGCTCCTGGTCTTCGCGATGCTGATGTTCGTGGTGGCGGCAATGATGATTCGTCGTGACCGACGGACGACCCGGACCCTCGCGCGGACGAGCCAAGAGCCAGTGCGCGAGCTGATCCCGGCTCTCTCCAACGGCCCGGGCGCGGTCGCACGCACCACCCTTCCTCCGATCAACGTCACGGGGGCGGCGACTCGGCCGCAGCTCGTCGTGCTGGTCGGCGTCGTCGTCGGGTTCCTCACGGGCTTCCTCGGCGTAGGCGGCGGCTTCATCGTGGTGCCGAGTCTCGTGCTCGCACTCGGTTTCGGATTGGCCGAAGCCGTCGGCACATCGCTGCTCATCATCGCGATCAGCAGCGCCTTCGCCATTGTGGAACGTGGCGGAGTGCACGGCGTCGCACCCCACATCCTGGTGCCCTTTGCCGCGAGCGCCATGGTGGCTGCGTTGGTGGGCAACCAGATCGCCAGCCGGGTGCCTGTGCGCCGACTCAACCAGGGCTTCATCGTCCTGGTCATCGTCGTGGCGTGTTACGTCGCCACGCGAAGTCTGCTCGTCATCGGCTGACCCGTTGGTGGCAACGCGAAACCGCGTTGGACCGGACCGTGGTGATCACTGGCTACTGCGAGCAGCCCTGCGCGTCGATATCGGCGACACCAAGGACTTCGTCGCCCCGGACGAGCCACATGACGTCGTATCGGTCGACGGTTGGATCACAATGGGGTGGCACGAGTTCGAGACGCTCACCTCGTGCGAACGCTCCGCTCGGATCAGTGGTGACGAGACCGTGCTCGTCCCCGAAGAACTCGTACCTCACCGATTCCTCGTGACCGACGACCAGCGGCGATCCCGCGTCGGTGGCCATCGCCTTCAGTCCGGCGTCGACGGTGACGAAGCCACTCTGGTTCGTCGAGATCACGGTCGTGGCGATGGTCAGACTCTGCTCGAAGCGACCTTCGGGGTCGGGCCCCAGCGCGTCACGGTACTCACGGTCCATGAACACGTAACTGCCCGGTTGGAGTTCGTTGAGCACACCGATCTCGAGGTCGATCGCCGAGGTGCCAGTGCCACCGCCGGTCCTCAGTGCCACCGCGTGTCCCGCTGACTCGAGTACGTCGACGACCGCACTCAGTCGGCGCGCGGAGAGCCTCGTCGCCGTGACCCGCTCGTCACGCCCCTGGATGTGCTGGAGATGTCCCCCATAGCCTTGGAGGCCGCCGAAGGTGAGCGACGGGCTGCGCGCTATGCGCTCGACCACGGCCATTGCCTCGGTGGGGCCGACGACACCCGTTCGTCCGAGCCCGACGTCGACGTCACAGAGGACCGTGAGTGGCACGTCGCCCGTGGAGGTCGCCGCCGTCAATTCGTCCACCCCCGATGGATGATCCACGACGACCGCGAGATCACATCGGGCGGCGAGGGCGACGATCCGTTCAGCTATGGCGGACCCGAACACGGGAGAGGTGATCAGCACCGAGACCCGCTGCGGGTAGCCGTCCGAGGCCAGGCGCTCGATGATCGCCTCAGCCTCGCTGACCTTGGCGCATGCGAGTCCCGACGCACCATCCTCGAGTTGTCGGCGCGCGATGAATGCCGACTTGTGCGACTTCACGTGGGGCCGCAGCGACACACCGGTGGACCCCGTGATGGCGGCCATGCGGGCCACGTTCGCGACCAACTTGTCGAGGTCACAGACGAGGGCCGGTGTGGGGATGTGGTGGCGGCTGCGAACCTGGTCGACACCGTGTCTCTGACTGGAGTCGAGCGGCGGGTTACTCATCTGTCTCTGAGAGTATCTGGTACGGACGGGGCGGGTGGTTGTCGGGCAGTCGAAGAATACAGTTGGCGCCGGCTTCTTGCGCCTTCTGGCTTGGCGGGCTCCACGCCGCGACCGTCACGTGCGGCTGACCGGGACTATTCGCATTCCGAGGTCCGTAGCGGACTCGCCATCCGGTCAACCGAGCGACGAACTCGCACCTTGCGCTTGGCTCATCAGTTGGGTGAGCAGCGCGGGAGTGATCACCGTCGCACCGCTCGGCGCGACGACGGGCTGGGCGTCATGACTGAATGTGGCGTCCACACGTACCGTCGCGTCACCCTTGGTCCCGTTGGGTGCCGTGATCGAGAGCGAACCTCCGGTGGCCGTAGCACCGGACATCGAGAAACCAATGGTGTAGGTGCCCTTGACGCTGCTCGGCGCGAGCGACTTGCCGGTCAATCCGTTCAGGGCCGGCAACACTGCGTTCACCACCGAGTCCAGCGTCCCGGTCTGTGAGTAGCCGCCACCGGCGAGAGTCGTGTACGGCGTCTTCGAGATCAAGGCGCTCAGAGCGTCCAGCATGGCGCGCGCTGCCGCCTGCTCCTTCGAGAGTTGGGCCGTGCTGACGGTGGTCGTGGGCAGGTACGACTTCAACAGGCTCTGGGGGAACTCGAACCACCGGCCACCGATCAGTAACTGAGCGGCGCCTAACTGCTGGGCCGTGGCGCCGATCCCGGGGATGCTGGCGAGCGCGGTCACGTCGATCTCCACGTACAGGTTCTTGTCGACCTGGCGCAGATCGAGCAGCGTCTGGGTGTTGCTGTTGACCGTGATCTCGGCGTTCACGAGTCCGCCCGACTGGGAGAGCGCACCACCGTTCGCGCTGGAATAGCGCATGTCCATCGACAGTGCGCCGAGGACACCTTGCGCCTGGGCTGATCCGGCACCCGAGGCGCTGGCCGTCAGGTGTACCTGAAGACTCGGCGAGGCGCCGATGGACGAGACCGCCTGATCAATCGACGCGGTCACTCCGCAGGCCGCCAGCACCAGTGACGAGACCACCGCACCCATAATCCAGAGTTTTCTCATGGTGACCTCCGCCGATGTGTCGTTGTTACTGAGAGTACCGCCCGGACTGGCTGGTTGCCATTGGTGCAGTTCTTGACTTCGCCGGTGAGGTCAGCCACTGGAGTACGGCTCCGTTCGTCCGGCGGCGCGTCCTCGACGCTGACCCTGGTCGGCGCCGAACGGTAAGGTCGCTGGCCAAGGAGCGAATTCATGAAGGTCTTGTTCATCGGTGGAACCGGCATCATCAGTAGTGCGTGCGTCACCGCGGCGTTGGAAGCCGGTCACGACGTGTCGACGCTCAACCGGGGGCGCTCCTGGCTCCCCAGTGAGGTGAGCCCCGACCAGCGGTTGATCGCGGATGCTTCGAATGAGGAGCAGGTTCGAGAAGTGCTGAAGGGTCACCATTTCGACGTGGTGATCCAGTGGACCGCGTACGTTCCGTCTCAGGTCGAGATGGATGTGCGTCTCTATTCCGACGTGGGCCAGTACGTCTTCATCAGTACGGCGTCGGCCTACGAGAAGCCGCCATCGCACTGGCTCATCACCGAGTCGACCCCCCTCAAAAATCCCTACTGGCAGTATTCGAGGGACAAGATCGCTTGCGAAGAAGTACTCACCCGCGCGCATCAGACATCGGGTTTTCCAATGACGATCATCCGACCTTCCTTGACCTACGGGTTGTCACAGATCCCCGTCTCCATCGGCAGCTGGGAGAAGCCGTTCACCATCGTCGAGCGAATGCGGCGGGGGGCGAAGATACTCGTGCCCGGCGACGGGACCAGCATTTGGACGATCACGCACAACACTGATTTCGCCCGTGGACTAGTTCCGCTTTTCGGACGACCGGAAGCCATCGGCGAGGACTTCCACATCACGTCGGACGAAGCGTTGACCTGGAATCAGATCTACCAGTTGGTGGGCGACGCGGCGGGCGTCGTTCCCGACATCCTGCACGTGCCGTCTGATGGCATCATCGCCGCCGATCCGGAGCAACTGGGTACGTTGCTCGGCGACAAGGCGAATTCGGCGGTGTTCGATAATTCGAAACTCCGTAGCTTGGTCCCCGACTTCAAGGCCGTGGTGCCGTTCGCCGACGGCATCCGTCGCACCGTGGCATGGTTCGACAGCGATGTCAGTCGCCAAGGGATCGACGATGCGGCGAACGCGTCGTGGGACCGGCTGGCGGCGATCTACACCGAAGCCCTGGCCAAGGCGACCCAACACTGAACCACCGTGCATCAGATGGTGTGTCGGTTCATTCGGCACCCCCGTGGCTGCGGACGGGCTGACAGGGTTTCGGGGGAGTCGTCGATTCCTCACCGCTCACGTGACGTTGGTGGTCACCGCGGTCACCGAATGGTCGACCGGAGTCGGTGGCCGGTGAGAAAGGGCGGGACCGCACTCGAGGTCCGATCGACTCCCGCGCCAACTCGCTCGCAGAGGCTGGATACGGCGACCAGCTGGACCAGGGTCACGCGAACTACGCGAAACCACTTGGTCTCAACGTCGCGTGACGCGGTGGACACCAACTGTGGGACTAATGACACTGGATGGTGCCTTTGGGCGAATGAAAGATTTGACGTAGACCAGCCAATGCTTCGGTGACGAAAGGTTGATGGGAGGTACGACGTGCGAGCAGACCGAGCCTTACCAGTCAAGACGGGCTCGCCGCTCAGGTCGCCACTTCGATGAGTGCGACGCACTGCGCCGATTCGAACCATCTCGCCATCACCCGTCACCTTCGTACCGCCTCTACTTCGCCGACCGCATGGTTGGTACGTCTCGAAACGAAAGGGCATCACTCATGACGATTGCCAGCGAGTCCAGTTCAGCCGTTCAGGATGCGCGCAGCGCCAGCGTCGCGCGCGCCGTGGAACTGGTGAAGGTCTACGGTTCGGGGAACGCCGAGGTTCGGGCACTCGACCGGATCACGCTCGACTTTGAAAAGGAGACGTTCGTCGCCGTCATGGGACCGTCCGGATCGGGAAAGTCGACGCTGATGCATTGCATGGCCGGACTCGATGTGCCGACGTCGGGCCACACGTTCATCGGGGAGCTCGAGGTTGGCAAGCTGGACGACACCGAGTTGACGCAACTTCGACGGGACCGAATCGGCTTCATCTTCCAATCGTTCAACCTGATCCCGACGCTGACCGCGCTGGAGAACATCGTGTTGCCGATCAACCTTGCGGGGGGAAAGGTCGACCAGGAGTGGTTGACGTTCCTCGTCGACCAACTGGGCATCTCCGACCGACTGTCACATCACCCCGCGGAGATGTCGGGTGGCCAGCAGCAGCGCACCGCGTGCGCTCGCGCGATGATCAGGCGACCGGAACTGATCTTCGCCGACGAACCGACCGGCAACCTGGATTCGAACTCCTCCAGCGAGATGCTCGAGTTCCTGCGCCGCTCCGTCAATGAATTCCACCAGTCGATCGTGATGGTGACCCACGATGCTCGAGCCGCCGCCCACGCCGACCGGGTCGTGTTCCTCGCCGATGGACGACTGGTGGGCGAGATCGCCGCACCCACCGCCGACACGGTGCTCGATCAGATGAAGCGGTTGGGGAGCTGAGATGTGGCGCATCACGATCAAGGGAATGCTCGCGCACAAGATGCGCCTCGCACTGACCGGATTGGCCATCGTCCTCGGCGTGACCTTCGTATCGGGAACCCTGGTGCTGACCGACACGCTCCACAGCACGTTCTCGAGCCTCTTCGATCGGGTCTATTCGAACGTTGACCTCGAGGTCAGGGGAGCGGCGGTGTTCTCGAACCAGAGCGGCGCGATGGCGGTTCGCCAGCCCTTCTCCGAGTCCCTGCTCTCCACGGTCCGCAGTGTGCCGGGCGTGGTCGTCGCCGACGGCGGCGTGGGCGGCTACGCCCAGTTCGTGGGAAAGAACGGCAAGGCGGTCGTGACGGGTGGCGCGCCGACGATCGGCACCACCTACGGGTCCGACCAACAGCTGTCCTCCCTGAAACTGGTCGCGGGGACCGGTCCTCGAGGGGACGCTCAGGTCGTCATGGATCAGGGCACGGCCCAGAAGTCCGGGTTCCACGTCGGTGACCAGGTCAAGATCCTGCTTCCCGGCTCGCCGCGGACCTTCACCATTTCGGGCATCGTCAAGTTCGGCAACGCCAACAACCTCGCCGGCGCGACCATCGCCGCGTTCAACCTGCCGACCGCGCAGCAGCTCTTCGACAAGGTCGGCAAGCTCGACACCATTGACCTGCTCGTCGCGCCCGGAGCCAACACGTCGGCGGTGCAACGCGCGGTGGAGGCGAAGCTTCCCCCCGGCGTCGAGGTCGTCACCGGTCAGACGGTGGCCACCGAGAACACGAACCTGATGGACCAGATGCTGGGCTTCCTGTCGACGGCCCTGCTGGTGTTCGCGTTCATCGCGCTCTTCGTCGGTGCCTTCACCATCTTCAATACCTTCTCGATCACCGTGGGTCAACGCACGAGGGAGCTGGCGCTCTTGAGGATCGTGGGCGCGAGTCGCCGCCAGATGTTTCAATCCGTGCTCCTCGAGGCGCTCCTGCTGGGGCTCGCCGCCTCGGTCATCGGGCTCGGGCTCGGGGTCCTGACGGCACTGGGCCTCGACCACCTGCTGAGGGCCTTTGGGATCTCGCTGCCCCAGAGCGCGATGGTCTTCTCCTCGAGGACCGTGGTGGCGGCGCTCGCGGTCGGCGTCGGCGTCACGCTGATCTCCGCGATCAGCCCGGCCCGTCACGCGGTACGGATACCACCGATTCTGGCCCTGTCCACGTTCTCGAGCTCCGCCGCCACGTCGTCACGTCGCCGTCTGGCGACCGGTGCGGCGGTGGGGGTCGGCGGCGTCGCACTGCTCGCGTTGGGCATGACCAAGTCGATCATCTCGTTGGTCGGCGTGGGGGCGGTCGCGATCTTCATCGGCGTCGGCATGCTCGCCCCGCTGATCGCGCGGTCCATGTCGAGCGCCCTCGGGCGTCCCTTGGCGGCGGTCTTTGGCGTGTCGGGCCAACTCGGACGCGAGAACTCCATGAGGAGCCCGCGTCGCACGGCCCAGACGGCATCGGCGCTGATGATCGGTTTGGCCCTGGTGTCGACCTTCTCGGTGTTCGGCGCGTCCATTGCCCAATCGGCCACGGGAAGTATCAAGGACGCCGTGATCGCTGACTACATCGTCACGGGTTCTCTGACCGGCGCGCCCATGTCGGGGATCAGCAACTCGGTCCCGGACGTGGCCGCTCGAATCCCGGGCGTGACCACGGTCACCAGGGTCGACAGCGGAGTCTTCGAGTTCCAGCATTCGGTGGTGAGTCTGGCGGCGATTCCCTCGCAGAGCCTCTCGCGGACGATCATTCTGCGAGTCGCGTCGGGCACCGGGTCGACCGCGCTCGCCCGCGGCGAGATGCTGATCAGTTCGACCGTCGCCAACGCCAAGCACCTCGTCGTCGGCGATCGGATCCCCGTCACGTTCGCCCAGACCGGTCGGACGACGATGCGCATCGGCGGCGTCTTCAAGCCCAACGCTGTGCTCGGTTCGTACGTGGTCAGTGACGGTTTCTTTCGTTCGCACTATGCGGCCGGCACCCAGCCGGCGGTGGTACTCCTGGGCACCTCGACTGGATCCACCACGGCCACCACGTCGACGATTGACGCCGGTCTGAACGCCTTTCCCAACCTCAAGATTCAATCCCGCGATGAGTTCGTGAAGGCTCAGCAGGCGCAGGTCAACCAACTGCTCGGCCTGGTGTACGCGCTCCTGGCGTTGGCGATCCTCATCGCGCTTATCGGGATCGTGAACACCCTCTTGTTGTCGGTCTTCGAACGCACCCGCGAGATCGGACTGCTGCGGGCGGTGGGCATGCGCCGGCGCCAGGTCCGAGCGATGATCAGATCCGAGGCGCTGATCCTCTCGGTGTTCGGTGGCGTGATCGGAATCGTCCTGGGTACCGGACTCGGCGTGGCGCTGGCGTCGTCGCTAAGCAAGCAGGGAATCACCGACATCGTGGTCCCCTACACCAGTCTGGTGTACTTCCTCTTCCTCGCCGCCCTGCTGGGACTCGCCGCCGCGTCGTGGCCGGCTCGAAAGGCCGCCCGACTGAACATCCTCGAGGCGATCACGGTGGAGTAGCACTGGCGCGGGTCCCCGAGTCCACGATGCACCGTCGAGCAATCGAGGAGACGGCGCTCGCTACTGGACGAGGGGATCCGACGAGGCGAGTTGCCACACCGCGACGCCGTGCAGCCTGAAGCGCTGGGCCAGCGCCAGCCTCAAGCGGTAGGAGCGAGCATCCGACCACCACAGGATGGTGCCGTTCTTCAGCGCCGAGGTCCACTCGCCACTGGCTTTGACCCAACGAGTCCTCGCGCCTGCCCGTCGGGTCAGTTGGCGCGCTTGCGCGTCCGACAGCGACGTCCCGTGATGGAGAGCCGATCCCTTCGGCCAGGTGTAGCCGTAGCCCGCGATGCCCAGGTCGACCGTCGCGGCGCTCACGCGGGTCAGCAGGACCGCGAGGGCTTGGCGCTGCCAGTCGAGGGCGCCGATCGGTCCGGGCTGGGACCAGGGCCCGTGCTGGTCGTAGGCCATGAGTACGACGCGATTCACGACGTGACCGAGTCGCGTCAGGTCGAAGCCACTCGCCGCGTAGTCGCTCAGTGACGTCGCCGCTCCGACATCGATGCTCAGTGAGCGGCCCGCAGGGAGATCGGCCCGCAGGGCGGTCACGAAGTTCACGAGTCCCGCTCGATCGGTCCCCTCCAGTGACTCCAGGTCCACGGTGACGCCATCCCAACCCTGCGACGTGATGATCGCCGTCAATTGCGCGGCGACCACTCGGATGTTTCGGGGGCTGTGCAGCAGGTCGGCGGCGATGCGTGGCGAGAAATCACCGATGGCGTTGTCGTAGTTGCCGAACAGGAGTTCGCCGCGCAGGCCGTCGGCGTGCGCGCGTTGCAGCAGGGAACGCGCCGAGCCGTCGACGGCGGTGACCGCGGCGCCCGCGCTGACGAGGTTCACTCCGTCGACGCCGACCGTGCTGAGGGCTGGCGCGCTTCGGTCAATCACGGCCGCCGCACTGCCTTGTTCGATATACCCGGTCACCGCCAGCGACCCCGCACCGGTGGCGCTGCCGGACCAGAGTGGGACTCCGAACATCGCCACGAGGGCAGCGCTCAACGCGGCGAGCATCGTCGCTCTCGGGGTACTCACGGCATCACTATCCCACAGTGGTCACCGACGCCCGCCAGCGACAGCCGCTGCTCGGTCACCAGCGCGGTTGACATCGCGAAGCCCCTCGTGTGAGGAGTCGAGTGGGACCTTTGGCACTGGGTACCCAGTCCGGGTACGTCGATACTTGGGTGTTGACCACCCGGTGAGCCAACGATTGACCGTGGACTGGGCGACGTTTCGACGGCGGCTCACTGCCAAGAAAGGAAGAGCAACGATGTCCGTACCCCGACCAAGGGTCGTCATTCTCGGCGGAGGTTTCGCCGGACTCCGTGCCCTCTATCGACTCCGTTCGCTGGGCGAGCGAGTGGAACTCGTGTTGATCGATCCCCGCACCACCAGCCTCGCCCGCCCGGCGTTGCCCGAGGTCGCCTTCGCCGGCAAACCCGTTGACCACGCGAGGTTCCCCCTCGCGGATCCGGTGGCGCGCAGCGGCGCGCAGTTCATCAATCACGGGGTCGACCGGGTGGAGGTGGCGCAACGGCGAGTGGTGCTCGACAACGGTGACGCCGTCACCTACGACTACCTCTTCATGGCCCTAGGGGCCCAGAAGGACTACGACGCCATCGCCGGCTTTCGCGAGTACGGCTATTCCGTCTGTGACGATACCGAAGCGCCCCGCCTCGCGCAGGCGCTCGCCACCTTCCAGGGCGGACCGGTGGTGGTCGGCTCGGCGAAGAGCGTGTGGGGGACTCGCGTGACTGTTCCTCAATTGTCCGCCCCCTGCGAAGGGCCGGTCGCGGAGATCATGTTCATGATGGATCATGAGCTGCGCCACCGTGCCTTGCGAGACTCCAGCGCGATCAAGGTCTTCAGCCCCGGTGAGATCTTCTTCGAGGATGTGGGCCCTCGGGTGCACACCGACGTCGGGGCGATGATCACCCGCGAGGGGATCGAGGTCACCACGGGCAAGGTGCTCAGTCATCTGGAAGCCGGAGCGGTCGTCTTCGAGGACGGGACCCGTTGGGAGAGTGCGCTGTCGATCGTGTTGCCGCCCTATACGGGCAACGCGGTGGTCAAGCGCTCACCGGGCCTCGGTGACGAGCAGGGCTTCCTGCCGACCGATACCGCGATGCGCCACCTGGATTTCGAGCGGGTGTACGCGGCCGGTGACGGCACGGCGCTGTCGATGCCCAAGCTAGGCCACATCGCGGTGATGCAGGCCGACGTGGCGAGCGCGGCGCTCGTTCACGACCTGACCGGCGAGGGGGAGATCCCGCCGTACCGGCCCGAGGTGTTCTGCATCGCGAATCGCGGCGGGGAGCAAGCGACGCTGATCTACTCGGACCACCTCTTCGGTGGTTCCATCGACCTCACGATGAGCGGCGCCATCGCGCACTTGATGAAGTGGGGATTCGATGGCTACTACTTCCACACGGCCGGTCACCTTCCGCCGGACCTGACGACTGAGGGGCTGGAGTTCGTCCTGCGCGAGACCAGGGGCTGAGCGGCGTTCGCGAAGTCCGCGCGCCGGGAATCGGTCAGTGGGGCGACGTCAGGTACTGGACGCACCCTTCGACGGTCGACAACTGGGCGTAGTCACGTTCGGGCATGGCGAGTCCCGTGGCCTCCGCCAGTCCGGTCACGAATTGCAGGAAGTCAATGGAGTCCAGATCGAGCGCCTCTTGCATCGTCTCACCTTCGACCACGTCGTCGAGATTGGCTTCGGGGGCGATCGGTCGCAGTACCGAACGCATCAGGTCACGTGCTTCGTCACTCGTCATAGTTTCTCCGGCTCCTGCAGTAGATGGTCGATCTCGGTGAGGAAGTGACTGCCCCGCATGCCGTCGCTCACCCGGTGGTCGCCCGAGAGCGTGGCCACGACGCACGGGCGCACGTCGAGCTGGCCCGCCTGGGCCCACGGCCGTTCGCGCACCCGACCGAAGCCGACCATGGCGACCTGCGGGGGGTAGATCACGCCGAGCACCGAGTCCACACCGAGGTCGCCGAGACTCGTCACCGTGATCGTGGGATCGCTCATCTCGGAACTGCGCAGGACCCCGGTGCGCGCTCGCATCACGAGGTCCTTGACCCGGTTCATCATCTCGTCCAGTGACTGCTGCTCGGCGTCGTGGATGGCCGGGGCGATGAGGCCGCCCGCACGCTGGGAGATGGCGATGCCGAGGTGGACCGACTCGCTCGGGGTGAAGGTGCCGTCGACGTAGAACCCGTTCATCTCGGGCACCCGTGCGACCGCCCGCGCCGTCGCCTTGAAGAGCAGGGCCGCCATGACCAGGCGTTGTGCCACGGGCCGCTCGAGATTCGTCCGTTCAAGCCAGGCGGCGGCCGCGCTGAGGTCGATCGTGGTGTCGAGGTAGTAGTGGGGGACCTCACGCTTCGACCGGGCCATCAGCGCGCCGATGGTTCGCTGCATCGCGTGCTGCCGGTCTTCGGACGTGGGTCGTTGCGTGGGGACGGCCGCGGGGATAGCTCGGCGAACGTCCTGCTCGACCACCGAGCCGCCGGGGCCGGTCCCCGAGACGGCGTCGAGATCCACCCCGAGCTCGTGGGCCAAGCGACGGGCGTAGGGCGATGAGGGAGGGCGCCGGGCCGCTCCGCTGGGGGGAACCGCACGGTCCGCACCGGCCTTTGCCGCGTGCTCGACGTCGGCTCGGGTCACCACGCCTCCCAGTCCGCTCCCCGACACCGTCGCGATGTCGACGCCGAGATGCTCGGCCAGGTGGCGCACCAACGGCGACTCCACGAGCGCGTGATGAATCGGCGTGGGCGGACTCGTCGGCGGAGCGACCGCGACCGCGGCGGCCGGACGTGGTTCCGGTTCGCGAGGGCGCGCCCCGGCCGAAGTGACGCCCCTGACGCGCGCGAGGACGGCGCCCACCGGAACTCGCTCGCCCTCGGGCACGATGAGCTCGTCGATCGTGCCGTTTTCGAAGATCTCGACTTCGATGTCCGATTTGTCGGTCTGCACCACGGCGACGATGTCGCCGCGGTGGACCTCGTCACCGGGCTTCACGAGCCAGTGCGTGACCGTGCCCGCGTCCATGTCGGCGCCGAGGGAGGGCATCGTGAAGTCGCCCACCTAGGCCCCCAGTCGCCGCACGGCCTCGACCACGTCGGCCACCTGCGGCATGACCGCGTCCTCGAGATGCTTCGCGTACGGCATCGGCACCTCGTCACTGCAGACCCGGCCCACGGGGGCGTCGAGGTCGTAGAAGACCTCTTCGGTGATGCGCGCGGCGATCTCCGCCGACAGGCTGCCGCTGCGCCATCCCTCGTCCACGACGACCGCCCGATGGGTCCTTGTGACTGCATCGATGAACGTCGGCGAGTCGAGCGGCCGCAGGCAGCGAAGGTCGATGACCTCGGCCGAGATGCCCTGGCCGGACAACTCCTCGGCGGCGCCGAGCGCGGTGCGCAACGTGCCGCCGTAGGCGATGATCGTGACGTCGTCACCGGACCGGCGTATCGCGGCCCGGTCGATGTCGACGGGCGCGGGATCGTCAGCGATCTCACCCTCGGTGTTGTAGAGCATGGCGTGCTCGAAGATGAGGACCGGATCGGGATCGTTGAGCGCGGGCCACAACATGCCGCGCGCGTCGTCGACCGTCGCCGGGGCGAGCAACCGCAGCCCGGGAATGTGGGCGAGCCACCCCTCGAGGCTGTGCGAGTGCTGGGCCGCCACCTGGCGCCCGGCGCCCGTGGCCATGCGGATCACGAGTGGCACGTTGAGTTGCCCGCCCGACATGTAGCGCAACG
>Ga0307375_10001510_pt1 | contig 25321 bp, 24 predicted proteins | sample TR1MG_FD_202531 | JGI IMG/M metagenome (GOLD analysis project Ga0307375, IMG submission 202531) | Soil microbial communities from Risofladan, Vaasa, Finland - TR-1 | ecosystem: Environmental > Terrestrial > Soil > Coastal area > Acid sulfate soil | place: Finland: Risofladan, Vaasa | collected...
TGGTGACCGGCTCCAATCGCCGCGTGCGCATGCTCTCGATCGGATATCTCGCATTGGTCCGCGAAGCGCGTCCCGAAAGCAGCAGCAATACGGTCTGGCGCAACTGGTACCAGTACTTTCCGTGGGAAGACTGGCGCAGGGGCAAACCGGCAATTCTTGCGCGCATCGAACGGCAGCTCAAGGGTTGGGTCGCCGACGCGACGACGGCCGGCGACAGGCACGCGCGCGAAGAGCGGGTACGCGCAAGCTTCGGACTGGGCAAGTTCGCCTGGAGCGACGAGCGGGTTCTCGAGCGCTACGAACTTCTGTACGAAATCGGACTGATCCCGGAAACGCACCGCGACCGCGCTCACGCGTGGTGCCCAGCCGGCGACGTCGTCAAGGAAGGCGCGTCGATGATCGCGGATCACCGGCGCGTTCTCGCCACCGCGATCGCCCGCCTGCGCGGCAAGATCAAGTATCGCCCGGTGGTGTTCGAATTGATGCCGCCGACGTTCACTTTCCTCCACCTCCAGCGGGCGGTCGAGGCGCTTGCGGGTTTGCTCATGCACAAGTCGAATTTCCGCAGAATCGTCGAAAGCCAGGGTTTGGTCGAGGAGACCGGCAAGTTGTCGGCGAGCGCCGCCGGCCGCCCGGCGCGCCTGCTGCGATACCGGCGCGACGTACTGCTCGAGCGCCCCGCCCCCGGCGTACGCCTGCCGATAGCGCCGCGCGGGAAATAGGCGGGATCGCGGCAGCCGGCGCGAGTGGCCGCCACATTTATTCTCACTTTAAGTATTAATCTGTTATACTTTTTACGCGAGCCGGCAGTTGGCCGGCTTTTTTTGCATCCAATAATACTGACATTGAGTATAAGGAGACGCTGATGGCGATGGCCGAGCGAATCGACGAGGCTTTCATCCTGGTGGAACCCGCGGTAGCGGCAAGGACCGCGCAGGTCTATGCACGCATCCGCGCGGTCATACCGACGTTCAAGTGGCCGCAGTTTGCGCCGGACATCGACGCGATCCTGCGCCTGAAGCGCGAGCGCAATGCCGTAATCCTTGCCCATAATTACCAGACGCCCGAGATATATCACGGCGTGGCGGACATTGTCGGGGACTCGCTCGCCCTCGCGCGCGAGGCGGCGCGCACCGATGCCGACGTCATCGTGATGTGCGGCGTGTATTTCATGGCCGAGACCGCGAAGCTGCTCAATCCAGGCAAGCTGGTCCTGATCCCCGACCCGGACGCTGGCTGCTCTCTTGCCGAATCGATCACCGGCGCCGATGTGCGCATGCTGCGGCAGCGCCATCCCGGCGTGCCGGTCGTCGCCTACGTCAATACCAGCGCCGAGGTAAAGGCGGAGAGCGACATTTGCTGCACCTCCGGCAATGCGGTGCGGGTGGTCGAAAGCCTCAAGTCGCATAAGGTCATTTTCCTGCCGGACGAATATCTCGCAGCCAACGTCGCCGCGCAAACCGGCGTGGAGATCATTCCCTGGCGCGGACGTTGCGAGGTGCATGTGCAATTCACCGCGAAAAACGTGAGCGATCTGCGCGAAAGCTTCCCCGGCGTGGCGGTGCTGGTTCACCCGGAATGCGCGCCGGAGGTCGTCGCGGCCGCCGATTTCGCTGGGTCCACGGCTGGCATGACCGACTACGTCGCGGCGAAGCGCCCGCCACGGGTAGCGCTGGTGACTGAATGTTCGATGGGCGACAACATCGCCGCCCAATATCCGGAGACAGAGGTCGTTCGACCCTGCCGGCTTTGCCCGCACATGAACCGGATCACTCTGCCCAAAATCCGCCATGCGCTGGAGACGCTTAGGCACGAAGTGCTGGTCGATCCAGCCAATACAGAACGCGCCCGCGCTAGCATCGAGCGCATGCTCGCGTTGCGCTGAGCCCGCCATGAGCATGGTTAGACAGCATTCGGATCGGGTGATCGTCATCGGCGGCGGGATTGCGGGTCTGGCGACGGCGCTGGGCCTTGCGCCGCTGCCGACGACCCTAATCGCCAAGGCGCCGCTCGGCACGGAAGCCTCGACCCCGTGGGCGCAGGGCGGCATCGCCGCGGCAATGGGCGCGGACGACACCCCCGCGCTGCATGCTGCCGACACCCTGGCAGCCGGGGCGGGACTGTGCGACCCCGCGGTTGCCCGGCGCGTCGCCGACGCGGCGGCGGGCTGCATCGCCGATTTGGCCGCCTGGGGCATGGCGTTCGATCGCGCCGCCTCGGGCGAGTTGGCGCTGGGTCTGGAGGCGGCGCATTCGCGGAGGCGGATTGTCCATGCTGGTGGCGACAGCACTGGCCGCCGCGCGATCGAGGCGCTCGCACGCGCTGCGCGCGCCTCACCTTCGATCGAAATTCTCGAGGACGCGCGCATCACCGACCTGGTGCTCGATGACAACGCGGTCGCCGGCGTAATGGCCGAGCGCAAGGGACAAGTGACCTACTTGCCGGCGCGCGCGGTCGTCCTCGCCACCGGCGGTATCGGCGGACTCTACGCGCACACCACCAACCCGCTCGGTTCCACCGGCAGTGGCATCGCCCTGGCCGCGCGTGCCGGCGCAATCCTGCGCGACATGGAGTTCGTTCAGTTTCATCCCACCGCGATTGCCGTCGGCAACGATCCCATGCCCCTGGCGAGCGAGGCGATCCGCGGGGAAGGTGCGGTTCTGATCAACGCCCGGGGCGAGCGCTTCATGGAGGCAATCCCGGGCAAGGAGCTCGCCCCGCGCGACGTCGTCGCCCGCGCAATCTGGCGTGAATCGGCTGCGGGTAACGAGGTCTATCTCGATGCGCGCGCCATCGGCAAGGATTTTCCCGCGCGGTTTCCGACGGTTACGGCACTCTGTCGCCGCGTGGGGCTGGATCCGGCAAGCGAGGCGATTCCGGTCCGGCCCGCCGCGCATTACCATATGGGTGGCATCGCCGTGGATCGATCCGGCCGCAGTTCCGTTGCGGGTCTGTGGGCTTGCGGCGAAGTCGCCGCAACCGGTTTGCATGGCGCGAACCGGCTCGCGAGCAATTCCCTGATCGAAGCCCTGGCCTACGCGCGCTGGATCGCGCAGGACATCGCCGGCCGGGAAGCGGCGAAGGCCGGAACAACGGTGCCCTCGGCCGCAGCGACCGGCCTCGACATCGACGCCGCAAGCCGCGCCAGCATCCGCCGCCTGATGAGTGAATCGGTCGGCGTGATCCGCGACCATGCCGGTCTCGCGGCCGCCGTCTTCGAACTCGAAACGCTCGCGTTTGCTGCGCCGCGGTCTTCGATAGGCACCGATCTCGCCCTGGTCGGCTTTCTCGTCGCCAGCGCCGCACGCGAACGAAGCGAAAGCCGGGGAGGACACTTCCGCCGCGATTACCCTGCGCCCTGCGCGCGCCACGCGCATTCGCTCAGTTTTTCTCTCGCCGATGCGCGAACGCGTGCCGCGGAAATTCAATCGAACCATTTCCCCGTAAGGAGCGCATGATGACGTTGCCCGAGCCCCTCCCCGCAATCATGGTGGAACCGCTGGTGCGCGCGGCATTGATGGAAGATCTTGGACGTGCGGGCGACATCACTACCGCTGCGACCATCCCGGCGTCCATCCTGATGGACGGCGTCATCGCCGCGCGCGAAAGCGGCGTGCTTGCGGGCACCGATGCCGCCGCGCTGGCGTTCCGCCTGCTCGACCCCGGGATTTCGGTGGCGATCGAAAAACCCGACGGCAGCCGCGTCAGCCGCGGTGATATCGTCATGCGCCTGCAGGGACCGGCACGCGCCGTTCTGTCGGCCGAGCGGGTCGCGCTCAACCTGCTGTGCCATCTCTCCGGCGTAGCGACGGCGACCGCGGCTCTCGTTGAAGCGGTGCGCCCCTTTCCCGCGCGCATCGTCTGCACCCGCAAGACCACCCCTGGCCTGCGCATGCTGGAAAAATATGCGGTGCGCGCCGGCGGCGGATCGAATCATCGCTTCGGCCTCGATGATGCAGTGCTGATCAAGGATAACCATGTCGCGCTGGCGGGCGGAATCCGCACTGCCATCGCGCGCAGTCGTCAGGCCGTCGGCCCATTCGTAAAGATCGAGGTGGAGGTCGACACCCTCGTGCAACTCGCCGAGGCGCTGGAAACCGGCGTCGATGCCGTGCTGCTCGACAACATGACGCCGGAACAAATGCGCGAGGCGGTGCGCATGGTCGACGGCCGCGCGCTGGTCGAGGCTTCAGGCCGGATCCGGCTCGAAACCGTCAACGCGGTCGCCGCAAGCGGCGTCGATCTGATATCGGCTGGCTGGATCACCCATAGCGCGCCTGCGCTCGACCTGGGGCTCGATGTCAAGTCCTCTGGATGATTCCCGTAATGCGTATTCCTCAAAATGCATTGGCAGCCTTGCGGGTTTCACAGCCTTACGGCCATGCTACGTCTAGCGATTTGGCACGCGAGAATTTCACATTTGTGCGGCTAGGGTACCGCGGGCAAGCGACAGCAAGAGGTTGGGCCAGTTAGCTTGGACAGTGTTTGGCCATGGGAGCTGGCGTTGCGCGCCGCATCCACGCTCGCGTCCGCGCCGAGCTTCCAGGTGTCGGCGAGCACTTCGCGCATAGCGCGGATCACCGGATCGCTCCTGCGCCCGACGCGGTAGATGAACCACAGGTCGGTTTCCAGGCGCACATCGCGCCACAGGCACACTTCTCCCGCAGCTTGCTTCTCCAGGGCCAATTCTTCGCGAATCAGCGACAGGCCTACGCCCGAGGCGACCAGGTTCGCGATGACGAACTCTTCGTCGGCCTCCACCACCCTGGCCGGCTCGATGCGGTGCTCGTCGAACAGCGCGCGCACAAGTTGGTAGTGGGTGCTGATCGGCGGCGTGACGATCCAGGGCAGCGCAGCCATTGCCCCCCAGTCGGCATCGACCACGCGCTTCTTCCACGCGGCCGGAGCGGCAACGCGGTAGCTAAGGCCGCGCAGCCGCAAGCCCTCCACGCCCGGGTGCGCGAGCGCGCCGAAATAGAAACTCGCATCCAGTTCGCCGTCGCGCACTTTCGCGAACGCGGCGCCCGAAACTTCATGGTGCAGCTCCACCTGCAGCAGTGGATGGCGCTCCACCGTGGCTCCCAGGAATTCGCCGAGGCGGATGAAGCCCGGGTCCGACAGCGTGCCCACGCTCACCCTCCCCGCCACCTCGCCTTTGAGCTGCTTCGCGTCGTTGCGCAACACCTGCGCCGCAGCGAGAACCTTCTCCGCATTGGCGAGCAGCCGCTGGCCGGCGAAAGTGAGTTCCATACCGCCGGGCGTGCGCTCGAACAACGCGAGATCGAGCTCGTCCTCGAGCGCCTTGATCTGCCCGCTCACCGCCGGCTGGCTGAGGTGCAGCTTCTCCGAAGCGTGGGTCAGGTGACCCGCCTCGGCGACGGCGACAAAACTACGCAATTGGTAAAGCTCCATGTGAAAACCCGCTTCCGAACCTTCCGTAACAAATACATTTTAGCCCAAATTGATGCGTTGCACCATGCATTTAGACTCCGTATAACACCGGCCAATTAAGTCAATCGGAACAAGCGATTAGATTATTGCTGCGCAAACCCTTATATTGATTTCATGCGGAGGTTTTACAACGCCGACTCAGATAGATAGGAAAGGAATTGAGCATGAGATTTTACCCACGAATGTTTCGCAGCAATAACTTCATGAAGCCTGGAATCTGCTCCAGTGGTGACGATATAAGGGTCCAAAATAAAGCTGATTCAGGGGTAGATATTGTGCGCAGCAGCAACCCTGTCGAAGGCGCGCCCGAACCTGCGCTTGATCTCGCCGCGGTCGAGGAGTGCGCCCGCGCCGCGCGTACCGTCTGGATTGCTAGCAAGCTGAAATCCTTCTACCACGCCGTGGTGCGAAAGTTCGAGCGCGCCGGACAGTCCGATATCGAAAATTATCTGGCCGCATCGCAAAACCTCGCCGACCTGGAAGAGCGCATGCGCGACTACGGGCGCAGGCGGTTGCCATACTACTAAGACCGCACAATTGCCGCGCCGCGCTACGCAAACATTGTGAGGATTTGGAGATGAAAGTCACGACGGACAAAGCAGCGGACAGCTCAAGTGTCTACACCCGCCTGGACGCGATACACATGAGCGAAGAGGACCGCGGGCACGCCAAGACGAGTATGCGCGACGCGGAACTCGTCGTTGAGCTTATGCTGAGGGCGGCGGGCGACATGCGCGCCGTGGCGCAAGGCGTGGCGCATGCCGCGGCCGGCCTGGCGAGCGGCATCAAGGCGATGTTGGCGAAGCCCATCAAGCACTGACCCGCTGCCTCCTGGTAGCCTGGACGCCGATACCATCGACTTTTTCGCCACGCCGGCACTCGCATGCGATGGAAACGCTACCGACTGGCGCTTAAATTGGGAGAAAGCTGGGTAATCGGACTCGCGCGACAACAGTCGATGCTCTGCACTTCGTAGGATAGGCGATTGAGGCCGATCTTGGGCGGGTCGATCGGGGGCTACTTTAATTGCCTTCGTTATCAACTGCTACCTCTAACCGTATCGGCGGTGGCGCTGTGCAAGCTCCATGACGTACTTGCGCAGTTCTCCATTCGCGTCCGGCCGCCGCTCGTACCGCAGCGCCGAGGCGCTCATGCCTACAAGCGCGAGGGCCCAGCGCCAAGCTGGTATGAAATTAAGGTACAACCCTCAGTGCCAAGGGCAACGGGGTGAGGATATTCCCAGGTACTACCAGAGGAGAGTTACCGACGTGCAGGTCTCAGTGGTTCTACGAGAATGCGCATACCAACGGCTTTCATGATTTCCATGAAGCTCTTGAGTTCGGGGTTTCCTTTCGCCGAAAGAGTTCGATAGAGCGTGGTGGTATTGAGATGAGTTTTCTCTGCAATCGCAGGCACGCCGCCAAACGCCTCGGTTAGGTAGCGGAGCGCGGTCATAATCTCAGCGCGGTCCCCGTCATCGAGCACCGCATTGAGGTAGGCGGCGGCGAACTTCGGGTCACGACGAAAACTCTCGATCGTGGCCTCGTCGTGAGTGCGATGCGGTCTTATTATTTTTTTGGTTTTCGTCGTTTTCATGATCGTTGTTGATAATCCTTCCAATACTTCACTGCGTGCGTAATGTCGCGCTCCTGACTCCGCTTGGTCCCACCACAGAGGAGAAGCACAATAGTTTTCTTCACCTCGACGTAGTAGACACGGTATCCGGGACCGACATCAACCTTAAGTTCCCACACGCCGTCGCGACAGAAGCTGTGGCTTCCCAGGTTTCCGGTATCGACGATACGGTCGATCCGGCGCTGTACCGCAACTCGCCCGGTGATATCGCGAATTCCATCAAGCCAGTCTTGATAGACATCATGCCCGCGGGAATCGAGGTAGTGCAGAACCTGCATAGTATCTTCGCTTATAAGCGAACCCGTGTCAAGCGGGAATGTGACGTGGTAATAGTGACCTCAATCATAGCGTCCAAATCAATATCGTCAACACACTCGTATCCGGTAATGAGTATGAACGATCTTTGTACTATGCCGGGAAAGAAAATGGTGGCAGATGGCGCTGTGCCTGTCCTATGGGCGGCCAGCCCAATTCTCGAGCATCGTTTCAGGCCAATTAACGCTTTGGGCGTACGTGCGCGGGCGCACAGACTTTCCTGCAGGGCGCAGTCATAATCATCGCAACGGTGGAGGACTATCTATCGCCGGATATGCGCGGTAATAGCCTTCGGGTAACCAATCCCCCAAATGCAGCTTTTCGTCGCGGGCATCGCGATGAGCCTGTTCTATGCCGTGAGAAACGCGACCGGCACCGATGGTGCTCTAGCCGGAAGGAAATCGAAATGAACTGGGATCGTATCGACGACAAATGGAAACAAGCGAAAGAAAAAAATGAAAACGAAATTAACCATGAAGATATTCACCGGATTGAAAAAAATCAGGGAGTTTGAAAGGAGGCAACTACCTTTCCTCAAGTCCATCGTCGATTTCGATATTGTCATCGATATCGGATATGCTGAAGAGCAGGAGCAACCACTAACGCTGAAACGGCTCTTGCTGCTGAATATCAGTTCGCGCGCGACGGTACGCCGCAAATTAGCGAGGCTTATTGAGCAAGGAATCATAATCCGGCGCAAACATGTCAACGATCGTCGCGCCAGCCTCCTGATCATTTCCCCTTCCAGTGTCAAACTGCTAGGCAAGTATGGCGGCACACTTACAGCCATTTCGGCGTTGCATTTCAAATAGGCAGCAGATCGTCTGTCCACCGAAACCGGCTGAGCGTCCTTCCGAAAACAATGGCATCGCTTAAGCGAGATTTCCGCAAAATTGGAACGCCGGAAAAGGAGGAGTTCGCTTTGAGGTGGGCCTGATTCGGGTTTATTTCCATCGTACTGAATGCTCTTCATCTCGACCCGGAACAGGGATTAGCCTGATGATGGATGCCTCAACGGCCGCGCTCAACTGCAATGGTCGGTAGCCCGCTTGCGTAGCGTCCCTCTCGACCGCAATGTTAGGCTGCGGCGAAACCGCTTTTGGTCAAACGATATGAGTTGTGATCGGGGAGTAACTCAAGCCATCCGCTCTCAATAGCAAATTGCACGCCAGCGTTGAACTCCTCCGGGCGGTAGCCTCTCTGAGGCCAAAGGGTAAGAAAATTATTGCTGTGCAGAAGGTCACCCGCAAGCAAACCAAAGTGCCAGACAAAAATGGCCAGTATCTCGCGTGCACATTGCTCTGGTGTCCGTAGCGTTGCCATCCGAGCCTCAGATTCTAGTCCCGTAATTAGTAGTTAGTTCCAGTGCCCGCGATGGGCTGCGCCGCCACATCTCGTCCGTCCTGAACAGCGATCCACTGGAAGACGGAAGTGTGCAATTGGTTCCGGCGGGACAAGTGATGGACTGTGGCGGTGCGACTGCCAGGCTCACGTACCGTCGACCAAGTCGTTGACAGTTTCATAACACGAGCAAGCAGCGGCTTTCAGGCCTTTGCGATCGAGAATCGCGATATTGCCGCGGCTGTAGCTGATCAGCTTGTTTTGCTGCAGTGTGATCGCGGCGTTGGTGACGCCGGACCGCTGCACGCCCAGCATCTGCGAAAGGAATTCTTGGGTGAGCCGGAACGGGCTTGATTGCCTGCGATCCTGGGTCATCAGCAGCCAGCAGGCCAGGCGCGCTTCCATGACGTGATAGCGGTTGCATGCGGCCGTTTGGCTGATCTGGACCATCATAGAATAGGTATAGCGGTGCAGTTCTTGCTGTAGCGCCTGGCTTTGCCTGAGCTCCTTGAGGAAGGGTGTCGTTTTCATACGCATGGCCGTTCCGGATCCCTGCACCAGCGCGCGCACCGGGGAAATGCGGATCTCAAGCGCGAGAGGAATGCCGACCATGCCTTCGCGGCCGACTAAGCCGACGCCCAGAACCTGGTGCTGGTCCATCAGGGTCAGCAGGGCAACAACGGAGTTATTGGGAAAGTAGACGTACTTCATCCGCTCTCCGGGCTCATACAGCACCTCGCCGTAGGTCAGCGCAACCTGTTCCAGATCGTCGATCAAGTGCTCATAGTCTTTGCGCGGCAGTGCGGCCAGCAGGCTGTTTGCTACTGGTACTCGATTCGCGATATGCATAGCCGCCTCCGGGTTTGTCTTGTTCCAATGAGAAGCCTCATTGGAAACCTGACAGGCGGCACAGGGCAAAGCCGTCTATATTCGGCATCGGAACGTCGGGGACGATGGCATCGCGCGGGTCGGGCTGCGCGGCGTTCAGTGCCTCCAGACCCTCGCCCGCGACCGTCACCCGGTAGCCGTTAACCTCGAGCAGCATCTTGAGGAGGTTGCGGTTCTCCTCGTGGTCATCGACGAGCAATACGTGAGTCATGAGACTCCTTCCCTCCATCGCCCCCGTGGCTAGAACACGCAGGCCTACCGATACCTGCCAAAGATGTTACGCCCATTTGGCAATTAGGTGGCAAAATGAGCACCAATATCCAGCGCCCTTTTTTGTACTTTCTCGGCTCCCCCGATCTCGCCCTGGAGTGGCGTAGAGCGAAGGCTGAGAACTGATGCACAGAACACGATAGGCGAGGATTATGAGCGCAAACGAAACTTCATGAACGATGAACGACGCCGCCCCCGGCGGAATACCGACTGGCAATGCGGACATGGGGAAAGAAACCTCCGGCGCAGCGTGCGGCTCGGCTGGAGAACGGCTCTGCGTCTGGTTTTCAGCGAGAAAGCCTTAGGAGACGGGTGGACCGCGCCAAGGTTGTCGGCGAGCTAGCACGTGGCCAACTCACTTGTTAGAAAAGTACCCCAGACGCCAGTGCAAGGGCCGGAGGAGAGGTAGATCACCAAAAGGGGCGCCTCGTGAAAAAAACAAGCAAGCATGAACGGAAAGGCAGTTCGCGCTCGAGAACTGCCCGGGAAGTGAAACTCGCCGGTTCCCCAGCCGCTGGCGCGACGGTGAACGCGGAAGCGCCAGGGCAGCTTGTGGAGGAGCTTCGTCTGCACCAGGCTGATCGGGGCGCCGTGCCGAACGGCATCGCAGAGAGCAAGCGCCGCGAACAACGCTTGGCCGGCATCATCGCATCGGTGGCGGAGCCCATCATCGCCATCGGCGAGCGTCATCAAATCACGTTCGTCAACCCAGCGGTCGAGCAAATGTTTGGCTATTGCGAAGCGCAGTTGTTGGGTAAGCCGATCTCCATGCTGATTCCCGAGCGCTACCGCGAGGCGCACGACGTGCATATCCGCAACTTTGAACGTACCAAGGTCACCAACCGCGGCATGGGTGGTTTTGGCCAGGTCGTGGGACGTAGGGCCGACGGCCGAGAATTTCTGATCGACGCCTCGATCGCGCGGATGGAGTCGGCGGGGGAGCGGCTGTTAACCGTGGTCCTGCGCGACGTGACGCAGCGGGTCAAGGCGGAGAAAGTATTGCAGAACGACTACGAACTGCTTGATCGCATATTCGCGACGACGCATTTCTGCATCGTTTATCTGGATCGGGATTGCAATTATGTGCGGGTGAACAAGGCTTATGCGGACGCATGTGGTCATCGGGCCGACTTTTTCGTGGGTAAGAACCACTTCGAGCTGTATCCGGGCGAAAAAGTCGAAGCCATCTTTCGCAATGTGGTCGCTACCGGCCAGCCGTTCACGATCTATGCCAATCCGTTTGAATTCCCCGACCATCCCGAATGGGGCGTGACCTACTGGGACTGGACTTTGCATCCCCTGAAGAACGAAAGCGGTCACGTCGAAGGACTGTTGTTCGCGCTATTGGATGTCACTCAGCGCAGGCGAGCAGAGGAGGCGTTGCATGAAAATGAGAGAAGCCTGCGCATAGCGCTCGAGTGCGTGGACATGGCTTTATTTCATCAAGATCGGGATCTTCGTTATACATGGATGTACTCACCGCAGTTGGGGTATACGCCGGACGACGTACTTGGCAAGATGGATTCCGAGCTCTTGTCGCCGGACGATGTGCCGCCGATCATCGAGTTAAAACGCAGGGTTCTGCAAACTGGAGTCGGTGCTCGTGCGGAAGTGCAAGTCACCAAGCTGAACAAAAAACATTATTTCGATCTCGTGGTGGAGCCGCTAATCGGTACCACAGGGAAAATTGTTGGGTTGACCGGGGCATCGATAGACATCACCGAGCGCAAGCGCGCCGAGAGCGAACATGCGCAACTGGCGGCGATCGTCGAATCGAGCAACGACGCGATCCTGATCCGCGGGCTCGACCGCACCATCCTCTCCTGGAATATCGCCGCCGAGCGGCTGTTCGGTTGGTCTGCACAAGAGGCGGTCGGGCAGTCGATCAACCTGATCTTGCCGCCCGAGCGCGTCGGAACACTGCGCAGGTCCGTTGAAGGCGCGGTGCGCGGCGAGTCTTTGAGTCCGGTCGAAACCACCCACTTGCGAAAGGACGGCGCGCGCATCGCGACTCACGTGACGTTTTCACCCGTGAAGGATCCGCAGGGCAAGGTGATTGCGCATTCCTACACGGTGCGCGACATGACCGAACTCAAGCGCAAGGAGGAGGCGCTGCGCGGCTACGTTAACCGGCTGCGCAAACTATCGTATCGATTGCGGACTGTGGAAGAGAAAGAACGACATACGATTTCGCGCGAGCTGCACGATCGCATCGGGCAAGAGCTGTCCACGCTCGGGCTGATCTTAGGCTCGCTCGGCGCCAAGCTCTCGCAGGAGTCGTTGCACACCGTCGAAAAGCAACTGCACGACATGCAAAGCCTACTCAAATCCATGGTCGCGAATGTGCGCGACGTCATGGCCGAGCTCAGGCCGCCGGTGCTGGACGACTATGGATTGCTCGCCGCGCTGCGACAGCTCGCGGTGGAGTTTGCCCAGCGCAGCGGTATTGCGACAGAGCTGAGCGGTGTTGACCTGCAGTCGCGTCTGCCACCCATCGTGGAGACGGCGATGTTTCGCATCAGCCAGGAGGCGCTCAACAATATCGCCAAGCACGCGCAGGCGAAGAATGTGGAAATAGGCCTCCATGAGGTTTCTGGGCGAGTCATGCTGGACATCGCGGATGACGGTGTCGGCTTTGATCCAAACGAAGCGCCACCGGGCAAACAGCACTGGGGCCTGACCATCATGCGCGAGCGCGCTGAGGCGGTGGGGGTCGTATTCCGCCTCGAATCGGCCTCCGGGGCCGGCACTCGGATCGTACTCGAAGTGGAGCGCGCGGCGATATGACCATCCGGGTGTTGCTCGCCGATGACCATGCACTGGTGCGCGAAGGCTTGCGCGCGCTGCTTAACGCCACTAGCGACATCGAGGTCGTGGGCGAAGTTCGCACCGGACGCGAAGCTGAACGGCAGGTAGTGTTGCTTAATCCCTGCGTCGTACTCATGGATATCGCCATGCCCGACCTGAACGGCATCGAGGCGGCGCGGGTGATCCACCTGAAATGCCCGACGGTACGGATAGTGATGCTTTCCATGCACGCGACGGCGGAATATGTGTACCGCGCCTTCGAAGCCGGCGCTAGCGGCTACCTGCTGAAGGAAATGGCGGTCGAGGAGGTGATCACCGCGGTGCGCGCAGTCCACACTGGCAGGCGGTATCTGAGCCGGGCCCTTGCCGAATCCGTGCCCGACCTCGGCGCCGCGCATGTGCGCGGTCCGGTCGACAGCTTGAGCGTACGCGAGCGTCAAGTGCTGCAACTCGTGGTCGAAGGCCGCGCCAGCAGCGAGATCGCGCGCATGATCAACCTATCTCCGAAATCGGTAGAAACCTATCGCAGTCGACTGATGCTGAAGCTCGGCGTCAGGGACCTGCCTTCGCTGGTGAAGTTCGCGCTCGAGCACGGCCTGACCTCGCCCAAGTAGCGGGCGCGGTCGCAGCGGGCCGGGGTACATCAACCGCCATCGAACTTTGTCCCTATGCGTAATAGGGACATATTGTCATGTTTTCCCTACAGACGGCGATGCCGCTTCCTAATACTGTGCATCAGCTAGCCATTACCAAGATCCGCTAGTGGTTCTTGCGCGGGCGACACCCAGGTCGCGATTCGATTCGCCTGTGGCGATGTGGGCGTTGCTCTACCCAAGACCCGCCGTATAAGTCGCCGCGGCGACGCTTGGCTTGCAAGGATAAGGCCGATGACGGATAAAGCCGACAACTGGGTCCAGAAGACCGTACTGGTTGTCGAGGATCAGGCATTGCTTCGCCGAACCATATGCGAGGTCTTGCAGGACGCGCTTCCGGACTTTGATTTTCTGGGTGTGGGAGACGGCGAGGGCGCGCTCGAAGCCTGCAAGGCCTACCGACCGATGCTAGTGCTGATGGACAAGTGCCTGCCTGACGCCGACGGCATCGAGCTGACCGACCGGTTGAAAAAACTGTATCCGGGAATCGAGGTAATCGTCATGTCCTACCGCGGCGGTGAGGCCTATGTGCAGCACGCCTTGGCAGCCGGGGCGCGCGCCTACCTGGTCAAGGACAATCTGAGCACCGAGCTCATCCCGGCGGTGGCAGCGGCGATCAGCGTTCCGCCGGCTACGGATAGGGGAACTTCGTAGTGGAAAACATGACATCCCAGATCCGATTGGTCCTGTTGACGGTTGACGGGCAAACCTACGCGCTGCATCTGGAGGCGGTGGAGCGCGTCCTGCGCATGGCCGAGATCACGCCGCTGCCGGGAGCCCCTGATGCCGTCGAAGGCCTTATCAACATTCAGGGCGAGGTGGTCCCGGTCGTGAGCATCCGCAGGCGCCTTGGGCTTGCCGAGCGGTCGGTCGGGGCGGCCGACAGCCTGGTTGTTGCGCGTGCGCGCGCCAGGCGGCTCGCCATCATCGCCGAGTCGGTAGTGGGAGTGGTCGAGCGCCCGGCTGACGCCGTCGTGAGCGCCGGCGATCTCGCTCAAGGCATCCAACACATCGAGGGCGTGCTCAAGACGAGCGATGCTCTGGTTCTGATCCACGATCTGAACCGGTTCTTTTCTCCAGAGGAAGAGCAGTCCCTGGATCTGGCGCTGGAAAAGGGCTGACGAATGGCCGTCGAACTGCCGAACGCCTTGCCCGATTCGCTGCTGTCGCGGCTAAGCGATTTCCTCGAAGCGCAGATGGGGCTCCATTTCCCCAGAGCGCGCTGGAGCGACTTGGAGCGCGGCATCGCCGCTGCAGCGCGCGAATCGGGATATGCGAAGGCGGAGGGCTATATCCATTGGCTGCTTTCCGCGCCGCTGTCGCGAACTCAAATTGAGGGGCTGGCCAGCCATCTGACGGTGGGAGAGACCTATTTCTTCCGCGAGAAACAAAGCCTCGACATTTTCGAACACCAGATCCTGCCGGAACTGCTTCGTGCCCGAGCCCAATCCGAGAAGCATCTTCGTATCTGGAGCGCCGGCTGCTGCAGCGGCGAGGAGCCCTATTCGATCGCCATGCTGTTCGACCGGCTGATCCCCGATTTCGAAAACTGGAACCTGACTATCCTGGCGACCGACATCAACCCGCAGTTCCTGCGCAAGGCGGCACAGGGGATATACGGCGCATGGTCCTTCCGCGACACGCCCGACTGGCTCAAGGAGCGGTATTTCACCAGACGACGGGACGGACGCTTGGAGATCCAGCCGCGGATACGGCGGATGGTGACTTTTTCCTATCTCAATCTCGCCGAAGATGCTTATCCATCGCTGGTGAACAGCACCAACGCGATGGATGTGATCTTCTGCCGCAACGTGTTGATGTATTTCGCCCAGGAAAGGGCGAGAAAGGTCGTCGACAAGCTGCACCGTTCGCTTGTCGAAGGCGGCTGGCTGATCACCAGCCCAACTGAAACCTCGAACGTGCAGTTTTCCGCGTTCACCGCCGTCGAGTTTCCGGGCGCGTTCCTGTATCGCAGGATGGCGGCCAGCGGCCCGCGGACAGTCGCCGCCGGGCATCCATTCCCTTGGTACGACAGGGAGACCGCGGCAGTACAGGCGGCGACGCCCGTTGCCCCATCCGGGTCTGGGGCCTTCAGCGTGGCCCTATCGGCGTTCGCGCCGGAAATCTTGCAGGAAACAGGCGATGCGCACGCGAAGGAAGCCGAAGACGCCAACTCGCACGAGCACGATGAGTGCGAAATGCCGTGGCGCAAAGCCCGCGCCTGCGCCGATGAGGGCAGGCTCGCCGAAGCGAGCGCATGGTGCGAACAGGCGATCGCCGCCGACAAGCTGAACCCGGCGCACTATTATCTGCTTGCCACCATCGAGCAAGAGCGGGGGCAAAGCGAGGCGGCCGAACGTTCGCTCGGACGTGCGCTTTACCTGGAGCCGGATTTCGCGCTCGCCCATTTCGCCTTGGGCAACCTTTGCCTGTCGGAGGGGCGACAGCGGGAAGCTCGGCGGCATTTCGGCAATGCGCTGACCCTGCTGCGGGCGTGCCCGACCGATGCCTTGTTGCCGGAGGCGGACGGACTGAGCGCCGGCCGGCTCGTCGAAATCATCGCATCGGTGCAGGCGAGCCTGCCGCGCGCGCCTAAGGAGCTGGCCGTATGAGCGCGCGCAAGCCTGCTTCTAACAAGACACGGCGGGCAGCCATCGACTGGGCGGAGGTACGCGCGCGTCTGGAGGGCGCGCAAGCCGCCGGCGAGCGGGCCTGGACGCCCGGTGCCGATGAGACCAAACGGATCCTGCGCGAGAGGGCGCTTGCGTTCGCCGCGGAGCCCACCAAAAGGCAAACCCCCGATCAAAGCATCGAGATGGTGGAATTTCTGCTCGCTCACGAGCGCTACGCCGTCGAATCCTCTTATGTGCGCGAGGTTTATCCATTGGAAAACCTCACCCCGCTGCCGTGCACGCCGGCCTTCGTGCTCGGCATCGTCAACCTGCGCGGCGAGATCGTTTCGGTCATCGACGTACGCAAGTTCTTCGACCTTGCGCAAACCGGTTTGCCCGACCTGAACAAAGTCATCGTTCTCGAATCCGCGAACATGATGTTCGGCATCCTCGCGGACGCCATCCTCGGCGTGCGCCGCATTGCGCTGGCTGAAATCCAGCCCTCGCTGCCCACGCTCACCGGCATCCGGGAGAAATACCTGAAGGGGATCACGCCGGAGCGCACGGTCGTGCTCGATGCGGGGGAGCTGCTCGCCGACGAGGACATCGTGGTGCAGGAACAGGTGGGTAGTTAGCAGCCTGAGGCCGGGGTCGAAAATGGCAGTTAGGAAACCATGCAAGGAGAAGAAGAGATGAAATGGTACAGAAACTCAAGGGGCTGGCGGAGCACTACAAGGTATAGCGGCGGTTCGCTGGAGTTTTCCACCGAAGGGAGGATAGTGCGATGAATTGGTCTGTTGGAACCAAGATTGGAGCTGGATATGCTCTGGCGCTCGTCATTCTGATCGCCATTGGCATGACCTCATATCGCAACACGAGCGGATTCATCGAGGCCACTGATCTGAAGGTGCACACCTATAAGGTATTGGACAATCTCGAAGCTGTGCTTTCCGCCTTGCAGGATGCCGAGACTGGACAACGTGGCTACATCATCGTCGGCGAAGAGCGATATCTGCAACCGTATCAGGCCGGCACAACCGCAGTGAATAAGATCGTGCAGGATTTGCGCAGCTTAACCGCGGACAACCCAAACCAACAGCGTCGACTCGACGCGCTGGAACCTCTGATAGCGAACAAGCTCGCCGAGCTCAAGGAGACGATCGACTTGCGCAGAAACAAAGGGTTTGACGCCGCGTTAAAGCTGGTCCAGTCGGATCAGGGCAAGAAGGCGATGGATGACATCCGCAAGGTGATTGCCGCGATGCGGAGCGAAGAGAAAACCTTGTTGGAACAGCGCGATGCGGAAGTAAAAGTCAGTGCCAAGACGACAATTTCGGTCATCGTTTACGGTATCCCGTTGGCGATCGCTCTATTGAGCTTGGTGGGCTTTCGAATCACTCGCGCCATTACCCTGCAGCTCCGGGAAAGTATCGCCCAACTCTCGTCCTCTTCGGCCGAGATTCTCGCGACGACGACGCAGGTGGCTGCGGGCGCGGCGGAGACGGCGAGCGCGGTGAGCGAGACCAGCGCGACGGTGGAGGAGGTCAAGCAGGCCGCCGGAGTTTCGAACCAGAAGGCTAAGTACGTCTCGGACAGTGCGCAGAAGGTGGCGCAGGTGTCGCAGACCGGGCGCAAGTCAGTGGAGGGCACCATCCAGGGGATGCAGCGCATCCAGGAGCAGATGGAGTCGGTCGCCGAGAGCATCGTGCGGCTGTCGGAGCAAAGCCAGGCGATTGGGGAGATCATCGCCACGGTGAACGATCTGGCCGAGCAGTCGAATCTGCTGGCGGTGAATGCCGCGATCGAGGCGGCGCGGGCGGGCGAGCAGGGCAAGGGCTTCGCGGTTGTCGCGCAGGAGGTCAAGAGCCTGGCCGAGCAGTCCAAGCAGGCGACCGGGCAGGTGCGCACGATCCTGGGGGAGATTCAGAAGGCGACCGGCGCCGCGGTGATGGCTGCCGAGCAGGGAGCGAAGGCGGTGGAGGCGGGGATGAAGCAATCGGGCGAAGCGGGCGAGTCGATCCGGCTGCTTGCCGAGAGCGTCACCGAGGCGGCGCAGGCGGCGACGCAGATCGCCGCCTCGAGCCAGCAGCAGATGGTGGGCATGGACCAGGTGGCGCAGGCGATGGAGAACATCAAGCAGGCGAGCATGCAGAACGTCGCGGGCACCAAGCAGGCGGAGACCGCCGCGCACAGCCTGCATGAGCTGGGACTGAAGCTGGGGTCGATGATCGGCAGCAAGGCCTGATCGACTGGAAGCCGAGCACCGCAGCGTAAAACCATGGCGACGAACAACGACGAATTCCTGAAAAAACTCCTTGCGACCTTCCGCGTCGAGGCGGACGAACATATCCAGGCGATGTCCTCGGGGCTGGTTGAACTCGAAAAAATGCCGGCGGGGGAGCAGCAATCAGAAAGTGTCGAGCGCATCTACCGGGAAGCGCACAGCCTCAAGGGTGCGGCGCGCGCGGTGAATCTCGCGGACATGGAATCGGTGTGCCATGCGCTGGAGAGTGTGTTTGCTGGACTGAAGAGCAATCGCGTTGCCACCACGCCGCCGCTGTTCGATCTGCTGCATCAGGCGCTGGAGGCGCTGCGCACACTCCTTGCTGCAGCGGGTCAGACCAAATCCGGGATGCAAAAGGAGGCGGTCGCGCCGCTGATCCGCCGGCTCGAGGATGCTTTGATCGGCGCTGCCCCTGTGATCCAGGAGACTGGTCCGGCAATGTCCGCCGCGGCGGCCGAACCTGCGATGAGCGCCGACCCGGCTGCGACGCCGCGGGATTCCGACCGCGGTACCGAGACGATAAGGGTGCGTACCGCGAAACTCGACTCGGTAATGCGGCAGACGGAGGAGTTGCTTGCGCCGCGGCTGGCAGCGGGCGAGCGCGCGCGCGAACTGCGGGCGCTCGGGACCACGCTGGGCGCCTGGAAAAACGCGCTTGCCAAGGTTCGGCCTGCGATGCGGGCGGTGGAACGCTCATTCGCACGAAAAACAAACGGTGCCGCCATGGCGCAGCGGGAACTGACGAAACTGCTCGAGTATCTGGACGCTGAAACCACGCTGATGAAGCTGCTCGACGAGCGGCTGGCGAAACTGGAAAGCGCCGCCGCGCACGATCATCGCGCCTTGAGCGCCATGGTGGACGGGCTCCTGCACGACGTGAAGGAGATGCACATGCTACCCTTCTCGTCGCTGCTCGAGGCCTTTCCGCGGCTCGCGCGTGAGCTCGCGCGTGAGCAAGGCAAGCAGGTGGAGTTGGTGATTCGCGGGGACGAAATCGAAATCGACCGGCGGATTCTGGAACAGATCAAAGATCCGCTCAATCATCTGTTCAGGAACTGCGTCGATCACGGCGTGGAGCAGCCGGCGGCGCGCGAACAGCAAGGCAAGCCGGCGCACGCGACGCTCACCATCGCCGTCGCGCACAAGGACGGCAGCAAAGTCGAAATCCTGGTTACCGACGACGGGACCGGCATCGACGTGGCGAAGGTCAAGGCAGCGGCCGGCAAGCTGGGGATGGTGCCCGCCGAGGAATTGGAGAAAATGAGCGAACGTGAGGCGCTGGCGCTCGTGTTCGAGTCCGGGGTCTCCACCAGCCCCATCGTCACGGACCTTTCTGGACGGGGACTCGGGCTTGCGATCGTGCGCGAGCGAGTCGAGCGGCTAGGCGGCGCCATCGCCCTGGAGACGCAGCCGGACGTAGGCACGAGCTTCCGCATGGTGCTGCCGCTGACGCTCGCCACGTTCAGGGGCGTGCTCGTGCGCGCGGGCGACCGGATGTTCATCATTCCGGCAGTCAGCGTGGAGCGGGTGGCCCTGGTGGCGGTGACAGACATCCGCACGGTGGAGAACCGCGAAACGATCGCGCTCGACGGGAAGGCGCTGTCGCTGGTCCATTTGGCCGACGTGCTGGAAATTGCGCGCGCGCCGGGCGAGTCTGCGGACAACGCACAGGTGGTGGTGCTCGGCCTGGGTGTCGATCGCATCGCATTCAAGGTCGATGAGGTGCTGGCGGAGCAGGAGGTACTGGTCAAGGGGCTGGGGCGGCAACTCAAGCGCGTGCGCAACCTCGGCGGCGCGAGCGTCCTGGGGTCGGGCCAGGTGGTGCCGGTGCTGAATGTGCCTGATCTGATGCAGTCGGCGATGAGGCCGGCGGCAAGCCCGGTCGCGAGCGCCAGCGGTGAGCAGCACGCCACTGCGGCGCAGCGGGCTATCCTTGTCGCAGAGGATTCGATCACCTCGAGGGCGCTGCTAAAGAACATCCTGGAATCGGCGGGCTACAAGGTAACCACCGCGGTCGATGGGGCCGAGGCTTACGCTACGCTCAAGACCGTGACGTTCGATCTGGTCGTGTCCGACGTGGAAATGCCGCGCATGGACGGCTTCGATCTTACGGCGAAGCTGCGCTCGGACAAACAGCTTGCGCAGATCCCGGTCGTGCTGGTGACGGCGCTCGAGTCGCGCGAGCATCGCGAGCGCGGCATCGACGTCGGCGCCAACGCCTACATCGTCAAGAGCAGCTTCGACCAGAGCAACCTGCTGGAAGTCATCCGGCAGCTGCTATGAGCGCAGAAACGGGGATGGGCCCATGATCAAAGTCCTGGTGGTGGAAGATTCACCCGTGGTGCGCGAGTTTCTGGTTCACATTCTCGGCGCGGATCCCGGCATTCAAGTCATCGGGACGGCGAATGATGGCGAGCAGGCGCTCGAGGCCGTCGCGCGCAAACGGCCCGACGTCATCACCATGGACATCCACATGCCCAAGCTGGATGGATTGGAGGCCACGCGCCGGATCATGGAAACCTCTCCTACGCCTATCGTCATCGTCAGCGGGAGTACGGATCCACGCGAGGTGGCGACGACGTTTCGCGCGATGGAGGCGGGCGCGGTGGCGGTCCTGCGCCGCCCCGCGGGCATCGGCCATCCGGACCACGAAGCCAGCGCCGGCGAACTGGTCCAGACGGTGAAGCTGATGTCCGAGGTCAGGGTGATCAAGCGCTGGCCCAAGGCGGGGCGCCAGCCGGAGGGTCCGCGTCCGGCAGAAGCGAATCGTGGGCAGGTCGAGGCGAAAGTGAAGGTCATCGCCATCGGCGCGTCGACCGGTGGTCCACCTGCGCTGCAAACCATTCTTGCGGCGCTACCGAAGGATTTCCCGGTGCCGGTACTGATTGTGCAGCACATGTCGGCTGGTTTCACTCAGGGTTTCGTCCAGTGGCTGGCGCAAACCTCCAACCTGCCCGTGCATCTCGCCGCGCACGATGAGCATATCCGTCCGGGCCATGTGTATGTGGCTCCCGATGAATTCCAGATGCGGGTGGAGCAGGGCGGAAAGATTGTGCTCAGGAAAGACGAGCCCGAAAACGGCTTGCGCCCCTCGGTTTCCTATCTTCTGCGTTCGGTGGCCGAAGTCTACGGGTGCGATGCGGTCGCCGGCCTGCTCACCGGCATGGGCCGCGACGGCGCCGAGGAATTGAAGCTGTTGAAAGACAAAGGCGCGGTCACCTTCGCCCAGGACAAAGCAAGTTCCGCGGTGCACGGCATGCCCGGCGCGGCGATCAAGCTCGATGCGGCGACGCTGGTTCTCTCTCCGGAGAAAATCCCGGCGATGCTGGCCAGTCTGGCGAAGAACGGAAAGCAATAGGGAGCGGTCCATGAAAATCAACAGGAAAACCAACGGCAAGGTGGAGATACTCATTGCCGAGGACAGTCCGACCCAGGCGGCGCAACTGGCGCATGTGCTCGAGCAGCGCGGCTACTCGGTGACTGCCGCCGCCAACGGCAGGGAGGCGCTCGCGCTTCTTGAGCAGGGGCGCAAGCCCACTCTGGTGATTAGCGACATCGTAATGCCGGAACTGGATGGCTACGGCTTGTGCAAGGCGATCAAGGCGGATAAGAAGCTGAAGGACATCCCGGTCATGCTCGTGACCACTCTGTCCGATCCGCAGGATGTAATCCGCGGGCTTGAGTGTGGAGCTGACAATTTCCTGCGCAAGCCCTACGACGAGCGCTACCTGCTGTCGCGCATCGACTATCTGCTGATGAACCTTGAGATGCGCAAGAACCAGAAAATGCAGATGGGTATGGAAATCAATTTGGGAGGTCAGAAGCATTTCATCAGTTCCGAGCGACAGCAGATCCTGGACCTGCTGATATCGACCTACGAGCAGGCGGTTGACATCAACAGCGAGCTCAAGCAGCGGGAAAAGGAGCTGGCGCATTCGAACGAAGTGCTCAACGCGCTGTACCGTATCGCGGAAGGCCTCAATCAGGCGGGCAGCGAATGGCAGGTGCTGGAAATGGCTCTGGAGCGGGCGCTGGAACTGCCGGGGATCCAGGCCGGCTGGATTTCTCTGCGGGAAGGTGAGTCCGGCTTCCGGCTGGCCGCCGCGCGCAACCTGCCGCCGGCACTCGCGGCCGCCGGCGCCATGGAGGGCGATTGCACCTGCCGCCGCCGCCTCATTTCCGGCGAACTCGACCACGTAACCAACATCATGGAATGCGAACGCCTCGGGAAGGCAACCGGCGACACGGGCGGGCTGCGCTATCACGCCAGCGTTCCGTTATGGCTGGGCGACCGGACGCTGGGTGTGATGAATCTCGTCGGGCCGGACAAGGGGTTGTTCAACGACGACGAATTGCGGGTCCTGTACGGTATCGGCAATCAGGTCGCGGTAGCGCTGGAGCGGGCACACCTGCACGAGCATCTAGAGCGGTTGGTGCAGGAGAGAACCGCTGCGCTCGAAGCGGAAATCGTGGAAAGAAAGCGTATCGAAAAAGAACAGGCCCGGCTGGTGGCGATCATCGAGGCAACGCCTGACATGGTGGCGACCGGCAGCTTGGATGCTAAGGCGCTCTACTGCAATCCGGCCGGTCTGCGCATGCTCGGCTTCGAAACTGGGCAGGGCATCTCCGAAATAAACATCAAAACGATGTACCCCAATTCGGTATCGATAATGGTGCGGGAGCAAGCCATTCCACACGCGATCGAGCACGGCTCATGGAGCGGCGAGGCTGTGCTTCTGCGATGCGACGGGCGGGAGATTCCGGTGTCGCAGGTGATTATCGCGCACAGAGGGGCTGATGGATCGGTCGAGTACCTGTCCACTATCGCGCGCGACATCACGCTGCAAAATGAGCACGAGAAGCGCATCATCCGCCTGAACCGCGTGTATGCCGTGCTGAGCGGCATCAACACGACCATAGTTCGCACCCGGGACCGGCAGGAGCTGTTCGATGAGTCCTGCCGAATTGCGGTGGAACTGGGCCAGTTCAGATTGGCCTGGATCGGACTACTCGACGCCAATGGTTTGGATGTGACGCCGATGGCCAGGGCGGGCGTCGACGAAGGTTACATCGACAATATCCAGCTGACGGCCAGGGATGACGCGCCCGACCGCTGCGAGATGGTGACGCGGGCGTTACGGGAAAAGACGGCCGTGGTCTGCAACGATATCGACACCGATCTGCACATGGCGCGCTGGCGCGAGGAGGCGCTGCGGCGCGGCTACCGGTCGGTGGTCGTGTTCCCACTGCAACTGGACGACAAGGTGATGGGGTTGCTGCTGCTCTACGCGTCGGAGGCAGATTTCTTTGACACGGAGGAGATGCGGTTGCTCATCGAGATTGCCGGCGACATTTCGTTCGCGCTTGATCACATCGATAAAGAGGATCGGCTCAATTACCTCGCTTACTACGATGCTCTGACCGGACTACCAAATCGGAGCCTGCTTCAGGACCGCCTGGATCAGAGGATTAGCGCGGCGCGCGGCGACCAGAAGATCTTTGCGGTGGTCATAGTGAATCTTGAGAGGTTCAGGAACGTCAACGATACGCTGGGTCAGCATGCCGGAGACGAGTTGTTGCGCCAGGTCGCTCGGCGCCTGCAAGACGGGCTTGATGAATCCGATATCCTGGCTCGCCTCGGCGCCGATTCGTTTGCGATCGTCACGCGGCGCTGCGACGACGACGGCACCGTAGGCCATATCCCGGAGCAGCTTCTGTCATCTATTCACGGGCAGCCGTTCGTGATCGAGGGCCAGGAACTGCGCGTTGCAGCCAGGGCGGGAGTGGCGATTTTTCCTCACGACGGCGGGGACGCCGATTCGCTGTCGCGCAACGCCGAGGCGGCGCTAGGAAAAGCCAAGCTTTCCGGGGATAAATACTTGTTCTATGCGCCTGAGTTCAACGCCCGGGTGTCGGAGAAGCTTGGGCTGGAAAATAAGCTGCGCCGCGCGGTTGAGCGGGGTGAGCTGGTGATGTACTACCAGCCGAAGGTCGATCTCAAGAAGCGACGCATCAGCGGAATGGAGTCCTTGATGCGCTGGAACGATCCGGATACCGGTCTACTCGTTCCGCCGGTAAAGTTCATCCCCATCCTCGAGGAAACCGGTCTCATTCTCGAGGCGGGTCGCTGGGCTCTGCAACAGGCCATTGCGGATTCCGCGCGCTGGGAGGGCAAGCGTCTGCAGGTTCCGCGCATCGCGGTAAACGTTTCGGCGATCCAGTTGCGGCAGAAGGATTTCGTCGCCACCGTGGAACGTGCGCTCGGCGTCGCCGGGGAAGGCGTTCTGGAGCTGGAGATCACCGAGAGCCTGATCATGCAGGATATCGACGCCAATATTCGCAGGCTTCGAGCCGTTCGCGATATGGGGGTGGAGATCGCAGTCGATGATTTCGGCACCGGCTACTCCTCGCTGAGTTACATCAGCCGCTTGCCGATCAATACCCTGAAAATTGACCGCGCATTTATCATGAATATGACCAGCAACCCGGATGATCTGAGCATCGTATCCACTATCATCTCGCTCGGGCATTCGCTGGAACTGAAAATTGTCGCCGAAGGCGTGGAGACCGAAGAGCAGGCGAACCTGCTGCGGCTGCTCAAGTGCGATGAGTTTCAGGGATACTTGTTCAGCCGACCGGTTCCGGCCGAGCAGATCGAGATCCTTCTGCAAGAGAACAAGTTGCCGCCCAAGTCACTGAATTGACGGCCAATACAACTTAACCCCGAATGCGGATTCAGCCTTGGTCTCCTATCTGTCCACTGCGATGGTTTTGATCGGTGTCGTGATCGAGGCGGCAGCTCTGTTTCCCGCGCGCCGGTTGATAGCAATGATACCTGCCGGATCCCCGCACGCGGCGGGAGTGACATCGCGTTCGCGCGCTCGTCACATATCCATACCGCCCATGCCACCCATACCACCCATACCGCCCATGCCGCCGGGCATGCCGCCGCCGGCGGACTTCTCTTCGACCAGCTCGGCCACCATGCAATCGGTGGTGAGCATCAGGCCCGCGATCGATGCCGCGTTCTGCAGTCCAAAACGCACTACCTTCGTGGGATCGAC
>Ga0307375_10001512_pt1 | contig 25313 bp, 15 predicted proteins | sample TR1MG_FD_202531 | JGI IMG/M metagenome (GOLD analysis project Ga0307375, IMG submission 202531) | Soil microbial communities from Risofladan, Vaasa, Finland - TR-1 | ecosystem: Environmental > Terrestrial > Soil > Coastal area > Acid sulfate soil | place: Finland: Risofladan, Vaasa | collected...
GCTTGCTCTTTCTCGTGATGAAGGTTGCCGAAGGCGATTCCTCCTCCATCTCGCCATCATCATCATCATCACTGCGCGTCGAAGGAAGATTTGGCTGGCGCGAATACTCGCTCTTCATTCTACTGCTCCAGGCACTCGCAGTCACCGTCACCAAACGTCCTGAAGTCCAACCTCAATTGAGAGAGATCAAGCTCCTCGAAGAAGTCATCATCAAGTTCCTTGGAAGACCCTCAACATGCTTGCCTACTCAATGGGCGACATATCTCACGTCTGCTGGATCATCCAGAGAGGCCGTTGCGCTGGATTCAAACTCTTCCAACTCCTCCTCCTCATCGCCCATCCTGCCTCGTCCCATTGATCCCTTGTCTCCGATGAATGCTCAAATCGCAATAATGGAAATGTTAGCCTCTGCATTCTTGGATCTGCCGTCCATTCAACGCTGGTCGGCTGTAGGAGGCTTCAAAGCGGTCATCAACGCAACTCTCTGGATCGCTCACTGGCTTCCCGACGCTCGCTTCAAACGCTCAGATTCTGATGCTCCCAGAGTGGTTTCTCCTTCCTCGTCCTCTTCATCATCTCGATCTGCGTCTCCAGAGCCTGGCGCACCCAAGACAGGTATCAAATTGCCAGCGCTCCCCGACGTTCAAGACGCTCCGTCCTCCGCTTCTAGCGGCTTGGTATTGCCTCCTTTGCCCGTCGCAAGTGCTTCTTCATCTTCTACAACTAAGTCTGGCAGTAGTGGTGTCGGTGGCGGTAGTGGCAGCGGTGGGAGTGGAGGTAGTGGAGGTGTCAAGTTCGTAGTCACTTGGGACGTTGTAAATCCTCGTCTCGTTCGTCTGTTTGAGGCCTTCTTCCACATGTGCCTTTGCTCTGGCGATCAGGAATCCTTCAATCGGCGCATCATGTCTGCCATTTGTGGAATCTTCGATAGCTCGGTCCTTGCTACGCCCGAGAATGCCGCTGCTCGTCAACACATCCTTCTCTATCCTGAAGCTCAGCTTTCTTTTCTAGTCCTTCTCAATAGCCTCTACTTGCGGAATAAGAAGTGTGCGGATGATTATATGGCTGCTGGAGTCTGGGACACACTGCTAAACTCTGGATTCTTCCTCCGAAAGAGAGATCCCCTTGCAGGCATTCGCGATGATGCTCCAACGCCTCCTTCGCTTTCTCGACAGCTTCATGAAGATCTATCGACTGCCTTCTTCAAGTTTTTGGAACATCTAGGTTGCCACCCTGGGAGGAACAACGAAATGGAGGTGACCATCTTGTGCTGCATCCTATCCTCTCCATCCTCTCTTCCCTCGGACAAGGAACGCGCTGCAACATCTCTCGCCTCCCTATTCGCTCTCAACCCCGTAGCGTCAGCTTCTGCCATCATGCACACCAACAAACACTTCTCCGTCATGTCTGCTGCGGGTGATGCGCGAGTTACTTCCGAAGGCAAACCATTCGTCATCTTCCCTCGCCCCACTCTCGACGAGAAACGCAAGAACAACCTTCTCTCCTCAATCAGTGGTATTGGGAGATTCCTCTACATCGTGCTCGACATTTTGGATCAAGTGGTCGCTCGCAGAGGTCAATACACGGCAGAAGAAGTGAAGTCGCTGGAAGCCACTAAGAACACTCTCATCATCGCTCTCAACAAGCTCATGCTCTCCGAAAGCGTAAAGTACCACCTTCAGGATGATCCTGCTCTGCTCAACGACATGTTCGTGCTACTGGACGACCCCAATCCGTACATATTTGGTCTCGGCTTGCAGTGGCTCACCGAACTCCTCCGAACTGGATCTCCCGCAGAACGTGCTCGAAGGCCTGTCTTCGTTCAGAGCATTGCTACTCGGATCTTGGACTACTTGACAAAGAAGACGCCATCTGGAACGTTGAGCTTTGAGATTGCCCTGCTTGAGAGCATTGCCTCCATCTGCACGGCCACCTCTACTACCTCGCCTCCCGCTGATCTTCAGGATCTGGTGTTCCAAAACCACGGCAAAGTCTTCACTCTACTTGGATCCATCGTTCAGGAACAACAACAGTGGCAGAGGCACACTCTCATGGATGCTGCAGTCGCCGCAGTCAAGGCCTTTGGAGCGATGATGTACGAGAACCCCACCAATCAACAGTCGTTCGCTAAGTGCGCTGATTTCATCACTCTCAACACCCTCCTCACTGGCATTGCATCCGTACAACCGCTCTCCAAGCCTCTACTCATTGAACTCATCAGGATCATGATGGACGGAAGGGACGAGATCCTCCACATCTGCCTCAAACTCGACGTTCTCCCTTCAAGGCAGCGTCCCAACAATCCTCTCGTCGTCTCTCATAGCCCACCTCCGCGAAGACTCTACTCGAGCAAAATTGGAATCAACAGAAGAGACACTGGACAGAACTCGGTAGCAACCGCCACCACTGCACAAACTGCTGCTGCTGCTTCACCTTCTCCATCCGATTCCAAGTTCTCTTTCGCTACGCAACTCCCTGAGGGTGAAGATCAACTGCATGCCTTCGTAAGCACGAGCTTGATGCCCTCTTCTGCATCTTCCTCCTTCGAACAAGACGAGCTGATCGCTCCCGAGGCCTACGTCCCTCCCAACCGCTATGCTGCTGCCCTCCTGTTTGGACTCCTCACCATGTTCGCTCCTGCTCAGCAGATTCACATTCTGGATATCTTCATCTACCTCGTCACCAAAGCTCAGTCCGCGAACGTCACACTCTCTCTCTTCTCCGCTGAAGGACTGTTGTCGAAAGCACTCAGCCTACTTCGCATCGTCACTGATGAAACCATCCTCTCTCGTCTCTTTGAGCTTGTCAGCGCGCTTGGACGCCACACCTTGTCGGTGAGAGAGATTGGACACATCTTCTCTCTGTTCAAACCTCTGCCGGGAGACTTCCGACCTCCGTGGACTGCAACCCTGCTTGAGGCTCTTGACCAGATGATCGAACCTAGCGATGCGCCTCCTTCCTGTTTCCACTTTGATGGCGTTGACTCGGCCCTTGTGCTTCCTCCGTTGGCCAAGTTCCCGCTCGGGCGAGGCTTCACCATGAGCGCCTGGATCAACTTCGAAGACTTCTCCGATCCTCTTCATCGTCCCAACTACCAACCTCGCATCCTATCGTTCTTGGATCGCTCTGGACGTGGCATAGAAGTAGTCCTCATTCGAAATCAAGTCACCGTTCTGCTACACCGAGAGGGCAGCCGCACAGAATCCATCCCCTTCATCCTCCCGAAGGATCTCACGCTGTTGACCAAAACGTGGTACTTCCTCACCATCACATACTCTGCATCTACTTCTATCCTTTCAAAACAAGGCATCTTCAAGCTCTACATTGGCGACAGATTCATTGATCGGGGTGTATCCAGGCTCGTTCAATTCCAGGAGCTGATGCATTGCTACATTGGCTCTTGTTGGATTCCTGATGGCACTTCGCACATGGAAACTTCAATTCCGACAACAACGTCACACACAACCACAGCATCAGCAGCAGCCTCAGAGAAGAGAGGATTGGTGAAGGATCCTTCTTCCTCTCCAGGTTCTCTCGACAATCAGCTCGATTCAACATTCCATCGTTCGAAAAACCGCACATTCTACGGCTACTTGTCTGAAATCTTCTTCTTCGATGACGAAGTGTCTCATCAACAGGTCTCTGCACTCAGAAATGGAGTGAACAAGGAGGTCTTCCTTCGCAACGAGTGGGACGCTGTATTTGATCCCATGAGTCAAGCTGGATCTGTTTCGATGACTATGGCCTACTCTCCTAAGAATACGACCTCAACACTGGCAACGTCACTCGTTGGTGGCTACAATGACCCTTTCCACGTAGAGCCCTCCTTCCGCTTCAAAAGCTCCGAACGCGCCGATTCTGCTCGACGTGCAGCTGGAGAGACCGAAACTGCTCACATTTGCTATGATACCTCGCCATACTACCGAGATGCTATTCTATTCCGCGGTTTGCACGTAGTGAATCGCACGACGATCAGTACTCTCATCTCTTGCGTTTCTGGTGGCGCCAACGTCCTCATTCCTTTGTATCAGCTTCTAGATAAGGCTGATGAACTCTCTGCGACGCAATTGCACGCAAAGCGAGCCAGAACGAAAGCTACAGCGACCAACTTTGCTGGTGGAAACATATCGCTCGGTTCAAGCGCTGGTGATCTAAAGACGCTTCTTCCTTCTGACTCTCGTGATGACACATCAAGTGGTCCCGTTTCGAGGTGGAGTATGGCGAAACTGCCGAGACTTCGAGACGTGAGTGCCTTGTCTCCGTCCCGCTCCAACACTTCTCTCACCCTTCACGCTCCGTCCTCTTCCACGCTCTCTGGCTCCCCCAAGATCTTACATGCAATCATGGCAATGACAATGAACATGCTACACGCTTCTGGAGAGCTTCAGAGACAGATCTTCTTGACGAGAGGCTTCGAGCTCATCTCCTTCCTGATGGTTCGTTCCAGTCCTACCAACATGTCCGATGCCATCCTTGATCTTCTTTCCGCGAATATGGAACAAGGTCGTTTCCCGATCCGCATCCAGGACGCCATCCTAGAACACTTGTTGCTTGAGGCGCATCTCTGGATTTACACGCCCTACGCGGCGCAACAGAAGCTCTGGTCCGAGTGCATTCAAACGACCTTCATCCGTTCCAATTACAACTTCCGAAATCGCATCTACGCTGTTTCCAGAATGCTCGAGATCATTCGCATCTACTATTGGGAAACTGGATCGCCTGCAAACGTGATGGCGTACGAGCCAGTCGTCAACCCCCACACCGGACATCTCATCGCCCAACGCCCGGTCGTACCTCAACTTCGATCCCTCCGCAAGATGATCTACTCTCTCATCTCTTCTATCATCCTTAAGGAGACAGCAGATGAGGAGACGATGAAGAAGGAGTTCTTCACTATCCTCTCCTTCCTGAAGGACTGCAGCGACGCCCTTCTCGTTCTTGAGCTCTTAGACTACCTCGAAGAGTTGTACCGCAAGATCCCCTTCTATTACGAGAAGTTTTTGGAACACATCCTGTCGATAGGATCGTCAGTGCTTCTGCACTTGCTGGAGAATCGTCCGACTGACGTTCGCATCAAAGTCATCGCCCTCATCAATGCCACCATTCAGACCAAGTTCATTCAGCAACTCTCCTCTTCTGCCTCGAACTCAATCACAACCTTGTTGTCTTCAGACAAGGTGCCTGTCGTCTTCAATCCACTCGCAAGTTTGCCCTCTCCGCTAGTCGACTTCCCTGTCGCTGCTCTCTTCGATCGCCTTGCAAATCAACCCATGGATCAATCCATCTATGACGCCATCATTTCTCTGGTCTTCTTGCTACCCCCATACTACAGAGGCAAGTACCTGTTCAATCCCGAAACTGGAGAGGCTTCAGTGATCCGTCTCTGGCCCGCTCTCGCAGGTCTTGCACGATTACTCAGTGGAAAGCACGCTGCATTGCAGACTCTCTTCGTGGACGACTTCTCGTTCCTCATCACTGGAAACGATACGAACTTGGAGAACATGCTCAACTACGCGCCAACTTGGATGCACTGGTTCCTTCTCGCTTGCAGAAGTCCCTCGCTTGCCATCTCAAAGCCCCTTGCGCAACTTTTCCAGACCAGAAGTGAACCGAAGTCGTCATCATCATCATCATCGTCATCCTCTTCATCGTCGACCTTGCCCTCAGAGAAGGAAGCGCAGATTGATCCTGCAGAACGTTTGCATGTGAAAGTTGTCGACACCTTGAAGAACATCGCCGCTCGCATTCTTACCATGAAACCTGGCTCTCAGCTCATCATCGATTGGTATTGCTGGTTCAGATCCTTCATGACTGATGACATCGGTCGTTTGAGTGTCACGGACGCCGAGTACTTCGATTCACTCTTCTTCATCGTTTGCAAGGAGATTGTGATCCTTCTCCAACGCGAATTCGACACTATCTTTGTAGATGAGTCATATCACAACTTTTTGGCCAAGTCAAGCGTACCGACACCATCCGCAGCCAATTCCGCCAACGCCACCAAAACATTCCTCCTCTCAATCTCCAACTCAGTGGCAAGCTTGCTATGCATCGCTGAGTATGTATTGCATGCTTGGGTATTTGGAACGAGCGGTCTCTATGGATCAGGAGTGAGTTCATTATGGACAGAAGGCGCTCGAGAATCGGCTGCCATCAGCCAAGTCATCGAGTCCAATTTGCTGGCCCCATCCTCTTCAAACATCGCTCTTGCCCACTCCCCTTCCTCTCCAAGCATCTCTCCTTCCTCTTCTACAGCCCATCTCGCTGCTGCTACTACAACCACCACTTCTACCACTGGCGCTGTTACGACTGCTTCATCTTCTTCGGGTCCAGGTTCTGGTCTTTTCCTGGCGGCCACCGGATCCGTCATCGCCGCCTCTTTGGATGATTCAGACGTTCTTCTCGGCATTGGCTGCAAACCCTTCAACGTGGAACTGATCTTGCTCCTGCTGCGCACCTTCGAAAAGCTGGAAGCTGAGTTGGAGACTCGATTCCCGAACTTGTCCATCAACTCTCCGACCGAAATACTGTCTTATCGCTCGAAATGGGGATTCCGTGGCCCCGGAGGTTGCTCTTTGACATTGCGACTCACTTGCGCTCTCTTCAGCACGAATGCAAAGCCTGCTTCCGTTCGTCCTTTCGCTGGAAACTTGACTCATGCCATGGCATCCATGTCTCGCAAGGTAACGCCAAACGAGGTGCACTTCGCCTTCTACCATGCTCTTGTGAACATCTGGATGCGTTACAATGACGTAGACAACCAGCCAGAGAGCGCATGGGGCGATATGATCACGGCCTCGTTCCTCGTCCCTCTCGTAGACTCTCCTGCTGTCATGGGTCTCTTGGCATCGGCTAAACACTACGACTTGGCATATGGTGATGTACTGAAACGATTTGTGGCAGCAGCCAACTTCTCCGAGATCATGGCGCTGCCGATAGCTGAGACGTTCGTCACCCACTTGCGCAAAAAGCTTCAGGACATGGTTAAGGAAGAGCTTTCCGCCCGCAAAGGTGCCAAATCAGTGATATCCAAACTCTTCTCTTCGATTCGATCCTCAGATACAGAAGATTGGAACAAGGAGAGACAGGCGGTGCGCCAAGGTATCGATTCTGCAAGCAAGTCCTCCGAGCGCCATCTGTCTGCCAATCGCGTTTTGGACCCTAAAACCATCAGAGAGAGCTACACTCGTACTGCTTACCGTTGGAGAGATACGTTGCGCGTCTTGAAGGGTGAATTTGGACCTTGGGGCAACAACAAGCCCACTCAGCATTGGAAACTCTCTCGTGTGGAGGCCTCTACCCGTATGCGCCCTTTCTTCAAGCGAAACTACCACTTCTCTGCGCACCAGGACGCTGCCTACTCGGTGAAGTTGCAAAAGCGAGGTCAGATCCAGAGCATGCCTCCGGCCAGTTTGGCTCCCATCAGCGTCAAACGTCTCACTTCGTTCAACCTCGAAGGCTTTTTGAAGTCTTCTGAGAATGTGCCCTCTGGAGAGGACCTTCTGGACGCAGCCAACAATGGACAAGAGAATGCGTCGCCCTCCACCGCATCAACATCATCAACAGCAGCAGCAGCAGCAGCAGCAGCAGCAGTAGCTGCTCACAAGGCCGAAGAGGATGACATCTTGCTCTCTGTTCGCATGGACTCTCGCATGGGCATCCCGTCTCTCGATGGAGTCGCAGTCTCTGCCGCCAATCCTGGAAGCAGCAACGCCAGGGTGGCTTCTCGCATCTCGATGATGGTTGGTGCTCCTCAATCGCATCTCGGTAGTCCCACTCTGCCCTCCAAGTCTCGTGAAAGCAGTGCAACAATCCTTCGCATTGGATGTCTTTGGGTGCGACCGATGAGAATCACACGCGGCACGCTGGAGATCACCCCTATGCTCATCCGCTTCAAACCTGAGGAGGTTCTGTCCACGAAACCAAAACACACTCCCTCTCCCGCTCCTTCTGCATCTTCCCCTTCTTCTCCCTTCTCTGGAGCCATGGCAACGGCGCCGATGATGACTATGGCCAATGCAGACGAAAAGGAGCTGCCGAGAGAGCGCACGTGGAAGATTGACTCCATTCTGGAGATTCGACTTCGACGCTACCTCCTTCAGCCCAATGCCGTCGAGCTCTTCTTCGATCGTACCAACCACTTCTTCTCCTTCTCTGGAAAGGAGCGCAAGGAGGTCTTCTCTGTTCTCGTCAAACTCTGCCCGCCAACAACACTCGCTGAATCGCGTTCTCCAGAGCAAATCCTGAGGAGCTCGGATATGACCAAACGCTGGCAACTGCGTCAAATCTCCAACTTCGAGTACCTCATGTATCTCAATACTGTCGCTGGACGTTCGTTTAACGATCTCTCGCAATACCCAGTCTTCCCATGGATCATCAAGGACATGACAAGCACCACGCTGGACCTGAACGACCCTTCCATCTATCGCGATCTCAGCAAGCCCATTGGTGCCCTCAACCCCTCTCGCTTGGAACAATTCCTCATGCGCTACGAAAGCTTCTCAGAAACGGACGAGAAGTTCCTCTACGGCTCCCACTACTCCAGTGCTGCGACGGTGCTGTTTTACATGATCCGGGTGGAGCCCTTCACTACGCTTGCTATTGAGCTTCAGGATGGCAGTTTTGATATCTCCGATCGCATGTTCAATTCCATTCCTCAATGTTGGGCTAACTGCTTGATTGCAACGAGCGATGTGAAGGAGCTGATTCCCGAGTTCTTCTTCTGTCCCGAGTTTCTGTGCAACCACAACAACTTCCCGCTTGGTACTTTGCATACTGGTGAGCAGGCAGGTGATGTCCAACTGCCGCCTTGGGCGCGAAATGCGGACGAGTTCATCGCAACGATGCGCCGCGCATTGGAGAGCAACTACGTTTCCGAGCACCTGCATGAGTGGATCGATCTCATCTTCGGCTATAAGCAACGTGGTCAGGAGGCTATCAATGCGCACAATGTGTTCCACTATATGTCGTATGAAGGCATGGTCAATTTGGACGACATTCTGGACCCGATGGACCGTCAGGCGGCGGAGACTTCGATTCGCGAGTTTGGTCAAACACCATCTCAAGTGCTTCGCAAACCTCATCCTCCCCGTGGTTCCATGCCGATTCCCGATGTTTTGATGCCAGATTTCCAACCGCGCAAGGAAGACCTGATCCAAGGTGGCAAGGGGAGATTGGGCTGGGTGGCCGCCAACTCTCGCCGTGGAGAACTCGTGTGTATCGACTCTATGGGCAAGATCCGAACTCTTACCAACAACGTCATCACTGCTGAAGGAAGAATACCAAACGACGCGCCTCTTGTGGTGCGGCCATCGACGGGATACGACCACGCTGTGAGAATCTCTCCACCGCACATCCCACAGAGCGTTCGCACTTGCGTCCTCTCCAAGGACGGCGCTCTTCTCTTCTCATGCCTCCACGAAGACAATTCCATTCGCTGCCTCTCTCTCGACTCATACCGAACCCTGGTACCGCTATCGTCACACAAAGACATTGTCACGTGCGTCGCACTCTCCGAAGACGGAGCGCTTCTCGTCTCCGGTTCAAAGGACACCACCGTTCGCGTTTGGCCCGCCATCCCGGGCCGCAATGGATTCTCTGCACCGCTCATGTCTCTCAACGAACACGACGACGAGGTGCTCTGCGTAGCCATCAATGCCTCTCTCGGCGTAGTCGCCTCCTCCTCCAAGGACGGATCCATCATCCTCCACTACCTCAACAGCTCCGAATACATGGCCGGCATACGACACCCAAAACACTTCGTCTACGACCTCATTGCCATCTCACCACTAGGCTACATCGTCGCCTTCAGTACTTCGAACAACACGCTCTACGTCTACACGATGAACGGACGCGAAATCAGCGCAGAACACACTCCTGAGATGCCAAAGGCAATGCTACTGACGAGAGACGGAGAACACATCATCACCGGTGGAAGGAAGGGCCAAAACGGAGTCATAGCCATCAGAAAAATCCTCGGTGATTCATCAACCGACGCGCCCATCACACACGTCACTCCCGGTGGACCCATCTGGTCCTTGTCCTACTCACTTGACGAAAACTACCTTCTTGCTGGACTAGAAACTGGACAATTCCTCATCAAAGAGTGCCCCAGCAAGTTGTTGTACGCCACATAAAGGAAGCTGCTAAACGCTGGCTTCTACTGCATCACAAGCTTGTAATCAGGGATGTTTTTTAGAATGTTTTTGTGTGTGGAATTCGAGAATTGACATCCCACCAGGGACAGATCGAGGGGACTAATTGGAAGCCGAGCAGATGCCGCTTCCGGAAGCCCGCGTAGCCGTCCTTCAACGAGTTGCCGACGTCGCGAGGTGGTGAAGGAGATTCAGCAACATCAGTCGAAATGCGAAGGCTCGTTTTTTGGGATGATTTCGCCCCATGAGGAAGCCAGATTCAATCTCCCGCAGGTGGGAGTCATCCGCATCCTCATCGTCGTACGCGTGGCGGGACCACTCATCTTGTGCCTCCGCAACCCCGAGCTTCGCTTCGAACTCAATAATGTGAAGGAAGGCTGTTATCAACTGCTCATTGACTTCAACCTCTTCAAGGTCACAATGCTGCACGACGACCAACAATCAGAATCAGACACCCGGGTCTTGTCAAGCTCCTTTGACAAGAGCCACCAATGTGACCGAAGCATCGCTGCGTCATGCACTTACCCTCAGTATAGTGCCAACACTTCAGGCGCAGCATACTATCACTCTATGTAATTCAAATGTACTCAGTTGCCGGAGTCAAAAGCCAGGAGGATTGAGAGGAGGAGGCAATTCGCTGAATCTGGAAGACAGAAATCCAGAAGGGAATAGAAGCAATCGTCTATCGTTGTCGTCTGTTGAGGATCTATTGTTGATGAAGTCGTTGCTGAAGGGGAGCGACATTGTTTCTATTGATGACGAAGAGGATCGATTTCAGAGCGTAGATCAGCATTCTGTTTTCGTCGATCTTCATCTGAGGATGGTTCCTCTCTTCTAGCAGCTTCTCCATTGCCAATTGCACTGCCCTTCCCCATCCGTCTACTTTAGCCACGTGGTTGCTCACATCGGAGGGAGAGTGCATATGAAGACTCTGATGAAGGGGAGAGGCGAAGACGCGTCCAGCCGAGGCCGTTGAGCTCTCCCTGCCAGCCATTCCTCGTCTTGTGCTCCATGTTGTCACTTCTTGGCAGCGGCGTCCGTCATGTGGGCGCAAGGAGATCGCTCCACACAGCACGATCCCTGAAGTCTACGACCCCAAAACCTCTCATGTGCGGCATAACCCCCCATCACAAACCTTCAAACTGTGTGTTCTCGCTCTTCTGACCTTCTCTGTCTGTTGTCACCCATCTAGCACTTCTGCTATGAGTGCTACCCTCTCTTCCTCGATCGAAGTGAAGTTCGACACCCACAGGTTCACGTTGGACGCCTTCTGGCTGCGCGACAATTGTCCCTCGACTGTTCACCCGAAAACCTTCCAGAGGTTGTCTCCTACTGCCCTTGTACGTACACACCCCCTCAATAGGCCATCGTCCGGTGCTAACTTCGCATGTTCTATACCTTTTCTAGATCCCTTTGGACATTCAACCCAAATCAGTGGCAGTTCAAGATGGCAATTTGGTGGTCGACTGGCCTGACAAGCATAAGAGCGTCTATCCCAGCGATTGGCTGTGGCGCCACCTGCATCGTGAGCAAATCGATATTGCGCCTCCCGATTCGCATAATTCAGTGCTGTGGAGTGGCAAGACTTGGTCTACACCTGAGGCGATCCCGGTGCGCGTTGATTACTCGAAGCTGGTCTCTAAGGACTCTCCATCGGTGGCTCGTGCCACTCAACAGAGTATGATTCGCGATATCTACAAGTACGGCTTTGCACTGGTGGAGAATGTGCCTGCTACGCTCGAGGCGACGAAGGAAGTTGCGGAGACGATTGGTCACCTTCGTATGACCATCTTTGGAGGTGATTCTTGGGATTATGTGGTGGAATCGCACAAGGAGAATCTGTTGCATAGCGATACAGCGTATACGCCGATGGACATTAAGCCACACACGGACGGCACGTATCACCACGATCCGGTCGGCGTTCAGGTTTTCCACTGTCTCGAGCATCAAGGTACAGGTGGCGTCAATGGCCTTGTAGATGGTTGGAACGTCCTTACGCAAATGCATTCTTCACACCCTGACGTGTTCAACTTCCTCACACGCACACCCATTGACTTCTACTACTCAGACGCGAACTACTCCTTCCACTCCAATTCTCCCGTGGCGACCCTCAACGACGCTGGCGCTATCACCTCTTTCAAGTTCAACAACCACGATCGCAACCCACCTCACCCACTCAGACCAGACTTGGCACTCTATCACAAATCGATACAACTCCTGGAGAGAGCCATCGAAGACCCCGCCAACTCGGTCAGCCTCAAACTGCTCCCTGGACTCGTACTCCTCACCTACGGATGGAGAACGCTTCACTCAAGAACGCCCTTCACGGGAAGACGAAGAATGGCTGGTTGCTACGTTGGACGCGACGACTTCCTCAGCAAGCACAGAGTCATGGCCAGAGCCACCAATGCTGACATCCAGCTCCAATGAACACCCAAAGTCTGTGAATGTATTCAATGCCATATTATGATCTCTGCCACTTCTTTGAACTTGGGAGACGTACGGGGGTGTCAGAGCAAGTCTCAGGCGCGGAGGTTCCGCTGCGATTCTCGTCTCTGGTGCTGCAGCCCACACGAAACGAGAATTCTCTCTGTCTCTTTCTGGCCTCACTTCTGGTTCCACTTCCGTGCCTTCAAGATGGTTGTATTCTTCGTTTCTCGGCGTACGCAATAGCCTCTCTCATAACGGTGTCAAGTGTTAGAGAACTCGGTATTCGCGACCCCAAGTCTAACCCCCTCATGCGTTCTCTGTTCTGAATCCTCTTCGAAGCCCCTCACAAGTGGGATATCTTTATGGGTGAAGACAAGGATGAGAATGATTTGCTCATCCGTTATGGATTCCCGGAAGACATCTGGTGCGTAACGGAAGGAGGATTTCCGATTTCGAAGGCTGCCCGCGACGAACAGCTTCTTTGCCCTCCCCATCCACCTTACCCCTGTTTCGCTCCTTCTTTCCATTGCCATTACCAAGTGCGGACATTCCACTGACTTGGAGTTGTTCTCCTTTCTCATTGGAAGGTTCCACGTCCACGATTTGTCGAGCGCCCACGTCTACGTTCGCATGGCCCCCGGCAAGGGCATTGCCGACATTCCCGATGAAGTGATGGAGGACTGCTTGCAATTGGTGAAGCACAATAGTATTCAGGGCGATAAGTTGCAGAGTGTGACCGTGGTGATCACGCCTTGGACGAACTTGAACAAGACGCCCTCGATGGATGTTGGCCAGGTCGGTTTCCACGATGAGTCCATTGTGGTGAAGAAAACTGTCATTAAGAATGCCACCATCTTCAAGGCTCTAGAGAAGACTCGCACCCAAAGAGTGGTGGATCTGGCTGGACAACGTGAACAGAGGGACAAGGCCGATCGCATGCAGGAGAAGAAGGCGAAGGAGGCGGCGCGCGTCGCCGATCGAGAGCAGAGAGACGCCAAGGCCAAGGCTGACGATCTCCTACATTACAAGGACGTCTTGTTGGAGTCCAAAATGAAGAGCAACAAGACCACTGCCAAGACTGCGAAGCAGATGGAGGAGGACTTCATGTGATGGCCTCGACTTCCATTAACTCCGCATATTCTGAGTGTCCCTAATATCCCACCAACCGAAACCCATACTCGCCTTGTCTTCCCAATCACAAATTGGACGGGACTTACCATCCCAACACACGCCTGATAGCTCCATGTGATGCTCCGCCCTTGTCTACTGGACGGAAGTGAAACACCAGCCGGCCGGACGTACGACTCAGGATATGTACATTCCATGCATGAAGAAGCTTCTATATCGCAGATACATGCTGCACATGGCTCAACACTGTTATGATTTGATGATTGGGGGAGGTGGGAAGCGTTTGACGTAAAAAGTAATGAGTCTCTTGATCGCCGTGATGTACTTGCGTTGTGTCTCGTCGTTAAGTACGTGCGCTACCGACGAAGAAGAGATCTTCTCTCTTGCAGAACGCTCGTGAATGCCTACCATGGTGACGCCCATGGGCCAAGCAGCGTTTCCAATTGCAAGTTGGTAGTATGCCTCATCCGCCTTCTTGTAGTCTCTAATCTCGCACAAGTGTTGCACTTTGAGGAGATGAGCGAAGATATCGGCTGGAATAGGGTCTTTGCCCTTGCTGGCCAATTGGAAGACGAGTGGACGGATGTCGGACTTTGTCTGTTTGAAGAGCGCCATCTCTCTCTTACCCTGCGCAGATCGCTTCAATTCCTCTGGACGAGAATCTAACTCCTTCTGCATCATACCAAACAACTTTCGGATCCAGAACAACACCTTTTCCGCATCGGTTTCGGCAGAACGATTCTCCTCCTCGAACAGCGGGTCCTCCTTCTCAATCTTCTGCGCCTGCGCTGCCTCCTCTGCATCCTGCGCCTCCGCCTCTCTCACTGACTTCGCATACTCATTCGTAGAGCCTTCCGCATACTCTGTGGGCTCCATCAATTCCAACTTTCGAAGCCGCTCGGCACGTTGCAAATCCGTCTCGCCGAAATACGTGATTGGCTCTCCGCGAGCTCTCAATCGCGACATTACCTCCTCCTTAGACAACAACATACTAATAAGATGCTAGAAACATCATAGTTAGATTTAGCATCGCACACAGAAGAACAGAAACAGGAAACGAAGGTTCGACCAGCATTTCATACCGATTGGCTAGCCACAGACTTCGATGTTTCAGATTCTTGGGCTTCATCTTCGACGAGCTTAGCGATTTTCTATAAGAAACAACCCATGTGGAACCAAGATGAGTCAGTACAACTGCAAAAACCGAGGGGAATGGAGGCCAACGGGAAGCGAACGCGATTGTGACATACTTCTCTGCGCTCACGGTCAATTTTAGCCTGTTCCTCCTTATATGCACGTTCTCTTTCTCTTTCCAAGTCTCCACGAGTCACCCATTTCGAGTCCTTCTCGGTAGAGGCAGGAAGCATTTCCTCAGCTTTGCGCTTCTTGCTGTTGAGCTCCTTCTTCAAAAAGTTGAGTGCCATATCTAGAATTCGATAGAATGATGATGAGAGAGTTCTAGGATGATGAATAGCAAGAGACAGACGATGTTACCGACATGGAAAGAGCCAATTGAGGAGAGCGGGGATTGAAGCGGTGGGGGCACAGAATCACTTCTGTGCTGGCTCGAACAACATCCAAAGTCTGACGTCCAGCATGCTGGTAATCGGACGTTATACTATTTTGTTGCGTCTGTTGCAGTATCTTTTCAGTCTGCTTGCCAATGCAATGTGTGGAATGTGCACTTGTCTCACGTTGAAGCGGTATTGGAATGAACGATATAGTAACGGAGTAGTGTATTTGAGTTACATGGAAACTTGCGATGGAGAGGAGGAAGGTGATGGTGGGGGTTGAGCCCATGCTGGGAAGACTTTGAAGTTGATGCCGAAGATGACACTTCCGAGTGTTAACATGTAAGCTGGCACTAGTAGGAGTGATAGGATGTTGAGCAATAAGCCTGACTTTGCCATGTCAATGACTTTGAGAACGTTTGAAGAGAAGACGATGGCGTTGGGGGGAGTGGCGACGGGAAGCATGAATGCGAGGGAGCAGCATATTGTCGCTGGAATCATGAGGAGAAGTGGGTGCTGATGTGCGGATTGAGCCATTGCCGCGAGAATTGGCAATACGAGTGTTACAGTGGCGATGTTGGAAGTCAATTCAGTGGTGAAGAGTACGACGAGGCAGACGAGGGAGATCATGAGGTAGAGCGGCATCGAGCTCAGAATGTTCAGCTTCTGTGCGAGTACGAGCGAAAGTCCAGATGCTTGAAACCCCTCTGCGAGGGCCAATCCACCACCAAGAAGCATCACAATGTCCCAAGGGACGTCGAGGAGCGTCTCGTTATCCGCAAGTCTCGTAATTACCTTCTTCTTCTCCAATGGATGAGGCAATCGTTCTCCGCCATCAACCACGGTGACAGGAGATTCCACGGATTCGCCGGGTGCAGCTTCTTGTCGGGATGGGATGACAAACAGGATCAATCCAGCGACCATGGAGATAGTTCCATCGGTGATGTAACCTGGCTTGAGTATGCCTTTGTTCGCCAAAATGGGTCGGATGAACCAACATGCTACCATGAAGATCAAATCTGCACACAATACCAATTGCGCCCAGCTCACAGGACCCACACGATCGTGTTCCACCTCCAAGTGACGCTTCGAAACTCTCACGCTCGTGTTGCGTGCAAAGAGCACAATCAGCAGCACAAAAGTCACACAGAGAAGAAGAATCGCAAGGGGAGAAGCAAACAAGAACCAACCGCCAAAACTGATGGGGGCAGCGTGCGGGAAGAGACGACTGAAAGTTTGGACCAAAATCACGTTCGTGCCTGTGCCCACCAACGTCGCCGTACCGCCAATCGAGGCAGCATATGCAATACCCAACAACGATGCCTTACTGAAACGCAGATGATCCTCATCACTCTCGGGCCCAGCAGCTGGCTCAGCAGACATAGGAATCATCTGCAGTTCAACGCCACTCTCATCTGTAGATGTCGTCGAAGTGGCTTCCAAGTCGCCGTTATCGTGATCTAAGGCCATGTGATCATCAGAAGCGAGGCCAGCTGCAGAATCGGGCTCTCCAGAAGGGGATGCGGGAGAATCATCTTTCGACAACTGCCCAAGCACTGCCAGCACCAACGGCGTCATCATACTCGTAGTCGCTGTATTCGAAATCCACATACTCAAAAACGCAGTAATCGCCATGAATCCAGCCATCATCATCCTAGGGCGCTCACCAATCAGGAGGAGGAACTTCAACGCAAGCTTCCGGTGCAAATTCCAGCGCTCCATCGACACTGCAAAGATAAAAGAGCTATAACACCAAAGCAGAACAAGGTCAGCAAGGGTGAATGGGACAGATAGGGAAACAGGCCAAGAAAAGACATACCCAAGCATGAGGAAGATTGTATCATTGAAATACGCTGCAGAGATCGTTTTAGCGGTCGTAACACCGAGGATTGGAAAAAATACAACCTAAGATATCAACAATTTGAGTTAGAGAGGAACGAAGCAGTGACAGGAATCCTGAATGGGGAAGAGCAGGTTAGCACGAACCGGCAACAGCGCTGTCACGGCGATAGGAAGTGTTTCTGTCATCCAGTAGAAGGCTAAGTCGAGTAAATGTGTTAGTTTGAACCGAAACATCAGGATTAGTTGCCATCAGTAGTTGAAAGAAGGTTGGTTTCGACGGTTCAACTGACATACCAATGACGGTTGTTGTGAAGGCTCCTGCTTTGAGCTTCCACTCTGCTTCTTTGGAGTTCGCCACATCATCAAAGTCCACTGCAAACCAGAAGAAAGGAACGAGGAATCCAATCAGTAGAAGGACGAATTTTCGCCTGTCTGAATCGGAGAGGAACAGCCTCACCTTGCTAAACACTTGTCGCAGTCTTTCCATCCAAGTGAGTATGAATTGATACAGCGTCGTTACAAGATCATAGATATGAGGAGCGTTCGAAGTTTCAGTCGAAGGGAGAATGAGGAACTGCCGAAGAAGGATTCCCAGGAGCCGCGAATACTGTCGCTACAGAGGCAATCGCCCCATGGTTGTGTCCCCTCCTCCGACGGTTCGAACGAAATTGAACCCGTGGAACACTGCCTGTTGGCCCAACATAGCCGGATTTGGAAAGTAGCACACTTCCGAAGCGGGGGTGCGCTGCAGCTGGAAAGCGCACCTGGAAGCAGAAAGTTGGGAGTACGCAGAGTTGGCCACTTTCTGGATTGGCATCCATGCATCGAATGGGAGGATGTTATGATAGCAATAATGTAGTACCAATGATGTTCTAATGTTACATTCACACTTGGGTTTCAAGGCCATCATGGCTTGGTCAGGGGTCACAATGAAAGTTTGAGATCAAGAAGCCAACTCCACTTCACTGACTTCTCCTCGAAATTTCGCCCACGACTTCCCATATTGAGAAAAAGTTGGGAAAGTTGCATACATCGAGTCTTGCAAGGCAGAGTGGCCCAATGCCCTGTTGGATAACTTGTACATGAACATAGATTCAATCTTCGGAGAAAACGTTGTGCGTGGGACGTCCGCGAAGGAGTGGATGGATCCTTTTGTGGTCATCGCGCAGCTGGGTGGACTAGAATGGTGTCAAAATGCGATGAGAAAGATCACCATTAACATAGGCTTTGTCACCAATGCCCTTTTCGCCTTCCATAAGTCGATCCAAGAGTCCAGAACTGGGCAAAATGGTGATGTCGTGAACCCCAGGAATACCGCCGGCAATGATGAGACCAGAAGATATCTGCGTGGCCACTACAGCGCAACAAAGGCAAACCAAATATGATGTCACTGCACGCAACTTTGGACGCCTTCTAACTCAAAGGTGCTCGTCAGGGGTGCTGGTGCTCGTATCACGAGCTGCAAATAGGATGTTCCGATAGTAAAAGTCAAGATTCTGAATATGGGAGTAGAGGAAGCTTCAGTTAGGAAAAGGATGTCCAAATTTCACTGGACTTTGCTATGTTGAAGTTCGAGACAGAGGTCAATCGTTGACTCATGACCGGATGTCCCGATCCACTCATCATTACATGCGTAAGAATCTATCAGCAACCTCGCTATCTTTTTGACTCCATGCCGACTAAACTAATGCTGCATATGTACATTGGAACGATGGTGTGCTCTGTCTTTTCTCTGCCGATCGCGCACTCCTCTTCTTAAGCTGATATCTTCTGATAGTGCGAGACGACTTTTCGATTTGCCATGATGATGGAAATGATGATTGTAAGGATGAGAGCGATGGATCCGAACAGCATGAGAGCAATCTGCCAGTTCTTGAGAGTGTTGATGTCCGGGTACGTGACCGTCTTCTTCGCTGCGACATCATAGCTAGAGAACACCGCGAATGAAATAGCATAATCAATGCTTGCACTGGTCATGATGGGGATGGCGACAGGAGCGAGGGGAGCAGCGGAAGGCTCAACGGGATGAGAAGGGGGCTCAACAGAAGGTTGCGGCGCCTCGTGCGTTGGTGGTGGAACCAGGTCAATGGGAGATGAGGTGTGAGGCTGCAGGGCAATCGTAGGTTCAACGATGGGCTGCTCTGTGGCTGAGTGATACTCAGACGCTGCTGATGAGGTCATGCGAGCCTGGAACTTTCCAAGGTGAGCAGTTGCGAGCGTTGTGAGTGTTCCATCCAGATTGAAGTATAGAGGGTTCTCTCTGAAGCAATTGAGCGTTCCATTGATAGGAGGGCGCATGCGGGCTCCAACTGGATCGCAAGGAGGGAAGTAGAATCTGCATATGAAGTCCGTCATTTCCGCTGAGCATTCCGATGGGATGGCAGTGACTTGTCCATCCACAGTGAGGTTTTTCATGTGTATGGCATAAGATAATGTCGCATCAAAGTCGATTTCAGAAGAGATAGGCCAAGGAATGTGGCAAAAGCCTGATCCAGAGATAGTGTTGTTGACGCAGTAGCAGCCTTCTTGCACTGGTTGTGTGCATCCTGGTGGGTAGAAAGAGGTGGGTTGCGCCCTTACAGAGACAAACGTCGTTGTCAGATCGAAACAGTCCTTGCGACACGAAGTATCGGGAACAATCACGGAGGAGTATGACATCGCGCCTCGTTGCCAGAAGTCAAACGTCACAGTCGATTCTACTCCAGAATTCAGTTTCAAAGTATAGGACACGCGATCGAGCACATTGGGAGTAGTAGTAGAGACGAAGTAGGTGTATAAAAGGGGAAGTGCAATCGGAGGCGCGAGGTACGGGTCGTCAGAGGACGGGACGTAACCAATCGCCTGGTACGAGTACTGATGACTCGTAATCGTCTTCTTATTCACGACAATATTGACGTTGCCTTCATCCACGGCATTTGCGGGCAAGTAGAGCAGCGGAGGCTGAAGAGAGGGGTCAGAAATCAGGACAGAGGAGTTGCAAGGGAATCCAAACGATTCAACGTACGCTACCGCCTCCGCTTGCCGAAGTAATGGGCGCGCAGGCACAGTTTGGAGAAGTCCAAGTGAAGTTCGTTCCAGGGCGATACAAGTGGGAGCTATTGTAGGAGGACAGGACGACGTCATACATCAGAAGAGTTGTGCTGCGGGACTTGGAATTTTGGACACCCACACCATTCGTAGAGAAGTTCAAATAGGTGATGTTGAAGCGGAAAACACTGTTAAGGTTATCGATATCTGCGGAACCCATAGAATACTCCACATAGCTGACGGCAGAAGCGCGAGAGGCCCAATGTTGCTTCAGGAAGGATAGCTCGGGAGCAAAGCGCACTAGTTCTTCCATTTGTGTCGCGTCCAGTCGCCCAGGTATAGTCACAGACGTTTTGCGCTGATATGAGGCAGTGAATCTAGGCCTATGCGAGGCAGCAGAAGAGGTTAGCATCCTGGAAGAAGAGGAAGAGAAGGCCTGGCTAGAAAAGGATGCCAGATACAGGACTCGTACAGTGTTTGGGGTGATGCCAATATGCAAAGAGCAAGGGAGCACATAATAGCGACGCATAACAGGACACAGACCCGGATTCTGTCGGGCGGCATGTCCGTATGAGTGCACTGAAGAGGGAGACTCGAATGATCCATGCTGCCGCAGCCAGTAACCGTTCTGACGGCGGTAATTTCAACTCCGCTCCCGCCAATAGGACTTTCTCGCTGATGATCAACATAGCCGTTTCCTCGATTACATTACATTACATTTAGGAGTGCAACAAAGCAAGAGATGCACATGGAGGAGATGGAGATGGCCAGATTTGTTCAGGAAACCTGTCTCCTTGGCCAAATCACCTTTCATTCCGTTCAAGCAGCGGTACATCTGTTTGTTGCAGTTACATACATTTTACATGGATTTCTAGGACCCTTGTGTGGTTACAAGCACCAGTGCATCTCAGGCGGAAAACCGGAATCACTCTCGATCTTGGTTTGGGATGGAGGGGGCATCTTCGTGCTCTGTTTGATGAATTGCTTCATCCTCTTGATGAGTGGAGATGGAAATTTCCGCGCCGTTCGTCTCATTGACATTGCTCTCTTCAACAAAGTCTCCTGGATCGTATGCAGCGGGAGTAGGAACGTGCTGTGGAGGAAGGATGATGCTTTCGAAAGCTGTAGTCTCCGTTTCATCATCAAGGGCCCATTTCGATTTGGTTGTGTTGAGAGCAGTTTGAATGACAGCGAGGATGAAGCTGACGTGATCGCGGAAGATGGGGTGCTCGGGTCTTGGACCCGTGTGATCCATGCCAGAGATGAGGATCACTTCCGATCCCGGGTATATGGCATCCTGACACGCCACTAGTCCATCATTCTCCTTCCCATAGTTGGATAGGATGTATTTGTAAGGTGTGCTAAACGAAGAAGCCTTAGCGAATGAGGCGACGGCTGCAGCGAGTGAGAGTGACGGAACTTGGTCGTTGAAGGGGTAGGCAAAGATGAAGTTGGAGCGCGCTGCCATGCTCAGGTCCTTCATTGCAGCAGTGTCGGCGTCGAGAAGGTTCTTGATGCCCAAGTAGACGACGGGCCGCAAGACTGAATCCTCAATGTCCGTAGCGACGTGGCTTCCATGCAGTGGAGAGAAGAGGGTGATGAAACAGCGAATCATAGGAACAATGGCGGGTGTCATGGACATAGCAGCAGCGGAGTCAACGCCGCCCTTGGAGTAGCCGATGAGGACGATGTGCTTTCCGGTCTCCTCGTGGGTCTTCTGTACTGCTTCGGAGATGAGGCGCGCATTCGAGTATACGGTGCCGTCGTTTGGGACGAGAACCATGCGTGCATCGAACCCAAGCGATTTGAGCTCGTTGACGCGAGATTGATGCTTCGTGATTTTGCCCTCCCCAGCAGCAGCGTTGTTGTTTGAAGTCGTTGCCGCTCGGTTTGAGAATGGGTTTCTGCCACTGTAGAGTCCAGGGACATAGAGGTACACGAATTTGGAGAGGTAGGGGAGCTCGGAGGCGACGTTGGAGTAGCCATGTGTGCGGAAGGCGTGATAGAGCGCGAACATTTGAGGAAAGTGATTGTGTGCAGATCCGTAGATCTCGTGGAACCATGGGTCTGTCAGTCCCGAGAAGGGCGATAATGACGTGGAAGAAGGCGTTGAATGGGTGGAAGTCCCGAGGTGAGAGTGTGCAGAGGAGGAAGTCGGACCGATGAAGAGTTTGGATAGTTTGCCGAGGATTGAAGGAGATGTCGTGGTACTCGCCGGAGGACGGACATGCGGATGGAAGCCTCCTCGCACAGGCAATGGAGGGGGAGGCTGGTCGCTGAGGGGGATGAGCAGAGGTGAGCCGGATAGCGGCAGAGGCTCGACCATAGCCATCACACCTTCTCTCGCTTCTTCTTCTTTCTTTTGCATACCATCGTTGGTAGAGTTGTCTGTGAGCATATTGGACCTTGGGGGAAGAGGAGGACGAATGGCGAGTTGCTCGAGATCCGGAGCAGGTACGATCGGTCCCATCTCAGACTGTGATGAAGCGGTTGAATCGGTTGCATCTGAGCTTAGATACGAGAATCCAATGAAGAGAGAACTTCGAAGTACCAACAAGAAGCGTGCTAGGGAATCGGCGGGGACGGATTGGGTTCGAGTTACTGGATCCAACGGAAACCATCGTTGTTCTCCCATGAAGTGCACGAATTGCGACGCGAAAATGTCCACCTTTCCAAGCAGTATCAAACATTCAGGTGAGTATTGCTCATACAATCTGATCTCCAATTTCGAGCCACTCTCCTTCAACACAGGCACCTCAAACTGATGAGTCCAACTAGAACAGAAACAGAACAAAGATAGGTCAGGGGAAGACCGCGGGAGTGAAAAGAAGAAACAAGGAGGGAGACTGAAATCACCGAATGATGGAGCAAATTGTGGAAACGGCATACCTGGGTGTCAATGAGAGACCATCGGATACTTCACTCGATTCTGAGTTTCCATTGAGTTCACAAGTGATGAAAGCGTGGGCGCCAGTCAGAGCAGGGTTGTTCGTGAGTAGCTTCGCCTGTAAGACTGTTGAACCGGAAAGAGGTCAGTATTGTCGGGTTCAATGACATTACCGTAGGACACAACATAGACATCAGATGAGTGAGGCAAGAGCGATAACAGAATTTGACAATGAGTTGACGTACCGGACAGGAGGATGGTCGGAGGGAGCGAAACTGCGGCAGGCGGATATGTTGGCGGTTTTGCGACTTCTAATCTCACTTCGTAGGACTGTGGTCTTGGAGGCAATGGAGGAGCGTGCGACATGCCACTATCGGGGGCCTTACCTGGCTATTACGAAGAGCGAGTCAGAGAAGTAGAGAAAAGTTGGTTGGCCAACGTTCCGTAGTCATGCAATGCTCAGTGCAACCAAATACCAGATATTCCAAGCCAAAATGAGCAGTATATTACCTGTGTGGAAGAAATTTCAAGAGATGGTGCCAGTCTATCGGGGGAGATTCAGAGTGAGAGTGGCCCCAAGGGGCGCAGACCTCGAATTGGCTTTCTGCTGCTATCACAGCTGGTGATCGTGGTACATAGAGGCTTCCCCTCGCATCCTGCCTCCTCCTCACTCCTTCTTGCCTTCTCTTCCATTCTACATTCCAGAAAAGCGATGAGGAGCCAACAATGTAAGGAGAATGTATGAAATGAGCAACAAACTTGAAAGTACTAGTAAACTTTCGAGAACTAAACACCCTACATTTCCCTGCATTCAATTAAGTACTTGCCGCTCAAAAAGGAACGCTCCCCGTTCCGTCTCCGCCACCCTTTTTCCTGGTTGAAGTCTTACATTCAGGGATTCCTGCTTACATTTCCGGATTCTCCTCTAGGTGTACCATATTGCCCCATACTTCAGAGATATTCCATTTCCAGTTACCGTCGTACGTCGTGCGCCAGGCATGGGCAAGGAAAGGGCAGCTGTAGACCGAATATCTCGGACTATCCAACGCCCGCGTTCCAAGTCTTTTCTGTCAGCTTCAAGTCATAGTCTACTGGACACGCGTCTTACTCTCATCCTTCCATTACATGCTGTATGTTTGAATCTTGCCTTCCTTCTGCCAATACTTGGGATACACGACTGTAGGAGTCCTAACTGCTTCTCGAGCTCGCGTGTGCTCACTGTTGTGTAGGTATTCCTTCGACAGGGCGTTCTTTCGAGATTACAGGGTGTGTGGAATCTATCTCTTCCCCTCTGGTTGCCAGCGACGCACTGCAGACGTCGCGCGACACCGCATCATTTGGTTCAAGATCTTCTTTGCCGTCTACTGAGGCCCAACTAATGCAGACTCCCGGATCTATGGATCCCTCGCATGCTACGCATGATATTCTCCTGGAGGAAGAGGCTTGGGGAGAAGTAACGCTCAATCCAGAGGAGGTCACGAAGAACGAGGTCTCTGCTCATGTTGCGATCATGCTTGGCCCTCTCTCTTCATTCGAAGCGCGTGCTTCTTCTCCTCCTCGCTTCTACGCATCTTTTCCCTCATCTGTAAATACTGAGAAGGCCTTTTCGGAGAACTTGACATCCGTAGACAGCCAGATGGAGCGGGAACTTCAGGAATGCTCCCCACTCTTTGGAATCTCGATCGCATCGCCTAAATCCCATACTTCCAACAGTACATCGTCATCCCTATCTCAATGTTCGGAAGATCCGAGGAGTCCGTCACCGCCTATCCTCATCTCCACGCCAAGAGAAATCGGTCATCATTCTGGTCCTCTATCCAATAGTCCTGAAGCTGTACGGTCGTCCACACTTCCAGCAAGACTCGCGCATCGCTTCAATCTGTTCGATTCAGGAGACAACCATTGGAATCCGAGATGCCGCGAAACGCGCATGAGTGTCTATTCCGCGATGCGTCCCTCCAACAACATTACCGATCCCTCCATCATCTCCATTCAGCATCTAGAAGCGGATCCAGAGCCTCCTGTACCAGATGAACGCGATTGGGGCTCAGCGTCAGCTCAAGAGATGCTCCGACCAGCGAGTCCTCCGTTCGCCTCCTCTTCCGCCTCCAGCGACACTGTGTCTCTCTATAGTTCGTCTAGTTCTAGCATTCAACAAAGTCCATCTGCAACATCGATAACATCCAATGGAAGCGATGACACGGTACACAAGAAGGAGATGAAGAAGATGGCGAAGAAGGAGAAGGAGGAGGCAAAAGCGCAGAGGAAGCGTGAGAAGTCGGTCGTGAAGTTGCAAAAGGAGCTAGCACAATTGGAAAAGAGGAGAATCAGCTT
>Ga0307375_10001513_pt1 | contig 25306 bp, 21 predicted proteins | sample TR1MG_FD_202531 | JGI IMG/M metagenome (GOLD analysis project Ga0307375, IMG submission 202531) | Soil microbial communities from Risofladan, Vaasa, Finland - TR-1 | ecosystem: Environmental > Terrestrial > Soil > Coastal area > Acid sulfate soil | place: Finland: Risofladan, Vaasa | collected...
CCCACCCATCCGAACTCCCGCATCCACGATCTATTGCCGCACTCTTGGCAGCCGATCGCGTAACCATCACACCACCTTGCCCGCCGGGCAAGGTGGCTACGGCAGTCGCTTACCTTGCTCAGTGCACCCTGTTACGCATGGGCGGTGGTAGGGCTGGTGACGGCATGAGCCGTGGTATAGCTTGTGCTACAAGGTCCGGCAACCGTAAAATGGTCCGCTTTCGTACAAGGGAATCATCGACTTTGGCGGGTGCAACGCGAAATCTCGTTGGCGTGCCGGGGAATGCCTGGCGACTGACGAGGGAACTTCGGCCTCCCGCGGAGGTTGCGCGTTCGATGAGGGTGGCAAGGCGAGAGTGGCGGAATTGGTAGACGCACCAGATTTAGGTTCTGGCGGTTAACCCCGTGGGGGTTCGAGTCCCCCCCCTCGCACCACGCTTCATTGATTCCCTAGTTTTTGAGGCGGCGATGCCGCTATGGCGCCTGTGGCAGGCCCACAACATTGGTAGTACCAGGAGACGTCATGCAGGTTTCGGTTGAAAATATCGGCACGCTCGAGCGCAAGCTCACCGTGAAGTTCCCGGCGGAGCGGTTCGAGAAGCAGGTGAGTGCACGTATTGCTGAAATGGGACGCACGGTTCGCCTGAAGGGGTTCCGGCCGGGCAAGGTGCCTGCCGCGGTGATTACCCAACGCTTTGGTGATCAGGTCCGTGGCGAAGTGCTCTCCGATCTGATTGGCAGCACGCTGCGCGAAGCGGTTGAGCAGGAGAGTCTGCAGCCGATTGCCAACCCGGCAATCAATACGACTGGGCGCCCCGAGAACGGCGAAATCGCCTACACCGCAACGTTTGAAGTTATGCCGGAGTTTCCTGTCGTCGACGTGGCGGCTCTGGAAATCAGCCGCCCGGTTGCGGAAGTGACCGATGCCGACATTGAGAAGATGCTGCAAACGCTGCGGCTGCAACGGCGCAGTTTCGATGAAGTCGAGCGTGCCTCTGTCGACGCAGACTTCGTGATGTTCGAGTATTCGGCGGTGGCGGGCGACTATTGCTTCCCGGTCGAAGGTCTTGAGCGCGCGGGTAGCGTGCTCGGGTCTGGCACCCTGTTCAAGGCGCTGGACGACGCGCTGACGGGTCGCAAGACGGGCGAGAGTTTCGAGAGCCAGGTTGTTTTTCCCGAAGATTTCCGCAACGATCAGCTGGCGGGCAAGACGGCGCAGGTCAGCTTCAAAATCATCAAGGTTCAGGAGCCGAAGCTGCCAGAGATTGATGGCGAGTTTGCCAAGCTGTTCGGGATTGACGATGGCAACCTGGATACCTTCCGCAAGGAGGTTCGCGCCAATCTCGAGCGTGAACTGAAGGCGGCACTGATGGCTCGGTTGAAGTCCGAAGTGGCGGAAAAGCTGGCTGACGCCCATGTGGAACTGGATGTGCCCAAAATGATGGTGCAATCCGAGGCGCGCAATCTGGCTGCCGGTAGCGTACCGCAGGGAGAGCAGCCGCCGCCGCAGTTGATCGAGGCTGCAATGCCGATTGCACGCAAGCGGGTTGTGGCAGGTTTGCTGATGGGCGAGATCGCGCGCAAACAGGAGCTCACGATTGATCGGAAGCGCATTGCGGAGCAACTCGCCGCGATTGCCTCAACCTACGAAGAGCCTGAGAAGGTCATTGAACTCTACAATGGCGACCCCCAGTTGATGTCTGGGTTGCGGAATCGCGTGATGGAAGATCAGGTGGCCGAGTGGGTGGCGGAACATGCCAAGACCACCCAGTTGGTATTGAGCTTTGATGACGTGATGCGCCCGGCTAACGCCTGAGCCATTCGCCAGGTCCACCAATCGGAGAGCTGCAAGCATGGCCATGGATCAGATCCAGAACCTCAATTTGGTACCGATGGTCGTCGAGCAGACGGCTCGCGGCGAGCGCTCCTACGATATCTATTCGCGTCTGCTGAAGGAGCGGGTGATTTTCCTGGTCGGGGAAGTCAACGATCAGGTTGCAAACCTGATCGTTGCGCAGATGTTGTTCCTGGAGTCGGAGAATCCGGACAAGGACATCAATTTCTACATCAACAGTCCGGGCGGGGCGGTTACCGCTGGCTTGGCGATCTACGACACCATGCAGTTCATCAAGCCGAATGTCAGCACCATGTGCATTGGGCAGGCCTGCAGCATGGGCTCATTTCTGTTGATGGCTGGCGCCAAGGGCAAGCGTTTTGCGCTGCCCAATTCGCGCATCATGATTCATCAGCCCTCGGGTGGCGCACAAGGTCAGGCCACTGATATCGAGATTCAGGCGCGCGAAATCCTGTATATCCGCGAGCGCTTGAACAAACTTTACGTGGAACATACCGGTCAGCCACTCGAAAAGATTGAGCTGGACATGGAGCGCGACCGTTTCATGAACGCGGTGGACGCCAAGACTTACGGCCTGATCGACGAAGTGCTCGACAAGCGCGCCGGCGAAACGGTGAAATCGGCCTGATTCGGACATTTCACCCCGGAGTCCCGAGACGGGCTCCACGTCTGCCTGCAGACGTGGAGCCCTGTGTTATTCTCGCGACGCATTCAGTTTTATAGCGGGATCTAGAGTATGAGCGACGACCGGCAGGGGCGTTCCAGCGATAGCGGCAAGATTCTCTATTGCTCCTTCTGTGGCAAGAGCCAGCATGAAGTACGCAAGTTGATCGCGGGTCCGTCCGTGTTCATCTGTGACGAATGCGTGGAGCTTTGCAACGACATCATTCGCGAAGAGCTGGAAGAGAAGGCGGCCTCGGGGCGTACCCATCTGCCCAAGCCGCGTGAAATTCGCGAATCGCTGGACCAGTACGTAGTGGGCCAGACCCGCGCCAAGAAGGCATTGGCCGTGGCCGTTTACAACCATTACAAGCGTATCGAGTCGCGCCAGAAGAGCGATGACATCGAGCTGGGCAAGTCCAACATTCTACTGATCGGCCCAACGGGATCGGGCAAGACCTTGCTGGCTGAAACGTTGGCTCGCCTTCTCAATGTGCCGTTCACGATCGCTGATGCCACCACGCTGACTGAAGCGGGTTACGTTGGCGAAGATGTCGAAAACATCATCCAGAAACTGCTGCAGAAGTGCGATTATGACGTCGAGAAGGCGCAGTCGGGCATCGTTTACATAGACGAGATCGACAAGATTTCTCGCAAGAGCGAGAACCCGTCGATCACTCGCGACGTTTCTGGCGAAGGCGTGCAGCAGGCGTTGTTGAAGTTGATCGAGGGCACGCTGGCCTCGGTTCCGCCACAAGGGGGGCGCAAGCATCCTCAGCAGGAGTTCCTGCAGGTCGATACCAAGAACATCCTGTTTATCTGCGGCGGTGCTTTTGCTGGTCTGGAAAAAGTCATCCAGCAGCGCTCCGAGAACACCAGCATCGGCTTTTCGGCGGAAGTGCGCAGCAAGGAGCGTACCGAGAATCTGGGCAAGGTGCTCTCCGATGTGGAGCCTGCCGACTTGGTGCGCTTTGGTCTGATTCCCGAGTTTGTCGGGCGTCTGCCGGTGGTGGCCACGCTGGATGAACTGGACGAAGCGGCATTGGTGAAAATTCTCACCGAGCCGAAGAATGCCGTAACCAAGCAGTTCAAAAAGCTGTTCGAGATGGAAGAAGTTGAGCTTGAGTTCCGCCCTGAGGCGTTGCAGGCGATCGCAAAGAAGGCGCTCAAACGCAAGACTGGGGCGCGCGGCCTGCGCACGATCCTGGAGCAGGTTCTGCTGGACACGATGTACGAGCTGCCCTCGCTGGAGCATGTCAGCAAGGTGGTGGTGGATGACGCAGTGATTGAAGGACAGGCCGAACCGTACTTGATCTACCGCGGCAATCTTCAGCAGCGTGTGGCCAGCGATGGTAGTGACGCCGCCTGAAGCGTTTGTTTCACGCCTGATATGACAACGGCTCCGGTGATATCACCGGGGCCGTTCTGTTTTATGCGTTGCGCACACCTTGAGTGCGCGGCCGATTGCCACCACTTGACGTGTTAGCGTGCCCGGCGCAGTGTCGGGACGAACCAGATCCAACTCCAAGGGACCCCACTTCCATGGCCAAGAACGCCCCCCTCGCTGTTTCACTGGACGCTTTGCCGGTGTTGCCGCTTCGTGACGTGGTGGTTTACCCCCACATGGTTATCCCGTTGTTTGTAGGTCGGGACAAATCCATGCGCGCGCTGGAGCGTGCGATGGAAGGTGAGCGGCAAATCCTTCTGGTGGCGCAAAAGAGCCCTGATATCGATGATCCGGAGATTGCCGACCTGCATCAGGTGGGTACCCTGGCCGGGGTGTTGCAGCTGCTGAAACTGCCTGATGGTACCGTGAAGGTGCTTGTCGAAGGGCAGTCTCGTGTCGCCGTTGATGCCTTCGAGGAAGAGGGCGGCATGTTGATGGCCCGTTCGCGTCTGATCGAACCGGTTTACAACGCCAAAGAGCGTGAGCTCGACGTGGTGTCGCATACCCTAATTTCGTTGTTCGAGCAGTTGGTCAAGCAGAGTCGCAAATTACCCCCTGAGGTGCTGGCCAGCTTGTCGGGCATCGATGATCCATCTCGTGTGGCTGACTCCATCGCCGCCCACCTGTCGGTTCGCATGGCTGACAAGCAGAAGGTGCTCGAGACAGCCGACGTCGGCCAGCGACTGGAGCTGCTGATTGGCCTGGTTGATGGTGAGATGGATCTGCAGCAGGTGGAAAAGCGTATCCGCGGGCGGGTCAAGTCGCAGATGGAGAAGAGCCAGCGCGAGTACTACCTCAACGAGCAGATGAAAGCGATCCAGAAGGAGCTTGGCGATAGTGAGGACGGCCCGAACGAGGTCGAGGAGCTGCAGAAGAAGATCGAGACATCTGGCATGCCCAAGGCTGTGCTGACCAAGGCGCGGCAAGAGTTCAACAAGCTCAAGCAGATGTCGCCAATGTCGGCCGAGGCCACGGTTGTGCGCAATTACCTCGACTGGCTGGTTGGCGTGCCGTGGAAGAAGCGCAGCAAGGTGCGTAAGGATCTGCAGCTGGCGCAGGAGGTCCTCGATGCCGACCACTTCGGGCTGGAGAAGGTCAAGGACCGCATTCTTGAATACCTGGCCGTGCAGCAGCGCGTATCGGTGATGAAAGGGCCGATACTTTGCCTGGTCGGGCCTCCCGGCGTGGGCAAGACCTCGTTGGGGCAGTCGATCGCGAAAGCCACTAATCGTAAATTCGTGCGCATGAGCCTGGGTGGTGTGCGTGACGAGGCGGAGATTCGCGGTCATCGGCGCACCTATATAGGTTCAATGCCGGGTCGGATCGTGCAAAACCTCAACAAGGTCGGTGCCAAGAATCCACTGTTTGTTCTGGACGAGATTGACAAGATGTCGATGGACTTCCGCGGCGATCCATCCTCGGCTCTGCTGGAGGTTCTCGACCCCGAGCAGAACCACGCTTTCAACGATCACTATCTTGAGGTCGATCTGGATTTGTCCGAGGTGATGTGGATTGCGACGGCAAATACGCTGAACATTCCCGGGCCGCTGCTCGATCGCATGGAGGTTATTCGCATCCCCGGCTACACCGAGGACGAAAAGCTGGGTATCGCGCAGAAATACCTGCTATCCAAGCAGCTCAAGGCCAATGGCTTGAAACCCGAGGAGCTCAGTGTCGCTGAGGAGGCGTTGCGCGACATTGTTCGGTACTACACACGTGAATCCGGCGTGCGAAATCTCGAGCGGGAGATATCCAAAATCTGTCGCAAGGTAGTCAAGGAGCTGACTCTTGCCCAGGTGAAGAAGGCAAAGGCAAAGCCTTCCGCCGCCAAGGCGGCCAAGAAAAAAGTCAGGCCGGACGCGGGGCGAATCAAGGTGGACTCGTCGAATCTGGAGCACTATCTTGGGGTGCGTCGTTTCGACTTCGGGCGCAAGGAACTGCAAAACGAGATTGGCCTGGTTACTGGGCTGGCCTGGACTCAGGTGGGTGGCGAACTGCTCAGCATTGAGGGTTCCGTGGTGGCAGGCAAGGGCAGGCTGGTGCATACGGGTCAGCTGGGTGACGTCATGAAGGAGTCAATCCAGGCCGCGCTCTCGGTGGTTCGCGCGCGTGCTGATCAGTTGGGTATCGATCCGGATTTCCATCAGAAACTCGATGTGCATATCCATGTGCCGGAAGGCGCCACCCCCAAGGATGGCCCCAGCGCAGGTATTGCCATGTGCACGGCCCTGGTGTCGGTGCTGACCAAGGTTCCAGTACGCTCCGAAGTTGCGATGACCGGTGAGATCACCTTGCGAGGTCGCGTGCTTCCGATCGGCGGGCTCAAGGAAAAACTGCTGGCCGCGCATCGGGGAGGTATCACTACGGTGATCATCCCCGAGGACAACAAGAAGGACCTGGCCGACATGCCGGCCAATATCACCTCGTCGCTGGAGATACACCCGGTCCGCTGGATTGACGAGGTGCTCGATATCGCTCTTGAGCGACCATTGAGGCCGAATCAGGCAAAGGACGCGCCTCCAGCGACCGTTGCGGGGGAATCCAGTGAGGGTCACTCGTTGACGCATTGATCGGGGCGAGATAACTTGCGCGCCCACCTCAAAATGCGCTCGGTTCAGGCAAGCGCGTTTTGTGCCTGGGGTTTTCTCTTAGTCCTCTGGCGTCCGTTTTGCAAGTGAATTCGGCGGCAGCCAGTCTTCCGCAAGCCTTGCTGCAGCTTGTGTTGCGGTTTCCAGCAAGGCACTGGTATAAAGGCGCTACCGTAGTCCCGGCGTAGTTCATCAGCGCAGCGCTTCGGGGTTGCTTTAAGGCGCCTAGCGAAAGCCAACCATCCATGTTTGCGTTGTCTTGACGACAGACCGCGCGGACGAAATTCGAACAAGGGAGTTTTTCAATGAACAAAACCGATCTGATCAATGCCATTGCCGAGAAGGCTGAGCTGACCAAGGCCGACGCGGGCCGAGCTCTTGAAGCTTATCTTGAGGCAGTGCAGAAGTCGTTGAAGAATGGTGAGGATGTTTCGGTGGTGGGCTTCGGTACCTTCACTGTGCGCAAGCGTGCTGCCCGTACCGGTCGCAACCCGCGCACCAACGAAGCGATCAAGATCAAGGCGTCCAAGGTGCCTGCGTTCAAGGCTGGCAAGACCCTCAAGGATGCCCTAAACTAAGCGGCTGACGCTTAGTTTAGGGTGCTTAGCTCAGCGGTAGAGCGTCGCCCTTACAAGGCGGTGGTCGTAGGTTCGATCCCTACAGCACCCACCAGATAGTGCGGAGTGGTAGTTCAGTTGGTTAGAATGCTGGCCTGTCACGCCGGAGGTCGCGGGTTCGAGTCCCGTCCACTCCGCCATAGTTCGCAAGGGCGCCCGCGTGGCGCCCTTGCCATTTGAGTCCAGCGTGTTCGCGCGGTAAACAAGCGAGCGAATACGCGCCTGCGAGGCGACCGGTGCCTTGCACGCACCACACGCTTAAGGCGTTCTCAACCACGTTGCGGGAAGACTTCAATGCTGCAGGCAATGCGTAACAAGATGCATGGATGGCCATCCATCATCGTGCTTGGTCTCGCTGTTTTGGCGATGTCGTTGTTTGGCATGGAGAGCTACTTCACCTCGCACAGCGATTCATTTGTGGCGAAGGTGGGCAAGCGCGAAATTAGCCAGAACGCTTTCCAGGATCGGATGAACCAGCTGCGGCAGCAGGCAAGCAGCCAGCAAGGCGTCAACTTCGATCCCAGTATTTTCGAGAAGCCCGAAACCAAGCTGCGTGTTCTTGATGCGATGATCGACGAGCAGTTGTTGCTGCAGGCGAATACCGATTGGGGCATGCGCGTATCCGATCAGGCCATGCGTGACTACATAGCGGCGATTCCTGCCTTTCAGGTGAATGGCCAGTTCGACGCTACCAGTTACCGTGCATGGCTGGTCAGCCAGCGCAAAACACCGGAAATGTTCGAAAGCGAAATTCGCTCCTCATTGGCGTCCCAGTTGTTGCCAACCGCCGTGAGCGACAGCACGATCGTCAGCGATCCTCAGGTCGACCAGTTTCTCAGCTTGCTTACTCAGCGCCGCGATCTGCGTTACATCCTGCTGCCCAAGCCTGCGCTTGTTGACAGCCAGGTCAGCGATGCTGACGCGCAAGCCTGGTACAAGGCGCATCTGGCGGACTACATGAATCCCGAGCAGGTTTCGGTGAAATATATCGAAGTCGACAGCGCGGACCTCAAGGCTGACGCCACTCCGAGCGATGCAGATCTGCAAAAGCGCTATGCCGACGAAAAGCAACGTTTTGTACAGCCGGAGCAGCGACTGGCTTCGCATATTCTGATCAATGTCCCAGCCAATGCCACGCCAGATCAGCAGAAAGCGGCGCTGGCCAAGGCCGACAAGATTGCTGCACAGGCCAACCCATCGGACTTCGCCAAACTTGCCGAGCAGGATTCGCAGGACCTGGGCTCCCGGCGCCAGGGTGGTGATCTGGGCTGGCTGGAAAAGGGCGTGACCAATCCGGCGTTTGACGCAGCCCTGTTCTCCCTGAAAAAGGGCGAAATTTCCAAGCCGGTGCTGTCTTCCGATGGCTACCACATCATCTGGTTGCGCGACGCTCGCAGTGGTGATTCCAAGCCGTTCGCCGAGGTGCGGGATCAACTGGTCAAGGAGGCAACGGCTGCTGATCGCGACCGCAAGTACAACGATCTCGCCGGCAAGATGGCTGACAGCACTTATCAGAATCCCTCTTCGCTCGAGCCGGCTTCAGTCGCTTTGGGCTTGCCGATCAAGACCACTGGCCTGTTCTCGCGTACGAGCGGCGAAGGCCTGACAGCCAATCCCAAGGTGGTAGCCGCCGCTTTGGGGGATGATGTGCTGGCTCAGGGCAACAACTCTGGGCTGATCGATCTTGGCAACAACCATTCGGTGGTGATCCACATCGACAAGCACGTTCCTGCGGCGGCACGACCATTCGCCGAGGTCAGTGCTGAAGTGAAGAAGAGCATTGTGGACGAACGTGTTGCTGCGGCGGCCAAGAAGCAGGCGGACGGAGCACTGGCTCGACTGGTCAAGGGGGAGTCCATGCAGGCGGTGGCGAGCTCGCTCGCTGGCAAAGTGGTGAGCGTGAGCGAGGCTGTACGAGGGCGTTCTGTCGAGGTGCCCGCACCGTTGTTGACGCAGGCATTCCTGCTGCCGCACCCGACGGCTAATGGCAAGCCCCAATTTGCTGCTGTGGACATGCACGATGGCAGCTACTCGCTGCTGGCGGTTGACAAGGTGCAGGGTGGTGATTTGTCCAAGGTGCCCGCCAATCAGCGTGACGCGTTGCGCCAGCAGATGGCGCAGGCATACGGCTCGGAGGAAACCCGCGAGCTGCTGGAATTGCTCAAGAGCAAAACCGAGATCAAGATCAACAAGAACCTGATGTAAGGCCAGCTCGCAACGGCTTCTTTGAAGTTGTGAATGACCAGGAAGGGACGGTCCCACGACCGTCCCTTCCTTTTGGCTGGAGCCGGACCAGATCAAACCAGAAGGCCTGCTGGGCTTTTTCGCACTACGCGCAAGTTATGCGGGTGGCTGCGCGTTAGCTGTTCTGCAAGCCGTCAGTTCACATTGCCAAGTTGCAGCACCTGGCCCGGCTTTAGTGTGTGGCCATGCAGATGATTGAGCTCTTGCAACTGGATAACCTTCATCGAGTAGAGGCGTGCTATTTGCCAGAGGCTCTCCCCCTGTCTGACGACGTGTGTCCTGCGCGGATTTGTCTTTGAGGGGCTGCTGAATGCATGGGGGGTGGCCGAATCAACTTCGGTCGATGCCAGGGTCTGTTGTGATATCGCGTCCCGAAACTGCTCAGCGTGCGCTTCAGGCAGGACCAGATAGGAAGACGCCGAGGCGTCGGCCTGATTGCCGCGATAAGCGGGATTGAGGTGCCTCAGTGACTCCACTGACATGCCGGCGTGATCGGCCGCGCGCGCCATGGGCATGGCATGGGGGAGGTCTACTTTGACCAGTTGTCTATCGTCGCTCAGTTCGGGCAGGCTGACGTTGAACCTGGCTGGTTCGCGTATCACGCAGGCTATGGCCAGCAACTTGGCCAGATGCTCCCGGGTCACCCGACGTACCGGCCAGTTCGGAATCACGGGCACTTCCACGGGCATGCCGTGTTTTCGGACGAGTTTTTGAACACGGTATTCGCCTGCATTGTAGGCATAGTCGGCCAGCCGCCAATCATGCAACTGGTCGTGGTATTGCTTGAGCATCTTCATGACGGCGTGAGCGGCGGCAGGCATGTCGAGACGTCCGTCGTAGCGGCTGTCTACGCGCAGGCCCATGGCTTCGGCGGTAGCTGGCATGATCTGCCACATGCCGGCCGGGCGATGCCTATGCGTAGCAGTGACAGGTTGAAACCGGCTCTCCACCCAAGGCAGCAAAACGAATTCGCCAGCGACGTCATACTGAGCTGCAACTCCTTGCACGTAAACCAGTCTTGGCAAGGCTTGCCGCAGTGTTTTCTCGAATTGTTGCGGGTTGCGAGTAAATTCCTTTGCCCACTTCATGATGGCCGGGTCCGCATCGCAGTCGGCCATGGCAAAGCTGCCGCGTAGTTGGTTCCACAGGTTCTGCGGGGCCGGCACGCTGCTGGAATCGGCGGGAGCTGTGACTATAGGAGTGACGACGGCGTGGATCGGAATGTTCTGGCTGGCCGGTGCGTGTGTATTTTGAGATGGCACACTGGCGCAGGCGGCAAGCAGGACTGTCAAGACCAGCGGCAATTTTCCGAGCTGTCTGTTCATCCGCGGAAGTCATCCTTGGCGCTGCGCAAGGCAGCAAAGCAGGCAACGCGATCGCCTTCAACGCCTCGCGTTGCACACCATCGGCGAGCGGCATCCGTGTCTATCCGCAAGAACGGGTTGGTAGCCAACTCGCCAGTCAGCGTGACCGGCAGGGTCGGTTGGCACCTGGTGCGCAGGTCGGCGACCTCAAGCAGCCGTCTGTGCAAGTCCTGGTTGTCTGGCTCGATGCCACACGCAAAGCGGCCATTGGCCGCGGTATATTCGTGGCCGCCGCAAACGAGGGTGTCTCCCGGAAGCGCTGCCAGGCGATCAAGTGAGGCAAGCATCTGCGCAGGGCTCCCCTCAAACAGCCGACCGCAGCCGAGGCTGAACAAAGTGTCTCCACAGAACAAAAGACCCGCGCCGACGTAGGCGATGTGGCTGATTGTGTGCCCAGGAATTTCAATGACCTGGAAATCCACCGAGGGCAAAATTTGCTTGATCAGGTCGCCATCGTGCACCTGCTTGGTCTCGACCTGGATACGTTCATCCGCTGGCGCGTAGACCTGCACCTCGTGTCGTGTTCGCAACGCAGCAACGCCACCGATATGGTCATGGTGATGATGGGTGAGCAGAATTGAACGCAACTCCAATTGGCGTGCTGCCAGTGCTTGCTCGACAACCTCCGCTTCTCCCGGATCAACCACCAGCGCATTGCCTTCATCGTCATGCAGCAACCAGATGTAGTTGTCGGTCAAGGCTGGTAACGGTATGAGATGCAAGGTCAGCTCCGCTGCGTGTGAGTGGCGCCCGGACCGTGCCCGGGCCAACGACAGACGCAGCCATCCGGCACGCATCGAGCGGCCGACTATAAGCGGGCTTCGGTCTGAGCTCGTTAGCAATGCGTTAATCGCTCGGCGCCTGGTTCAGGGGTGTGAAGTTGTGCCAGCTTCTCTGCGATCTCCGAAGCGTGAGCGATTACACTGCAGGTCTCGATGGAAACCGGGACAGCTGCATGCACCCACGCGATCAGGACATCTATGCCAGTGCGCCCCTGCGCCAATTGCTGGATGCGCAGACGCGTGTGCTGATGCCCGAGTTGCAGCGCTGTTTTGGCCGTCACGCGTTGCTGATCAGCGCCGCCAATGACGCACCACCGGCCTTGCCGATGCTCCCCTGCTGGATACGGCTGCATTTGCAGGGCGAGCACTATCGTGGTGATTTGATCGCAGCAGCCAGCGAGCCGCTACCGTTCCTTGATGATGCCTTCGAACTGGTGTTGCTGCGCCACGTGCTGGAAGTCGCACCCGTGGCTTCGGCCTTGCTCGATGATGCGGTACGGATATTGGCTCCTGGTGGCATGCTCGTGCTGACCGGCATGCACCCGATCGGCGGCTGGTCGCCGTGGTTCTACTGGCGTGCACGCGGGCAGCCGCGGCGGTTACAAATGCCGTGGCGTCTGCGCAGCAGTCTGCAGCAGGCGGGACTGCAGATGGAGCGCATACAACGGGTCGGTAGTTTGCTGCCTGGTCGTTACCTCAAGGGGGCGGGGACAGCAGGCCTGCTTGGTGGCGGATACGTGTTGATCGCGCGCAAGCGGTCTCGCATGATCACTCCGCTGAGGATCAAGCCAGTACCGGTACGAATGCTTTCCAATGGCCGGTTGTCGCCTGGAACCCGGCGTAACGCGGCCCTGTGACAATTACTGAAAGACGTGAGCAACGATGAACGAGGTGGAAGCATTTACCGACGGCGCCTGTCTGGGCAATCCGGGGCCGGGTGGCTGGGCAGCCCTGTTGCGGGCAAAAGGCAGCGAACGCATGGTGGCCGCTGGCGACCCGGCAACTACCAACAACCGCATGGAGCTGATGGCGGCTATTGGTGCGCTGGAGGCACTGAAGCGCCCCTGTCGGGTCCTGCTCACTACTGACTCACGTTACGTGATACAGGGTATCGAAGAGTGGGTGCCAAAGTGGCGTGCCAACGGCTGGCGTACCACCGACAAAAAGCCGGTCAAAAACCAGGATCTGTGGCAGCGCCTGTCCGATGCCGTCAACGCACATCAGGTGCGCTGGCAATGGGTGCGTGGTCACACCGGCCATGCCGAGAACGAGCGGGTTGATCAGGCTGCTCGCGAGCAGGCAGAACTGCTCAGGGGCAAGTCATGAGACAGATAATTCTCGATACCGAGACCACCGGCCTGGAGGTTCGACAGGGACATCGGTTGGTGGAAATCGCCTGTGTCGAAATGATTGAGCGCCGACTCACCGGGCGCCATTACCAGACCTACCTCAACCCGGATCGTGCGATCGACGAAGGTGCTCGCCTTGTTACCGGTATCGAGGACGAGTTTCTGCTCGACAAGCCACGCTTCGGCGACATTGTGGACGAGTTCCTGGGGTTCATCGATGGCGCCGAGCTGGTTATCCACAACGCCAGTTTCGATATCGGCTTTCTCGATGCGGAACTGGCACGCCTGAACAAGGCCGTCGGGAAGGTCAGTGACCGATGCAGCGTGTTGGATACCCTGGCCATGGCGCGCGAGCGCTATCCTGGTCAACGCAACAGCTTGGATGCCTTGTGCAAGCGCCTTGGCGTGGACAACTCCCGCCGCGATTTGCATGGTGGCCTGATCGACGCCCAGTTGCTGGCGGATGTCTATCTGGCAATGACCTCGGGGCAGGTTGGCTTTGACCTTGGCTTTGAGACGGCAGGTGAAGAGCGCGATGCTGTGGTGCTTTCCCCGAGCGTTTTGCAGGTACGTCCCTGTGTGCTGCGGGCGACACGGGAGGAATCGCTGCTGCATGAGCAGCGATTGGATGCGTTGGGCAAAAGTGCCGCCGATGGTCAGAGCCTATGGCGCCGGCTTGGCTGAAACAGGCCGTCTGCGAGGCTCAGCACCTGCGAACGACAAGCACCGTGATGTTGTCGTCGCCGCCAGTGTCGAGGGCAGCCAGCAGCAGCTGATCAACACATTCTTGCGCGGCCAGGTCGGTGCGCGCCATGTGACCGGCAATCGAGGTATCTATCACGCCCTCGGTGAGGCCATCGCTGCACAGCAGGAACGCCATGCCGGGCTCCAGTTGTCCGCGGGCCATGCCTATCTGCAGTTGCTCGATCGCCGTCACGCCCAGCGCCTGAGTGAGCAGGTTGCGTTGTGGATGTTGTGACGCCAATGCCGGGTCAAGCTGACCGCTTTCCACCAGTGCCTGAACCAGCGAGTGGTCGTGGCTGATTTGCCTCAGCTGCTGTTTCCATACGTAGATCCGGCTGTCACCGACCCACGCGACGTCATAGCTGTCGCCCATGGTCTGCAATACCGCGATCGTGGTGCCCATCGGCAGGATATCGTCGCTTTCGCTGCTGCGGGCCAGCAGGCACTCCGCCGCACCGTGCACGGCGCTGACCAAGTTGCTTCCCCTGCTGACCAGATCGACCACCACATCGCGGACCAGAGCGGAGGCCACTTCGCCATGCTGGTGTCCGCCCATGCCATCGGCGACCAGAAACAGGCCAAGTGAGGCATCGGCGTAATAGGTGTCCTCATTGCGCATGCGGCGCAGGCCGACGTGCGTTCCGTGTCCGAATTCGATCATGGGCGTTCAGTTGAAGTAAGCCCTTGCAGCATGCCGCAACAACAGGTTGTTGTCACGGCAAGTTCGCTCGCGTATGATTCGCGGCTCGCATGAGCCACCATGCAGCCCTTTGGAGAGGTGGCAGAGTGGTCGAATGTACCTGACTCGAAATCAGGCGTACGTGTAAGCGTACCGTGGGTTCGAATCCCACCCTCTCCGCCAGAAAAGTAAAACGCCCCCATGTGGGGCGTTTTACTTTTCTGATGGTGACGGCTGGGTGAGAAGCCACCCGGGTTCGACGAATTCGCCGGGAGCGAATTCGGACAGCCGAAGGCTGGCCCTGGAGCGCCTGGCGCGGAAGGGCGAGTCCCATGGATGGGACGAGCAATCCCACCCTTCACGTAACGAGATCGTTCGCCAAAGCGTGGCGTTTTGCCTTTCTGAAGGTGGCGGCTGGGTGCGGCCCCACTGTCTGTCCCTGGAGCGTGCGCGGCGGAAGGATCAGTCGGTTGGCCAATCACCGGCCATGAAGCGGCGTTTCCACATTCACCTGCCACGCCAAACTGCCACACCCATAAAAACAGGGGCCGCACATGCGGCCCCTGTGTCAGTCAGAGATCAGCCAAAACTTAGAACCGATAGGTACCGGTCATGCTGAGTACATCGCCGTGATCCTTGAACTTGCCGACCATGCTGCCAGCACCAAGGCTTACCGGGTTGGTCAGGTTGACCGACGTATCACTGACGAACTGATGCTGGTAGCCCAGATCGATCGTCATGTGCTTGCTGGCCTGGTAGCCGAAACCGAAGCCGATCAGGCGACGTGAACCGTCGGGGATACGCGGATCACGGCTGATGATGTTGGTCGGGGTCTCGTCGTAGCCGACACCAGCGCGCAAGGTCCACTGGTCATTCAGCTTGTAATCGCCGCCGATCGAGTATGCCCAGCTATTCTTGTACTGTTCGGGCAGGCTGACCAGGGTCTGACCATTGGAGGTCAGGGTAAGCTTCTGGAAGCTCGACCACTGAGTCCACTTCATGGAGCCGGCGATGCTCAGCTTGTCATTGAACGCATGCAGCCAGTCGAGGCTGGCGAAAGCCGGGGTATCAAGCCTGGCGCTGGCCTGACCACCAGCGGGGTTGAGCAGCGGCAAGCCGGCGGTCGGGAACTGCAACGGCCCCCCCTGGATCAGAGCCATTCCAGTAGTGCCACCGTACAGCTTGTAATTGCCGCTCAGCGTCTGACCAATGCGCGAGTGGTAGCTCATGCCGATCGAGTCGACCGAGGTGGGCTTGAACTCAAACCCGAAGAAGTAACCGACCGCATTCTTCTTGACGTTGACGTTGAGCTGCTCGTCGGCGGTTTGTGGCGGGCCATACAAGGCGATGGAGGCTCCGCCCGTCAATGCGGCGGCGGTGCCGGTGGTATCCAGCATGGTGTTCAGTTGAGCCTTGGTGCGCTGTCCGACCACGCCCACGCCGATAGCAAACTGGTCGTTCACCTTGAAGCCAGCGGAGAGGCTCACGGCGATCGACTGCACGCTGGTCTTGGTGCCGAAGTAGCGGCCCTGCCAAGTCGGGTTGTATTCGCTGACCAGGCCGTACGGCACAGTCAGGCTGCCACCCACGGTGACGCGGTCACTGATCGGTGCGGCAAAAGCCATGTTCGGGAACGGTACGAATTTCCCGAAACCGTTTGGATTGTTGCCGCTGACCGCGTTGCCTTGCTGATCCTTGAACTGTCCCTGGAACTCGGCGCTGGGGCGAATGCCGGTAGCCGTGACCTGCAGCACCGGGCCGGTGAAAAATGCCATGGCAGCCGGATTGTTGTAGACCGCCGTGGGATCATTGGCGAACAGCGAACCGCCGGCATTGGCGCGCGCCCAACCGGCCGCGTTGTCAGTAGGCAACTGGAACGCGCCGGCTTCGGCGCGCATCGGTAAGGCCAGGGCGGCAGCCACGGCCAGGGCGAGGCTGGCGGGGGCGGCGAGTTGGATGAGGCGTTTTGAATAGTGACGGTTCACGTTGGTTCTCCTGTGACAAAGTCCGTGTTGGATGCCCATGGCGTGGGGAGGTTTCTTTCGCGCGGACTGAAGGGCGGGGTATTGGGCCGGCTTTGCCGGAATTCGATGACGGCTGGTATTTGCTTTTTTTCTAGGAGGCCAGCCTCCCTTCCTTGAGCCATTGCGGAGCGGCGGACTCGCCAGGGATGTGTCCGGTATCTGCCGCAAGATCGGTTCGTGCCGTTGACCTGTCGAGGTCCAGCAGCTGTTCGATCACCTTGACCTGCGCCGGTGTGCCGAACGGGGCGGTAAGAATAGGCGACAGCAGGGAAATCAGGCGAGCGAGCAACTCGGCATCGTTGATCGTCTCGCCTTTGTTGATGCTTGTGATCAGCTCCTGCATATCCTCACCGGCCAGCATGCCGGAGAGGGCCTTCAGGGCAAAATGAAGTCGCAGACCTAGCTCCTGGCGAGGCAGCGCCGGCAGCGCGCGCGAAAATGCCTCGAAAAATCGCCCGGAGATCGGTCGGTAGTGATCTTGCAGGTAGCTTCGGATGAACGGCGACGGGTCGCTGTAGACGCGCCCCAGCAGGCGCATGAAGGCGGGGCCGCATGTATTGCCGTGGCTTAGCCGAAACGCGGGAATGAACAGCATGCCAAGTACCGCGGCAGCGCCCAGTCCTTCTGGATGCTGCTGTTCGCAGGCGCTGAGCAATTGCAGACGGTCGCGATTGAGAGGGTCCAGGCGTTGCGAAAGCAACTCCTGCATCAGGGCTTCCTTGCTGCCGAAGTGATAATTCACTGCTGCCAGGTTGGCGCCGGCTCGCGCCGTAATGTGACGTAGCGACATGGCCTCATAGCCACCCTCGATAAACAGCCACTCGGTAGCTTCGAGTAACCGCTTGCGGGTATCGCCATGGCCGGTGCGCTGAGTCTTGCTCAAACAATTACCCCGTAGCACTGGGCACTTGCGGTGCCGACGCGTGCTTAAAATCAAGGATTGAAACGTGTGTATGAACGCTACCGTTGGGGGTGCTGTCAAGCAAGCTGCAGCGCAAGGTATGTAAAACGGATGTTCAGCCGGGGTGATGGATGGCCGCTTTTGCGGGCAGGAATCGTTGTCTGGCAGGCATTGGCTGAGGTCATCCTGGGTCGCTCCCGAAACAAAAGGGCCGGAACAATCCAGCCCTTTTGTTGCACTGCAATGCGAGTGGTCGGTCAGATCGACCCATGAACCGGTCAACCGGCCTTCTTTTTCGCCAGACGCAGCCAGGTGTCCACCACGGTGTCGGGGTTCAGCGACAGGGATTCGATACCCTGTTCCATCAACCATTCGGCAAGGTCTGGGTGGTCAGATGGGCCCTGGCCGCAGATGCCGATGTATTTGCCCTTGGCACGTGCAGTACTGATCGCCATGGCCAGCAGCTTCTTGACCGCGGGGTCACGCTCGTCAAACAGATTGGCGACGATGCTTGAATCGCGATCAAGGCCAAGCGTCAGCTGGGTCAGGTCGTTGGAGCCGATCGAGAAGCCGTCAAAGATATCCAGGAACTCATCCGCGAGCAGGGCGTTGGAAGGCACCTCGCACATCATGATGACCTTGAGTTCGTGCTCGCCTTGCTTGAGGCCATTCTTTGCCAGCACCTCGATCACCTTGCGCCCCTCGTCCAGGGTGCGCACGAACGGAATCATGACCCAGACGTTGCTCAGGCCCATCACTTCGCGCACCCGCTTGACCGCCTTGCACTCCAGTGCAAACGCTTCGGAGAAGCTCGGGTCGACATAGCGGCTGGCTCCGCGGAAGCCGATCATCGGGTTTTCCTCATGCGGCTCGTAGCGAGCACCACCCAGCAGGCCGGCGTATTCGTTTGACTTGAAATCGGACAGCCGCACGATCACCGGCTTCGGGTAGACAGATGCCGCGATGGTGGCGATGCCTTCTGCCAGACGGTCGATGTAGAAGCTGACCGGATCGGCGTAGCCGGCGATACGCTCGTCGATCTGGGCCTTGATTTCGGCATCCTGCTTGGCATATTCCAGCAGCGCCTTGGGGTGCACGCCGATGTGGCTGGCGATGATCATTTCCAGGCGGGCCAGGCCGATGCCGGCATTGGGCAGCATGCCGAAATCGAATGCCCGCTCGGGATTGGCGACGTTCATCATGATTTTCAGCGGTGCTTCGGGCATGTCGCCGAGGTCCGCGGTGACACGCTCGAACTTCAGGATGCCTTCGTAAATGCTGCCGGTGTCGCCTTCGGCGCACGATACCGTGACCTCGGCACCATCCGGTATCAGATCCAGCGCATTGCCCGTGCCGACCACCGCAGGCACGCCCAGTTCGCGCGCGATGATGGCCGCGTGGCAGGTGCGGCCGCCGCGGTTGGTGACGATGGCGGAGGCACGCTTCATCACCGGCTCCCAGTCGGGATCGGTCATGTCGGCGATCAACACATCACCGGCCTGCACCTTGCTCATATCGCTCAACGAACGGATCACGCGCGCCTTGCCTGCGCCGATCTTCTGGCCGATCGAGCGACCTTCAGCCAGTACCTTGCCTTTTTCCTGAAGGTGGAAGCGCTCCAGCTGGGTGGTCTGCGAACGCGACTTCACGGTCTCCGGTCGCGCCTGCACGATATAAATCTTGCCGGTATGACCGTCCTTCGCCCACTCGATGTCCATCGGTCGGTCGTAGTGTTTTTCGATGATCAGTGACTGGCGTGCCAGTTCCTGGACATCCTCGTCGTTGATGCAAAAGCGGTTGCGCATCTCGACGGGGGTGTCTTCCGTCTTGACCCGTTCCCCGGGGACGCTGGAATAAGTCATGCGCAACTGCTTGGCGCCGAGGTTGCGGCGCAGGACGGCCGGTTTGCCTTCGCGCAGGGTGGGCTTGAACACGTAGAACTCGTCGGGATTGACTGCGCCTTGCACGACCATTTCGCCCAGACCATACGAGCCGGTGATGAAGACCACGTCGCGGAAGCCTGACTCGGTGTCCAGCGTGAACAGCACGCCCGAGGCACCCACGTCCGAGCGTACCATCAACTGCACGCCGGCGGAGAGGAACACGTCCTCGTGCTTGAAGCCCTGATGCACGCGGTAGGCGATGGCGCGATCGTTGTAGAGGGAGGCGAAAACCTCCTTGACCTTGTGCAGCACGTCGTCGATGCCGACCACGTTGAGGAAGGTTTCCTGCTGGCCCGCGAACGAGGCATCGGGCAGATCTTCAGCGGTGGCCGAGGAGCGCACGGCAACGGCAATGTCGTCGGCCCCGGCGTCCTTGCACAACCTGATGTATGCCGTGCGGATCGCCTGTTCGAGTTCGGCGGGCAGGGCGGTATCGACGATCCAACTGCGGATTTCCTGGCCGGCGACGACCAAGGCCTCGACATCGTCGACGTCCAGGGAGCTCAGCCGCTCCTGGATGCGTTTGGCCAGACCGCTTCTTTCCAGGTAATGCTGAAAGGCCTCCGCTGTAGTCGCAAAGCCGCCGGGAACAGATACGCCGAGTTTGGCGAGGTTGCCGATCATCTCGCCGAGCGAGGCATTCTTGCCGCCAACCTTGCCCAGGTCAGTCATGCGCAGTTGGTCGAGCCAAAGCACCAGGTCGTTCAAGGGTGTCTCCTCGGTAAGCACAAAAGGTAGCGGAAGGGGTGTGGCACGCCGCCCGGAGCGGGTGGCAAAGAACTGGTATTGTCCGCTGCCGATGGTGCAAAGCACAAGAAGACCACTGTCGGCCGCAGTCATTCCAACCGCATACCAGTCAGCTCGCGCTCAATCAGCGACAGTATTTTGCGCATGAGCTAAGGTTCGAACATCCTCATTTTGGCGAGCAGGATTTTCCATGCAGCGAACGGTTTTTTTCATCTCTGATTCCACTGGTATTACCGCGGAGACGATCGGCAACAGCATCCTGGCTCAGTTCGAGGGGGTGCAGTTTGAAAAGCATCGGCTGCCCTTCATAGACAGCGCGCAGAAGGCGGAGACTGCTGCATTGCGGATCAAGACCCACTACGCGAAATCTGGTCAGCGACCGATCGTGGTCAACACCATGGCCGAGCGTGCGCTTTGTGACATCGTGGCCAGCAGCGGCGCGCTGATGCTGGATGTATTTGCTCCCTTCATCGGGCCGCTGGAGGACGAACTGAAGACAAGGCGCTCCGGCGCGGTCAATCGTTCGCATGGGCTGGTGAATTTCGAGAAGTACGAAGAGCGCATCAACGCAACCAACTACGCGCTCTCTCATGATGACGGCATCAATGTGAACTACGCCGACGCCGACTTGATCCTGGTTGGGGTGTCACGCTCGGGCAAGACGCCTACCTGCCTCTACATGGCCTTGCATTACGGTGTCAGCGCCGCCAACTATCCGCTGACCGAGGAGGACCTCGAGAAGCTTGAGCTGCCTGTGCGTCTGCGCCCCTACAAGGATCGGCTGTTTGGCTTGACGATCGATGCGACCCGGCTGGCGCAGATTCGCGAGCAGCGTCGCTCGGGTAGCCGCTATGCAACGATCAAGCAATGTCGCTGGGAGCTGGAGCAAGCTGACAGGCTGATGCGTCAGGCGGCGATTCCCAGCCTCAACACGACGCATGTATCGATTGAGGAAATCGCCAGCAAGATTTTCGACCGCTTTGGTATCGAGCGGACCCTGTTCTGATTCTGTGCCGGAGTTTTCGCGTTCAACATGAGTGCCGTACTGGACGACCGCAGCAACCTGTTGCCGGGACGATTCGAGTTCCTGATGGGCTTGTACGCGGAAAATTATCATCGGCTGACGCGGTTGTTCGCGCCGCAGCAGCTGGTGCCTGGTCGATTTGTTTCGGTGGTTGACGACGGCCTGGATGTGCATCTGCATGTGCAGCAGTGCCACCCTTACACGCTGGAGCTTGAGCTCACCTACGATTTCGTTGATGCGCATACCGGTGAGCGTGCACCTTCGGCGCAATTGCGCATGTACACCGATGCGCACGTGGCCGAGGCGCAGCATTGCCATCCCGGGCGCCACATGTGGCAGGTGCTGGGGCCTTTCTCTCCGGCATCCAGCGTGTTCCAGCATCGCCTGCGCATGAACAGCTTCCTCTGCCGCTGGCTGGAGTACTTGGCGGAGCAGGGACATTCCACAAATACGTTGACCCACGTCGTCTGAGCAGGGATCGATGGTGAGCCTGCGGATGACGGGCAACAAAAAGCCCGCATAGCGGGCTTTTTGCATGAATAGTGGCGGAGTGGACGGGACTCGAACCCGCGACCTCCGGCGTGACAGGCCAGCATTCTAACCAACTGAACTACCACTCCGCATTTTTTTCCAGCTTTGCGAGCCAACTTGGCGTCCCCACGGGGATTCGAACCCCGGTCGCCACCGTGAAAGGGTGATGTCCTAGGCCTCTAGACGATGGGGACAATTCAAGTTGGTGGAGCCAGGCGGGATCGAACCGCCGACCTCCTGCATGCCATGCAGGCGCTCTCCCAGCTGAGCTATGGCCCCGCCGCTGGAAGCCGAGAAGAATAGGTGTGAGCGGGATATCCGTCAAGCTTTTTTTCAGGAATCGTGACGATCCGCCTTGCTGACAATTCGCGATCTCTGTTGTTGCCCGAACATGATCTCGTCACTTCGTCGATTAAGCTGCAATCACTGGCGAGATGGGCGGGGTTTGGGGTATGCACGAAATAGGCTTCGTTCGGGATCTTGCCGTGGTGATGTTGGTGGCCGGCGCCACCACGATTCTGTTTCAGCGTCTGCGCCAACCGGTACTGCTCGGTTACATCCTGGCTGGCGTGCTGATCGGTCCGCATACGCCTGGCGTGCTGGTGGATGACCCGCAAGCGATCGACGACATCTCCAACCTTGGCGTGGTCTTGCTGATGTTCACGCTGGGTCTCGAGTTCAGTGTGCGCAAGCTGCGCGAAGTGGGCATCGGTGTGCTGGTCGTGGCGGTCGGCGAAGTTGGTTTGATGCTGTGGATTGGTATCGGCATCGGCGGGCTGTTCGGTTGGAAAGGAATGGATGCCCTGTTTCTGGGCGCGATCATCTCGCTTTCCTCGACCATGGTGGCTACCCGGACCCTGGCTGAGAGCGGTCAGCGGCATGAGTCCTTCGCCAAATTGGTGGTGGGCTTGCTGGTGGCCGAGGACATGCTCGCGATCATCATGCTTACCCTCCTTACGGCGGTAGCCATAGGTGGCTCGGTGCAGGCGGAGGCGGCATTCACTCTTATCGGCCATCTGGGGCTGTTTGTGGTGGTCGGGATGATTCTCGGCCTGCTATTGCTGCCACGCCTGGTCGACTATGTGGCGGGATTTGGCCGGGATGAGACCTTGCTGGTCAGCGTGCTCGGAATCTGTTTCGGTGCCAGCCTGCTGGCGGCCTGGATGGGTTTCAGCGTGGCGCTAGGAGCCTTCCTGGCCGGCGCGGTGGTGGCTGAATCACGCAGCGTGGGCCGGGTGACCCACCTCGTGGAGCCCTTGCGCGACATGTTCGCGGCGCTGTTTTTCGTGGCCATTGGCCTGAAAATTGATCCGGTGATGCTGTGGCAATACGGATTGCCAGCTTTGGTGATCGCTTCGGCGGTGATCGTCGGCAAGACGCTGGCCTGCAGTCTTGGTATTTTCGTCGTGGGACACGACCCGCGGACTTCGCTGCGTGCAGGTCTCGGGATGGCGCAGATTGGTGAATTTTCCTTCGTGATCGCCACCCTGGGGCTGTCGCTGGGTGTGATCAGCGACTTCATCTACCCCATTGCCGTTGCCGTCTCCGTCTTGTGCATGGCGACCTCACCCTATCTGAGTCGCTCGGCAGACGGCCTGGCCAACGGTCTGCGCCGGGCAACGCCCCGGTCACTGCGATTGTTGGCGACCAGCTACAGCGGCTGGCTGGAAAACCTCAAGCCGGTGAATGAGAACGCGGCCATTGCGGCGATCTTTCGGCGATTGCTGTGGCACATCGCGGTAAATATCCTGCTGGTGGTCGCCCTTTTCATGATCGGGGCGTACATCAATGCCAACAGCTGGAGCTGGTTTTCGATGCTGGGCGTGGGACGCGATCTTCGCCATACCCTGATCTGGGCCAGTGCGTTGTTTTTGTCTCTGCCCATGCTTATCGCGGTGTACCGCAAGGCCGAGGCGCTCGGCATGTTGCTGGCGGAAATCGGGATACGGGAGCGTTTTGCGGGCTCTTACACGCGGGCAATCCGCAACGTGCTGGCACGGATTATTCCGTTGGCGGCCCTGCTGGTGCTGGCGCTACTGGTCAGCGCGCTGGGTTCGGCGATCCTGCCGCCACGCGGGGTGGCCCTTTCGTTGCTGATGCTCGTGGTGGTACTGGCGGTTGTGCTTTGGCGGGGGCTGGTGAAAATGCATGCGCGTCTGCAGGCGGCACTCAAGGAGACGCTGGAAAAGCCTGGGCCCGTCGACAGTTCCGGCTGAACCGTCGCTGGCGGTCAGCTCAGGCAATGAACCTTTATGCCAACTGACGGTCCGACCATTCGATCGTTGCCAAGATCGGACAAGCGCCGCACAATGCGTCGCCTGCCTCCATTGGGGGGGGCCCGGCCGGCAGCGCCGGCATATCCAATATACGAGGGAGTTTCGAATGAAGCATTTTCTGCGTCCCACGCTGACGGCTGTCGCACTGGCCGTTGCGCTGGGCATGACGGCGAACGTTTGTGCCCAGACCGCGAAGGCGGGGGCGACGGTAGCGGTCGACAAGGCCAAGGCAAGCTACGTGTTCGGCTACTACAAGATGGGCGAGAGCATTCCGCCAATCGTGCGCAATGAGCTGGACCCGGCTGCGGTTGCCCGCGGCGTGCAGGCTGCGTTGTCCGGTCAGAAGTCGACTGTGAGTGAAGCCGATGCCAAGCAGCAGTACGAAGCCTTCATGACCAATGTCCAGGCCAAGTACCAGGCCGAGATGATCAAGCTGGCCGCAAAGAACAAGGCCGAAGGCGATGCCTTCATGGCGAAGAACAAGACGGCGCCCGGCGTGAAGACCACGGCCTCTGGCCTGCAGTACAAGGTGATCACCCAAGGTACCGGTGCACGTCCGGGTCCGAACGACACGGTCGAGATCAACTATTCCGGCGCGTTCCTCAATGGCGAGGTGTTTGATGCCTCGGCCAAGCATGGCCCGAATCCGGCGTCGATCCCGCTTGCCGGCGTGATTCCGGGCTTCCGTGAAGGTCTGCAGCTGATGCAGGTGGGTGGGCATTACAAGTTCTTCATCCCTTCTTCGCTGGCTTATGGCGCCGAGCCGCAGCCACCGATGCCGCCGAATGCCACGCTGGTATTCGATGTCAAGCTGGTCAAGACCGGCGCGACTCCGGCAGGCGCAGCTCCAAGCGGCCAGCCTTCGGGCAGCCAGTAAGCACGGAATCGCCACAGGGACGCAAAAGGGCGCGAAGTGATTCGCGCCCTTCTGCGTTTCCCCCTTCGCGATCGCCTCGCCACGTTTGCCCGCGTTAGACCCCTTCTTTGGAGCGACCCTTGTGACTCGAAGTATCCAGATTCTGTACGATGCGCGTGATGGTGGCCCCATCACAAACGAAGAGTGCGCCAAGGTCAATGAGGAACTTGCAACCCTAGATCCGGCCGATGTGCCAGACGAGCAGATCGATAACGTACTCAGTTACCTTGATCGCCAGTTCTTGTATCAACAGGTGGAGGCCAAGCTCACGCCGCAACTCGAAAGAATAATTGAAGCATTACAACTGCGCATCTGCTAAATGCACGGCAAGAAACATCCGGGGAGATATAGTGTTCAAGACCAAGGTTCTCGTCCTACTCGCAGCAGTTTCCGCAACGGTTGGGTGTTCCACCAAGTATCAAGTCAAGTTCGACTCGACGCCACAGGGTGCTGCGGTCGTCTGTAGCGGGACCAATCACGGCTACACACTGACCTTGCCCCCGAGAAACGTATCCCTTGCCGTGTGATTCAATCCACGCAAGGAGAACGACATGACGAAGACAACACGGGCGCGCTACACGCTCGAATTCAAGCAAGAGGCGGTGCGGCTGGTCGA
>Ga0307375_10001514_pt1 | contig 25287 bp, 24 predicted proteins | sample TR1MG_FD_202531 | JGI IMG/M metagenome (GOLD analysis project Ga0307375, IMG submission 202531) | Soil microbial communities from Risofladan, Vaasa, Finland - TR-1 | ecosystem: Environmental > Terrestrial > Soil > Coastal area > Acid sulfate soil | place: Finland: Risofladan, Vaasa | collected...
CGATCAGCGCGCTCGGAATGCCGCACAGCCCAAAGCCCCCCACCGCCAGCGACGATCCGCTGACGATGTCGCTGACCGCCTCGTCGGCGCTCGTTCGCACCTTATCCATACCCGTCCTCGAGTCTCTTCGTGCTGGCGGGTGGTTGGGCACTCAACCTCGCACCCCGGTGCACGGCACCCGGGTCGAGCGTGCGAGGTTGATGCTTAACGATCGACCAGTCAAAAACTTCCCTCACTATAGGTCGAAGCGACGACGTGCGCGTGGGCCATGCCCGCGCTGCGGGCTCAGCGGACGTGCGAGTTAGTGTCGCGGATCGCTTTCGTAATCGCCGCGCGCGGCGCGAACAGCGAGCCCAACACAAGTTCGATGTGGATGTTGGCTACCTCTTCGATGGACCGGCTGCCCGCGGCATCAAACCAGATCGCCACACCGGTGCATTCGAGGAGTATTGCGTAACTGGCGATCTTCACGTCGGAGGTCTTGAAGACGCCCGCGTCAACGCCGTCTTGAATCATTCGCACGAACATCGTCTGATACGTGTCGCGCTTGTGCTGAATCTCTTCTCGATCGTCGCCCGAAAGGGCACGCAACTCGCTGTCGGTCACGAACGCCGCGCGCGGGTAGAGACCGTGAAAGAGCACGTGCTCGCGTACCGCAGCGGCCAATTTCGAGGCCGGCGTCTTCTGTCGCGCGATCGCCTTCTCCACGGCCTCGCTCAACTCGTCAAGGAAGGATCGCTCCAATTGCAGCAAAATTGCGGCCTTATTGTCGTACCAGTAGTAAATGCCGGCCGCGCGCAGCGGCACCGCGGCTGCGATCTCGCGCATCGAGGTGGCGTGGTAGCCGCGTTGGGCGAACAATTCGACCGCGGCGTCCAGAATCAGTTCCCTGGTCGTCGTTGGCTCAGCAGTGGGCTCGGGTGGCGTCGGGGCCTCTTGCATCTTCATGAAGATGCTCCTGTAACTCGTAGTGGTTCTCTAGTGGACGTTACCTTCGCCCCGTTGGTTTGCGAACAACGAGACAACCGCGCGTATCGCGAATCTTCTCGACAGTAGCACCGAGCTCAAGAGACCCAGGGTCTCACCACGCCCGCGAACTGGTCGAGAGCACTGTCGCTCGAGTGACTCGCGAGCGCGTGGGGGGATCAATTTGGGCCGGTGCGCTCACGCTCCGCGAACAGTTCTTGCGGCGTTCACACAAAGCCTTGACGCAACTTCGCGAACCTGTTAGGTTGACGGCAGTTTAACGAGCGTTCATTAAATTAACGGTCGTTCATAAAGGATCGCATCAGGAGATGCGACGTGAAATGGGAGAGTTATCACTATGGGGGACCAATCATGAATGCACGCCGTCGAACAGCGTCAGTCGCGTTGTTCGCTTCCTTGGCGCTGGTCGGCACGTCCGGCGCGATCGCGGGCGCAACATCTAGCCCGCACACCTCGAGCAGTCCGACATTGCGAATCGGCACCCAGTACCAGGTTGACTCGATGAATCCGTTCGTAGCTCTGGAGAGTTCGGCGCTTGCGGTGTACAAGTACATCTACCCGTCGCTCGTCCAGTACAACACCAAGCTGGCTGTCGCTCCCAACTTCGCGACGAGCTGGGGTCACTCGGCCAACGGTCTGAACTGGACGTTCCACCTGCACTCGGGCGCCAAGTGGTCCGACGGACAGCCGTTGACCTCGAGCGACGTGGTGTGGACGGTGAACACCGTGCTCAAGTACGCCTCGGGCGGGTCAGCCCTCATGGCGACCTACCTGCAGGGAGTGAAGTCGGCGTCGGCGCCCAATGCGTCCACCGTTATCTTGCACCTTCAGGCTCCCGAAGCGGCCCTGCTCGCCAATATCGCGAGAATGCCCATTCTTCCGAGCCACGTGTGGTCCAAGTACGCCACCGGCAAGGACGGCGCGGGTCTACGGTCGTTTTCCAACCAGCCGACGCCCGGCCAGCCCGTTGTCTCAGGTGGTCCTTTCATGTGCACGCAGTACAGCGCTTCGGGTGTCGATCTGTTCAGTGTGAACCCGAACTTCTATGGGCCCAAGCCCACGATCAACGGATTCGGTCTCGAGTACTTCACGAGCGCTGACGCCGAGATCCAGGCACTCAAGACCAACCAGATCGACGTCATGTTGAACGCGACCCCGAGTGCTATCGGCAATCTGAAAGCGGACCCGAGCCTGAGCGTTGACACGAAGCCCGCACTCAACGAGAGCAGTTTCATCATCAACGACTACAAGGGCAAGAAGGCCAATCGCGAACTGCTCAACCCACTGGTGCACGAAGCGTTCAACTACGCGATCGATCGCAAGACCATCGTGAAGGACGCCTTCAACGGTGACGCGACACCTGGCTCACAGCCCCTGCCGGTTGCGGACACCGCTTGGTACAACCCGACCCTCAAGCCGGTGGCTTTCAGCCTGTCCAGGGCGAACGCTCTCTTGAACAAGGCAGGCTACAAGAAGGGTTCCGGGGGGATTCGCGTGGCCAACGGGCACCCGATGTCCTACACGGTGGTCCTGTCGACTGACGAAGAGGGTCCGCGTTTGCGTGCCTTTGACATCATGCAGTCCGACTTCCGCAAGATCGGCGTACAGCTCAAAGTGAGCATCACCGACGATGCAACGGCCGCGGGTCTCGAGGCGACGCCGAGTCAGAAGTTCGACCTCGGAATGTGGGGCTGGACGCCGCCGGGTCCGGACCCGACCTTCATGTTGAACACCTACACCTGCAGCCAATTCGGCGGATGGCAGGAGACCGGCTACTGCAGCAAGGCCTACGACAAGCTCTTCGCGGAGCAGGCCGTGACGCTGAACTTCAAGAAGCGTCAGCGGATCGTCTTCAAGATGGAGGCAATGTTGGCCAAGGCAATGCCGGAGTTCATGTACGTGTACGAGCACGTCAACGACGTGTGGAACAACGCGTGGTCCGGATTTGGTGAAACGCCAGGCGGCTTGTTCTCGGCGCTCACCATTGACGGCATCACCTACGCCAAGCACAGCTAAAGCCACGTGAGTGACCGCGCTGCCCGCTAGTACGACGAGAGCGATACTGAGTTGAACACCAGAACACTTGACTACGTCATCAAGAGAATTGGCTTCTCTTTTCTGACGGTGTTCGTGGTGCTGACGTTCAACTTCGTCTTGTTCCGCGCACTGCCGGGCAGCGCGGTCACCGACCTCTCCAGGGTCCCCAACGCCACGCCGGCGCTGCGCCATGCCCTGGCCCAGCAGTTCGGTCTCGCCCAGCCGAAGTGGCAGCAGTACTTCATCTACCTCAAGCAGCTGGCGCATGGCAACCTCGGCGTGTCGTACATCAACGGCCTTCCCGTGTGGCACAACCTGCGCGCTGATCTGTTCAACACGATTCCGATGGTGGGCCTGGGCACGACCTTGGCGATCATCTTCGGCATCTGGTCCGGCGTCACCGCGGCGTGGCGGTGGCACCGCCCCGCCGACTACCTGCTGACCAACTCGTCGATCGCCTTCTACTCATTTCCCACCCAGTGGCTCGGTCTGATGTTGGTCCTGCTGTTCGGTCGGTTCCTTCCGACGACCGGAATGAACAACGCATTCGCCGTGGGCGGCTCCACGCTCTCGCGCCTGGGCGACACCCTCCAGCACATGGTGTTGCCGGCGATCGCAGTGGCGCTGACGCTCTACGGCCAGTACACGCTGGTCGTGCGTTCGGCCGTGCTCGAGGTCCTCGGCGAGGACTACGTGTTGACCGCACGGGCGAAGGGGCTCCCGGCGCGGACCATCCTTCGCCGCTACGTCCTGAGAAACGCTCTCCTGCCCATTGTGACCCTCATCGCACTATCGATTGGCTACGTCGTGGGTGGGGCGCTGCTCGTTGAGACCGTCTTCACCTGGCCTGGGATTGGTCTCGCGGTCTATCAGTCGGTGCTCTCGCGCGACTACCCGATGCTTCAGGGTGCCTTCTTGATCCTGACGTTGTCGGTGGTCATGTTGAACCTGGTCGCCGACCTGATCAGCTTGAAGCTCGACCCGAGGGTTGCCGAGTGAGTGAACTCGACACCGCCTCCGTCACCGAGGAGCAGCGATCGCAGCGCTCAGGTCTGGGAACGTTGCTGGTCAAACACCGTGCTGGCCTCATCGGTGGGTTGATCCTGCTGGTATTCGTGATCCTGGCGGTGGGCGCGCCCCTCTTCGCTCCCTTCAGCACCACGACCGCGAGCGGTGGCGTGTTCGCACCCCCATCGGCTCGGCACTGGCTGGGCACCAATGACGGCGGCATTGACATGCTGAGTCTGCTCATCCAAGGCGGTCGAATCTCGATGTTGGTCGGTTTCGCGGCGGCCCTGGTCGCGGCAATTCCCGGCGCGCTGGTGGGGATCCTCTCTGGTTACTTCGGCGGCGCGGTCGACACTGTATTGATGCGCATCACGGACTTCTTCCTCGTCATTCCGGTAATCCCGGTGATGATCGTGATCGCGGCGGTGTGGGGGCCGAGTCTCCTGCACCTCATCATCGCAATCGGGGTGCTCCTGTGGACCTCAACGGCTCGGGTCCTGAGAGCCCAGGTCAAGACGTTGCGCCAGCGCACCTTCGTGCGCCGTGCGGTCAACCTCGGGGCGAGTCGAACTCGGGTGATGACGCGCCATATCTTGCCGCACGTGGCGCCGCTGCTCATCGCCCAGACGGTCGTGACCATGGCGCTCGCGATCTTCTACGAAACCGCACTCGCCTTTCTCGGACTGGGCGATCCCACGGCGGTCTCGTGGGGCACCATCATCGAGGACGCTTTCTTGCGCACCGCGATCAGTACCGGCGCGTGGTGGGCCATCGTCCCCCCGGGCCTGTGCGTGGCACTCGTCGTGATCTCGGCATACCTGGTGGGCCAGTCCATCGAGGAGGGTTTGAACCCGAGACTGCGCGTAGCGAACATCGCCCCGCGTTCGTGGCGCGTGCGGCCCTTGGTCGGCCGGGGGACCGAGGCACTGTGAGTGAGCCAATCCTTGACGTGCGGGACCTCAACGTCTGGTTCGAGTTGCCATCGGGACGCGAACTGCACGCGGTCAAGGGCGTGAGCTTCGCGCTGGGTGCGGGTGAGGTACTGGGTCTCGTCGGCGAGTCCGGTTGCGGCAAGACGACGACCATCCTGGCGACCATGGGCCTGCTGCCGTCCTCGGCCGAGGTGTCCGGTGAGGTGCGCGTGGATGGGGCTGACACCCTGAGTGGTGGCGAGGACTCGGTTCGCGCGCATCGCTGGACCGACGTCGCCATGGTCTTTCAAGGGGCCATGAACTGCTTCAGCCCGGTAAGGACGATCGGCGATCAGATCGTCGAGCCGATGAAGTATCACGGCCTGGCCAAGGGCGACGCGGCGCGCCAGCGCGCCGGCGAGTTGTTGGAGATGGTCGGCATTCCAGCATCCTCGGCCCAGCGCTACCCGCACGAGTTCTCCGGTGGGATGCGCCAGCGTGCAGCCATCGCGATGGCGCTCGCCTGTGACCCCAAGGTTCTGCTTGCCGACGAACCGACCACGGGCCTGGACGTGATGGTGCAGGCGCAGATACTCGAACTCCTGTCCGGCTTGGCGCAGTCCCTGGGTCTGGCGGTCGTGCTCGTCACCCACGACCTGCCAGTGGTGGCCGAGGTGTGTTCGCGCGCCGCAGTCATGTACGCCGGCCAGATCATCGAGATGGGGGCGGTGGACGACCTCTACCACGACTCACACCACCCCTATACGCGTCTCTTGTTTGCCGCGACGCCGAGTTTGCTCGGCGACGACGTAGTGGCCTCGATACCCGGCACGCCGCCCAGGCTTGACCAACCGCTCACGGGGTGTTCGTTCCGCGAGCGTTGTGACTCGGCGATGGACGTCTGCGCGACCCTTTCGCCGGCGCTCATCACGGTTGGCGCGCAGCACAGCGCGGCGTGCCACCTGAACGCCGTCACCAGTGACCGTGGCACACGGGTCGCCCTCGACGGCGACGTCACCCCAGAGGCACTGCAGTGACCGATCGCACGCCACCAACCTCGCGCGCCGAGCACGACGGCGCGCACCGTGCGGCCCCCGTGCTCTCAGTACGCGAGTTGAAGACGCAGTATCCGGTTCATCGCAGCCTGGTGGGTCGACTGCTCGGCCAGCCGAAGAGGACGGTGCACGCGGTCGACGGGGTCTCGCTCCAGGTGGACGCGGGCGAGTTCGTGGCCCTCGTGGGGGAGTCCGGTTGCGGCAAGACCACCACGGTGATGTCCATCCTCGGAGCGGTCAAGGCGACTGAGGGCGTCATCGAGGTGAACGGCACTGACATCGCGGACGTGTCGTCGCGCGACATGCTGTCGATCTACCGACAGATGCAGATGATCTACCAGGACCCCTACGGTTCGCTCGACCCACGCTTTCGAATTCGCCGGACGGTAGAGGAGCCGCTGCTCGTGCACGGCGTGGGCTCGTCGAAGCGTGACCGGACGCGCCTGGTCAGTGCGGCGCTCGAGAGCGCCGGTCTGAGGCCGGCCGACCTCTACATGGACCGGTTTCCCCACGAACTCTCGGGCGGGCAACGCCAGAGGGTCGCCATCGCTGCCGCGCTGATCTTGAATCCCGCACTCCTGCTGGCCGACGAACCGGTGTCCATGCTGGACGTCTCGGTGCGCGCGTCGGTGCTGAACCTGCTCGACACACTGCGTCGAGAGCGGAACATGGCCGTGGTGATGGTGACGCACGACCTCTCGACCGCCGGGCACTTCGCCGATCGGATCGTGGTGATGTACTTGGGGCGAGTTGTCGAAGAGGGGCCCGCCAAGGAGGTGTTGCGCAATGCGCAGCATCCCTACACCCGCGCACTGCTCTCGGTGGTTCCCCAGCCCGATCCTCGAGATCGCTCCACACCGCAGACGCTGACGGGCGAGACCCCGAACCCCATCGACATTCCCACGGGTTGTCGGTTCCATCCACGGTGCCCGATGGCGCAGGAGCAATGCCGCACCATCGATCCGACGCTGGCACGACCTGCGTCGGTGAGCATCAGCGGCCACCGCGTCGCCTGTCTGCTCGCCACATGAATCAACTGACGGCCCCATGGGACCCCCGTCGACGAGGGCGGTGACATCGACCATGGATCTTCGTGACTACGCGCGGTGCGACGGTGTTGCTCTCGCCAAGCTCATTGCGAACGGCGAGGTACGTGCCGACGAGGTCCTCGACGCGGCCTATCGGGCCGTCGAGGCGGTCAACCCACGGGTCAACGCCGTCGTCGAGCTTTACGAACCTTCGACGTTGGCGCGTGAGATTCGAACGGACTCACCCTTCGCGGGCGTGCCATCGTTGCGAAAGGACATCCACAGCGAAGCAGGGCGTCGCACCGAGTACGGCAGCCGGGTGGGACGCGGACTGGTGGCGCGCGCGGACGGCGAGGTCGTTGCGCGCATGAAGGACGCGGGTGTTCGCTTCATCGGCCGCAGTGCGACGTCCGAGTTGGCCCTGTACACCACGACCGAGACGGATCTGTTTGGGGCGACTCGCAATCCCTGGGATCTACGCAAGTCAGTGGGGGGTTCGAGTGGCGGGGCCGCAGCGGCAGTGGCGGCCGGCGCGGTGCCCTTCGCCGACGCGAGCGACGCGGGTGGCTCGATCCGGATACCGGCAGCGTGCTGCGGACTCGTGGGACTCAAGCCGTCGCGAACCGTGGTGGTACCTGCCGTCTCGGACGCCGATCTCAACGAGAATACGCAGCTCATCGTCGCTCGAAGCGTGCGCGACGTGCTCGCCATGACTCGAGCCCTGGAGCCACCGTGGGAGCCACGCGAAGCGGTGCCGCTCAAGGTCGCGGTGTCCAACGATCCCTGGGAGCCGCGATCGAGCCTTGACCCGCAGATCGCCAAGGCGGTCGATGAGGTAGTCGCCATCGTCGGCGAGCGTGCACTCAGCGTCGAGAGCGCGCGACCGCGCTACGACGCCGAGGACTACTGGGATTCGATGCTCACCCGCCTGGCCATCGAGATGCACCGCGAGTGTCGTGCACTGGCGCGCGCCACCGCTCAAACGCTGAGCGAAGATCTCGTTGAACCGGTCACCTGGATGTACGTCGAAGAGGGCGCGCGCCGCGGTCCCGGCGAACTCGAGCGCGCCCTGAGCCAACGAGACCGTGTCGTGCGCGCGGTCCGCGAGTTCTTCGCTCGCTATGACCTGCTGATCACGCCCACTCTCCAGGTGCTGGTTCCTGATTTGGGCATGGCTGGTGGTCACAGCGCCGTCGCGAGTGCTCGTGAGCACCTCTTGATGGCTGAGAATGTCGCGCCCGGACTGGCGCTGTTCAATATGACGGGTAATCCGGCGCTTACCGTGCCCACCGGGCTCAGCCGTGACGGGCTTCCGATCGGAGTGCAACTCGTCGGCCGGGTTGGCGACGACGAACTTCTGCTGGAGCTCGCGTCGACCTTGGAGGAGCGATTGCCCTGGCGCCAGCGGACGCCGGCGACGCACGTGGTGCCGGGACGAGAATGGCCAGGTTGAGTGTGACCGGGAAACGAGACAGGAAGGTGGCTACATCGTGAGTGTTATGACCGTTCGAGGTCCCATCGAGCCTCATGAGTTGGGGTTTACCCTCATGCACGAACACCTGTTGGCGAACACGCTCGTGGAGTACCGCGGCAACGGATTCATGATGGACGAGGATCTGGCGGTGACGGAGCTGGGGTACTTCGCCGAGGCGGGCGGATCGACCATGGTCGACCTGACCACGGTGGAGATCGGTCGGGATCCGCTGGCGCTGCGACGAATCGCCGAGCGCGCCGGCGTGCACGTGATCATGGGTTCAGGCCACTATCGCGACCCGTACTTGGACGAAGCATGGTTCGATCGGACCTCTGTCGATGAGATGGCCGACGAGATCGTGCGCGAGGCGACGCTCGGGGTTGGCGAGAGCGGCGTGCGTTGCGGGATCATCGGAGAGATTGGGGTTGACCGTGCCTTCGTATCGGCGCGCGAGGAGCGATCGCTGCGAGCGGCGGCACGTGCGCAGCTGCGCACCGGTCTCACGATCTCGACGCACGCGTGCCGCTGGCCGGTGGGTGGACTCCAGTTGGACATACTCGAGCATGAGGGTGTGGCGATGGACCGGGTGATCATTGGCCACGTTGACACCGTGCCCCAACCCGGATACGCCCTCGAGCTCGTTCGAAGGGGTTGTTGGATCGAGTTCGACGGGTTTGGCACCGATCCGGACTACGACGCGAGGCGAGCGGTCCGCGAGATCGTCGACGTGGCCGAGGCGGGGTTCCTCGGTCAGATCGTGGTGTCCCAAGACGTATTCTTGCGTTCGCACCTGCACGCCTTTGGGGGGCGCGGCTACGACTACGTTGCCCTCGAGTTTGCCTCGCTCCTGGGTGAGGTGGGTCTCGGTGAGTCTGAGTTCGATCAGTTGACTCGTGAGAATCCTCGCCGAGCACTCACGGGAGGGTGAGTGGCACGCCGAGCACGACGACGGTGCTTCCTGGTGCGGTTCGATGCTTGACGATTGAGAGCGTGTCTGTTAGGTTGGCTGTTGTTTAACGAGCGTTCATTAAATTAACGTCTCATGATGCGTAGGGTGATGGAACAAGTGGCGAAGGAGAGGTACACATGAGCACAGGACACGGGAGTGGCTTCGAATCCGACCTGGTCGGAAGCATTGCCGCAGCGTCAACGTTCGGGGTGGTGCGATGAAGGCGTGGAACGCGGATCCGGTGGTGCTGACCGTGGCACCGACTGGCTCGGACGTCACGCGCGAGAACAACCCGAACATTCCCTACACCCCCGCCGAGATCGCTGAGTCGAGCATCGAAGCCGCCGAGGCGGGCGCCACGGTCGTGCACGTGCATGTGCGTGAAGACGACGGCACGCCATGCGGCCGCGCTGAGTTGTTCACCGAGGTGATCACGCGCGTGCGGGCGGGCAGTGACCTGATCGCCATGGCCACCACCGGTGGATCGAATGACATGGGCATCGAGGAGCGAATCGGCGGACTGAGCGCCGACCCGGATCTCGTTGGTGTGGAGTCGGGGTCGATGAACTTCGGCGATGACACGTTCATCACGCCTCCCGCCGCTGCGCATGGCATCATCGAGCGGGCGCTGGCCGCTGGCAAGGGTCTCGAGGTCGAGGCCTTTGACGTCGGCCACGTGATTCAGGCAGTTCGCTGGATTGACGAAGGGCGGATCCCCTCGCCGCTGCACATCAACCTGGTGTTCGGGGTGCCGGGAGGCATCGATGCCTCGCCCGAGGCGCTCGAGGCGATGTTGCGACCGCTGCCAGCCGACACGTTCTGGACGGTGACGTGTATCGGTCGTCACCAGCCGCGAATGCTGGCGCTGGCGCTGTTGCGCGGGGCCCCTGGCATTCGCACGGGTTTGGAGGACACCGTCTACCTGAAGAAGGGGGTGTTGGCGCCCTCGAATGCATCGCTGGTTCGCGCCACGGTAGAGCTGACGCGCGCCCTCGGTCGTGAAGTTGCCACACCGGAACAGGCGAGGACGTTGCTCGGCCTGGCCTGAGCTCGTACCCACCACGAATCTCGAGACGGCGTCCGCGCCGAAAGGAAACCACATGCACGAATCATCGGCCATACCGCTCGAGGCGTACGGCGCGGGCCGGGTCATCGAGCCCCAGGGCGCGCTGCCCCAGGGCGCCCTGCGGCTCGACGCCACTCTAGGGATGCAGCCCTTCGAGATGGAGATCGAGGTCGACACGTTGTGCCTGGACTCGACGAGCTTTCGTCAGTTGGTCGAGTCGAACGATCGCGACGAGTCGGCGATAGCCAAGAACATCATGGAGATCGTGGCCCATCGGGGCAAGATGGACAATCCGGTGACCGGCTCGGGGGGGATCCTCACCGGTACCGTGCGAGCAGTGGGCTCCGATTACCCTGATCCGCCCCAGATCGGCGAGCGAATTGTGCCCCTCGCCTCGTTGACCCTTACGCCACTGCGGCTGGAGGAGGTGGTGCGCGTTGACACCGCGTCGGCGCACGTGCCAGTGCGCGGGACCGCATATCTTCCGTGGCCCGTGCCCTGGACGGGCTATCCCAGCGACCTCGATCTTGACGCCGCTCTCGCGGCGCTCGATGTGGGCAACGCACCCGTGCAGACCAAGTCGCTCATCACGCCCTCGACCCGCACGGTTCTCGTGCTGGGGGGCGGCCACGCGGGTCTGCTCGCGCTCGCGGCTGCTCGCGAGACACTGAGCGCTGGCGCGCGCACTGTGCTCATCGACAACTCACCCCAGGTCTGCGAACGCGCTCAGCGTCTAGGTCTGTGTGACGTGGCACTGTCGTTGGATCTGCGTGACGCGGTCGGATCGCTGCGTGCGGTGCGGTCGGCGGGAATCGAGCCAGCAGATCTCACCGTCGTGGTCGTCAACGCAAAGGACTGCGAGGCCGCGTCGTTGATCTTGACCGACGACCGCGGAACCGTGCTGTTCTTCTCCATGGCGACGTCATTCGCCAAGGCCGCCCTTGGATCAGAAGGAGTGTCGTCCAACGCGCGCATGGTCATTGGATCCGGCTACGCCCATGATCGCGGTGCGTACGCGCTCGAACTGCTGCAGAAGAACGAACAGCTGCGCCACGCGTTCGCCTCGGGAGGTCACGCGTCATGAAGTTGCCTGCCCGGTATCAGTGTCCCCAGTCGGGCCGAGTCGTAGCGGCGGGGGGTGCGCGATGACGGTGTCTGGCGACGGCCCCATGGCGGCCAGCAGATTCAGCGGTAGTCCCGCCCCCACGCGCCTGGCGGTGCGATGGCGAGATCTCGATCCGCTCGGACACGTGAACTCAGCGGTGTTCCTCACCTACCTTGATGAGGGTCGTGCGGCTTGGTTGACCAGCGTGCTCGGTGATGGATTCGACGCCGCGCAGTACGTAGTCGCTCGAATCGAGCTCGACTACCGCTCCGAGATCCCGCTCGGTACGCCCTTCGTCGAAACGAGCCACCTGGTTACCGTGGTGGGACGCTCGAGCGTCACCTTCGATGAGCGCCTGGTGACGCCTGACGGCGTGGTCGTGGCGGAGGGGCGAACGGTACTCGTCATGTGGGAGCCAGCGCGCCACCACTCGCGCCCGCTCTCGGCGGAAGAGCACGGCGCCCTCATGGCCGCCCTGGCTCATTAGCGACGCCATACGCGATATCGCCGTGGTCCACGCGGTGGAGCGCTATGGGCGCTCGTCTCGAGAACCGAGGTCGCTCATTGCGCGAATCTGAACTTCGTTAGGAACCGCGTTCAAGATGGAGTCATAGCTCTTTCGTCGTGGTATTCCCGCAACAGGCGGGGCCATTTGAAGAGGAATATCGTAAATAGCAAGTTCACAAGCGTTGACATGGGAATAGACACAACCTAGGTGAATCTTGTGAATTTCCAAACGGAATTTTGACTCAACTTCAATCTGTTTATTGTTCTATGGAATGTCTTTTCTAATGATAGTTTCATGACATAGTGCTCTACTATCGCCATTGAATAGCCCCCGGTGTGGTCGTACCGTTGGGGTGAAGTAGTACCACCGCTTCAGGGCGTGGCGGTGCGAGATCCTTCGCGGAGGATGAAATGGCACATACTGAAGTCTCCACCAAGCAACGGACGCTGCCGGTGAGTTTCCCAACTACGACGTGGCCCTCATGGAAGTGGCTCGACGACTTCTTCCGTGACGGCGACATGCACCAGATGATCAAGATCGAGGAGTACCGCGAGGGCGATGAGATGGTCGTGCGTGCCGAACTGCCCGGCGTCGACCCTGACAAGGATGTCGACGTCGAAGTGCTGGACGGCGCACTGGTTATCTCGGCGGAGAAGACCGAGTCCAGCGAGAAGAGCGAGCGGCACTTTCACCGCAGCGAGTTCCGCTACGGGTCATTGACGCGCAGCATCCCGATTCCCTCGGGAGTTGACAAGTCGAACATCAACGCTGTCTACAAGGACGGCGTTCTAGAAGTGCGCATCACCATGCCGAAGGGATCGTCACCTGACACGACGCGTCGCATCCAGGTGAAGAGGGCCTGAGTTTCTTCGCGGTGGCCGTTACGTCCCCCCACGGCGGCTCCGGCGCGAATCAGGCAAGGGGCGCTTGACGACGCGGCACGAGGCCGCGCCGCCAACGTCCCAATGGTGCAAGGGCCGAATGTGTGGCCCGTCCACGGCGCTGGCGTTGAGGTCGCCCACGCTCTGCAAACTGCGGGAAAGAGGTCGAAGTGGAAGGTTTCATTGACCGGGTCGATGCGGGTCGCCAGTTGGCTCAGCGGCTCATGGAGTTTCGCGCAGATCCCGAGACAGTCGTGATCGGTCTGCCGCGTGGTGGCGTGCCCGTGGCCTACGAGGTGGCCCTGGCGCTGGGGCTCGCACTTGATGTGCTCCTCGTTCGCAAGGTCGGGGTGCCCTTCCAGGAGGAAGTGGCGATGGGTGCGATTGGCGAGGGTGGTGTCGTGATCCTTGATCGAGAGGTGATGGCGTCGGCCCAGATCGGCGAGCGGGAGTTTGAGTTGATCGAACGCCGAGAGCGCGGGGAACTGGAGCGTCGCGTGCGGCGCTTTCGCGGCGACCGGCCGTCACCGCTGCTTGAAGGTCGAACTGCTCTCATCATCGATGACGGTCTCGCCACTGGTTCGACCGCTCGGGCGGCGTGCCGGGTGGCGCGCGCGCAGGGCGCGCGCCGAGTAGTGCTGGCGGTGCCCGTCGCGGCCAAGGGCTCGCTGGCGACGTTGCTCGGCGACGCCGACCAGGTCGTGGCGGTCAAGGAGGTCGAAGGCTCATTTGCGGTGGGCCAGTGGTACGAGCACTTCGACCAGACCCAGGACGAGGAGGTCGTCGACCTGCTGGAGCGGTCGCGAGAGAGGGTGCTCGCACCGGTACTGGAGGCCACGGTGGCGCCGTTGGACGCCGACGCGCCACGTGACGAGGACGTGCTCATCGATCTGGGCGCCGTACGCCTACCGGGACGTTTCACGCTGCCTGAGGGAGCCAACGGCGTGGTTGTCTTCGTACACGGGAGTGGAAGCAGCCGATTCAGTTCTCGCAATCGCGCCGTTGCTCAAGCGCTCAACGAGCACGGCATCGGTACCCTGCTGTTTGACCTGTTGACCAACGAAGAAGAACTCGATCGGAGCAACGTCTTTGACATCGAGCTATTGACCAGGCGTCTCTTGGGCGTCACGACCTGGGTGAAGGCACAGCCGAGGGTGTTGACCTACGGCTACTTCGGCGCGAGCACCGGTGCGGCGGCAGCCCTGCTGGGAGCCGCCCAGGTGCACTCCCAGGTGGCTGCGGTGGTGGCGCGAGGGGGCCGGGTCGATCTGGCCGGTGAACGTGTTCGCGACGTAACCGCTCCGACGCTCTTCATCGTGGGAGGGGCTGACCAGGTCGTGCTGGCACTCAATGAATCAGTACTTCGAAAGATGATCTGTGAGCGTCGTCTCGAGGTAGTTGACGGGGCAACGCACCTGTTCGAAGAACCGGGCGCCCTGGAGAAGGTCACCGCGCTGGCGGTGTCGTGGTTCGCGGCGCACCTCGCCTCGTCACTACACGTCGCGACGTGAGTGGGGTCCCCGTGGAGGCGAAGGAGTTGCCATGTCGATGATGGAGAGCACGCGTTCGCGTATCGCGTCCGACGAGATCTTGCCCTTGGGCGGTGACGAGGGCGACTACGACCAGTTGATGGAGTGGATCGGGGACCGCCATTTCGTACTGCTCGGCGAGGCGAGTCACGGCACTCATGAGTTCTACCGAGAGCGTGCTCGTATCACCAGGCGGCTCATCAAGGAAAAGGGGTTCGTGGCGGTCGCGGTCGAGGCCGACTGGCCCGACGCCTATCGGATCAACCGCTACGTGATGGGTCTGTCCGACGATCCCGACGCGGAGTCGTCGGTGGCGGACTTTGACCGCTTTCCGGCGTGGATGTGGAGAAACGCCGATGTGGTGGACTTCATCGCGTGGTTGCGCGACTACAACGAGGGCTGCACTGACCCCGCGCGAAGGGCCCGGTTCTATGGAATCGACCTGTATTCATTACGCGCTTCAATGGAGGCGGTGGTCGCCTACCTGAGCGCCACCGATCCCGAAGCCGCGCGCCGGGCGATGGACCGCTACAGCTGCTTCGACATCATCGGCGGCGAGGGCGTTGACTACGGTCACGCGGTGCAGATGGGATTGCACCCGTCGTGCGAGGACGAGGTGGTGGCCCAGTTGACCGATCTGCGTTCGCAATCGGCGGCGATCCTACGCCGCGATGGCGTGGTTGCCGAAGACGAGTTCTTCGTGGCCGAGCAGAATGCGCGCGTCGTGCACGACGCGGAGCGCTATTACCGAGCCATGTACCAGGGCCGAGTGTCGTCGTGGAACCTGCGCGATCGTCACATGGCCGAGACACTTCGCGACCTCAACCGGCATCTGAGAAAGATCGTCGGCGACTCGAAGATCGTGGTGTGGGAGCACAACTCGCACGTCGGCGACGCACGGGCCACCGAACTGGGTCGAAGCGGTGAGTTCAACGTCGGCGAACTCGCCCGCGGAGCGTGGGGCGACGACTGCTTCTTGGTGGGGTTCACGACCTACCGTGGCCGCGTTACCGCGGCCTCGACGTGGGGTGGCCAGGTCGAGCGCAAGCACGTTCGACCCGCCCTCCAAGGGAGTTTCGAGGATCAACTGCACCACGCGCCGTCCGAGAACTTCGTGGTGCGTCTGGGCGACCACGCCCCGGAGCCGCTGCGGTCGACGCTTCTCGAACGGGCCATCGGCGTCATCTACCGTCCCGAGACCGAGCGACTCAGCCACTGGTTCCACGCAACGATCTCGGCCCAGTTCGACGCGCTGGTGCATCTGGACACGACATCAGCGGTGCACCCGCTCGACCGCACGCCGCTGTGGGACGCGGGCGAACCACCCGAGACTTACCCGACCGGCCTGTGATCGGACCGTGCCGGTGAGCCGTGACAGGTTCCCTGGCGCCCGCGTGATCAATTGTCACACTTGTTACAGATTGCCCTAGACTGGCGGGCAATGTCGCACGGCTCACACCTTCCTCTCGCTCCGCTCGACGACACCCACGCAGACCTCGCGGGCATCGCGTGACTGGTCCGGAGCGCTCGCACGTGGCGTCGTCGGCCGAGATGTCTTCATCCCTGGTCGAGGGCGTGGGTTTTCGAATTGGTCGAATCGCACGAGTTCGTCGCGCCGCCTGGGCCGAGGAACTCGCCGGGTTCGCCATCACGCCTCCGCAGGCCTCGGTACTGCGCGCAGTGAATGACCGTCCCGTCAGCTCGCTGCGAGTCCTCGCGCGCACACTGGGCACCGATCCAATGACCATCAAACGCTGCGTTGATCACCTGGAGGCTCAGGGCCTCGTGCGAAGCGAGGTCGCCCAAGGTGATCGCCGTCGCCGTGTGCTCACGTTGACCCACGATGGCCAAGTGTTCGTTCGTGAGCTCGACGCACGCGTGCGCGCTCACGAGCAACGCCTGCGGGCGCTGTTCAGCCTGGATGAGTACGAAGAAATGCTCCGCGTGCTGGCCCGCCTCGAAGCCGGTCTCGGCATCGGCGACGAGCGAAGCGCAGAGAGTGACGAGTGAGAGGGGTTGCGGTGACCGATACAAATGAGAGTCCCGGTAGTCGGTGGGATCGGCGCTTTGCCGAGCATCCATGGTCGGTCGTACCTGACGAGAGTCTGGTCGAACTAGCCAGTTCCCTGACGCCGGGGCGCGCCGTCGACCTGGGCTGTGGAACCGGGCGCAACGCACTGTGGCTGGCGCGCATGGGATGGGAGGTTCTCGGTGTCGACGCGTCGGCGGTGGGCCTCGCCAAGGCCCGCGAACAGGCCGAGCGCGAGGGGCTCAGCCTCTCGCTGGTTCAGGCCGACCTGCTCGCCTATGTGCCGGCGGCCCTCTCGTTCGACTTGGTGGTGGTCGCCAACATCCATCTGGACCCCGTGTTGCGCGGTCGGGTTTTCGATGGCGCGGCGCGTGCCGTCGCCCCGGGTGGACACCTGTACGTGACGGGACATCACGCTGACGCCTGGGGTCTGGCGGGGCCGCCAACGCGCGAACTGCTGTTCAGCGAAGAGACCTTCAGCGCGGGCTTCGAAGGACTCGAGACCAAGGTCCTCGAGCGTCGCGAGACGCGTGCTGATTCGGGGGACGAGCGCGATGTCACGTTGGTGCTGTGGGCGCTGCGCACCTCGAGCGAGGGGAGCGTGCAAGCGTGACGTTGATCGACCCCATCATGGCGGACAACCCCAAGGCCCGAGAGCGTCGAGGCTTCGCCCTCGGCGTGATCGCCGCCGCCCAACTCATGGTCATGCTGGACCTGACGATCGTGAACGTCGCTCTGCCCTCGATTCAGTCGAGTCTGCACTTCTCGGTGACCAACCTCACGTGGGTGATCGACGCGTACGTGCTGGTCTTTGGTGGACTCCTCCTGCTCGGGGGCCGTGCCGGTGACATCTTCGGTCGACGGCGGATGTTCTTCATTGGTATCGCACTCTTCGCGCTGGCCTCGCTGGCCGGTGGGCTCGCCACCTCCCAACTGCTGCTGGTGAGCGCTCGAGCCGTCCAGGGAGTGGGCGCGGCGATCGCATCGCCGACAGCCCTGGCGCTCATCGCGGTGACGTTCCCCGAGGGATCGGACCGCAACCGGGCGATGGCCGTCTACGCAGGAATGACCGCCGCCGGCGGCGCGCTCGGACTGATCCTCGGCGGCGCACTCGTCCAGGGAGCGTCGTGGCGCTGGGTCTTCTTCGTCAATGTGCCGATTGCCGCCCTGGTGATGCTGGTGACACCCTTCGTGCTTCCCAAGATCGACGGCCACGGGGGACGCCTCGACATCCCCGGGGCCCTCACGGCGTCGGGCGGCGTCGCGCTGCTCGTCTACGGCCTGGTGCACGCCCCCGAGGCGGGCTGGACGTCACTGGGGACCGTCATCTCGTTCATCGTGGCCCTCATCGCGCTGGGCCTCTTCGTACTGGTGGAGCGTCGCAGCTCCCAGCCGCTCATCCCGCTCAGCTTCCTGCGCCACCGCAACCGGGTGGGTGGCTACGCGATGATGTTGCTGATCGGCGCGTCGATGCTGTCCCTGCTGTTCTTTCTCACCCAGTTCATGCAGGACGTGCTGCACTACAGCTCACTGCGCACGGGGATCTCGTATCTCCCGGTGCCGGTCATGGTCGCCTCGACCAGCCTCTACCTCTCACGCAAGATCCGCGTCTTCGGCGTGAGGATCTTCATGACGGTGGGTCCGCTGCTCATCTCGGCTGGCGTCTTGTGGGCGTCGTTTCTCACGGCGACCTCTTCTTACGTGCACATCTTCGGTCCGCTCGCCACTTTTGGGCTGGGGATGGGACTTTCGCTCGTGCCGCTGACCTTGAACGCGGTCTCGAGTGTGCGAAACCACGAGCAGGGCCTCGCGTCGTCGCTGCTCAACACGAGCCAGCAGATCGGTGGTTCGCTGGGACTCGCGGTGTTGGTCACCGTGGCGGCGACCGCTCGGCGTCACGTGCTTAACGCCGCGCACGGCGCCGCGACCTCGAGCCAGGTTCAGCTGCACGCCACCGTGCACGGCTTCCAACAGGCGCTACGTGTGGGTGCGCTCAGCGCCTTCCTCGCGTTTGTCATCGCGGTCGTGGTCGTGCGCACGCCGCGTACGCACTCGGTGCCGGTGCCGGTGCCGGTGGTCGCTGAGTAGCAGAAGCCGCGCCGATTACTTCTCGGCGAGCAACTTCTCGTGAGCCTGCTCCAAGGCGGCCAGATTCTCCTTGGCGACTTGGGGCGACTTCAGGCCGATGCGTTCGATCGTGTCGACGACGATGCCACCAACCAGCGCTCGCAGCGCGTACTTGTGGTCCGCCGGGACTACGTACCAGGGGGCCCACGCCGTCGAAGTGGCGCTCAGTGCCTCCTCGTAGGCCTCTTGGTACTGGTCCCAGTGCGCGCGCTCGGCGAGGTCGCCCACCGAGAACTTCCAGCGCTTCGCCGGATCGTCCAGCCGTTTGAGGAATCGCTGCTTCTGTTCGTCGCGCGAGATGTGCAAGAAGACCTTCACGATCCGGGTGCTATTGCGGTGCAGATGGCGCTCGAACGCGTTGATGTCCTCGTAACGGTGTTTCCAGAACTTGGCTTGGCCGGCGTGGGTGGGCTGCTCGTGCGCCGCGTCCAGGAGCTCGGGGTGTACTCGAGTGACCAGCACCTCCTCGTAGTAGGAGCGGTTGAAGATGCTGATGCTGCCCAGTTCCGGGAGTACCTTCGAACAGCGCCATAAGTAGTCGTGTCGCGACTCCTCCGCCGATGGCTGTTTGAAGGATTCGACCCGACAGCCCTGGGGATTGACGCCGGACATCACGTGTTTGATGGTTCCGTCCTTGCCGGCCGCATCCAACGCCTGGAGAACGATGAGCAGCGAGTGCGAACCGTTGGCCCAAAGGAGGTCGTGGGCGGCGGAGAGCTCCTTGACGAAGGAGCGAAGGTCCTTCTCGGCCACCTTGCGCCGCCCGTCTTCGTCTTTCTTGCCGTCGGTCGTGTCGAGCCAGTCGACCTTGGTGCTCTCGGTGCTGCGATGTGACAGGTCGGCGGGCTTGCCCGGCTCGACTCTCAACTCATCGAGAACAGCGTTGTTCAGTTTCATCTGGTCTCCTTGTGATGCGCTTGGTGAGATGGCACGTGCGGCGCGTACTTCGCGCGACACCCGGTTCCGTTAGTGGCCCAGACATGCTGGAACGCGCCAACGGGCGGGGTCCGTCGAGATGCGTCGTGCGCTCGAGTTCGTGCGAACGTTGTTGACGTTAGCGTGCGACGGGCGCGGGACGGGGTGGTTACTCACGCGTCGGACACCGGCGCAGGGGGCGCGACGGTGCGCCGCGGGACTCGCTCGGGATCAAGGAGTCGGTAGCCGAGCAACTTCACCCGATCGGTGAGCAGGAACCACACGAGCGCGTAGAGCCAGACGAAGGCGACGTAGCGCCACTCCAGGGGGTTCATGAAGAGGCCGAAGCCCGCGATGCGGGTGGCGGGTGCTCGGGTCCAAATCACCGCGACCGCCGGAACGCGAGCGGCTCTAGCCGACTAGAAGGGGCCGCGTGCGCGCCTGGAAGGCGGTGTCGGTTCGTGACGAAGTACTTGACATTGATATTAACCTGATGGTATCTTGATATCAATGTTGATATCAGAGTACATCACAAGTATTCGAGCCGACTTCGAGAACATGTCGGCACTCGCGAGCCAAGAGACGGCATCGGTGATCGAACGACTTGCCCTCACCCTGGAGCCGTCTTTCCAAAAGCATCTTCTGGACGCACTGAACTCTCTGGTCCAGGAGCACAATGTCGCCAATGCAGCGCCGCTGACCTTGACGGTGGAGGGTGATGATGTGCGCCTTACGCGCCTGGTGAGCCCGGAGGTCGAAGATTCCACGCCGCCGAGCAACTACTCGGCGCGCATTGCATTGCGCCTGAGTGATGAGTTGAAAGAGAGCATCGAGTCGCTGGCCTCGGAGGTTGGCTCGTCGGTGAACTCGTGGATTGTGCGCTCGCTCGAGCGAACGGTGCGTCAAGACGTCCCGACGTCAGGATTCACCGGCAAGCGACAACTGCGCGGTCGCGGTCGCGCGTAGGAGGAGGACGTGACGATGCTTCTACGACAGGCTTACCTAGCGTCGAGGGCCAGCGACGCTGACTACCGGCGCCGCCGACGCGAGACGCTCAACTTCGAGACGATTGGGGGCGAGCGCGCCGCGCTCGTGGAGCGAACTCCGGTCGCCCAGTCGGTCGGCGCGAACGTGGTGGTGACATCGCGTCGCTACGTGGTTGCAGAACGAACAAGGGAGGAAGTGATGGGTAAGGACAGGAATTCGCGGCGCGCCGCCAGGGTGGCGAGACCAACGCCGAGCTACGACCACGAACGACGCGAGCAGTACGAGGCGTCGGGTCCGCTCTCGGTCGTGATCACGACGCGCAGCGGGGACGTCAACGTTCGAGCGAGCGACGCCAACGAGGTCACGGTGGTGCTCGGCACCAATCGCGCGGGTGCTGAGGCGTCACTGGCGCGCGCGCGCGTCGACTTCGATGAGGGGCGCCGCACGCTGGAGATCGAGACGACGCCGTTACCGTCGGGACGTCCCGCCACGGGTCTTCGCGCTGCCATGCGGAGCGACTGGTTCTCTTCGGGCGTCGGCGACCTGAACGTGGTAGTCACACTGCCCGAGGGATCGGACCTTCAGGTGAGCACCGTCTCGGGCGACACGACAGTCGCGGTGGCCCTCGGGGACGTGAAGGTGTCGAGCGCTTCAGGTGACGTGGTCGCCACCGACACCCTCACCAGCTTCGACGTTCGTACGGCTTCGGGCGACGTGTCGGCGGATCGCGTGCTCACCCGAGTGCGCTGCAAGAGCGCTTCGGGTGACGTAGTCCTTGGTGGCGCGGCCGCGAAGACCGATATCGTGAGCGCTTCGGGCGACGTCGTCGTGACCACAACCGATCCGGGTGTCCTTTCGGTCAATGTCGCGTCAGGTGATGTCACCGTGCTCGTGGCGACCGGCCTGGTGGTTGACGTCACCGGCAACACGGTGTCGGGTCGCTTGGGTTCGGAGATCGACCTGAGTGGCGTCTCGGGGAACGATTCGTCGAAGGGCGTCTCGTTTATCAAGGTGAATACCATTTCGGGCGACATTCTCATCGACCGGACTCGATGAACCCTCGCTGAGCGTCGGGTCACTTGGGTTGATCAGTTTCGCTGATCGACGGTGGATTGGACAACTCGATTTGCGGGCGCCGTGCAAGGATGGGCGGATGGAGTTGCGGATCTTTTCTGAGCCCCAACAGGGTGCGCTCTACGACGACTTGCTCGCGCTCGCGCTGGTCGCCGAGCAGGAGGAATTTGGCGCCTTCTTTCGCTCCGACCACTACCTGAAGATGGGCGACGTCTCGGGTCTGCCGGGACCGACCGACGCATGGATCACCCTGGCCGCGCTGGCACGCGACACCTCACAAATTCGACTCGGCACCTTACTGAGCGCGGCAACCTTTCGCCTACCGGGTCCACTGGCTATCGCGGTCGCTCAGGTCGACGTGATGAGCGGCGGGCGAGTGGAACTCGGCCTCGGGGCCGGCTGGTACGAGCGCGAGCACACCGCCTACGGGATCGGCTTTCCCTCATTGAAGGAGCGCTTCGAGCGACTCGAGGAGCAACTCGCGATCATCACCGGCCTCTGGGGGACGGAGGTGGACTCGAGGTTTGATTTCACTGGCGCGCACTACTCCCTCGTCGATTCACCCGCTCTTCCTAAGCCCGCGCAGCGACCGCGCCCTCCGATCATCGTCGGCGGTCACGGACCCAGGGTGACGCCGCGTCTGGCCGCGCAGTACGCCGACGAGTTCAACGTACCCTTCGCGTCCTACGAGGACTGCCAGCGTCTCTACGGGCTGGTCGATCAGGCGTGCGAGAAAATCGGCCGGGCGCCCTCGTCGATCGCTCGCTCGGCGGCCCTCGTGGTCTGTTGTGGATCGACCCAGTCGGAGATCGACGAACGGGCACGACGACTGGGTCGTGACGTGGACGAGTTGGCTGCGAACGGACTCTGCGGCACGCCGGCACAGGTTGCCGAGAAGATTCGCCGCTACGGCGAGCTGGGCATCTCGCGCCTGTACCTGCAGATTCTCGATCTCGCGGACTTGGATCACGTGCGACTCATCGCCGCTGAGGTGGCGCCCAGCCTGGTCTAGGAGCTCCGAGCGCACCGCGCCAAGGTCCCTTCTCGTGCGTTGTTCGCTTGGGCGACACCCCAAGAGTCGCGGCGTGACTGCCCCGGTGGCGAGAGTACGTCAACCCGACGGGCTCACATGGCAGGATCGGGTTCGTGAGCGGCGCCCCCATGTCCCAGATCGAGATCGAGCAGTGCAAGCTCCGTGAGGATCTGGAGAGGTTGCGCCACTACGGCGAGCAGCACCGCGGGGACGTGGTTGAGGTGCGCTTTGAGAACGAACCCACCGTGCGACTCGTCGTGCTGGTGGCGGGCGATCGCCTAGCGGCGCACGAAGAGTCACTACGAGCGCTCGTGGAGTATCACGACCAACTCGAGATTCACCCGACGCCGTACTCCTCGACTCGGCTCGAGGAGATCCGTCGTGCGCTTGACGAGTTGGCACGCACGGGGGATCCGGGCGCGTTCCTGCGACGCGGGATCGTCCGGGGGCGAGTGGAGATCGGTCTGGGTGCCAACCAGGAGACCTTGGCGAGGACCCTGGACGAGCGCTACGGCGACGCCGTGCGGCTCACGGTGGGCGCGTTCGCCTACCCCATGGACGAGGGCAGCGAAACCCGCGCGGACCGACAGCCGATGTCGCGTGCGCCGAGACCGCCGCTGCTGGCGGAAGATGCATTCGAAGTGGCCCTGGAGCACGAGGTAGTGGTACGACCCGGTGGCACCGTGCAAACGTCGCTGCGGATCCGTAACCTGGGTGACACTGACGTGGTCATCGAAACCAACGGATGGCTGACGGCGAGTGTGCTGGATCCGGCGTCAGACGAGGTGGTGGGCGGCTTCATTGGTTTCCAAACCGTGCCGCTCGTCAAGTTCTCCATTGCGCCGCGAGACGTCGTCTCGATTCCGCTGGTAATCGCAACGGCGTCGATCGTCACGAGTCTGGGCTATATCGTGCCGCCGGGCCAGTGGTGCATTGACGTCGTGCTGCAGATTCAGGGCAGGGGTCCATTCCGGACCCCACCCTTTCCGATCACCGTTGCCCACGGTGCCTGATCGACGAGGACCTCGCCGAGCACGCAGATCGATGTGCCTCGCGCCGAAGTGCATCGTCGTTGGCCACGGCGCACGGAGTCTGTCGATCCTTGCGCCGTCCGCTGTCTGGTGGTCATCACGTCGCTCCGCAGGGGGATTGACGTGCGCTGCGACCTGGACCTGATAGAGCAGAGCGGGTGCCCGTGCACGGTCGTAGGGTGGAAGGTAGAGAAGTGGCGGCTCGAAGACTGGAGCGAGATCATGGCCGAACATGATGACCCGATTGACCGTTTCCTCTCGCAACCCCCGGAAGTAGGGGCTGGTGACCAGGAAGAAGCACGCTCGAAGCAACCCGCACCTCACCGCGGCGTCTGGGGATGGCTGAGTCACTTCCTCTTCGAAAAGGAGCCAAGTGACTACTCCTCGATTGCTCCGCGCCGGGCAGATGGGAAGCGTACCAAACCATTCTTCTTCAACGGCAGCGGATGGGGCCGTTGACTGGCGCATCCGAAGGGTGGAGTGTTGGCAGGCTCTCAAGCGCTGCGTTGTGGTGCCACGTGTCGGTACGTCTTCTCGATGTCGTCGGTGGGAGGGCCCGGGTGTCATCCGACCCGGCGTTGGCAAATTGAGGTGTTTGATTCAGCCCAGGACAGGGCTGGTGCCGGGCCCCGTCGCCTACTGTTCGGATTCGGACTTCTCGGGGCGATGCCCGATTTCGCAGAACGCGCTGTGCTCATGGTGGTGCAAGGCAAGTCATCGATGGCGGAGGGCTGGCTGGCTCGAAGTGCGGACCACCTAGGTCTGAACTGCCAACAAACTGCTAACGCGGGGTCGCCAGAGGCGAAGGTTGGAACCTTGAGCGTCTCTGATGTTTGCTTGGTGGCACTTTCCACGTGTGACACAGGAAAATGGTTGACGATTCTGAAATGGCTCGATTCGAAGCCCCAAGCGGCGTGCGACCAGCACATTTCTTCTTCTAATTATGAACGGCGAGACAGCATTGGTCAACAAGTATTGGGCGGACTCCGATCTCAAGAGCGTCCACGCCAAGTTCAGAGGAGACTCACGAGGGAGCAGGTCGAACTCATGTGCAAGATCTACCGGGGCGGTGCTTCAGCCAGGGCTCTCAGTCAGGAATTCGGCATTGATCGTCGCACCGTCGCGATCCGCCTGAAGAAGGCGGGTGTCGTCATGCGACAGACCCGGCCACTGAAGAACTCCGAACCACCAAGGTCGAGCAAGAGTCACGCCTCGGACTAGTCGGCACTCTTCGGCGTCTCGTCCTTTAGTTCATCAAACTTCGCAGCCATAGTTGGGTTTCCCCTCGTGAGCTTCTTGATCGTCAAGTCTTCTGCTTTGTTGTTGGCCAGGCGTAGATTGTTCTCTGAACCGAGAAGCGCCTCTTTAGTCCTCTGAAGATGGTCAATCGTCTTGTCGATCTCCTCGATCGCCGTCTTGAACTTCCTTGAAGCCAAGTTGTAGTTCCGAGCAAAGCCACTTCTGAATTCGTCGAGCTCTGCTTCAAAATTGGTGATATCGATGTTCTGTTCCCTGACTCGGGCCAACTCCGTCTTGTACTGCAACGAGTTCTG
>Ga0307375_10001515_pt1 | contig 25266 bp, 26 predicted proteins | sample TR1MG_FD_202531 | JGI IMG/M metagenome (GOLD analysis project Ga0307375, IMG submission 202531) | Soil microbial communities from Risofladan, Vaasa, Finland - TR-1 | ecosystem: Environmental > Terrestrial > Soil > Coastal area > Acid sulfate soil | place: Finland: Risofladan, Vaasa | collected...
AAAGGGGCACCTATTCGGCCTGCGATTTTGTGGATTGATCGACGCAGTGAAGCCGAATGTATCTGGTTGAAACATGAAATTGGTTTAGAAAAATGCGCAAGGATAAGTGGAAACCAGATAGATCCCTATTTTGGAGGACCGAAATTTTTATGGTTCCGGAATAATGAGCCAACACACTTTGAAAAAACTAAGAAAATTCTACTTGGAGGAAATTATGTTGTATATCACCTTACGGGTAAATTTGTCGCTGATCATTCCGTCGCGGGTCTATGTGCACCATGCTATGACCTAAAAAAAAAACAATGGTCAGAAGAAATCTGTGAGGCAATGCAGCTTCCGATTGAATTGCTTCCAGAACTGCATGAGTCGCATGAAGTAATTGGTGAAATCACAACGGAAGCATCGGAGAAGACAGGATTAAAAAAGGGAATCCCTGTTGTGACAGGGGGCGGAGACTTTGCGTGTTCTACGCTGGGAGTCGGAGTAATTGAGGAGGGAGAAGCATGTGCAATGTATGGAACAGCAGGGAACATATTAATGCCGCTTAATGCACCATTATTCGATACTAGATTATTAAATACAAATCATGTTGTCAAGAATAGGTATCTTACGTTAGGAAGCATATATGCAGGTGGAGTTCTGCAGTGGTTTAGAAATACGCTAGGGGATTTCGAAGGGATAGAAGCTCGAAAGATAGGGAGCTCAATTTATGAAATTTTAGATGCGCAGACCTCAGAAGTTGAAGCCGGATGCGATGGATTAATTTTTTTACCATATTTAATGGGGGAAAGAACGCCCATTTGGGATATATATGCGCGAGGAGTATATTTGGGAATCACGCCGTATCACACAAAACCCCATATGTACAGAGCGGTTCTTGAAGGCATAGGTTTTGCCTTAAATCATATTATCGATATCATTACTACCCTCGGAATTCATATTAAAGAAATTGCAGCAGTTAATGGTGGTGCAAAGAGTAAATTATGGCGGCAAATCATTAGCGATATTATGGGAATCCCACAAATTTATATTTCAGAAACGGGAGGAGCACCCTTAGGAGATGCCATTTTAGCAGGAATTGGATGTAATATTTTTAGAGATGCAAAAATTGTGAAGGATTGGATTCCTGAAGGAGAACGTACTGAACCCATTCCTGATAATCAAAGGAAATATGAACCGTATTATAAATTTTTCCGAAGTACTTATAAAATTCTTAAGGAAAATTTTGCATTGTTATTCAAAATAGTGAAAAAAAATAAGGAGATTTAAGTTATCGGAATGAAATATTCCTCCAAAATTCATCTATCCTTCGGATTAGGTGGATTTTTGGATAATTTTATCACGGCTGCCTTTGCGGTTCGAGTTATTGCCTTCTTTGAAACTGAAATACTTTTAGGAATCACATATGTAGGGCTGGCATTTATTCTATACGGTATTTGGAATATGTTCAATGATCCGATTGCCGGTTATTTATCTGATCGAAAAACACGATTTACGAGTAGGTGGGGAAGACGATTCCCTTGGTTTATAACCGCAGCGATTCCATATGCGATTGTTTATCTCTTTATTTTCACAGTTCCTAATAAGGAAACAATCCCTGCTTTTTTTTGGCTTTTATTTATTATTTGTCTTTTTGATTTGTTTTATTCTTTATGGAATACAAACTGGCTCGCGCTCTTTCCTGAGAAGTTCCGGACCAATTTAGAAAGAACTAGAGTCGGGGGGATTAACACACTGTTTGGCCAGATTGGGTTAGCGTTGGGAATGTTATTGCCACCACTTTTTATAACTTATGGAGATATTAATTCCTATATTTTTTCAGCGATAATGGTTGTAGGGATTGCATTATTTACGGCGCTATTAATGATACCCGGTATGAAAGAAGACAAAGATATGAGAATAAGAGCTCTACGGATTGAAAAAGAACAGCAAGGAGAATCCTTTTTTAAAACTTTAATTTTCGCATTTAGGCATAAGAATTTTTTAGTATATGTCTTTACATATCTCACGCAAATGATTTTATTTATGCTAATACTTGGCTCATTACCTTATTGGGTACAATATATTCTAGGGAGGGAAGCAGAAATTGAGATTTATATTTCGGGTGCATTTTTAATTGGAAGTGTACTTGCAGTGCCTTTGTGGGTAATGTTGGGACGGAAATTAGGAAATCGGAAAGTGTATATTATTGGCAGTGGCGTAACAGCAGTGTGTTTCATTCCATTGATGTTTATATCAGATCTTTTAACCACTATTGTCGGAACTATCTTTTTAGGGGTAGCAATGGCAGCGCTTTGGACATTGATGTACCCGACTTTTTCGGACGTCATTGATGAAATTGTAATGATTACAAGAAAGAGAAGAGAAGGGATCTACACAGGAGTTCGAACGTTCTTCGGGCGGTTTTCAAATGTATTAGGGGGTGTTTTCATCGCTATTATCCATACTACCACAGGATTCATTCCAGAAGCCGCAACACAGACGCCCTTGGCGATGTTTGGGATCCGGGTTATTATGGGATTAATCCCAATGATCTTTTATATAGCGTCTTTCGTCCTTATGTGGAAAATATACGACCTCAAGCCTGAGAAAGTACAGTGGATTCAAATGCAATTAAAAGAAAGGGAACTGTAATTGGTATTATTTAAGAATTTTCTTCACTAATATGATAGTTATTATTGATAGGGTAGAAAATACAATTAAAATGACCGCAGCAAGTTCTATAGGGTTGTTCCAAAAGTAAATTATAAGGCGGTCCACGACGATTCCTGAAGTAAGTAAAGGTAGCCAAGCGTAGAACGCGCACTTCCAATAACGCCAGGTCGGACCATTCATCCAGACCCCTGATCGTTTTGTGAAAAAGTCACCGAGAGCGCCACCTAATGCAACCAGAACCAATAAACCGGGGACAAGCCATATATCGAAAGCGGGATTAGAAATAGGCCAAAAACTCCAACCCCAATTCCGGAGCAGTTCAGGAAAATAAGAGACAAACGCTAAAGTAAATCCAGTACCAATAAAACTAATGATCATATCTATTGGGACATGTTTAAAATCGAGCTTACCCACCTTTTGATAGCCACCATAACAAAACCAAAGACCTTTTTGATAGGCATAAGCCTCGACTATCCAATCATAAATAGCAATAGTAATTCCGGCACAGAGCCCGCCAATAATATGAGGTATAAGAGTTCCTGCCGCATTAAATGGGAAGCTGAAAAGAACAATTGCGATTGTGACCATAAAAGGAGAGGCTATCAGTAATAATAAGCGGGATCTAGTAGGATTCGTATTGGGTTTTTGTGGAGGAGGGGCACCAGGACCACCAGCCCCTTTAAATCCTTCGTAATCGATAGTGTGATTTGCTTCTGGCATGGTGAGTTATTGATTCTATTACAATAAATAATTATTGTTGAATAAAGAATTACACGGATTCGGATTTCCTGAAAATATACGCCGCGATTATTATGAAGACAAAACTGAAGCAGGCTAATACAATAATATCGATATAAAGAGGGAGACCAAAAGAAGCAGAGGGTGTTCCAGAAAGCATAATATGGCGCATTGCATCCACAGCATAAGTCATCGGATTTATTAATGTAAATTTGAAAAAGGGTGTGCCAACAAAATTAATTATTGCACCAGAGGTAAAAAACATGGGCATAACAAGAAACGTCATTAAGTACTGCATTTGATGGAAATCTTGCATCCGCGTGGATATCAGGTTCCCAAGACTCACCGTCATGAACCCTATCAAAAAAATGAGTGGGATAGCAGATACTATTCTTAAGAACAACATTGAGTCATAACCAAAAAATCCAAATGCGGAAGTTAATGCTAATAAGAGAAATCCTTGTATTGCGGCAACAAGAGTACCTCCCATCGCTTTACCAAAGGTGATTGTTGTCCTTGAAACCGGTGCAATCATGATTTCTTTTAAAAAGCCAAACATGCGATCCTGAACAATAGAAATCCCTGAAAAGATGCCAGTAAATAAAATCGCTTGTGGAATCATACCAGCAGAAATTAGGGATATACTTCCTAAACCGGCTCCAAAAATAAACAAAAAAATTAAACTTTGAAAAAGAGATGTAATGAAACGAGATTTATTCCTAAGATATTTAAGAAATTCCCTTTTTGCTAATGCTTTGGATATTGAAAAACTAATATCAAGACCTTTCACAGTATTCACCTCAAGTTATTATGCACTCCTCATCCGAGCCTGAATCATTTGACGGACAAATTCATTCATTCCATGCCCCTCTTCTTCTCTGATACTACGTCCGGTATAATGAATGAATACATCTTCCAGAGACGGTTGGCTAATCGTAAGGGATTTTATTTTTATCCCTGCATCATTCGCAATTTTGATGAGATCAGGGACTTTTTCGCTACCATTTTCGATAGTTATATTCATTTTCGTTGCTTTCTGACTCATCATCTGCATCATTGCATTAAGGCTCTCTTTATCCATTGGAGGCGCGTTTAGAGGGGGTTTTCCGCTCATTGCGGGGGGTGTTCCGCCCATCATGTGTGGCTTTCCGCCGATCCCAGGTGGTTTCATACCCATCATAGGTCCACCCATCATCGGTGGTCCTTTCTTTGGCGATATTTCTTTAATAGCGTTTATTCCCGGGTAATTTTTAATTTTTAATTTAAACTGATGCAACGCGTTGTGATCTTCAAATTCCAAGGAGATAATATCGCCTTTCAACTGCGCTTTCAGGTTTTCATTGGTATCCAGCGCGATGATATCACCATGATCGATAATACAAATCCGATCGCAAAGAGCATCCGCTTCTTCCATATAATGGGTTGTTAAAATAATTGTTATTCCGTATTTTTGGTTTAATTTTTTGATATGTTCCCAGATAGCCCTTCGCGTCTGAGGATCGAGCCCGATTGTTGGTTCATCTAGGAAAAGACATTTCGGATAATGAAGAAGCCCTCGAGCAATTTCGAGCCGTCGTTTCATTCCACCAGAATAATTTTTTACAAAAACATTGGTTTTATCGGTTAATTCAACGATTTTTAACATTTCATCGATTCTTGTTTCTCGTGTTTCCTTATCGAGCCCGTACATAATAGCGTGTAGCTCCAAATTTTCCCGCCCGGTTAAATCAATATCTAAACTTGTCTCTTGAAAGACCATTCCTATATTTTTACGAACTAAATCTGGCTCTTTAGAAATATCATAGCCTGCAATGGTTGCAGTCCCGGAGGTTGGAAATAATAGTGTTGATAACATGTGTAAGGTGGTTGTTTTTCCAGCGCCATTTGGTCCTAGAAACCCAAAAATTTCACCTTTTGCCACTAAAAATGATATTGCTTTGACAGCCTTGACTTCAATGGATCCACTTTTATAAATTTTCTCTAGATTCTTGACTTCGATTATATTTTCTGTCATTTTTTAATTTACACCCAATTCCTTCAGTAATTACGTTAGTCGAGCATCTGGGTTATTCAACTGTATTGAAATAATAATTAAACATACTATTTCAAAGTATCAGCTAAAATTGCCAATAGTAAATTTAATAGTAAAAATCAAGTTTTACTCAAAAGAAAGTGGTTGGAATGAAAGATAAATTTAAGATGGTCGGAACAAGGGTAGAATTCAGTCTGCCGAATTCACGTGGAGAAATAGTGAATATCAAGGACCTTCAAGGAAAAAGTGTAGTAGTTATTTTACTAAGAGGAATCATGTGACCTTATTGTAGAGCACATCTTGGTAGGTTATCGGCGAAATATGAAAAATTTAAGGAATTGAATGCTGAATTGTATGCAATAACTACAGATAAATTGGAGAATGCGCAGAAGCTGGAAACAAAATATGCAAGAAGCAAATTTCCAATTTATTATGATGAAAAGAAAGAAGTCGTGAAACTATTAAATCAGGAATGGAAGTTGCTTAAACTGGGTAGAATGCCAGGTTTATTGATCTTAGACAGAGATGGAATTATCCAGTGGGCGTATTACAGCGATTCAATGAGTGATATTCCGAAGAATGAAGATATATTTGAAATCTTGGAGAAAATACCCCATTAAGATTTGGTAGGAGTAAAATGGAAAAGGAAATGACATTTTATTCTGAAGGACTTAGCCAAAAGTTGACCAAATCATTACTATTTTTTATTGTAAGAGGGAAGAAAATTAAGAAATAGTTGATTCAATTATAATTCAAACTATATATTTTATTTTCTAAAAGTGGTGTGTGGAATGAAGGATAAGTTCAGTATGATTAACACAAAAATTCCAGATTTTAGTTTACAAAATACGAGAGGAGACAGGGTCAATATTTATAATTTCAATGGAAAGAAGATTGTGGTTTTGGTTTTACTTAGAGGGCTAATGGATCTCTTTTGCCAAGGGCAGGTTTTCCGGTTAGCGAAAGATATCGAGAAATTTAGGGAGTTAAATACGGAATTATATGTAATCACAGCAGATCGCTTTGAAAATGCTCGAAGATTAGAACTCCAATATGCAAAGGAAAAATTTCCGGTATATTTCGATAAAACCCATGAGGTGGTCCGCCTGTTAAAACAGGAGGTTAAAGTCTTAAGACTAGGTAGGCTACCAGCTATATTAATAATTGATAAACAGAGTATTATTCGATGGGCGTATTATGGAGATGCGCTACATGATATTCCAAGTAATAAAACAATATTTGAAGAACTTGAAAAATTATCTAATTAAATCTTGAAAAAAAAGAGAAATTTAGAAGTAAATCGCTTTTACATCATCCATTTTTTGTCTTCTAGTTAAGATGAAAGTTAATAGAAGGGCACTAAGGAGTCCGAGGATTACGAAATTAATCTCAAAGCCAGCGATCCCGAAATCTTCACCTTCATATGTTATTTCCAAAGTTGGTTTTATATCAGCATCAAAAGATTCTTTGCTATGAAAAGCAAGTCCATTGATTGTAGTCCGAAGAAATAAACCAAAATTTGTTTCTCCAGCAGTCCAATTTGCAATAATTGTGGTAACATTGAGGGTTTTAATTCCTCCTGCACAAGGTAAAGTGGTACTACATACAATATCGGTAAGATAGCCAGGGGCGTTATTCCAGGTGATAGTATCCTCATCCCAACTCCCAGCTACTTTATAAATTTGTACGGTAGTTGCGGTACTTTCACCTATATCGAATTTTAAGACTGCGCTCGTGAAATTTTTCCCTGCCATTATATTCAGAAATATTGATTCGATATTGAAATAGAGGTATCCATATTCCAGTGGACTATGCCAAAGCCGGACTTCGGTCGCTGCCCCATAATTCGTATCGGGATAACTGGAAAAAACTTTTGCATCTTGTGTTACAACAATGGTGTCAGTGAAGGTAGCAGCGATTGCAGGTCTAGTAGATGCCACCAGATTGATTGTGAAGAATAAGACTAAAATTAATAGAAAAATTTTTCGAGGTTTCATAATTAATTCCCTAAGTATTGTTGATCTATGTAAAAAGAGTATTATTTATTTATAAAGATTTATTCTAAGTGATAAGAATTAAGATACGAGGTTATGGGATAAAGAAAATTGGAGGCGATCCGAAGAGTTAGGCTGATGAGGCATCCTCTAACTATAGCATGCCCAACCGGTTTTTTTCTTTGTTATAAAAAAAATATGAAGCGAATTTGAATCCGGAGGGGACTCGCCCCAATGAATCATAAAATTAATCGAACACGAGTGTGAGCCTTAAGCAATGATCAATGAGTTGTAAGCAAAGATTATTAATCTATAAATCATCCCAACACAGCAAGCAGACCCGAAGGTCCGAGTTGTCGGCTCTCATAATCTCATGATCCACAGTTTATTCTTCGCTTCTGATTTTATAAAGTCTTATTGAAGTAATTCAGTTTTCCAATTGGTTGATTGAAGTATTTTGTCCAGATCGGCTTTTCTCTTTTCCATTTCTGCGATTTTATTTGCGATTTCATCCTTTTTCTTTTGAGTTATATATTCTACCGCTTGCCCCCCAAGATAAACGGGTCCTCGAGGAGTAAGTAATTCAAATCGACTTAATTCAGAGCGTAAATCACCAATTAAAATAATCAGTTCAATAATGCTCATGTCCTTATTCTCAACGCGAATTACAGTATTTGTGTTGGTTTTGTTAATTTTGACTTTTAAAGTTCTAATTTGAAGGATCAGTTCAGCGATTTCCTTTGAAACCTTATCAAAATCGACTTCAACTTCTTTATTTTCGAGTACATTAAACGTATCTTCCCGTAGACGATATAACCGATATAATTTACTCTGCATTATTTTAAGTTCTTGTAATGCGGCACCTAATAACATACTCTTGTGTGAAGCGTTGATGATTTATAAATATTTTCTATAGAAATTATGCAAATTGCCCTTGTTTCTTTTTTTTCTATTTCCTTATATTTTTGTGAAAAGATAACTTTGGTAGATCCTGAAAAAAAAAATTAGACAGAGATATCCAGCTTCTTCTTTTGGAATAGCGTGTAAATTGCAAGAAACCCACAAAAAATGAGGAAGGTCGGAAGGATAAGAAATCCTGAAATACCATCACCCGTTTTTTTAATAATCAATGTATGGATGTCCCAAGCGGTTCCGTTTCCAAGTGCATAACCCCATGAGAAGAGCACACCATCTTTGTAATCGTATTCTTCATAGGGGTTGCCATTGCCGAAGGCGGGGCTCGTATAAGAGCTATAAACACGAATACCATAAAGCATCGTTGCAGCTTTACTACCATATGAAAGCCAATTACCCGACATCCAGTCCCAAGCAATTGGAAGATCTTGTGGGTGGAGGTAGGGAAAATCAAAGCAATCAAAATAAGTACCGTTGAAGATGGCGAGGAGGAACGGAGTGGAAGAGCCTGCTAAGGTCCAAGTCCGATTCGCAGCCGTATTATGATATAACATCGCATATACGGAATCATAGGTGATACCTCCAATTTCTGTGGTGTTGGCGATGGTTATTACTAGTTTCAGGCGGTCTCCAACTTGGGTCAAATACGGATTGACATAATATACGACGTTAATCCGGTTCACTTCCCAGGTATACTCTTCTCCCGTACTTGTATTGAAAGATGTGCTGGAATACGCTTGAGTTGGCATTTGTGTGAAAAAGCAAAAGCAAAGAATACTGAACATCGCAAAAAGTGCTAGTTTATATTTCAAAATCATGTTATTTTCCATCCAATAATAAGATAATTTTAGTTAGCTTATATTTGATGCTTTTTTACTTTTATATTTTTATAAGGGAATAATTGAGAGAGCCTAGTTGTAATTTTTTTGCAGCTTCAATAATAGTAAAAGGGTCTGTTTCGAAACTGGAGGCGTAGATGGATCCAATCTTATTATCGGTGGACGTAGTAAGGACCGATCCTGGAAGGATGGGCGCTTGATTGATCAGGTCGAGACTGGCTTTATCAATGGCGACAGGGTCGAAGCCAGCAAGAATCCCTAAGTCTGGTACAAAAGGAGTATCGCTATAAGGGGCACAATCGCAAATGGGAGACACATCTAGGATACAGTTAATGTAACCTATATTTTCTGCTCTAACCGTATCAACGACAGCCTTTGCACAGTCAGCTATTCGGATAGCTGTATCTCGAGCGCTACACCAATTAAGTTTAATTGCCCTTTGTTCACGACAGGCTTCCACGCATGCTATGCAGCGATAGTCTTTGCAGATATCGGGATTAATAGAATACCCATCGATTGCACCTGCAGGGCAAATTTCGACGCATTTATTACATTTATTGCACTTCGTTTCATCAATTTGGGGAGTTTCATCGTAAATGTGTAGCATGTATTTGGAAGGTTTGGCAACGCATCCAACACCTAAATTCTTAATACTTGCTCCAAGCCCACCGCGCGGATGTCCTTTAACATGAGAGAGTACAATGACTTTATCGGCTTCTGCAATAGCTTTAGCTACATAAACTTCCTTTAATTGAATACCATCCACTTTTACTAGCTTGTGATTGAAGCCATAAAGCCCATCTGCAGGAACTAAAGGGGCGAGACAAGTCTCAAATGTATATCCTGCTATTTGAGCTAATTGAAGTCGCCCCACGCCATAATTTCGTGTATACCCTAATCCTAAACCAGCACTTTCAGTAAGAAAGACATATTTGCTCTTAGTCTTCAGCAGTTCCACAACTTTCCGGACATAAATACTTCTGATTGTCCGGGTTGTAGTTTCTGTGCCCCAATGCATTTTTACAGCAACTTGGTCATCTTTGTCAATAAGAGCGAGCATCTCACTTTTCTCGATCAGTTTCTGTAGTTTATTTACCAGGCTCAATTCATCTTGAAAGAAGGTTACTTTCCCTTGTGCCACAGCAGGTAAATCCACCTCGGATCGGGCATCGATCCAAAAAATTTCACTCACGCGCTTCATCTTCTTCCGTAAAATTGGGTTCTTCGACAACGTCTTCTTCAGGGGGGACTTCAGCAAGATTATCTAACCCATCTACAATGGCCTTAGTTTTAATATCCTGGCCATTTGATCGAATGGATTTTAAAATGGCAAGGCTGATTTGGAGAATTTCCCGACCTTGCTCGCCTGAGAGGATTGGTTCTTTATCATTTTTGATGGCATCAACAAAATGTTTGGTACTATAAATAAAACTCCATTTCCAATCAGTCTCCATATTACATTCACCATGCCATGCACCTTTTGAATCGATCCAGTAAAGACCAGGGGCGCCCGGTCCGCCACAATCACAGCCTACGAACATATTGCCCGTACAGCCATTCACAAATATGATCCCTTTGGATCCTTGAATTTCTACAGATTCATCACAGGAATAGTAGTTGGAATGAATGGGGAGTTTATGCCCCACTGAAACATTCCAGAGACCATAATTTGTGGAGGATTTAGTTTTATAAATAATAACAGCAGGCGCGTCAATTTTTATAACTTTATAAGCGCGATAGCCACCTACCCAAGCCTGCACGCTTTTCACGGATTGTTCCAGAAACATACGGATTACGCTGTGCTTATGATATCCATCATCAAAAATCATAGGAAAATTATAGTTATTCGCTGCTTGAGCTCGCCACATCCATGTGCTCACCGGAACATGCCATTTAGATAGCCCAGCAATTGAGTTCCACATGCGATAATTTACTACAGAAACGTTGCCGATCACACCTTGCTTAATCAATTCCATCGCACGCATATAAGGTGGATGGAAACGAAAATTCTCAAATACTTTTAATTTTACATTGTTTTTTTTTGCTGCTTTAATCATGGTATCCATTTCACTTAATCGGAGAGCAGGCGGTTTCTGAAGGCTTACGTGCTTACCAGCTTCACATGCAGCCACAGTTAACGCAGTATGCGTTCGATGTGGAGTCAATATTTCTACTAGATCAATATTTTTATCGTTAAATGCATCTTGAATATTTGTATAAACTACTTTAGCACCCCATTCTTTAGCTGCCTTTTCTGCCCTCCCCTTCTTTTTGTCAACTACCGCGTAAATCTCAGCATCGGGGTTGTCTAAATATCCCAAGGCATTTAAAGTGGAAATCCGCCCACAGCCAATCATCGCAACCTTTAATTTTTCGGGACTCATTTTTTGCTAACTCCTAATTCACGTAAATTATGGTGATATTTTATGATTTTATAATTTTTTAGATAATTTTTTTTATATCCATCGTCTTAATAAAGTGAAATTATATATCCCCAAAAAAAGTATTAGGCTGTATTTGAATAAAAAAGAGTGGCCCAAATGGCGAACCAGAGGTTTGAGGAATTTCTCGAAAGAGTAATTGGGACAAGTCGATTGGAATTAGCCGGTGGTAGACTGGCAAATGCATTTCTCGATGAATCCCAACGAAGTGAATTAACCCTAAAGGAATTTCTTAATACATTTTATCCTTTCTGGGAAATATGGAAGAAAACAAAGGGGGGACATATGATTTCGCCTTTTATTGAAGAAAAAGGTCCTTCTATCTTTAAAATTTGGTTAAGTTTGGTCTTTCCTTTTAATTACAGCCAACTTCAAACTGATTCTGAAAAAGGTGGTTCGTTAGTTGACACACAGGGATTCGTAGAATATACTTACAGCCCAGCAGAAAGACAGTTAGTGAAAAAAATTTGTGAGAAATATCAGATAGTAATGCCGGAACGTGAAGTTACACGCATCTTAATCACCAATGCCATCAAATCACTCGATCCTTCGATATCTAAAATCTTAGAAACTAATTACCGGCTTTTTATTGATAAAATTGATTTTTTTGAAAAAGAGGAGAACCTAGGCATCAGAGTGGGGTTTGTTGGGAGAATTGGTTAATGAATCAGAAAAAAAATTACCCCCTATAAAGATCGTTGTGGTGGTTTTGTACGTCGTGGCATGCGAAAAACTAAAGGAGATGAATAGCATATCAAAATCAAAGTGGAAGGCGCGAAACGACAGGATCGACCTCGAATCTCAAACGAATTTCAAGTAAAGGGAAATTAATTTGGATCCCGAGAGGGAAGGGCTATAAAAAAGTTTGTTGGATTTTGAGAGAGTTCTTAGTGAATTCAGAAGAATTTTGGAATCTGAAGGGTTAAAGGTGAAAATAGGCGGATAATTTTGATTAAAATCGCCCCTCTTTTACTTTAATCGACGCCAAAGAATTTCTCTTTAAAGCCCAAATGTATCCCTATTAACCTCAAACTTAATAATATGAGAAAAAAGGTTATTTCTAATAATATTAGGCTGAGATTCAAAAATACATAAGCAATTGATGAATATCTATGCATATTTTTTTCTTTCATGGTCATTCTATTAATTAAGTTTGTAGTTTTAAAAATAATTCCTAATAATATTAAGCTGAATATTAAAAATATATAAGCAATTGATGAAAATCTACGCTCTTTTTTTTCTATTTTCATCATTCTAATCATTATTCCTTCAGTTTAGATATATTTTTCTATTATTTTTAAGAGAGAATTTCCTATCTGTTTTGGCGTAAATTTTTTTTGGAAAAGCAAATAGTTATTTGTAGCTATTTTTTTCATTAAATTCTCATCATTTTTTAAAAGAAGAATCGCATCAGCTAGCGATTTCCCATTTCCCGCTTTACATAATATAGCGTTTTCTTCATTTTTTAATGCTTCACGTATTGCTACCGAATCTCTAGTTATTAGAGGTTTTCCGACAGCTAGCGCATCAAAGATTTTGTTAGGAATTACATTTTCACTTTTCTTAGAGGTTCCAAAAATTCCCAAACAAATGTCAGCAAGATTCATATAATCAATTAATTTGGAATATGATACTGGGGGAATGAATCTAACGTTAGAAAGTTTTAAATTTTTTGCGAGATTTTGAATAGCAGCAAAATTTTGCCCTCCACCTACTAAAGTAAAGATAATTTCTTTATGATTTTCTAATTCTTTTGCTGCTTTTAAAATATATTCTATTCCATGCAATGGAATATACGTTCCATAAAAAAATACAACAAATTTATCCCACTTTTTAATAATTTTTTTGGGAAAGGCTTTTGAATCATCTGCCCCTACAAAAACGCGTTCATAAGCGGCTTTTTTTAAGGGAAATAACTTTTTAAAAAAATTAATATGCGCATTTGTATCTAGAATGATACAATCGGCGTATTTCATAAAAAATATTTCTCGATTATATATATATTTTGCTAAAAAAGAGTTTTTAATGAGATTTCTCACTGATACTAAAGAATCATATTGTGAGAATAATGGATCAAAAAAAATCGGTGTTTTTGAAGAGATCTTTGCTAAAAAGTTCTCAATTGATTTGACATCCGAATATCCAATTATCAATGCATCCAATTCAGAAGTAAGAGTTTTGAGAAATATTTTAGGAAAGTTTAAAAGGGAAGGAAATGATGAATTAAAATTCGCTTCAATGACTTCTGCGCCATTCATCCTCAGTCCTTTCAAGAAAATATTATTTCTTGAATAATTTGGATCATATGATCCAAAATAGCATATTTTCATTAAATTTTCTCCTTATTTTTTAGAGAATTAATAATTTGTGATCATTCATTTATTTTTTCTAGAGTAGGCGCCAATGGTCTAAAATAGTTGACACCTGTGATTTATTTGCGTATTTAAATATTAAATGGTTTAAAAAATCCCATCCCCGTAGATTTTCAATGCGATTCTTCCATGATAAAATAAATTTTATAAGTATTAAAGGAAGTTTTATAGGCATACTTACCTTATAATGTATAGATAATCTTTTAAATAATTCCGGATGCCTATCATATTGATGAATAACATTGAATACGTCACCTTTGCGATTGGTTACTAAACCTTCCTTATTAATGTAAATAGATTTAATCATTTTAGTGCCAAATGTAAAAACCGGCCCACTATCATTATCAAAGAGTTTTAAATTATTAAATTGTCTAGTATAAATTAAATAATTGTGTACCCCTTGGTCACCCCCTCCTACAGTATCGATTTTTGGTATTAGATTTATCATTTCTTTTAAGTAATTCATCATGTTAGAAAAATATCCATAAGTGGTTCCTGAGCATAAAGGATAATTATCACCAATTTTTCCCAAAATTTCGTCCCCAAAGTGGCGTCTTATCCGCACTGAATTGAAAGGGCTATTTTTAAGTGTGACATGATTATCTTCGATAAAACAGCATAATCCATCTTTGAAATCAAAATCAAAAGGATTTCGCTGAAAAATAATATCTCTAACATCAGTTATTAGAATTTTGGAGTATTTACTCCTATATTTTGATAAATAAAGATAATACAAGATATATCGTAAATACTTTACCGAAATTTTACTATGAAAAAAGTTTTCAGGGAATAAATCATCTGAAATTCTAAATTTTTTTGTAAATGGATATTCTTCTTTAAAGGGTATTAACTGTACTCCAGATTTCTGTAACAGACTATAAGTATTTCGATCTAATTTTGAAACAAATAAACATAAATCACCTTGAAATCCAGACTTTTTTAATGAAAAGATAAATGGTTTAAGATGTTCAAAGTTATACCCCATTGCCGTCCCTAATATTAATTCTCTACTGTTTTTATCATACAACTTACTCAAACCCCATAAAAACACAATCTATACTGCTATCATTCTTAATACATAAATTAAATTTTTCTTCTTTCTTCTTAAAAATTTTCTAAAAGAAATTTAATGAAATTTATGAGTTATTTTTAAATAAAAACAGCTGACTATCAGCATGACTCCCTCACATCATCAAAGAATAGAGCACTTATGGAGAAGAAATTCGAGTTTGGATCTTACGAAGTCAAAGGAGATGAATAGCGTATCAAAATCAAAGCGGAAGGCGCGAAACGACAGGATCGACCTCGAATCTCAAACGAATTTCAAGCAAAGAGAAATTAATTTGGATCCCGAGAGGGAAGGGCTATAAAAAAGTTTGTTGGATTTTGAGAGGGAATTTATAGACTTAATACCGCTTCAATTAATAATAATGCACCCATAACAATAAAGAAGATCCCTGCACCTAAATCAATCCATTTTTTAGATAGTTTTCTTGAAATGAAATCACCTAAATACGCTCCAATAAAACAAAGTAGAGTTAAAGATAAAATAACGCCCAAACCCACTTCTACAGGCGATAAATAATTTGCGGCCAAAGAAATGGTCATTATTTGCGTTTTATCCCCGAATTCCATTAAAAATACGCTAACCATTGGAAAAATGAATTTATTATTTATCTTAATCCGCGAATTCTTGGATTCTTGAATTATATCTTCCGCTTCCTGCTCTAAGTGATTCTTATGTCTCTTCAATTTTATTAATGTGTAAATTCCGAACGTTAAAAAAATGATAACCCCCACTACTTTAATCCAAAAGAGAGGAATAAAAATAGAAGCTGAAAATCCAAGTAGAATTCCAATTACCGCAACCAATGAAATTCCAATGGAGGTAGAAATTCCAATTCTTAGTGGGCTTTTCTCTTTTGCGGATAAGGTTATTACCATTAATTGGGTTTTATCTCCTAATTCCGCTAAGAAAATTAAACCGAATGAAATAAAGAAAGCTTCAAAATTAAACGCTATCATTCCAAAGAAATGTCGATGAGATTAAATTTGAATCTTTTTATCACCTGTAGAATTTAGATTTATTAAAGAATAAAGGGACTTTTTAAGAAAAAGGTAGAGATCAAAAAAAGAAAGAGCGCGAAAAAATGGAAATTTTCTCTCATTTTGAGAAAAAGTAGAGATCTATCTAAACCTTTTTGATTGATGAAAACAATTTTTTCTATATGCGAATTCCATTTATTTCAAAAATTAATGAGAAAATCAATGGCATCACGAGAGATCTGAATTCACTTGGAGATCGATTGGTAGATATTCTGGGTTTAGCAAATAACAATATTTCGACGTCCTTATCACAATCAACAGGAGATATAAAAAAAACCTCTGAGAGAATCTCTGAAAGTGCAGAAGCGATTACGGAATCACTTACTCAAGCTACTTCTGAAATCAGAGAAACAGCTGAAAATATAGCGAAGAGTGCAGATTCAATCTCAGATGCCGTCAAAGATTTTACAAATTCTACGACTGAAACGATTGATAGGTTTGAGAAAGCCATAGAAACCAGTATTTCGCGTTTAGTTTTAACAATTGAAGATTTCAAAAACGAGATTGTGCAAAGCGGAATCAAGGTGAATATTGCAGGCTCAATAGTTCCACGGCCCATGCAGGGAATTACTAATGGCATCCGCGATATGATTATGCCAAAGCGTAAGCCAAAAGAAGACAATGAATCAACTTAGAAAAGCTTATTCACTTTTATAGATCTCGAATAAATCGAATTTCAGGCTATTTTTTATACCAATTCCAATATATGCACTCATAAACGCGGTCTTTGCACGTTCAATCGGCCCAAACAGGAGAAAATCGGAAAATAAAGATAAAACTGAAACTAAACTTGCATCATGAATCTCCTTGGTAGACATTTCCTTGTCATATTTTGCGAGATAATAAGAAATATTAGCTGGACCACAGCCAACGGGCACGTTAAACATATTTTTAAACATGATATTGGCTTCAATGACGTCACCAATTGAATCGAAATTCGTAATGACATTATCGATTAACATCTGCGTAATGCCTGCCTGCTCCGCTTGCTTTATTAGCGAGGGATATTTCTTTGTCCCTTCTGTCATTATCGAATAGCGTTTTATAGAAGAACTATCTGCTTGATCATAACTAAAGAGAATCGCAGTTTTTATACCCGCATCTTTTAATGCGCGTAACTCTGATTCTGAATTTTTCCAAATAGAATTGTAAATGATGCGGTTTGCGACCCCACAATCCTTAACATATTGGATCCCCTTCAATCGTGCATCGTAGATACCATCTAATAGAATAGGACCGTTAAACTCATCTAAACAAAAACTTAGAAACTTGATCATTGCGGTAGGAGTCTCGGCGACCACATCAAGAACACAAGGAATCCGGTATTTTCGGGAATATGCCATAAAATCTTTAATGTATTGCTTTGCTTTCTCCTGATTAAATTCCCCTGTTTCCGGATCAGTAATGATATGATGCCCCGAATAGAAGATAGTTCCAATTAACACACTTGGGTTCTCACCTTGCCGCCCACCTATCGAGACACCATCAACAACGACTGTTTTAAGTTCGACCATCGCATTTATCACTCCACTAATTTAACAATTCTTTTACCCGCAACATCCAGCTCCTCAGATCTTATAAAGTCTTCCTCGAACCCAGTGGCATCGGTCTTACGACTGACGCCCTCGATCCCGTCCGCCGCGAGGGCTTCCGATGATAACTTTGGTTTTGATACATTTGAGGTCGATATCCACAAGCAATAAGTTTTAATACCATTTTTTTTGAAATAAAATTAATCTCAATTATCAGGAGGTATTAGAAATAGTCACTATAAGAGTTTTTGGAGGAGCAGAGGAAGAAGTGGTCCAAGAGAGGCTTATTTATTTTAAAACCCTCTGTAAAATATTGCAAATTAGCGAACTACTATGTGGACGGGTGGATGGCGAAGAAAAATACATAGAAGGATTTAGCTCCTCGCATTTTATCTTGATTTACGCGCAAGGTAAAGCATTCGAATCGATTGTCAAAGATTTAAAGGCTGATTTCAAGTTGATAAACGTCGACGATTGTTATACTCAGAGTGAGATAGATATTTTGGATTCAATAGACAGAAAACTTGCAATGATTTTGAAGAATTCCCAAAGAATCAACCTCACGGAATGTAAGGACTGTAAAGTGCCAGCCGTGGGTGCATTTTGTCATCTTTGTGGTAAACAAATCGAGACCAAACTAAAAATATGCTACGATTGCAATCAAGTCTATGCCCCCTCTTACGTGTATTGTCAAAATTGTGGAAAAGAGCTCTCAATATCAACGAAATTTTACTACGACTACGAAGATCCAGAGGATTTCCTCTATGGCGTGGATTTAGAGAAGACAGATATCGCAGATGAAAAGGATTAATGGCAAGGTTAATCCTTTCCTTTTTTTAAACACCTAGGAATAATAAATATGACATTAATTCAAATGGCGCGCAAAAAAAGATGGACATCTTAATTACAAGTAAAATAAGTCATAAAATCATTGAAGGGAAGGCGAAACAGGGAGAAGAATTCCCAAATGTGTCAGAAATTCCAAAATCTCCGGATTATTTCATTGTATTTGTTAATTATTACAATAAGCAGATCCTTAAACGACCAGATGTATACCATTATCAATTGAATTTTGGGAAAAAATTGAATTAAGACATGAGTTGGGAAGTATCTTGCAAAAGAATATGAATTCTCGCGTGGAAAACGGGAAGCAAGTGTATTATAAATTTGAATGTAATCATTGTGGAGAATGCTGCATCTTTTTGGATGTCATATTGGTAGAAAGGGATATATTAGATTGGATTCAAAAAGGGAGATCGGATCTTCTCCAATATATCCAAATCCAACTTGAATCGATTAATTACGAGAATTTTTTGAAAGCAGAGATAGAGGGTAAATTAGAGCAATTAAGGATATTTATTTTGGCGAATCATGAATATCTTGGCGAAGATATAAAAGTTGAAGGTGATATCTTAATTAAATTTCATAATTATCTACCAAATATTGGCATTAGAGGCATTCTGAGCCCTAAGAATTTTGAAGTGATACTGAATGGTATGAAGCTAGGGATAAAATATATATTAAGATGCGAAGCTAATGGGTATTGCATCTTTTTTAAAAAGAATCGTTGTTTAATCCACGAAGTAAAGCCAGCCATTTGTAAGCAATTCCCGTTTGAAACGAATGGCCAATTGGCCCTAAATGATTGGACCTTAAGCATCTGCAAGGGCATTAAAAAAATGCTGCCCTAACTCTATATTTAAAAAGAAATCAAAATAAAATATCTATTCAAAAAATCTTTTTTGAGGAATATATATGCCCCTTAAAACACCAGAGGAATATTTAGAGAGTATTAAGAAGCAAAAATATAATTTGTATATGTTTGGTGAAAAGATTGATAATTGGTACGAGCATCCAATCATCAAACCCACGATAAATCCTGTGAAAATAACTTATGAGTTAGCTCAAGACCCCCGATACCAAGATGTAATGACATCTATTTCCCAGCTCACCAGAGAGAGGGTAAGTCGATTTACGCACGTTCATCAAAATACGGGGGATTTAGTTAATAAGGTCAAAATGCAACGACTCCTTGCTCAGCATACCGGATGTTGTTTTCAGCGCTGCGTAGGCATGGATGGAATAAATGCAGTGTATTCAACAACTTATGATATTGATCAGAAGTATGGCACTGATTATCACCAGCGGTTTATAAATTGGCTGAAAAAAGTTCAAACGGAAGATTTAACGGTCGATGGAGCTATGACTGACCCAAAAGGGGATCGGGGTAAGCGCCCTTCTGAGCAGAGTGATCCCGATATGTTCTTACGAATAGTAGAGGAACGAGAAGATGGTATAATCGTTCGAGGGGCAAAGATTCATCAAACTGGATACCTTAATTCACATGAAGTACTCGTTATGCCCACACTGAACATGAAAGATGATGAAAAACAATATTCAGTGAGTTTCGCGGTTAATACTGCCACCACAGGCATTACCTGTATTTACGGAAGACAACCATGCGATACCCGGAAAATGGAGGATTGTTTATGTGATACAGGGAATCCAAATTATTGCGGACAAGAAGTATTTGTAATTTTCGGTGATGTATTCGTTCCTAAAGAACGGGTCTTTATGCAGGGCGAATATGATTTCTCAGGGCAATTGGTTACACGATTTGCAGGATATCATCGACAGAGTTATGGTGGTTGTAAAGCAGGAGTAGGAGATGTGCTTATCGGAGCTACTGCCCTCATTGCAGAGTATAATGGTGTAGAAAGAGCCTCAGCAGTTCGGGATAAACTTGTTGAGATGGTACATCTCAATGAAACTCTTTATTGTTGTGGAATCGCCTGTTCTTCTGAAGGACATAAAACACCTGCAGGAAATTATGAAATCGACTTTCTTCTCGCCAATGTATGCAAACAAAATGTTACACGCTTCCCTTACGAGATATCGAGGCTCAGTGAGGACATAGGAGGCGGGATTTTGGCTACTTTACCGTCTGAAAAAGATTTAAACAGCGAAGAAGTTGGGCCATTACTTAAAAAATATCTAAAAGCAAATCCATCTGTAAGCGTAGAAAATCGTTTTAAATTGATTCGGTTCTTGGAAAATGCTTCAATGGGTACAACTGCGCTCAGTTATAAAATAGAATCTTTACATGGAGCGGGCTCCCCACAAGCGCAACGAATAATGATCGAGCGACAGGCAGAGCTTCAAAAGAAGAAGGAACTAGTTAAAAAAATTTTGGAGTTATCATAAAGTTCCCATTATTTTGTGTCTTAATTCATATTGTTAAAATGAATTGATTAGATTTCCCAGATTCGACTGAGCAGAAAAAATTATACGCCCCATTTTGGACTGAAACATTATATACTCCATAAAAACCTTTAAAATGGATTCCACCGGTAGAATTTGAGATTTGGGAGCCAAGAGAATCCCATTCCGTGTTTATAAGTTGATTTAATGTGTCATATACAGGTTTAGGGGTAAGGTCAGCTCGTAGAAGCCCCCCACCTTCAAGCCAGCTGACTGCATCCGTAAGGTCCCACCAAATCACGCCTTTAACGCTCGGATGACTAAAACAGACAGTATAGAAGCGACGGGCAAATTCCGCTTGGGCAGCTTCAGACCAGATGCCTTTCTTCCAGGAATTAGTTATCGGAACAGGGGCAGAAATAGGAGTGAATTCAGTAATGTAAATTGATTTTCCCAGTTGCGAATATGCCTCCAATGTGTTCCAAATTTCGGTTGCTGGAATCCAATCAGTTCGTGGTTCGTGAGCTTGCATACCGATGGAATCAAAGGGGGCATTCTCGGATTTGAGGTCGGAAAGGAGTTGATAGAATGGGCCATTTCCAAAATCGTGCCCAAGTATTCCGTAGTCGTTTACAGTAAGATCTGCGCTTGGATTACTTGAATTAGCCCATTCAAGAGGAAGCAAGACATGATCTAACCGACTTAGCTGTGCGAAAGTCTCTGTATGTACGGGTTCATTAACTACATCCCAATATTGAATTGTATCTCGATATTTATATACGAGGGAATTTATGCGGTTCTCCAGCGTTTCGAGCATCAAAGAATCATTATCTAATGGCAACCAATCAGGTATTCCATAAGATCGCGTCCAAACAAGAGGGTGCCCCTTCAAGGTAATATTATTCTGGATGCACCAGTCGATAGTATCATTAACCCATGGTTCTACTACAAAATTACCTTCGTTGGGTTCATAGGCTTTCCAATAGAATGGCAAAACAGCAAAATTGAAGAGATTTTTAAAGTAATTTCGATATGCTTCATTTAATGTGGCATTACCGAGAGAATCGAAGGCATATATATTGCAGCCAAAAATAAACTCATGCTTAATTAGATCAAAGGAGACATTCCAACCTTCAATAGGGGTACCATCCGTGCTATTTTCAAGTTTGATCTCGATAGAGGTCGTCCGATATTGCTGAATCCGATCATTACACCCTGCAAGGAGTTGATCGTCCCGATATTGACCAATTAGATTGGGAATTATGGGCGAGAGGAGGAGGAAGATAAAGGAGGCATTGATAATGAGAAAAATGAAAAAACCAACTTTCCCCCATCTACTTAATTTTTTATAAAATGCCAATTTCATACCACCATCCTCATACCCATGACGTCCCCGCTGCGAAAGTTCCGATCAAATATTGCAACAACATGATGAAGCCGAAAAACATGGCAATTTGAATGAGTTCCGGAATAATTGCCCTGATAATTGAAATCTCAAAAAAAGCTTGATTGATTCGCATCTCAACGAACCATTGCCACCCTAAAAATAGAAAAAAGATAACAAAAAAAATGATGACGGCAGGAGTAAAATCCAGGAATGGGGGGATTTCTGTAGCAAGATAGAGTTTTTCAAAGAAATAAATCCAGAAGATGGTAAAAATACCTAGTAATAGCAATGGCAGAATAGAGTACCCGTGAACTATTAAGTACTTTTTGTATCCTTTCTTTGATTGTTTATACCTTGAAAGAAAGTTTCCAAGGAGATAGTTACCCAGTCCAATGGCGAGATATTGGACACCTATTATTAGAAAGAGACCCACAAGGAATACCATAAACAGTATAAGAGGCGTACTTAAAGTAATGAAGGGTAATTGGCGGAATTCAATCAAAGGAACGGGATAATACAATCGTTCGGGATATAAAATCCAAAATACAAATATAGTACTGAGGATAACAGCCCCGTATAACACAAATAAAAATGTTGTTTTTAACTTTTTGGACAATTCTTCTTCTGAAAGAAGATTTCTGCATTGTCTATGCGGTCGGAATAGAAAACCGCTAAGATTCTCAAAGAAGGTCATAGTTAATTTTATCAAAGGTAACTTATAATAAATCTTATTATAGACTAAGTCGTTTACTTAGATTTGTAAAATAAAAGATTTTAATTATAATAGAAATTAATTATGAAAAGGGGAAAATAATATGACAGAAAATACTCCTCGCAGAATGAGTATCTCAAGCCTATTAGTAAGTATTCTTATTATTTATGTAATCTTTAACGCGATTATCTTAATGATATTGGCGTCGGAACTTCCGGATGGAATATTTCATACCTTAATGGATATATTTAGCCAATTTGGATGGAATTTTACGAGAGAATTTACTCTTTTGATTATTCCCTCTACTATTTTAATTTTAATATTCACTAACAAATTGGATCTTAAAACACGATTTATTCTAGGCCGTATACTATCGTTTATATCTTTTATAGTGGTGCTGTTAAATCTAGCTATGCTTAGCTTACATATATCCCTCTATTATTCAGGATTAGGATTGATTGACCTGTCATCGGCTTCTGCAATATTCTTTTTCATATTTTTAATTCAATCAGTCCTATTTTTAATAATAACATTGTTGATGACAGTAAAAATTGAAATTGACGGTAAAAATTGAATTATAGTGATTCGGAGATCCAATTATTTATTAAGTTAAGAGTCCTTTACAATGAATTCGAGTTTTCGAGCCAATTTACTGGTGAGAAAGTAAGTAACTTAATCATTTAAAATTAATAGAAACCTCTTATAAATTATAATCAATTGGCTGATTGCTATGACGTAAGATGGGGTGAGCGTTTTATTGCCAACCATTGCCAGTCTTGCCACTGTTGCTTTAATCTTCTCCTTCTTGCTTAAAAGGAAAGAAGCCCTTCCAGTATAATTTTCCCCTTTTTTTTCTCACAAATATTTTATCGATGAATTTTTTTGTCCCCAAGAAAGAGATGAGTTACTTGCATACATCTCCTGTATTCATAAAATGAAATTTTGGTTTAACTTTTAAATAGGATAAAACCTTTCGAAAATTTCGAAATAAATACTATAAGGCAGCTCTATAATTCTTTTTTTTCATGATTATAGACATAAGATGAATAGGTTTCAATGTTATAGCCTAGGTAGATTAACGATTTGGAGAGTTATAAGTGAACACACTATATTCAGGTCCATTTTCCCGAGTTTTGCTTGTGAAACCCTCAGGATCCTCTGGATTAGCATTCGCACTGAATCCGATTCCCCTGGGACTGGAGTCCATTGCAGGGAATATTCAGGATTTGGTCGATGATCTTTTAATTTATGATCAATTTATGGAGAAAGAACCATTACAAAATATTTTATCGTGGTTTAAGCCGGATCTCGTAGGATTCTCTATGAGTGCTACGGAGCACAATACAGCTGGAAAATTGATGCAATTAATCAAGAAATTCGACCCGAGAATCCCCATCCTAGCGGGTGGTTATCATCCGACTGGCGCGCCGGACCTTGTCCTAAAAGATCTCAATTGCGATGCGGTTTGCCGTGGAGAGGGAGAGATACTTTTTCGGGACTTCATTCAAGGCCATGACTGGGCAAGTATTGACGGGTTGAGTTATAAGGTTCCATATAATGGTGGAGAAATCCTACATAACAATGATCGAGTAGTTATTAAGGATCTTGACACCTTGCCATTCCCAGCTCGTCATCTTCGGAAGCGCCGTGGATATCGTTATCAAAATGTGTTACTCCTCAATCGCGAATATGACCTCATGGAATTTGGGCGTGGGTGTTATGGAAAATGCACTTTCTGCTGTGAACCCTATTTTTCCCAAGGACATCAGCGATACAGGTCTCCAGAAAGAACGATGGCGGAGATTCGGGAAGTTTGGGACTTGCATAAAGCCAAACCTTTACGCATCCTTATTGCAGACCCAAATATTCTTGGTAATTATAAGAAAGTAGAGCGTCTCTGTGATCTTCTTCTGAAGGCAGATTTAGATATCACATTTCAGGTTATGAGCCGAACCGAGTTGATTGTCAAACATCCTGATGTAGTAGAGAAAATGATACGTGCTGGGATGATTTCTTGGGAACTTGGTATTGAATCACCAATTCAAGATGATCTGGATACGACCCTAAAACATATCCCCCTCGAAGTCCAAACTGAATCGGTGTCCATCCTTCGACGCCTAGGTGGAGAACCATTAGGAACCTTTGTGATTGGGCTTCCAAGTCACACAAAAAAATTCATTAAAACTTTTCCGAATTATGCGCGAAAAATTGGGGTCTCAGCAGCAGCATTTGGAATCGCCACACCGTTTCCTGGAACAGGTTTCTGGGATGAACTATCATCTGAAAATCTTATTGTTGAGCGAAATTGGGCCAAATTTGACGAGAATCATAGCGTCTTCCAC
>Ga0307375_10001517_pt1 | contig 25259 bp, 23 predicted proteins | sample TR1MG_FD_202531 | JGI IMG/M metagenome (GOLD analysis project Ga0307375, IMG submission 202531) | Soil microbial communities from Risofladan, Vaasa, Finland - TR-1 | ecosystem: Environmental > Terrestrial > Soil > Coastal area > Acid sulfate soil | place: Finland: Risofladan, Vaasa | collected...
CCCGCTGTTCACCCAACGGGTGACGCGCGTTTTAGCATAGCGCCTTATGAATCCAGCCACCGTCCTAGTAGCAGCCACTTCAACTGCCGAATTTAGGTTAATGGACTTACCGCCGGACAGGCGGAGTGTAACGCTTGAGGGAGATATAGGAGGCGCAGTCGGGCACTTAACCCAAGAACCCGCCGAAGCGACCTCGCGCATCACCGCGAGGCGCCGCAGGAGTCTCCGGCATTCATGCCTGGGACGATGTCAAGAGCGGGCCTTCGCATTATGGCCAGAAGTCCGTCGAGATGCCCTGCGCTCGCATATCGCACTGTGTCGACTTGGCCGCGCCTTGCAAGGCGAACTCGATGCCAACAAGGGCGCAGCCCTGCAAGCGCGGATCTTTCTGCCCGCTGCCCACATGTGGGCAACCGCCCTAAACCCCTTCTTTATTCGCTAAAGCGGTTGATCGCCGATGATTTCCTTGATTAAGCGATCTTCTAATTCAACGCGGGTAGCCAAGGCCTCGCCTAGCTCGGAAAGATCCGCATTCAGGTGAGTAACATCCTGGCATTGATCGGCACAATCATACTTATCATTAAAGACGATAGCCGTTTCCGTGCACGCCTCGATACGCTGATACAGATCATGCGCAAGCACAATGACCGCCTGACGTCGCTCCTCGCCATTAATGATCCGTTCATATAAAGAAAAATGGGCAGCCGCCACATAATCCACCAGGACCTGACAGAACTCCTGCAAGACCTCTTGGACTTTCGGGTTATGCGGGAAAGGATCCAGCCCGGCAACGCGACAAAACAAGATCAGCATTTCGCGGCGTTCTAAGAGCAATCGACCGATGGTCTCGCGACCGGTGGTCCGTCTGTCCCGGCGCGAGGTACTAGGCGCTACTGCTGTCGTCATATCTTCTCCTCCAAATTTTTATATAGGTATAACAAAAATATCGGATACGACTATAAAACGGGCGGCCACGTTCGGCAAGCCCTAGCCCTAAAACGGGAGGCCGGGCATCTTGCCTTTCATTTGTGCCATCATCTTATGGAGCCCTCCCTTACCCATTTGCTTCATGAGGCGCTGAGCCTGAGTAAATTGCTTTAGGAGACGATTGACCTCCGGCACCCCCGTACCGGAGCCCGCCGCGATACGTCGCTTGCGAGAGCCTCGGATTATGTCGGGAAAGCGACGTTCATGCGGGGTCATGGAATTAATGATCGCGACAAGCCGCCCCGTTTCGTGGTTATTGAGCCGGTCACGCGCCGCAGCAGGAATCGCATTCATCCCGGGCAATTTATCAAGTAAGCTTGCCATGCCGCCCATGCGCTCCATTTGCATCATCTGCTCCCGGAAATCCTCTAAATCGAAGCCTTTGCCCTTCTTGAACTTCTGCGCGAGACGATCGGCGCTCTCGCGATCCACTTTGCGCTCGGCCTCTTCGATGAGCGTAAGGACATCCCCCATCCCCAAGATCCGAGACGCCAACCGTTCGGGGTGGAACGGCTCCAGGCCATCGGTTTTTTCCCCAACCCCCAGAAATTTGATAGGTTTCCCAATCACCGACCGCAACGAGAGCGCAGCGCCCCCGCGCGCATCACCGTCGGTCTTTGTCAGAATCACCCCCGTTAGGGTCAGGGTGTCATTAAAGGCCTTCGCGGTATTGACGGCATCCTGACCCGTCATACTGTCGACTACGAACAGTGTCTCTACGGGGTTGACGGCGGCCTGCAAAGCACGCACCTCCGCCATCATTTCCTGATCGACATGGAGACGACCGGCGGTATCCACGATCAATACATCGATCGCTTCCCGTTTCGCCTGGTCAAGCGCCGCTAAAGCGATCGCCTCAGGCTTCTGGTCAGGACGGCTAGGGTAAAAAGCAACCCCAACCTCGGTTGCTAGACGTTCCAACTGCTCAATGGCCGCTGGCCGGTATACGTCTACGCTCACCAACAAAACCTTCTTGCGCTCACGCTCCTTTAGCAACCGGGCAAGCTTTGCCGCGCTCGTGGTCTTGCCCGACCCCTGCAGACCCGCCAGCAACACCACAGCCGGGGGGCGTGCCGCGAGATTTAGGCGGTCACACGTCACGCCCATGGTTTCAACCAGGGTATCGTAGACCACCTTAATAACCGCTTGCCCAGGATTTAAGCTCTCGATCACCTCCTGGCCGAGCGCCCGGACCCGAATCGTATCTATCAACGATTTGGTCGTCGACAGGGCGACATCGGCCTCCAGGAGCGCAACCCGCACCAAGCGCAGGGCCTCACTGATATTCTTTTCGGTCAAGCGCGTCTCGCCGCGCAGGCTGCGCATAGCCCCTTGTAAACGATTACTGAGCGTCTCAAACATGTTCGTCCTCTCGTCACCGACAGTCGCGATACCGCGTCTGCCTACTCCGCTTAAATCAGGTCAGGTCTTTCCGCAAGTCCCCGGGTGTGCCATTATCACCGCAGGAAACCCTTATGATACAACTCATCCTTCACCTTATTGCTATCGCCCTCTATGGACTCTCGGGAGTCTACTATTGGCGCGGCCTTGGTTCTGGGTCCCAGTGGAACCCGGAACGCCGTTTTGCCGCATCCATTGGCGCGCTTGCGGTCCTCTTGCAGGGCGGCTTATTGATTGGCGATATCGACCACCATGGGCACCTGGCACTGGGTATCGGTACGATCCTGTCGCTGGATGCCTGGGCGGTCGCTGCGATTTTCCTAGTCGCGTCGCTGCGCAAACCCATCGCCAGTCTCGGCACCTTTATTATGCCAAGTGCTGCAGTGGCGGCCATAGGCCAAATTTTTCTACCTATGCACACCCAAGCCAACCCTGTTCCGGTCGATCCCTGGCTTGTGACTCATGTGGTCATCTCGATTCTTGCCTATAGCCTTCTCAGTATTGCGGTGGCGCAAAGTCTCGTCCTGTGGATTCAGGAGAGCCGACTGCGGCACAAACAGTCAGCCCAACTTATGCAAGCGTTCCCGCCCATGGAGACGATGGAAAGCCTCATGTTCGAGATGATCCGAGTGGGGTTTGCCCTCCTGACACTTACTCTTATCAGCGGCCTATTCTTTTCCGACCAACTCTTTGGGACTCCGCTACCGTTTACGCATCACAGCGTCTTATCGCTCATTGCCTGGCTTGCGTTCGCAATCTTGCTCATCGGCCGCCAGCAATTCGGCTGGCGTGGGCGCAATGCCGTGCGCTGGACAGTCGCGGGGTTCGTGCTCTTGGTATTTGCTTATTTGAGCGCTGAATTCCTGCTAAAGCTCGTGTTCGCGTCCTAGGAACGAGACTCATATTCCCCGCGAACTCCTTCGCTAAACCTCCCCATGCCACATGAAAGTGGGAGCAGGCCTAGGGTTCTAAGGGCGAACCCATCGGGGTCTCCCGGCTCTCGTCTTGCGACACCAGCATCCCGGCTGTGACCTGCGACAAACCCGCTATCGCAAACAACCGGCTCTGACGGTATTGCCACCGGGATTCTTGCCCGAAGGCTCAATCTTCGCAGATCCGGTGCGCCGCCACCCCGTTTGCGCCAGTACAGGTTTCTGAGCCGCCCACAGCGTTTCGATAGTGGTATTGTACAAGCGCCCACAGGCCTCCATACGCCCGATCAGTATCCGGTCTTCGCCAGATTTCACCACCAAGGGAATAGTCAGAACAAAGGTGGGCGTGGCAGTGCGTTTCATGGGTGTTGGGGGTGGCTCGTAGTGTCAGTTCGTGGCCCATAAGGGAAGGTCATTATACATCCCATTCCCGCTTTCCTCTCCTAGCCAAAACGAGGGGATTCTCGCGGTGGGCGTTGACGCACACCACCCGATTTTTTGCTGTGCGCGCGTCCTGGACACCTTCCTTAGCATTGCTCCCAGGGCAAGCCATCGAATCGCCAACCGTTCAGGCTGCTTCGGCAATGCTGATCGTTCAGGTCACCTTCGAAACCATGCGTTACGTTGTAAACCGCGCTGAACCCATTCGCCTGCAAAAATAGTCCGGCTTCGGAGGATCGATGGCCACTACGGCAAATCAATACGACGGGGCGATTAAGCGACGTGGCGCGCCGTGCTCGCGCCAGAAACTCCGGGCTGATTTCCCAGTCTGGCTCGTCTCGCCAAGGAATGGATAACGCCTCCTTTGGATGCCCGACGAACAGGAACTCCATTTCGCTCCGAACATCAATGAGCACGGCCTGCGGGTTCTCTTTCAAAAAGTGGAAAGCATCATGTGGCGCGAGATGTATCACTAACTCTGTCATATCGATCACCTAATCGAGCGCAACAGGAAGGCTCCTCCAGATAAATCGCCGCCATCCGCTCCCAGCAGCTCTGCTCAAGTCTGATTAGTCGCTGAAGCGAAGCCGTACAGATCCGCGCTAAGCAATTGCGACTGACTCAAAGCAAAAAGGACCGCCCGCACCTGTAACCACCTGCCCCGTTTTTTCCGCGAGACTTGGCGTTCTCCCCACCGATCCCAATCCACAGCAGGGCCTGCCTACCCGGATGAACCTAAAGCCCAAATATCGCTGCCATACCCGCCATTGTCGATTAAAATGGGTGCCCCAAACAAGCGATCTCGGTATGACCGCCGCCCAAGCGTGGGGCCTACGAGGGGCACCCCACCGCGATTATCACCATCTCCCTCTCCGCTCATTGTCCGAGATCAGTGCGCTTCTTAAGATATTCATCACGCTCAATCTCACCGCGCGCATAGCGCTCGTCTAGGAGCCTCAAAGCGGTATTCTCATGGTCGTTTATGCCGATCTTGCACCCATGGCGACGTCGGCACATAAAGGCCCCGTGTGCCAGGAAGGCGATGCCCCCCGCGATACCCACGATCACCAGCAGGCACAGCAACGCCCAAAATAGCCAGAAACCGCCCATCATCCCGGGACCGTAATAGCCCGAACCCCAACCCCCCATCATCCCAAATCCATGATGAAAAGGCACAACCGACCCCGGCTGTACCGTCGGCGCTTGGCCTGATGCCGTGGTGACAACCGTTCGCGCCCAGGCCAATACCGGCATTATTACGAGCCCCACCGCCGTGGCGAACCTGCGGATTCCCCTTTTTGGCTGCAGTGCATCTATTCCCTTCATCAACAGACCTCCGGCCCTGGGAATACGGTTTCCCTATCACAAGTATAGCCCCAGACCCGCCTTTACGCTTTCCCTTTGCGATGGGCTGCGCGAGCAGGGCACGTCCAGTGTCGGCTACCACAGCCACCGTTGATTCGGGGGATTTACCCCAATTTGTGCGAAAAGCCCCGCCGGATAGGCGGAGCGCAGTCAGGCACTCAGTCCAAGAACCCGCCGAAGCGACCTCGTAAATCATCGCGAGGCGCCGCAGGAATCTCCGACATTCATGCCGGGAAGGATACCGAAGAAGGGATCGGAAACGAGGCCGGATGTTTCGCGTTTCACGATAGAGTTTATTGGCTCTGAAAAGAGATCCTGCCCTTATCCAGAAAGATGGCTCACGGTAAATGCTCTCCCAAGAACATCCTATCGATCCCTAACGTAGGGCTTTGGCCTGGAGTTCTGCAAGAAACCCCTTCGGTGGGCCCAAAGCGGCGCTAAATCCAGGCCCAGGGCTTTTGGGCTTTTGGGCTTTTGGGCTTTTGGGCTTTTGGCAAACAACTCCGCGCATCCTGGGGGGCATAGAACTGCATCCCTCCCCGAGGGTCGGCCTCTACACACCCCACCACAAAGCGTCCCCGCCCTTTTGATTACGCCACGCAAAGTTTAGAGACACACCCCACAATCCTCTGTGCCTGTCTATAGCGCGGATGGAGAGAATTCGCCACCGGCAGTTATTCCGAGCTTACCCACCGGTGCGCCGCACTGGTCGATCATAGGCTAGGGGTTGGCACGCATCAGCGCGGGCAGCCGCGCCAACTGGTGGACCAGGATAAAATGCCCGCCGCCCTGCACAACACGGCTCTTCCAACGGCGCATGCGCACGAGGTAGTGAGCGGGATCGAGGTTCTCACCCCGCGATTTGATGACATTGACCGCAAAAACGTTCACTCCCTTGAGCGGAAAGTTAAAATGGCGAACTGCGCCGGGCGGCAAGTCCTCGCGCATATCTGACACGATGATAATATCCTTGTGGGCAGCCGCTACGCCTGTCAGAAAATGCCCAGCCTCAAGCAAAGCCCCACTGATATCCGTATAGGCCGTACCCGAACGATGCCCCATCGCCTTCACAAAGGCCGCAACACGTGCCGCGACCGCCCGCTTCTCGGTATCCGCTTGCGCAGGCTGGTGCGATAGGGTCACTGCCGCCACTCGATCCTTGTTGGTGAAACTGAGGCTCGTGATGCGCGCAACTGCAATCGTATCCCCAGGCTCCAGCGTGCCCAACATATAGCGGATGATGCGCCCCGCCTTTGGCACCGCATGTATATACGAGCCTGAGATATCCACTAACACATACACGGCCCGCCCTTGCGGACCGGTAGCGCAGCCACCCAAAAGCAAACAAATTGCTAAAACCGCATGTTTGCCGTTCATCCCTGCCGCCCTGAACGCGCCAGACTGTTAGCCCGAACCCGTCCCGCGCCTGCGATCCAGGTCTTTTCAATAACAAGCGGCAAGAAGATGACGATGTCATAAAGGGCGTTAATCATGATGCCTGCGTAGCGAACCAACCGACCTAAGATATGGAGTACGAGCGCCCCGAAGTGCAGTAGGCCCACTAAACACATCCCCCCTACGGTTCTAGCCGAATATACAAACGATTCCAGCGGGATCGCCACAAACGCCAGTGCAAACGGCAAGATGAAGCCGAGGACCATCTGGCCCGCCGTCGGAATCCAGGAATTGAAAGACAGAAGCGTGGCCGGGGCATGCGATGTGAGCGACACGGCAAGGGCTTGGTTATCGGCCGCGATCTGCTCGCGCAAAAACGCCAGGGCCGCCTCAATGCCGGCCATTATCAAGAGCAAGCTGAAGGCCGCCGCCATAAATCGTCTCCGCATCCGTTCTGTCATATGGCTGATGCGCGGAAATAGATGGGTAATACGCACGGACTCCATAAAAAATAGCCCCATAGTGGCCTCGATCAAAATGATCACAAGGGCCGCCACATCGGCCGTCCGAAAGCTTCCAATATAACTCCCACCACCCACCATCTCCGACATGGGCAATGCAATCAGATGGAAATTGATAACCGTGCCTCCAAGCGCCACGAAAAGCACAAAAACGGATATGAAAAATTGCACGAAGGCCGAGGACGCCAACGTATGTTGAGCGACGTCCGTCTTCTTCATAATCTGTTCATAACGGTCCATATAGGTGTCGATTGCGCCCGCCCTCTCCGTCAAGATAGTTAGGCGCTTGTCAACGCTTTTGAGTGTTGTGTCAACGGATCGCCAAAACGGAAGCGCACGAGAAAGTTTCTTATGTCGCGCCTCAAACGCCCGCCGATACTCAGCAAGCGCCATATCCTGACCCTTCGAAACGGTCTTTTTTAGGCTCTCCACGACACCCTCGATGATCCTATCCGGTCCCGGCTTCATCTTCAGAAGGGGCGTTACCGCCCGAACCCATTCCGGAGGGGTAGGAGGCACCTCTCGTGATTGCTGGTAGTCCTCCTCGATCGAGGTAATTTCATCAAGCAGCTTTCGCTGCAGGACGGGAAATCCCTGCAGGTCACGGCGCACGACGGCGTCGACCCTTTCGAATTCGCGTTCGATGCGCTGACCCACATCCTCCTTGCCTTGCGCAAGCAGCACAGTCGCATTGCGAACACGCAGATCCGCGGCCCCACGCCGCAGGTAGTGACTGCCTACCCTAAAGGGACGGCTCAGGACCACAGTAAAGATCGTCACCGCCACCTGCACCGGGCTCCTCGCCAAGTATAAAAATACCAGCGCAACTACCGCACCCACAGCGATAACCCAAGGATCAGCGCTCCCGTAATGAACGAATATCGACATAATGAACTCCCCCGGTACCGTCATTGGGTACCCATCTGTACTTTATAGACCGCCAGAACCCGCCGCACCATGAGAAGCCGACTAAACGCCCCTTCCTGTAGATATATGGATGCTCCCATCTTGATACAGTACTAGAGAATTCGTCCATAACTACTTAGGTCTTATAGGTTATTTACTTACGTGATACCGATATCGGCACGCGATAGGCTCCGGGGAAATCCGCTTGCGCATACCGCAGGCGAAACCTCCAGACTCTGTCTGTGCATCGCCCCACATCGGCCTGAAGGCCGGGCCCCTTTGCGGCGTTATGAAAACAATGGTCATGCTGCGATATCGCAGCTAATATCGGCGGGTTTGCACCTCAGTCTAGAAACCCTGGCCTAAGAGCTCTCCCGCGCTCAGACCTTACGTGCCATGCGCGCCCGGAATGCTCCGGGAAATGCGCCTATTCGAGCCAGCGCAACACCGGATTGCCCAGTGCCACGGAAACGATTCTTTTGGGGCCTTGGCACCCAGGCATGTAGGCCTTCGGTACCCCGAGCCTCCCCTAGGGAGCAAAAGGGCCTCCCTGTCGGTACCGCCAAACGGCCGTGAATAACCTCACGTTCCGTGGGGGCAGCGTCCCATTAGGATCCCCGCACAGAACCGGATCTGCGCCTTGACCTTAAAGACGCGATGGCTATTGGGCACCTTGTCGCATATACCGATGGCCGGCGCACAATCGCGTGCGTCCCTTGGAGGCCTTTTTTGGCTATGTGCACCACAATCAAACCACTCCATCGAAATCAGGGGTTACGATGCTTCTTCTTATCGAAAAACCTCTCGAACTGTGTTAGGGTGTAAGGTGTACTTCTCGGGAGTCCCCTGACCCTTGGACCAAGTTCCCCTCGGTACGCTGGCCGGCGTATTGCTGTTTCTCATTTTCTTGTCCGGTTTTTTTTCCGCCGCCGAGATCAGCCTCATGACGGTCAACCGCTATCGCCTACGGCACTTGGCGGAGTCCGGTCATCGCGGGGCGCGTTTGGCACAGCGACTTTTGCGGCGACCTGACCGCGTCCTGGGCGTGGTTCTGCTCGGCAACAACTTCGGGAATATCGCGGCCTCCTCGGTCGCAACCCTGATGGCCGTAAAACTCTATGGTCCTGGGGTGTTAGCGCTAGTCACGGGCATCCTGACTCTCGTCATTCTAATTGTAGCGGAAGTAGCCCCCAAAACGCTTGCGGCCCTGTATCCGGAACCCGTGGCTTTTGGTGTATCCTACATTTTGACCCCGCTTCTGCGGGTTATTTACCCCCTGGTTGTCCTGATCAATTTTCTCGCCAACCATCTCTTACAGCTCTTTGGCGTGTCCATCAAGCCGAAAAGTCCGGATCAACTGAGTACGGAAGAACTGCGAGCCGTAGTTATCGAGGCCGGAACCCTTATCCCCAAGGCGCACCAATCCATGCTTCTCGGTATTCTGGACCTCGAAAAAAGTACCGTGGAAGATGTCATGGTACCGAGGCGCGAGGTCGAAGGACTTGATTTGGATGCCGAGTGGGACGAGATCCTGGAATTTCTCAGCAGCAGTCACTACACACGACTCCCGGTCTTTCGCGGAACCTTAGATAACGTCATCGGAATGCTGCATGTCCGCAGGGCCCTGCATTTGGCTTTGGCTGGGCGACTCACCCGTGAAACCCTGGAATCCGCAGTCCTCGAACCCTACTACATTCCCCAAGGGACGCCGCTTGCGACCCAGCTACTCAACTTCAAGAGTACGCGTCGACATATAGGATTAGTCGTGGACGAGTACGGGGATTTAATGGGTCTCGTAAGTTTAGAAGAAATTCTAGAAGAGATTGTCGGTGAATTTACACCGCAGACGCCGGGCGCTCAAGTCGATATCTCTCCGCAACCAGACGGTAGCTTTATCGTAAACGGAAGCACCAGTATTCGTGACATCAATCGAACATTGGGATGGCGACTCCCGCTCGATGGCCCCAAAACCCTCAACGGATTGATTACAGAATATCTAGAAGACATTCCTGCGCCAGGGACAAGTCTACTGCTCAATGGTTACCTTGTTGAGATCGTGCGTACGCGCGGAACGGCCATACAAGTGGCACGCATCAAACCACATAATGCCACAATGCCATCCGCCGACGTAAAGCCTCATTAGCCTGGACGCACCGTGAGGTCTCGTTACTTATAGGGGAGAGGCGTTTTCGCTCTATTTTTAGGACTTACAACCAAGGGATTCGCCATCCCCCTCGCGCGCGCCCTTCTCATGACGGAGGCACATCGTCGACCGCCCCCTTATCAAGGGTCTCGTGACCGGCTGCAATCCGCGCCAGATGCATTCGTGCCGCTTGAAGCAAGGTCTGCGGCAACCCCCGACGCTCCGCGATCGTCAGACCGTGCGATGACCCGCTCTTGCCCACTTCGAGTTGATAGGTGGGGACCAAACGTTCGCTATCAAAACGCATCGTGGCGTTCGTGAGATGGGAGTGCCCGGCAGCGTAGGCCTTAAGCGGGCTCAGATGGGTCGTAATAATACCGCGCACCCGTCGCCCCGCGAGTTCATCTAGCACCGCCATAGCAAGCGCCGCACCCTCCTCCGGATCGGTTCCCGTTCCCAATTCATCCATCAAAACCAGGGTATCGGCATCCGCTTCGCTTAAAAGACGCTTGAGAACCTCAACGTGACCCGCGAAAGTCGAAAGTTGGTGAAGAAGGCTCTGACGATCACCAATATCCACAATAAGCCGCGAAAAATTGCCGATCACAGACTCCCCCTCCACGGGGAGATGCAGCCCGCAATAAGCCATGGTGACAAGCAGACCAACCGTCTTCAGCACCACGGTCTTTCCGCCGGTATTGGGTCCTGTGATCAATAACATAGGGTGATGCGCATCAAGTGTGATCGAAAGCGGTACGGGTTGGGGGCCGCGCTTATCGGCAAACGCCAGCAGCATCGCCGGGTGATACGCCCCTTCAAGATGCAACACTGGCGCCATGTCAAAACGCGGGGGACTGGCGTTCATATGGACACTCAAATGCCCGCCGGCAAACGCCAGATCGATCCAGGCCAAGACGCCCACCAGGATATCAAGGGAGGCCGTGGCATCGCGCACATGGGTCGTAAGGCCCCGGCGAACGATCAGTTCCTCGGCATCACGCTCGCCAAAGCTCGCCTCAAGCCGATTATTCAAGGCCACGGCTTCAAGGGGCTCGACCAATTGCTGACGACCATTCGCGCCTGGCCCCCGTCGCACGCCTTTGACCTTCGCGGCATGCTCGGCGCTCAAACTCAGCAAGAGCCGCGCCCCACTCGTCACCACGTTATCCGTATGGGGTTCTTTGATTTGAAGCTCGATCAGACGTTTTTTCAATACGGCCTGAATCGCCTGTTGTTGCTCTGTGAGGCGCGCCGCCAATGCCGTAAGCTTAGGGCTTGCGGCATCCCGGATTCGACCAGTCGGCAAGACGGCGTCAACGAGCGCGGCCTGAAGGGCCGGCGGGGGCATCAGATCTTCGGCGGGGCCCGGGTAGAGATTCCCGTAGCGCGCCACCAAGGCCTGCACATCCTTATTTAGGTGCAGCAATTGAGCGATATGCGCAAGCGCGGTGCCGGGAAGCGCGCTCCCGGTTTGCGCGGCTTGGCGCAGAGCCGCCCGAATATCGGGGAGTCGCCCTAAACCGCTCGTTCCTTGCTCTATCGCCATCCGAGCCGCCGTCACCGACCGCTGCATTTTTAACGCGGTCTCCTGATCTGGCGCAGGCGCGAGGCCATGAGCCGCATCGGCCCCATAGGGGGTCGCCGTCAAGCGTTCTATCAAACGGCAGACCGCGCCGAACTCCACAGCCTCAATGTCAGCTCGCATGGGGCGATTTTACCACGGCGCTCAACCGGGCCTTGCCACGTCATCACGTAAATAGACGGGGAGCGCGTGGCTTGGCGTTACCCATGCACCCTGCATAAAAGCCCGTTCCGCGAGGACCACAACCGCTCGCGCCCCAGGCATCTTATGCGGCTCATAGGGAATACCGCACAGCTCGCGCAAAAGCCCCGCATAACGATCAAAGCCGCTCCCAACCCCCATATACGCGCCCCCTGGCCGGCTTATGGAGGATGGCAACCCTACCCGTTCGGGTCCGACCGGCTCGACCAAGCCCTCGTCCGAGCGCCTAAAAAACCCGTAATAGATCTCATCCCGACGCGCATCGATCGCCGCCAAGATCTCTGTTCCCGGGGCCTCCTGAGCGAGCGCTGCCAGCGAAGAGATCGGGATCACCGGCAATCCCTTGGCGTAGGCAAGCCCCTGAGCCACCGCCGCTGCCACCCGCAACCCCGTAAACGATCCCGGGCCGCGCCCGAAGGCGATCGCCTCGATCGCACCGAGATCGACCTCGGCCTCCAGGAGTAAGCTGCCCAGCAGATCGAGAACGCCCTCAGCCCGGGCCGCAGGGTCTTCTAGACGGCGTTCGAAAATACGATCACCCGCCTTCACCGCCACAGACGCGACAGGGGTTGCGGTCTCGATCGCCAAGATATTCATGGGGCTTTCCCCAGAGTCGTCGCCAAGGCCTCTTGCCAAGACGGCAGAGCGATACCGAACGCGGCCTTAAGCTTGGTATTATCCAATACCGAATAAGCCGGTCTGGTCGCCTTGGTCGGATAATCCTGGGACCCAATCGCTGTGACAGGGACTTTGAGCCCAAGCGCGTCTACGATCGCCTGCGCAAAACCGTGCCAACTCGTTTCGCCAAGGCATGTGGCGTGATAGAGCCCGCTTTTATTGTGGGCCTCAGGATGCTGGATCAAGGTGCTGGTCGCCTCCGCCAGGGCATCAACCGAAGTCGGCGTCCCATATTGGTCGGCTACGATCCGTAACGGTCCGGCGGCGGCCAGGCGGGCGACTGTCGTCAAGAAATTGCGCCCACCGCGGTCGTAAAGCCAGGCCGTGCGCAGCACGAAACCGACAATAGGACGCGCGAGCACCGCCTCTTCGCCCATGCGCTTGGATTGCCCATACACACTCACGGCCCCCGTCGGATCGGTCTCGGTGTACGGGCGCCCGCTACGCCCATCAAATACGTAGTCTGTCGAATAATGAATGAGCCAGGCGTCGCTCAGTAAAGCCACATCCGCCATGAGCCCTGGTGCGACCCCGTTAATATGAAAAGCCGCCACGCGCTCCTCTTCGGCCTTATCCACAGCCGTATAAGCGGATGCGTTGATCAAAATCCCAGGCGCAAACCTTCGGACCGCTGCATGCAGCGCCGTGCTGTCGCCCACGTCACATTCCTTGTGGTCTAAGGCATGGATAGGCCCAAGTCCGGCAAGAGCGCGCATCAAAGCGCGCCCGAGCTGGCCAGACGCCCCGAAAATCAGGATCCCTTTCTGCGCCTGCGAACACCTCATAAAGCGCCGCCATCCTGATTTGTGCAAGACACCAGGGGCTTTGTGATGGGCCACGCGACAACCACCATTGGGTCGTCCCAGGCCGGCGTGAACTCGCACTGAGGGTTACAGGCGCCCGTGCCTATGGGCATTCCATCGGCTGTTTCCCTCGAAACGCAAAACCCCTGCGCGAACCCCGGCGGGATATCAGTCTGCTTATGATCGCGCGCCGATAAGATCACACCGAGCCCTCGCCCGAACGTGGCAGGCTCCACGCATAAGTCAACTGCCGCATCAAAGATCTCCTCGGTAATCGGAAAAACCAGTATGCCTTGCCAATCCGAAAACGGATAACGCAAGACGCGCAAGCGCAAACGCCACAGATTATCCCGCACAAAAGCGCCTACCGACCGCCGCCTGAGTGCGCGCCGCATGAAGGGTTTCTGGAACATCATCGCGGGCGTCTTCGACGCTTCGGGGCACGAAGCGGGTATGCCTCATAAGCGGGGTTTCCATAACCTCCATAATAGCAGCGCTCCAAGACATCCCGGAGAGAGGTGGCATAATCGTGCCCGATCTCACCTGTCAAGGCCTTCCTCAGCGCCCGATCTTAGGCCCGGACAAGGCGCACGCAGTTCGAGCCGGTAAACCGAGCCGCTTCGGTCACTAACCCCGCCCGCATTCACGATACCCCCAACGTTCACGCGCGCAGTATAGCAAACAGACCTTAAGCGCCACCATTTGACACATGCCTTACTCCTTGGCAAAGTTCACCCCATGAACCTCCATACTCTTCCCGGCACGGACCTTACCGTTTCAGACATCGGCCTTGGCACCATGACCTTCGGTGAACAGACCGATATGACCTCCGCTCACAACCAACTGGATTACGCGCTTGCTCAGGGTGTGACGCTCCTGGATATGGCCGAGATGTACCCGGTACCGGGGCGCGCCGAGACCCAAGGCGCAACCGAGGAGATTGTCGGCCAATGGCTCGCCCGTAAAGCCCGCGACAAGGTCGTCATCGCCACGAAAGTCGCGGGGCCTGCACGGGGATTCACCTGGATACGCGGGGGACCCAAGGCCCTTGATCGCACCAACATTCACGAGGCCCTGCATGATAGCCTAAGGCGCCTTAAGACCGATTATATCGATCTCTACCAGATCCATTGGCCGGCGCGTCCCGTCCCGATATTTGGGGACACCCACTATGAGCCCCGCGGTGACAACGATGAGGCGGGCGCAATTGATGAACAACTGACCGTACTCGATGCGCTCATCCGTGAGGGCAAGGTGCGTTTCGTGGGTCTTAGCAACGAAACGCCCTGGGGCACCATGCGTTTTTTGGAATCGGCGACCCGCCTAGGCCTGCCACGCATCGTGACCGTACAGAACGCCTACAATCTCTTGAATCGTTCCTTCGAATCGGGTTTATCTGAAATCTGCCATCGTGAAAAATTGGGCCTTCTCGCCTACAGTCCGCTGGCCTTCGGTCTTTTGACAGGCAAGTACCTGGAGCACGATGATCGAGAGGCGCGCCTCAATCGCTTTCCGCAGTTTGGACCACGATACCGCAAGCCCGCTATCGAACCGGCTGTGCGCGCCTATGCGCAAATCGCCCACGATTTTGGGGTTCCTTTAGGTGCCTTGGCGCTGGCCTTCGTACGCTCGCGGTTTTTTACGGCCTCCACCCTCATAGGCGCCCGCACTCTCGATCAGCTGAAAGAGGACTTCACGCACGCCAAAGTCGTGCTCACACCGGAAATGCTCACCGCCATTGACGCGATTCACGCACAATCCCCGAACCCGGCCCCGTAAAAGATTTTAGATGATGCCGGCTACGATATTGATGGTGAGCGCAAGAACCAGGGTATTGAAGGCAAACGACAGGACCCCTTGAACGAGGGCCATGCGCCGCACGCTGTGTGACGTAATCGACACGTCCGAGACCTGTGACGTCATACCGATCACAAACGAGAAATACAGGAAATCGACGTAGTGCGGGAGCGCCTCCCCCGGGAAGCGTATCCCGCCATCATCGCGGATCCCGTCTTGAACCGCGCGCCCACGATAAAAGCTGTGCGCGTAATGGAAGGCAAAAAGGGTGTGGACAACAAACCAGGAACACACCACGGCCGATATCGATAAAGCCAAGTGCGCGGATTTAAAAGCCGCCCCCGCCCCTTTGACCTGACCCAAGAGAAACAAAATAGCAAAGAAACTCGCACTCACGGCAATCGTCGCGATCACAAGGACCATAAAACCGCTCTGGTCTTGGTCAAGCGTACTGCGGCAGGTCTCCTTCGCGTCTGCCAAACCCATAACCATCCAGGCCATGACAAGGAAAGTGAGACAGGCGCCATCCCAGCCCAACAGTAAGCGGGTATCCAGGAGGTAATCGGTCGGGAACGCCAGAAATACCGCATAACCCACAAGGGTTGACACGAGCAAGCGCCGGCGGGCACTTAAGGCCCGCACGGCGCGTATCAAAGGACGCAATATCCTAAACTTTAGGACGGCGCACCCTTACCCAGCAAGGTCTTGATCGGCAAGGCGTACACCCAACCGAAGTTACTCCCGATCAAGAAGGTGTTGCCGATAATGACACCATTTTGCGGCCCAAAGCCGCCGTGATGCGTCATATATTTAGTGACCATCTTCCCGGTCTTGCGGTCCAAAACAAAGATCGCGCCGTTACCCACGGGGTAGAAGACATACGTACCCCATACGCTGGGCGCGGCCTTCATCTTCACCTTAAGCGGGGTATGCCAGAGCACCTTGCCGCTCTTCAGGCTCACGGCATAAGCGGTCGCGGTCACGGGGCTGCCGGTATATACAACACCGTTTACGATCATGGGGACGGCGTCCTTATTACGTGGCGGCACCTTGCCGACCCCAAGCGTGGTCTCCCACAGCGTCCTGCCGGTCTTGGCATTAAGGCCGATTTCCACGCTCTTTGCGCGATGGACTCCTTTGGCCTTTTGTTCGAACTGGGTCACAACGATGCCGTCACTTTGGGCGGGCGCGCAATCCCCCATGCTGCTGGAGAAGACACCCGCCGGGGCCGTACGCCAAGCCAGCTTGCCGGTTTTGGCATTGACCGCATAAATCGCGTTGGGGTGGGTGCCGGCCATAATGATCAAATGGTGGTAGCGGGTGGCAGACGACATACTCACAAACGACTTGATGCCGACCTTCCACTTAAACTGCCCGGTCGCCGCATTAAGACCATAGATATGGCCATCGCCGTTCCCGAACACGAGCGTGCCCTGATCAATGGCCGGAGTCGGCATATCTTCGCCCTTGGTGTGATAGACCCAGGCCAGTTTGCCGGTCTTCGCATGCAAGGCATAGATACCGCTAATATCCGTGCCTCGGACGACTTGGGCGCCCTTCTGTCCAAACTTCACGGCTTGCGTATAACTGAAATTGGAGTTACCACCACCGACATAGACCAACTTGTCGGCCCCCTGTCCTGCGACGATGGGCGTTGTCATAATCTGATTCAGGGCATTAAACTGCCATTGTAGATGCCCATTCGCGGCATCTACCGCATAAACGAAACCATTGTCGTCCGGCACGTAGACCGTACCATCCACCACCGCCACGCCGATCGGAATACCCGCGAGATCGCGCACCGCGGTGATACTGACATAGGTCTTTTTCACGGCGGCCATTGTCATATCTTTAGGCACCGAACCGGGGGCCTGGAAGACCCAACTCACTGATTTGGCAGAGGTCCCTTGCGGCGCCTGATAGCGGGCATCGTGCGCACTATTCAGGCCGTAAATCGGCCAGCTCCGAGGCGAAGCAACGACTATCGGGGATGCCGTTTCGGACGCGCTTGCGCTGGACTTGGCAGACGATGGCTTGTAGCTACAGCCCGAAAGCAAAGCAACGGCCGCTAGGGTCGTAACAACGGACAAACGTATGGTGGGTCGTGATTTCATATCCCCGTCTCCTCCTGGAACTCTTGTGGGCCTGCATGTGAGTTGTAGACCCTAAGGGAGAAGGAGCCCCAAGGTCAAGAGGACGGTGGCCACTACCATCCTCATGCTATTATGGGGAACGAAAGCCACCCCGACGCGGTCCGAGGGGGCAAGAACATAAAACGCGCCGAGGGTTTAATCACAGATGGAACGGTTTAACCGCGTATTCTTTCGCGATGCGTGGCGCATCGCCATACCCTACTGGAAGTCCGAGGAACGCTGGTCGGCCTATGGTTTACTGGCCATTGTCGTCGGTTTGAGCCTGGGTCTTGTCTATATCAGTGTTTTGATCACCGAGTGGTACAACGGCTTTTACGATGCCCTCCAACACTATGATGAACCCGCCTTTTGGAGCGCTATGTTGCGCTTCTCCTGGCTTGCAGGCCTTTATATCGCGGGTTCCGTCTACCAAACATATTTGAGCGAAATGCTCCAGATCCGCTGGCGGCGATGGATGACCCATAGCTACCTCAGGGATTGGTTCGCGCAACGGACCTACTACCGGATGCAGATTCTAGGCGATGGGACCGATAACCCGGACCAACGTATCGCAGACGACATCAGCGCCTTTATCCGCGGCACCCTGAGGTTGTCTTTGGGTCTTCTAAGCGCCGTTGTTACCATCGCATCGTTTGTCGCCATGCTCTGGGTCCTCTCTAATCGCCTGACCATTCCCATTGCCGGCCACATCTGGAATATCCCAGGCTACCTCGTATGGGCCGCTTTGCTGTATTCGGTCGTCGGCACATGGCTTATGTTAAAGCTTGGGCACCCGCTCATAGGTCTTAGCTTCAATCAGCAGCGATTTGACGCGGATTTTCGTTTCAATCTGGTGAGGGTCCGCGAAAACACCGAAAGCATCGCCCTCTACAATGGTGAAGACCAGGAACACAAAGGCCTGGGCGAGCGCTTTGTGTTTATTTTCCGCAACTACTGGGCAATCATGCGGCGACAAAAGATAATCAATTGGTTTTCTTCCGGGTACAGCCAAGTCGCCATCATCTTTCCGTTTCTCGTGGCAGCCCCCAGCTTTTTTGCCAAACAGATTCAGCTGGGGCTTGTGATGCAGATCTCATCGGCCTTTGGGCAAGTCCAGGGAGGACTCTCTTATATTGTCACCATCTACCCCGAGCTCGCAGCCTGGCATGCGGTAGTCGACCGACTAAGCGGCTTTAGCGAGCATATGCAAGGTATTCGGAATGTGGCAATCGACAACAATGCCCTGACACACGTTACAGGAGACGGTCTGCGCCTCCAATCCGTAAGCCTACATGTACCAAACGGCCGCTCTCTCCTCTCCAACCTGTCGCTTACGGTAGAACCTGGCGAGACCATGCTCCTCACAGGCCCGTCAGGGAGCGGTAAGAGCACCTTGATTCGCACGCTCGCGGGCTTGTGGCCCTTTGGCAGCGGCGAGGTCGCCACGCCGGCGCGTAATATCTCGCTCTTTTTGCCACAAAAACCGTATCTCCCCTTGGGAAGTCTCCGCGATGTTCTGCTCTACCCCCATGGGGCACCCGAGACCTCTGCCGACACTCTCACGGAGGTGCTTACGGCGGTGGGGCTCCCGCGGCTCGTTGCGGAACTCGATGAGAACAAGCCTTGGCCTCTCATCCTTTCGCTCGGCGAACAACAACGCATCGCCTTTGCGCGGATCTTGTTACAAAAACCACAGTGGATTTACATGGATGAGGCGACATCGGCCTTGGACGAGACCGCCGAAGCCGAGCTCTATACCCTATTGCGCGAGCGCCTGCCCCACAGCACGGTCATAAGCGTGGGCCATCGCTCAGCCCTGAACGCCTACCATAGGACCCGCCTGCAATTATCCGGCACCGGATCCTGGCAACTCGTCCCGGGTGGCGCCTAGGGACTGCGACAACCGCACGAAGGCCTCACGCAGGCCTTTAGCATCGCGCACCGGGGTATCAAAATCTATCCGCAGTCGCCGCCCGCGAGCCTGGACATCGAAACCCTCGGGATCGATGCCTAGGAGGCGGGGCTCCGGTTCCTCAACCCCTTGGGCCCGGCAATATTGGACAAGGGCATCCTGGTGGTCCGCGTTCATATGCACAACCGCGCCACTTTCAGCCTCTACAAGGGCGGAATCAAAAGACTTAGGACTCAGGCGGTAGTCTTCCCCGCGTATCCAATGGATATCCCCAAAGCCACCGATAAAGCGTACCCGCTCTACGGATAACTGATAAAAACGAAAGTCGTGAATCGCGAAATACTGCTGGGCTTGCGGTAGATAGCGGAGATACCGATCTCGCAAAACAGCTGTCTCCTCAATTCGGGATGCCCGCCCCAATAGGGTCACGCGCCCCGCCAGCTGGATATCCGCCTTCTCTTCTTCCCATACGATGAGACTGACCCGGTTATCCCTTTGCATATTGCCGCTATGCTGGGCCAGATCCGACAGCAAAAGAATCGGGCACCCCTCATAATCCAAAATATAAGGCGCCACGGAGCCAAAAGGCCAACCATCCATCTCAGCCGATAAGGTCGATAAAATGGCGTTTGTGTGGGAACGCATCAGCCGACGTGTATTTTTAACAGCTTTCTGATTGTGACTCATGGGCCCATTCTAACAAACTCGCATCATAAATTGACCGATCCTCTCCTTTTTCGTAAACTGCCCTCCAGTGGGCGATTAGCTCAGCGGTAGAGCACTGCCTTCACACGGCAGGGGTCAGTGGTTCAAACCCACTATCGCCCACCATTAAAAATCAATATCTTACAACAACAACTAAGCCATTATTATTTCAGAATTTGCCTATTTGGGACAATTTTGGGACACTAAGCTTTCAGCAGGTTATTATCTGAAGGGTGGTGCCCAAAATGGCGACTCTCGAAAAGCGCGGCGACTATTGGCGGGTAAGAATCCGCCGCAACGGTTTCCCGGTTCAAACACGTTCTTTTGATACGAAAGCAGTGGCTGCACGCTGGGCTCGCGATATCGAAAGTGAGATGGATAAGGGTATTTTTGTTGACCGGACAGAAGCCGAGAAAAATACCCTGGGCGACATCCTCGACCGTTACCTAGACGAAGTAACACCACTAAAACGTGGCGCCGCCGCAGAAAAGTCACGTTTGCTTGCCCTCACTCGACGCACAATCGCCACTATCAAAATATCAGCGCTCTCCGGCAAGGAATTTTCCAGATACCGTGATGAGCGACTTAAAGCTGTTGCCCCAGCAACCGTAAACAAAGAGCTGAATCTCATCGCCCATGCCATTGAAACCGCGCGCCGTGAATGGGGAGTTCATCTACCAGAAAATCCCGTTCGGCTTGTGCGCAGGCCAACCCCAGCGAAGCCGCGCGATAGGCGTTTGGTAGCAGATGAGGGAACTCGCCTGCTTAACGCTTGCGAGGGCGCGCATAATCCCTTCCTGCTGCCAATCGTAAAACTCGCGCTCGAAACTGCAATGCGCCAAGGCGAGCTTGTCAGCCTCGAATGGAAACATGTTGATCTGAAGAAGCAAACCGCCTATTTGCCAGAGACAAAAAATGGCGAAGCGCGCGGTGTGCCGCTCTCTTCGGTTGCCGTGGCAACGATTAGGGCGCTACCAACCGCGATTACTGGCAATCTATTTCCCGGAGTAACAACGGAAGCCGTTAAGCGCGCCTTCATGCGCGCCTGTGAGCGCGCCGGAATCGAAAATTTTCATTTCCACGATTTGCGGCATGAAGCTACCAGCCGTTTATTCGAGAAAAACTTGAATCCGATGGAAGTGGCGACCATTACTGGCCATAAGACGTTACAGATGCTAAAGCGATATACGCACTTGCGAGCCGAAGATTTAGCCCTAAAACTCGGATAAAGCTTATTACTATAGGACAGAAAGCCCCTTGAGTTATCCAACTCGACGCCCCTAGCGTGTACTAGTTTTCTGTATAGTTCTTTCCGCTGTGCTACGATGACACTCCATAATAAAGGGAGGCCGCCTGTGGGGAAATGGTGGGTATTGGTTGTGCGATTATGGCAAAGCGCCAGTACGCCAATGGCGGAATTCCGCATGCGACCGTGGAAGATTCGATTAAGCGCAAGGACGCAATTGCCCCGGGTTTTCCGCTTGGGCGATGTACATGGATAATCGATTCTTCGAGAAGCCGATTCTCAACTCCCCCTACGGATATCCGACGCGTCATTGGGAGCTTGACGAACGGGGGCAGCCAACCCAGCAAATCATCGAAAACCGCCGTCGCGCGGAATACATCACGCCGCTTCCCAAGCCGAAGAAACGCAAAGGGCAAGCAGAACAATCATCGCTGTTGCTGGACGATGACAAGGGGCTTTCAACCCAAGCACAGGAATACCAAAAAACCGCAGCCATCATCAACGCAGTTCGCCAGGAAGTGGGCAAGTGGCGTGCGTTGCCCAACCCAAACACTTGGCACGTCACGCCAGAAACTGCTCGGCTGTTACAGCATTGGCGGCATCACAAATTCAGCGGCGTTCGCCCCTTTTTCTGTCAGGTCGAGGCGGTTGAAACAATTATCTGGCTGACTGAAGTTGCGCCCCAGTTGGGCAAATCAGCCGAACGGTTTCTGGATTATCTAACCAACGCCAACAATGATGCCAACCCCGAACTGATGCGATTGGCGTTGAAGCTCGCCACCGGTGCGGGCAAAACCACCGTCATGGCCATGCTGATTGCGTGGCAGACCATCAATGCTGTGCGCCGCCCCACCAGCAAGAAATTCACGCGCGGCTTTTTGATCGTCGCACCTGGCCTCACCATCAAGGATCGTCTGCGCGTGCTGCAACCGAATGATCCGGACAGTTACTACCAAAGTCGGGAACTGGTGCCCAGTGACATGATAGGCGATCTCGATCGAGCCAAGATCGTCATCACCAACTACCACGCATTCAAACTGCGTGAACGCATGGAATTGTCCAAAGGTGGACGATTGCTTCTGCAAGGACGTGGCGGCGATCCACTCGATACCCTCGAAACTGAAGGTCAGATGCTCCAGCGTGTCATGCCCGAACTGATGGGCATAAAAAATGTTCTGGTCATCAACGATGAAGCGCATCACTGCTACCGCGAAAAGCCGAAAGCAGAAACCGATGACGAAGACCTGAAAGGCGACGAGAAAAAGGAAGCACAAGAAAACAACGAAGCTGCGCGTCTGTGGATTTCCGGCCTCGAAGCCGTCAATCGCAAGTTGGGTGTGCCTCGCACTATTGATCTTTCCGCCACACCGTTCTTCCTGAGCGGCTCCGGCTACGTCGAAGGCACTTTGTTTCCCTGGACGATGAGCGACTTCTCGCTGATGGATGCCATCGAGTGCGGCATCGTCAAGCTGCCACGCGTGCCAGTGGCAGACAACATCCCCGGCAACGAAATGCCCATGTTCCGCAACCTGTGGGAACACATTCGCGCCAAGATGCCAAAGAAAGGACGTGGCAAGGGGGAGGCACTGAACCCACTCGATCTGCCGACCCAGCTTCAAACAGCGCTCGAAGCGCTGTATGGCCACTACGAAAAAACGTTCGAGCTCTGGGACGAGGAAAAAATCTCTGTTCCACCTTGTTTCATCATCGTCTGCAACAACACATCGGCATCCAAGCTGGTATACGACTACATCTCCGGCTTTCAGCAACAGCATGAAGATGGTTCCAGCAAACTGGTGGGAGGACGTTTCGCACTGTTCCAAAACCACGACGAGCATGGCAGCCCGCTGGGACGCCCGCGCACACTGCTGATAGATAGCGAACAACTCGAATCCGGCGAGGCACTGGACGATAACTTCCGCAACATGGCGTCCGACGAGATCGAGCGTTTTCGTAGCGAGATCATCGAGCGCACCGGGGATCGGCAGAAGGCCGAGAACATCACCGATCAAGAACTGTTGCGTGAAGTGATGAATACCGTCGGCAAGGCCGGTCGCCTCGGCGATTCCATCCGCTGCGTCGTGTCCGTTTCCATGCTCACCGAAGGCTGGGATGCCAACACCGTCACCCATGTGTTGGGCGTGCGAGCCTTCGGCACCCAGTTGCTGTGCGAGCAGGTGATAGGCCGCGCCTTACGCCGCCAGTCCTACGAACTCAACGAAGAGGGACTGTTCAACGTCGAATACGCCGACGTGCTGGGCATTCCCTTCGACTTTACCGCCAAGCCCGTGGTCGCACCGCCGCAAAAGCCGCGTGAGACCATCCAGGTCAAAGCCATCCGCCCCGACCGCGATGACTGCGAGATCAGCTTTCCGCGCGTGCAAGGTTATCGCACTGAACTGCCTGAAGAGCGGCTCACGGCTGATTTTAACGATGACTCCGTGCTTGAACTCACTCCCGATCTGGTGGGGGCAACCGAAACGCGCAATTCCGGCATCATCGGCGAAACAGTGGATTTGAATCTGATACATACCGGTGATGTACGTCCATCCCAAGTCATCTACGAACTCACCTCGCATTTGCTGCTGACAAAATTCCGCGATGCCGACGGAGAGCCCCAGCTCAATCTGTTCGGCCAGATCAAGCGCATTGCACGCCAGTGGATCGAAAGTTATCTTGTGTGCAAGGGTGGCACCTATCCGGCACAACTCAAATACAAGATGCTGGCCGACATGGCCTGCGAGCGCATCATGGCGGGCATTACCCGGGCTGAGTTCGGTAAACGCCCCATCAAAGCCGTACTAGACCCATACAACCCAGTGGGTAGCACAGCGCATGTCAACTTCAATACCTCGAAACTGGATCGGTGGCAGACCGACGCACGCCGCTGCCACATTAACTGGATCATCCTCGACAGCGATTGGGAGGCCGAATTCTGCCGCGTCGCCGAAGCCCACCCGCGCGTCAAAGCCTATGTAAAAAACCACAACCTCGGGCTGGAAGTACCGTATCGTTACGGCTCGGAAACGCGCAAGTACATCCCCGATTTCATCGTACTGGTCGACGACAGCCATGACGACGACCTGCTGCACCTGATCGTCGAGATCAAAGGCTACCGCCGCGAAGATGCCAAGGAGAAGAAATCTACCATGGACACCTACTGGGTGCCCGGCGTGAACCACCTCAAGCAATACGGCCGTTGGGCCTTTGCCGAGTTCACGGATGTGTACCAGATGCAGACCGATTTTGCAGAAAAGGTCGCTGCTGAGTTCAACAAGATGATCGAGCAGATCACCGGTGCCCAGGTCTGAGTCCCATGCCCGCCACCCGACTGAAAATCTTCATCAGCAGCGTGCAAAAGGAATTTGCGCAACAGCGCCTGGACCTGAAGGCCTTTCTACTGGGGGATGCCGTGCTGCGCCGTTTCGTGTCCGAGGTGTTTCTGTTTGAGGAACTCCCCGCCAGAGACCGGCGTGCCGATCATGTCTATCTGGAAGAAGTCGAACGTTGCGACATCTACCTTGGTATCTTCGGCTACGACTACGGCTTTGAGGATAAGGGTGGTGTTTCCCCTACGGAGCACGAATACAACCACGCCACTCAACACGGCAAGACCCGGCTCATATACGTCTGGGGCTCAGAGGAGAAACGTCGCGCCCCGAAAATGCGAAAACTGGTCGTCAAGGCCAGTAGTGAACTGATCCGCCGCCGTATCGAAGATGTCAATGCCATGACCGCTGAGGTTTACGCTAGCCTTGTGGATTATCTCGACGGTATCGGCGCGCTGCGTGTTCCGCCCTTCGACACTTCCGCTTGCGGCAATGCTACCCTGAAAGACTTGTCCCGCAAACGCATCGACTGGTTCCTGGAAACCGCCCGACGCGAGCGTGGCTTTCCGCTTAAAACCAACACCGACACCAAAGCACTACTTACTCATCTCAACCTGCTTGACGACGGTAAGCCCACCAACGCCGCCGTGCTGCTGTTTGGCGCCAACCCACAACGCTTCCATCGCACCGCCGAAACCAAGTGCATGCACTGTCACGGCACGCAATACCGCCGTCCCTTCGCCTCCATGCAGATCTACGGCGGTATTGCGTGCCGTGACAGTG
>Ga0307375_10001518_pt1 | contig 25245 bp, 14 predicted proteins | sample TR1MG_FD_202531 | JGI IMG/M metagenome (GOLD analysis project Ga0307375, IMG submission 202531) | Soil microbial communities from Risofladan, Vaasa, Finland - TR-1 | ecosystem: Environmental > Terrestrial > Soil > Coastal area > Acid sulfate soil | place: Finland: Risofladan, Vaasa | collected...
GTGTACTGTCTATATTTCCCGTGGGAGTATAGTCCACTTTACACCACGGAGAGAGTCCTAAAACGCACAGAGAGATATGGCAACGTCCCGTACAATAAACTACGAGTTACATCACTTGGGGTTTAAAGTCCATAAAACCACTCTTTTTCCCGTTTACCCCTACCCCAAAAAATGATGCACTTCTGTGTAACCAATACCGGAGACAGCGCGATTCTCAAAATAGGGAGCATATCCGCCGATCGCGAGGCCCCCAGACTCAACACTGGTGAGGAATCATGCAAGTCTCGAAGGGATGATGATGAGGCTACATTTCGAATGTACAATGTGCTAACAAAAGGGGGAAGGTAGATGAATGAGAATGAAACGCGTGAAGGTCGAGGCATTGCAAGTTAGGTGTAGAGGAGGAGCTAGGAGACAGGGGATCGAAGAGAGAGAGCTAGTTGCGGGGTCTGGGGTCGTGTTCAAGGTTCGCTTGTGATGTTCTTCTTTCATTGGAGCGCCAGAACGTTGCTGTCATATAGGTGCGCAGCATTGGTAGGGTGTTGAGTGTCAGTGTGATGGTGACTCATGTGTTGGGTCTTCTCTCCCTCCTTCGTCTTCAAATGTCGTCTACGACTGTTGAGTCTGTTGTTGCTGTTGTTGTTGCTGTTGTTGGTGGGTTTGAGAGTGCGAGTGATGTTGTTGAAGCGCTGCCGCAAAGTTCGCCGGGATCCCGATTGGGCTTGCCAACGGACTCAGTTGTCCCGATTGCGCAAATCCAAGTGGCACGAATGTCGGTGACGGCGAGAAGGGGTGGAATCCGAGTGGAATGGAGATGGGTGAGGGCAAAACGTCCGCGTTAGACCGGTCCTGCTGCTGCTGTACTGCGCTTGCATTGCTGTTGTTGCCGTTCGTAGGGATGGAAATCTGCAGAGGAGGCATGTGGAAGTACCAACCTGAGGCATCGGCAGCCTGTTGAGTCGATGGAGACGTGGTGCTGGTCGGGGAGAGCGAGACTGAACTTCCAGGGTAATACGTGATTGCACCGTTGGTGGTGGGCACGACAATAGACGAAGACGCTCCTGAGAGGTGTGGCGACGTAGAATGGGGCAAGGCAGCAGAGCCATTCGGGAAGAAGGCGGGATACGGGGCATACAAATGCGCACCGCCGTACGCGGCCTGCGTCGGATCTGCGACGTATGCTGCACCTGACTGATGCGGGAACGCTGTGTGCAACTTCGCAATCTTCTTGCGCATCTTCATATCTGGCGTCTCGCAATACTGAACTCGAATAACAGAACCCAGGAAACTCGTGCCATTCTCGTTCTCGATCGCCGCTGCAGCTGCCGATGGCTCTGAATAGGTGATGAAAGCGTACGAAGTGAGACTTACCTTTGATGGCTGTTCTTGAGACGATTGGAGGGTTGAACCATGATTGAGCAGAGAAGGAGATGCGGAGGCATCCAGAGAGGAATCCTTCTCTGAAGAAGTTGATTGATGAGCACCCGTTTGCGAATCTGAAAACGTTTGGCTACCTGTAGAAGTATGCGTCGATGAAGTGGTGGGCTGACCTGAGGGAGTGGTGTAGTCCTGCGAGTCGATGGCAGAGGTGACCTGTTTCGCGTTGATGTTTGAGGTTGAGACGCCGTCCAATGCAGAAGAACAGTTGGGAGATTGCTGCTCTATAGAACTGAAACTTGCATTTGTAGAGAGTGATGCGTAAGTCGGAGAGTGAGGAGGAGGAGAAACGGATCGTGGAGTGGAGAGGATGTTGTTCGTCGACGTAGCAGAGAGAGATGATGCGGTAGATGTGGTGGTGGAATTGGAAGTAGAGTTCGGTGAAGAGATCGATGAGGGGGAGGAAGAAGAGGCTTGAGAAAGGTCGATGGAGGTGATGAGAGACGCGGCGTGTTGTTGTTGTTGTGCCATCATCGTCATCATCACGAGTGCTTCCTGCCCTTCCCCAATCGTGTTGCCATTCGTAGGGGCACTGAGAGAAGAGGAGGGAGAAGGAGGAGAAAAGTACTTGGAAAAAGAAGAGGATGCCGCCGAGGGGTGAACGATGGAAATGTCGTAAATGCTACCGTATTTGGAAAAGTGAGGTCTGAGGACTGATTCTGAGGTGAATTCAGTGGGCAGGCCGCCAACGTAGACGAGATTCGGAGCGACACCCAAAAGCTCGGGGTCATTGCTGCTTGTCGCCCACTCGATGACCCACTTCTTATGTGCATTCTTCAATCCTGAAAAGGCATCTGCAGCGTCCTCACGATAGCGATACTTCACAAAGCCACAGCCCTTGCTCTTGTTCGACGGATGATGCTTGATGATTGTCACGCTCTCCACCTCGCCATACGCCGCTGCAATTCGACGCAACTCGGGTGGCGTCAACAGCACCGTAAATTTGGCCAAAAAGAGAGTACGGTTCACTTTGGCACGCTCTACGCGCAAACGACGACCATCGAGAAAATGTTCCGCCGTGAGGCCCTCTTCGGCAGATTGCGAGTCCTATGGACGACAAGAACGCAGATCAGAGTGACAAAGAACAAGAATAGAGGCAACATACAGTGTAAACAGGGGGTTGCAAGCGAGAAAGACGGGCGAGAGTGAGGGAAGGGGTTCAAGCGCGCATCCAATGAGAGAGACGGGGAAGCAAGAGTGCGGAAGAGTTAGACAGAGGGGCAAGTGGGAAAAGAGAGTATGAGCTGGAAGACAAGAGAGGGGAAGTGGCAATGTGGGCGGAAAAGTGGCAGAGGAACAGGGCGCAGCGAGAGAGAGAGAGAGAGGAGAGATTCGGAGAGAGCGGCTGCAACGAGGGAGAGAGAGCGAGAGAAAGAGGAGGACGTTGTTGGTTCGGTCGACTTCTCTCCTTCGCTTCGCCCTTGTGCTTCCAATGTCTTCATCACTCAGTCGTCTGCACACGTCTGCGCTATCATCACATTTCACTTCAGGCCGCCGTTTCGAGGCAAATGATTCGAGGAACGTACCGAGAATTGCACGAACGCGTAAGGTCTATTCGCCTTGTCCTTCAACAGCTTCACCTTGAGCACGCGCCCAAACTTTTTGAAGTGCTCTTGCAACTTCTCCTCTGTCGTCATAGTAGCGATAGAAGCAACGAAGATACACGCTTGTGGAGGTCCGCGTGGAGTTTTGGCATCGCCAGGGAGGAACTTCTCGTCCATTTCCGCCATTTGCCAGCACACAATCAACAAAAGACACCACGTGCCTAAAAGTACAGATCGATTCCAGTGCTTTTCAAAGAAGCTGACAGTGGGAGCCCGCAGGTGGGACTAGAAAGAACAGTCGCGAAAGACACGACACCGAGCGTCGGTGGCAGGAGGCCGACGAGCATCCGCCGTTTCTCTCCACTCTCTCCGCTGTGCCACACGGCAGGCGACCACTACCTAAACGGGCCAGACAGCATTCCTCCGCCAAGCCTTGTACGCCCGGCAACTTCCCCTCAGCGCCCTGCAAACTAGTGTGCCACACCATTCAGAACACTTTCGTTTCTGGGTGTCCAACCCAGCGGCGAGGCTGGGGAAGCAATTCACGAGGTCGTGGCAACGCCCCCAGCGCATCGAGACACAGTACCGCTCTTGCGCGGCGACTACCGCCGGGCAGACGAGATGGACTCCGCCACTCTGACATCGCGGGACGCCCTCAACGCTCTTGTGGGGTGCTACTCCCTCACGCAGAGCACTAGTCTGAGCACCTAATTTCAACTAGGCGCACCGACTTGAACGTCAAGGGGGCTGGAGAGGGGCACGTGCGACGGACCTGGTCCGGCGGCGGAGCAGCTCCTAGTCTCTGGCTTCCTCTGGCTCCTGGCCGCACCATCGTCCGTGCTGACCCCGGCACCCTTTCTCCTGCTGACTTGCGCAGTTCTTCCCCCATTTCCAACAATGTGATCCCGTACTTCGGTGACTCTCAACGGACCGGGCCTGGTGCGCAGACTGGGCCTACCTCGGTCTGCTGGCCGTTGCTCTACTGCCGTACAGACCAGCCAAACGGTCTCCGCGTGCCGGTTGTGAACACGCAACGCTTTGCCGCACAGGAAGCAGAGGGTAGCGGGTGGTCTGTTGGGTCGGCGATCTGACGCGAGCTCGGGTCGGCGATCTGACGCGCGGAAGGACGCAGCGCAGCTCCCTCGTTGCACGGCTGCCTGCTCCAATGATGTTCTCTCTCTTGATTCGATCGGATTTGCATGTTTAGTTTGCTGTTTACAAGAGGGAAGGAGGGGGAAGTAGATGGCCAAAGCAAGAGGGGATCGGGGTTGTGCGCCCCAACACTGAGAGATTCGTGAACGTTCCGACAATCGCACACCACGTTCTGATACTCGCCACCGACACTCTCAAATTCCTCCCCCACGCAAGGCATAGACGAACTCCCGCACCAACAAGGCCTTCAAAGCGTCTGTTTGCCACCGGCGCCGGAGGATTGGATCGCATCACGAAGCGCGTTTTGCGCCTCCACCCATCCTGGCAACTGCTCGGGCTGCTCCATGGGATGCAAAAGCTTGCGGTTGATGTTCACACGAGGGATGGTCAAATACGGGAGACGACGAGTCGTGTGGGGCGCGAACTTCTCGGGGCTCAACATGGCCCTCATTCCAACACCGTTGTAGTACACCAACTTGATCTTACCACCAGTCTGTTGCACTGCATTCAAAGCTGACGTACTCGCCTGGCTCACTTCAATGTCGATCGGCGTCTTGAACCAGTCATGTCCCTGCGAGGAAGGAGAGAGAGAAGCCAATAGAACAAGACCGGCAAGCAGCAAAAGGTCAGCTTTCGAGGTTCGAATTTCACCATTTGGATACGGCAAACATAGAGAAATTGCAATTTCCCCTATTAGAGGAACTACACACCTCGCCCAAAAGTTTGATGCCGTTTTGCTGCTTACGAAGGCGACCAACGCATCCAGAATCCACAAGAATTTTCATAGTGATGGGTTTTGAAGCGTCTATACGTCCAGAATCGATCCAGAATTGAAGACGAGAGAGGTTGAGGGGTGAGTATTCAATCTTGTGCTTTCTGTTGGTGAAACCGAACTTTCTGATTCGCTTATAGTATGGCGTTTGTCCTCCTTCGAATCCAAATGCAACTTCTCCACCTTGACGCGCTGTACGACCTTTGTGACCCTTGGTGGACGTTTTTCCTCTGCCTGAACCAATACCGCGACCAATTCGTCTCTCCTGAGATTCACAATGGGATAATCGCATGATAGGTGTTAACATACGAAGGAATGGAGCTATTTGCACGATATCAGGAGACTTATGATTCAAAAGCAATCAATAGAAGGACGTACGATCTTCTTGGAACCAAGAACTGGCCGCAAACTGCCCAACGTCGTCTTGACTGTCGCATTTCGCCTCAAAATGTCCTGTTGGATATCGTTAAGTTCTGCATTCACTACTGAAGATGTCTGGACATTGCGGGCACCAGTGCTCGCCTGGAAGCGGCTCGAGAGGGTTTGCGAACTTCGTTGAGCCCAATGGCGGCTCAAGAGAGATTGAGTACCCCAAACACTCGATAGCATGATGTAGCGCCTAACTTGGATGTGGTAGGGAGCAGTGTATTGTAGGCTAGCTGAGCGGGACTGGCCGCGATTGTCGTATGAATGGACTTTCCCCGACTCCAACGGAGTTTTCTGAAGGCAGGGATGGGCGAGTTGAGTTTTCCGTTCGCCCCTATGGCTGGCCTCCAAATCGAGCAAAGTTCCCTACTCTTTCCCGGTTCCGAAGCAGTGCCCCATTCAGTCCCTTTTCTGGCTCACCTCATGCCAAGATGCCGCTCGAGGTTGGAGAAAGACATGCAGGCGGAGGTAAGATCGCTACTTTCCCTATTGTGTTTACCGCCGACTCTAAGTACGTGTCCAGAATTGCGTTTTCGAGCTGCCTGTTGTTGCTTCGCGGTTTTTGTGCTCCCGTGTGGTTTGTGTGGTATCCCTTGTCTGGAATTTGTGATCTTTGCGTAGAATTGGTGTGTGAGAATGTGTTTGCTGACGTTTTTCGTTGTAGGTACTTCTTCTGTGCGTGTGGCAACCTGGTGAAGATGTTCAGCGTGACGACTGGTGAGCAGACACGTGTGTTGCAGGCGCATGAGTCCGGTGTGGTGGGTGTGGCCTTGAATCCTTTGAATCCATTGCAATTGTACTCGTTTGGTCGCGATCGGCGCATTTATCTCTGGGATTACAACGACGCGCTCGTCCTTCACCGTTTCAAGCTTCCCTTTGCCGTGGAGCACTTCGCCTTTGCACCAAATCGTAGCCACATGGTGTATCTCGCCTCCTTTGGACAGAGAACGAAACACGGTGCCACATTGCCGTCATACGACCTGTACGAATTCAGCATCGATTCCAGCAACGCCTCCGACGAGGTGGACCCCGCTGCACCCGCGCCAACCACCGCTTCGCGTCACACACCACCAAAGATGCTATTGCAAATGAAGGCGAGAGCGCGCAGCTCCTTTCTCGTCACGCCAGACGGAGAATACCTGATCGTCCAATCCAAGCGCCACTGGAAGGTCTTCCACCTCGCCTTGGGCAAAGTCAAGAAGTTCAACCACCGCAACAATATCTCGTGCATCGCCATCCACCCAAAACAACACTTCGTCGCCACTGGAGACGATGCTGGAGAGATCATCTTCTGGTACGTGTTCGGCAACAACGACACGTCGGACGACCTGGGCGCAAAGGTAACCAAAAGCAACTCGACAGGACAACTCGCCAAGATCCATCACAAGAACAACAACACAGCGGGAGCAGAGGAGGAGGCGGCTGAAAAACCGTCCAAGATCAGAGACGATCCTGTGACTACCACCGTGCACTGGCACGCCCACCGCGTCGGCGCAATTACATTCGATTCAAGTGGCGCACATATGTATTCCGGAGGACAGGAGATGGTATTGGTCATTTGGCAGTTAGAGAGCGGCAAAAAGGATTGGCTTCCTCGCCTCAGTGCTCCCATCCTAGGCATGTCTCACACCCCTGACGAAACTCTCCTCGCCATCAGATGCAGCGATAACTCCATCAAACTCATCAACTCTCGCAGCAGATTACTACAAGTGTGCGTCGAAGGCATCAACCTCGCCACTCCATATCTTAACCTCTCCATGCTCTCTGGATCTCCAGATATGGTTCATGAAGTACTACGTCAACATCGCAGAGCACAGAGACTCACCACTGGACTCGTAGTCGAACCAAGATCACGCAGTTTCGTCTTCAACGCCACCGAGGGTCAATTGCAATTCTACAGCGCCCAAGAGGACAAAAACGTATTGAAAGTACAAGTGGGACCAAAAAATCCGGTAAAGACGTTCCAGGAAACACACGTGGCTGAGACGACTGTCACTCACGTCTCCTTCTCTTCCAATGGCGACTGGATGGCCACCGTCGATGTACGAGATGATCAAATTGGGCAATCATCGCTGAAATTCTGGTATTGGGACAAGCCAACGCAACAATACGAGCTCAACACGCAGTTCTACGTCAATCGCTCCGAACGCATTCGTGCCCTCGTGTATCACCCTAAACGCGAGAGATGCATTACCGTATCTGCCGATGGTCAATTCAAGGTTTGGACGGTAAGATTGAACAAGCAAGAAGCAAGCATTGATGCATCGAAAATGTCAACCAAGAAGGCGAGCGGTGCATCATCGACAACATCTTCATCGAACCAACATCACAACATTCCTCATCAGAGAGTGGAAGTTTTGGAAGGTTCAGCCAAGTACCGATGGACCATGGAGGCTGCGGCATCATATAGAGATTTGGAACCAAGATCTGCCTGTTTCTCAAGTGATGGCTCTCTCCTAGCCATATCGTACCATCATCTCATTACTTTATGGAATCCCGACAGCAATATGCTGCTCACCACGTTGAGTTATCCTCCGGATCACGAGCCAATCACGAAACTTTCTTTCCTCGGAGATTCTCACTTCCTCGTCGCCTGCTCTCGTCGTCGTTTGTTCCTGTGGGACTTACTTACATGTCAGTTGAAATGGTCGCATGTTGTCAGTGCCGATATTCTCGCCGTGGACCCGAAATCGTCCAAGTTCGCCATCTACTCCCCTATCGCTTCTACTGACTGGAGTCAGGCTATCCAAAACGCAGCTGATGAGCAATCTGCCGAAATGATGAGAGAACATGGAAATGCATCTGGTAATGCCTCTAGAAAGGACGAAACACTGCTCTCTGATTCTGGCACCGTTGGAGCAGTATCTAATGGCATGGATGTTGATGATACTGATACAGAGAGTGTGAAAAGTGTGAATACGCAGAGAAGGGCGCCGATACAAGTCTCAGGTTTGGCCAAAAAAGTGAAAACGGACGGTTACATTATTCTCTTCTCTCCTGCCTCCCCTGCTCCTCTTGGACTATGGGTGATGCCTGCGCTTGGTGTTCGTGGAATATCCTTCCTCCCTTCTCGTACTGGAGGTGGTGGAGGCGGTGGGGGTTCAACTTCTTCTTCCTTCGCTCCTTCTCGCTCTTCCACTGGCCTCCAGAGCTCTTTGGTCTACTTAAATGGTCAACACGAATTCAAATTCCTGCTCTCTGATGAGGATGCGAGTGAAGAAGTGGCCCCCCCAACGCCGTCTTCGAGCGCGTCTCTCTCTGCCTCTGGTTCCCACCTGCCATCCTCTCCCTCCTCTTCGAAGACAAAAAAGACCACGCTGTTGAAGAATACGCTACAGTTGCAGCAGCAGTTCATCGCCAAGATCAACGCGACGAAACTCGCGGAGGGACCCTCCGTCTTCACGCTCATGTATGGTGGTTCCGACTCTCCTTCGCTGCACCTGTCCGAGAATGCACATTCTGGAGAGTCTCAGCTGTCGGCGACGCCACAGAAACCGGCAACTGGAGGCGTGACGCTCCCGAAAATCGCGACCGCTTCCAAGAAGGCTCCTCTGCCCAAGGGCGGCGCTTCCTCTTCTTCTTCTTCTACAATGGCTTCTCATGCCAATTCGACTCAAGCAAGGCAAGCGAATCAGCTGACAGAGCAGCTGTTGGCGAATCTTTTCCAGTCTGACGTGCAAGTCATTCCTCCTCCTTCCACGCTCTTCCCTCAGTTCGCTGATTCCCTCATCTTCAAGCTCTCTGCGAGCTCCGCAACGCCTCAGCATATCGGCTCTACTGCAAGCACAGGAATCTCGGGAAGTGCGACTCCCGACGCGCCTCAAACTTCCTCCGCCTCTACCACTGTCGCACGCGCACCCAATTCAGCTCAAACCGCGAAACCTGATGACTTCAAGTATGTGGCGCCAAAGAAGATTGCGGCGGCGAAGTTGGCACATGCAGAACTCGCTACGGAGGCAAAGTTGTTGGAAACGGAAGTGGCGTCGCTGGACATCTTGGGAGACAGCTCACAACCGGGCAAGTCAGATCTATCGTTCCTGGATGACTTTTTCTCTTCGATACCCATTGGATTGTCTGCAGTGACGGGAGGAACGAGCGCAACAAGACAAAAGTTGAACCTTCCTCAATCTCAGACTCCAGTCCCATCCTCGCAATCACCCCCCACCAAGAAGAGGGATAAATCGAATCTATCTACTCCTGTGGCCACCACAGATGAACAACAACAAGGATCTACAAGCAAGGGATCGAAGAAGAGGAAGAGGAGCCGATCCAACATCTCAACCTCCCACAACGGGGAGGAGACCTCGGATTGAAAGGCCAAGAGAGCCTAATGAAACGTTTCTGTAAGTAAAGCAAAACTACATACACAACCACATGAAGCGCGGGTTGAGTGTCGCCGCGGGGCAGACAGCCAGTCGAGATTGAGATTTGAAGTCATGCAGCCCTGAAGTCAGGCGAGATTGGGATCACATTGAGATTGGCTGCAATACATAGTGTTACATTTGACAGGTATATGATGGATTTGGGTGTGTTTGGAGCGAGAGAAGTACTGAGAATGTCCTCCATCTTGAGCTGTCCGAACTTGTCCTGCGCTGCGCTCACTGCTCCTCATCTCCAACTGCATGCATCATCTCCCCTTCGTCGTTCTGATGATCATGCATGTGAGGTAATTCATGATTCAGGGAATCGTGGTGGTGGTGAATCAGTTGGTGGTGATGAAGTTGATGGTGATGAAGAAGCTGATGGTCGTCATTGGAGTGATCGTGGTGGTGGTGGTGGTGATGATGATGAGGATGATGAGTATGATCCTCATTGTCGTCGTCCTCGTGAGGGTCGTTGAGGTGAAACCTCTGCTCCTCTAAGTCGTGATCCTCGTGTTCTACTCCGATGCCCCCGTGATGAAGATGGTGGTGTGGTTGCGGATGGTGCTGCTGAGGGTGTTGCGCTCGCCGATCGTGACCATTTTGAGTTGTTGTACGATTGCTGTTGGCGCCCGCGCCTTGTTTGTTCAACTGCAAGGCATGACGTTGACGTTGAAGGTCATTCTGGGTCTCGGCCGGGGCGTTCTCCTCATCCTCCTCATCCTCATCCTCCTCATCCTCCTCCTCGTCCTCATCTTCTTCCTCCTTAGGTCCTCCTCCTCCTCCTCCTCCCCCTCGATTTTTCGCAACTGCAACGTTTCGACGGCGAATATCAGGGTGAGAGCCTCCCGATACAGCTGACCCAGATATGGACGAAGATGTTGAAGACGATGACGATTGCACTCCGGATATCGACACTGTTGGTAATACTGAACAAGTTCCTGTTTGCGCAATGATCTCCTCTTTTGTTGAAGCCTCTCTCGACGCCGCTGAAGTTGCCGCCGTTTTCACACTCTCCCGCACCAACGCTTCCTGTAGACATGGCTCCATCGCTGCTATCTCTGGATGATAAGACATGATGTGTTTCTTGAGCGTTCTCGTCGTGACGGAGTAACTGAACACGGTAGATGACTTGCAAATTCGACACGCGTATTTCTCGTTTTGTAGCACAAAGTGAGCCCAAATTGGCGACTTCCTCCTTCCTCTCGGTACTCCAAAGGGCGACAAGGGACGTGGCTTGGATGATAGCGCATGAGATACTGAATGAGATCCGGAAGTTGACGGTGGAGATGAGGAGGTCAAACTCGCTTCAGTACCATTCTCCTGAATCGATGGCTTCCTTGGAGATAGCAGGAACTCCATATCAACGTTAACGAAGCTGAAAGTAGTCGGAACTGAAGAAGGAGGCGGTGGAGATTGATGAGGAATGGAAGCAGTGCCGTATGGGAATTCTGTGACGAAGACTGTGGTATGTTGGTGAGAAGATGCTCCAATGATGTGAAAGGAATTGGTTTGATGGGGAGTTTGGGCAGTGGGAAGTGGAGGAGAGGCAGAGGGGACGATGTCGGTGATCCAGATGTGATTTGCTCTTGGAGTGGCTTGGATATCAGTATTGTTGTATTGATTCGATGTTGAAGACGTCATCTTTGAATTGGCTTGCTCAATGGAGGGGGAAGTGATGGTGGTGGGATCGTTGTCATGTGCGTTTGGCTTTTCAGCAGTTTTTGCCTCTGTACTTGCGTGTTGGTCCGCGTTGATTCTCTGTAGTAGTTCCTTTGGTAGTCCAGATTCGAATTGAAGTTCGTCTACGATCGGCCCAGTGGAGTGGAACTCGAATTGGACGCCGCTTTGCGCGTCGCTTCCATTCGCGAGTTTTGGCAATCCTGAGCGAAAGGTGAAGAGCTTTTTGCGAGTTTTGGTATCTCTAATAGGTGTACTGATGGAAGGTTCTGAGTAGGAGGAATGAGGGGGTTGGTAGAAGAAGGTGTTGAGCTCGTCACCGGCTTTCCAAAACGCCGACTCCGATTCCGACATTCTGAGCTTCTTTGCCATCGCACTGCCTTGTCCTTCTCCATTCTCTGCAGCCACTCCATGCGAGATTCTCTTTTTCAGAGGCACTACATGATCCTCGTCCACCAATTGATGATCCAACTCACTTTCGACGGCAACCTCCGAATCAACGCTCGCCAACCGCCTCTTCGCACGACTCTCACGACTACGCAAAGGAACACTATCCTCATCAATGCGATCTGAAACCACGGACTCGTCGCCCTCTAAGACCTCATCCACAGCCACAGAGGGCCAATCTTCATCGTCCTGCGCAGCATCAACTTTCGAACCGCCCACTCCACCTCCTTTCTCGTTATCAGAGGCAGCCACCTTGCGCTTCGGTCTGCCCATTCAAACGTATATTCAAAAACACCAACGCAAAACCAAGATCAGCAACAGGTGAAGCGCAAAGTGGCTCGGAAGTAAAGCAGGGACAAACCTGGCCTCCAAACATAGGGAAATGGGATTCCCCACTCGCTCAGAATTCTGCGAGACAGGGAGCAGCGATCTTCTGCTTGTTGCGCAACGCTCGATCCTCTGCTCAACTCCAAGCTCCCTGCTCACCAATCCCATTACTCCCCACTCTGTGACTCGCACTCCCCTTCCATGGCACCCACAACATCCAATGGAAGCACTTTATGGATCACCATCGGCGGTTGGACCGCACTGATCGTCCTTCTTGGGTGGATGTACAAGGCCATGCTCAAATCCTCACCAAAGGGACAGTACGCACCCCCTCCTTCCCAAAAAGATGCCTACCATGAGCTTAGAAACTAACCCATTCGGTCCTCACACTCCCACAGTCCTGCACTGGTCTCTGAATTCCGGAAGACATGGCACAGAGGCGTTGAGCAGTTTCCGCTACACGCAGACCTCCCACGACTCTCTCGCAAGGTATACATCCATACCAAGGATGGCAACACTCTCGCGCCGCCTGAAGACGCTGTCGCTGCGATGCAACAACTCATTATAGGACTTGCAGAGCAACTTTACGACGTACGCAACAATCTCCCGCTTCTCATGGCGTGCATTTAGCCGGTAATGCAGTCCTTCTCTTCTCATTCTGCTCTTTGTGTACTAATCTTCAGATTTTGCTCTGTATGTTAGTCCCCCACCAACAAAACAAGGTCAGAACGTCTGACAGCTGCTTTCGATTCCATCTTCGCCCCCGAGACGAACCCTGAGGCCGACATGTACGTCTGTATTGAATGAGTAGCCATGATATCGATTGGTACACCCTTATCACACTAACCCATTTGAATGCGTGTCGGTGTCATAAGGCAATTGGGCACGAGAGCGTTGATGAAGCAGCATTCCACTTTGCTCGGTACAGAGTTGTTGGGTCTCCTGAAAACCGTTTCTCAAGACATTGTTGCCCCTGGAGTCATCAAGATGAAGATGGAATTGTCTCAGAATATGCCATACAAGGACAAGAGAGGCGAGTGGTACATTCACATCAGTTTCGCACGTCCCGATGCCATCACCGTTTCTCATCAGAAGTGGGAGCAGAGTTTCACTCAAGAATCGGACCAAGACTATGATTTTCAATGGAAGTTGGACTTGAGCTTTGACGCACGCGTCTCAACACTGCAGTCGTCGTCACTCTACGTTCAACACCTCACATTCGGCCCAAACGCATCAAGCGAGACCAAAGAGCGTATCAACACCCTTTTGAGTGACTACTTTGCTCACGTGTAACATGTAATGTCCCCAATCTCCATAGACTGTTCTTGGCGCCAATCCCGGGCTTCGTTGTGGCAGTAGGCCTCTCTATGAGGTGAAGTGTCCAAGGAAAACACAATATGGGCCGTCTTACTCAGGAGCAAACGATGCTTACATTCTATAGAAACAGTGTTTCTCCACAAACGAACTCACTGAGTTGAGGGGGGGGCGGTATGAACGGAAGACGTTCCTGTAGAACCGAACCCTCCCTGTCCTCTATCGGTCTGTTGCGACATCGCATTGAAGAGAGAAGAAGGAGCAAAGACAAACAGTAATTACGGCAGTTGGATGTGGGTTAGTTTGAGGGCAGACAGATGGAGAGAGAGAGAGAGAGAGAGAGAGAGAGAGAGAGAGAGAGAGAAACAGAGAGAAACAGCTTGCTGTACAGAGAGATTCGAGAGAGCAAAGGAGCGGCCCTCGTACCTCATCGAGATCCGTAACTTCCTGAATCTCTGGATGGCTAATCACTTCAATAATCAGCTGAGCAATGCGATCTCCTTGGTTGACTAGACGAGCAAAGGGAAAGAGGTATCGGTAGGGTGACACACGAGGTCAGGCAATGATTTGTCCGGGCACGGAAGATGAAGCACGGGATTGTAGGCTCAATTTCGCATGATTCACGTACTAATGAACTCCTCCTTGCCGTGATTGAATAGTACTACTCCTAACGGTCCTCTATAGTCCTCATCGATGACGCCAGCGCCCACATCGATGTGGTTTTTCCAGGCCAAAGAAGAGCGCGGGGCAATGCGGCCGTAGTGTCCAGCAGGGATCGCCAGCGACAAATCTGTCTTGATCAATGCCTTTCCATGTGGAGGAATAGTCTGTCCATGGGCGGAGAAGAGATCATAACCAGCGGCACGGGTAGAAGCGCGGACGGGAAGCATAGCGGCCTCGCTCAGCTTTTTGACCTTCAATACGAGATGTGACATTCGTGCCTCGGCTCTCAAATGGTGTGAATCGTCTCCAAGTGTAGATTCTTCCAACTTTGGACGTTTGTACATTGGGCTTCCTTCAGACTTGGACTGAAATGGAAGGGAGGAGGGGCGGAAGCCGTTGGTGCCGCATGTTCATCGCGATAGCTCCTTTCTACCAGCCCCGAGAATGGCGGGGATGGGATAGATGTGGATTATCTGCAATTTTGAGCAAGATTTTGAGTCCATATCATTTGAAGTCCAGACCATCGACTCCCCATTCTGATCCTCGGAGGAGACTTTCTTCTGGCCAATTTCTGCATTGGCCACCCCGAACACCCATTCCCATGCAGCGAGCCCTTGATGTCGTGAGGATACTGACCCAGTCTTCTAATCTCGGTACGCCTTTTGCTCTGACCTCTTGCCTCTATGCTTTCTTGCTCTTCGCCGATCTCTTACTGACCTCCTTTCGCCTCCAGAGCTGGGACACAATGGGCTTCGTACCATTCTCGCTCTCCTGGACTTAGAATGCCCTTTCGACGAATTTAAGTGCTGGATATCCTATCTCAATCATGCTTGTGATGTGTTACAGACCTTGGTGGCGTGTTTGAAGTCGGAGGAACCGACAATAGTCGCTGACGAGGCGAAGCCCGATCAATTCGTCGTACTGAGCCATCTCACCTTGGAACAGACTACTATGGTGGCTAATTTCATAGAACTGGTGACATATTGGTCGTTGGTGCCTGCGCTGAGCTTCTTCATGCCTTCTTCAAGTCGTAATGTGGAGTATTCTCGTGTGGCCGCTCTCCTCCCTAAAGATGTCTCCGCATTCCTCAAGACCGATCTTTCTCTCCCTCTTAAGGCATTACAAGCATTGAATGATTGTCTGCAGTGTCGCGAATTGGTTCCATTGATCAACAGCTGCGCATTGATGGACATGATCCCCGCTTTTGTGAGACTCGGGTTCGAGCGCACGAATTTGCCTTCTTCTGACGTTCAATGGGCGAACGCTACCTTCAAACTTCTGATTTCCAATAGCCCTTCTCCTACCTCATCTGTGGCGCGAATTCTGTTCCTTCATCTATCTTTGAAGCTCGATAATCCGGTTGCTGTGCGCGTCCTATCCAGCTCACTTTATATGCTGCTTTGCGAGCGCAACGATGGTCTCATTGGCGTACTGTCCTCCTTCTTAGATACTAGCAGTGGTCAAGTTGACTTAGAAGTGGTTGCTATGGCTGCCAAGACCATTGCGTGCCCACCAGAACGCATCCAAATTGAGCCCTACATGCAAAAGCTTTGTCCTCAGCTCCTCGCTCTCCTTCGCGCTCCACATGCCCAACAACGAGATAAGTACCTCGCTACTGCTTGTGAGATCTTCCGCATCTGGTCACACGATTATCCGTCACTCACTACTCGATATTGGCTCGCCCCTTGCCTCAGCACCCTTCTGCCCTTCCTCCACCTCTTCTTGGACAACCAACACCAGATTAAAGCAGAATCCATGACTACATACCTTTCTACTTCCACACTCCTGAACGCATCTTCTGCACCGAAGCCCACAAAACAGCCGCTCATTCAAGTCCTTGATACTGCATCCTCTTCTGAGCCCACTCAAGCCGTCTCCTTCGTGGATTGGAGTCTCCCCGAACTGGCAACTTGGAACACCTCCATTGGAGCCGTTGTGACTCACACCATCATTGAGAAAACGGTCTCCAACGTTTCGCTTCTCCTCTTCTCTGTTGGCGACGAATCCTACCTTCCACAGTTTGAACCTATTCTACCTATTGTGGTGAACATCTATTCCATATGCATTGGCAAGAAACCTCTGGAAAAGCTCGAGAAACAATGCATCGCCATCATTCAGCGCTTCTTCACTCTCTCCTCTCCCGATCGAGTCATCAGTATGCTAACATACCTTGTACTGTTCAATAATCGTGATTGGAGACACCTATTCCCCGCTAATCAACAATGCATGGCCTTTGAGTTGGCGGAAACGTCGAGTGGACAATTGAGTGTATTAGGGTCTCTGCTTGACTCTAACCCTTCAAACGATGTTATTTATGATGCTAGAGGCGCAGCAATGCAGTTAGTGGACGTGTTAAGGGTATTGGACGGCGATATTGCTGGTGTCTTCTTTCTCCAACTTTTGTCCGACCTCTTCACGATCATGACCATCACCAAGTCCCTCACTTCTACAGAACCATCTTCTTCTACCACCATCTTCTCTCTCGATCAGCGCTTGGAATTGGTACAGCATGCTTCAGAGAGGCAGATCCGCATCATTCACGTTCTCTTGCCCCTCATCGAGCATATTGGTCCCTCAGTGCTTCGCAATAGCATACAAATCTGCATTTTCATTAAGAGTATACTGGAAAGTGGTACTGAGGAACAGGAGGAGGAATTGCAAGGGCTGGTGTTGAGTATACTCATGGAGATTTTGGAGTCCAAACTCGTCTCCGTTTCAGAATCCGATATCCTTCTGGTGGATCTGTTGTCTCCTCTTCGGACTCTTTTTACTCATTCTAATGAGTTCGTTTCTAAATTGGCCCAACATTGCTTCGAAGAGATCACGAAATACCGACAGACAACTTCTTCGATGTCTACTGATAATGGAATGACTGAAAATCCCGAATCTGCCGCAGAAACGAGTGATATCCATCGAGATAAGGAGAGACACCGAAGGAAGTGGGTATTGAGCCCTCATGCAAGAGATGTGGAGGAGGCGCTGAAGATGATATCGAACCCCCTAGTCCCCATCCGAGCTGGTGGTCTCATTCAACTGCGTAGATTCATATTGCGCGAAGATTCTGACACTGTGGCGAAGCTTCCGATGCTACTGGACACGATAACGTCTCATCTATCCAACGATGATTCCTATGTCTACCTTGGTGCCATTCAAGGCCTGAGTGCCATTGCGGATGTTCAATTCGATCTGTGTATGCCTAAGTTGATTCAAGAGTATGGTAATCGAAAGCGATCTTTGGAAGTTCGCCTGAACGTTGGTGAGTCGATTCTGCAAGTTGCCCGTCGTCTTGGTCAAGTCCTTCCGAAGTATGCGTCCGTCTTCTTCTCCTTCTTGCTATCTTCTGCTCAACGCGATCCGGAAGGCTTGATGAGGGCGAGTTCTCTCTCGAATATCGGTGAGTTATGCGAGATGCTTCGATTTGGTCTTCTACCCTATATTGAGGAGCTGATGGCAATGATCTACGACATTTTGACCACGGAGAAGGACGAGCATGTGAGAAGAGGATGTGTGAACTTGGTGCGGCAGCTTTTCCGAGGATTAGCAAAGGACATTCTGTTGGTGATTCCCGATCACTTGAGGCGCCTTCGTGGGCTGTTGGAAGCGATGATGTACCATGATTCTGATGTGGTAGTGAGGGAGCATGCTCGGTTGGCCATGGAGATGTATGAGAGTGGAATTCAGGAGGCGATCGGCGAAGCGGCGCGCGAGAGGCAAAGCAGGGCGTTCGTCATCGACCCCGACGGTTCCTCAGACAGTCTCCTCAATCGTCTCAAGTTCTTGTGATTTCGAATTTGTGGATCTTGGTGAAGGTGTTTTTTGGCAATGGATTGTGCGAGGTGGTGGTGAAGCGGAGGGAGTTGACGCGGAAGTGGGATTTCGGCCTCGCCCCTTCGGGGCGTGGCACCTGGCTGCAGCGGCGTTTTCCAAGCTCGTGTGTCTCCTGCAACGCGCAGTTTTCCGGTGAGTAGGTTGAGTTTTCGTTTATGGTTCTCCTTCGAACGCTTTGAGTCCTTGTTTCATCGGTTGTTCATCTCCGAGAGTCTTTTTGGCGAGCATGCGTGCTAAGAGCCGAGTGGTGTGAAGAAGAGATGCGGCGCCCGGCTTTGTGTCTGTTGGTTCCTCTTCTGACTATTCTGGTCTCTGTGGATGCCCGAAAATGGTATTAGCTGGTGCTTAGTCAGATATGCGTGATGAATGCATTTGTGAGGCAAGACGCGCGAGTGGGGCGCGAGCGGCATCTTCATGCATGGAGCTACATGTCGCGCTCGTGTAGTTCCAGCCGCGCCTTCCCTCGAGCGCGCCGTTTCTCTCGCCTCCACCACTCCCCCTCTCACTGGCATACCCCGCGCACCCCGCCCAATTTGCGTCTCTCGATTCACTCTATCGATTCGATCTACTGAGCGCACGAGCTGTTGCGAAAGAGAGAGTGCTCCCTACCAACGCGCGTGCCTGTTTGACGATGAAGCGCCACCTCACTCTCTCCTGCCTTCTTGTGGCTTTGGTTCTCGTGCTGGGCGTCCAATCACAACCAGGATATACCTGCGTACCGTTTAATCCCAACACCCGCCCCTGTTCCGGCTATACTGCTTCGAACTGTACGTCTCATCTCCTCTCATCTCTTCCCTTTTCCCTCCGCAACCCTCCCTACGCCGCATTTTCCATACATAATTGTTCCATTTAAGACACAAACACGTTATACACAAGACAAGCAACATTGGGCGACTTTTATGGCCACATGTCCCGTTGCCCCACGAGGTGTCGACCGTAGCCTCGCTTCTGGAACTCCACGACCGTTTGGCCTCCGAAGCGACCAGGCTCTGAAGAGTCTCTAGCCACCTTTCCCTTCCCCCTTTGCCACACCCGCCCCGTGAGTCACGACACTGACCCCCTGTCTCATTCTGTTCCTGCTTGTTTGTTTATCACAACATAGATGTACCAAATGCCTCTCCTCTGTTCATTCTCCCCGCTACATGCCAGGTGACCAACTTCCCCTCCACTCTCTTGACCACCATCCACACGCTCTTCCCCGAGGGTGTCCACCCCGATCCATCGGTGGTTAGTCCCCATATCTACTCCTACATCACTCAGGATAACACGAACTTCACCATCTCGTTCGTGATGACTGGTGCTGGCTACACGAACCGTTTGGGTTTCGCTAAGTATGACCCCGTCAACCACGTCACCTATGCCACCACTGTCCAATACTCCTTCCCTACGATCAACAACGTGAATGGAGGATGCCTTCAATATGGAGATACCTACAAGTTTGGACCGTTCTTCAACAACGACATGATCATCATGTTCCTCGACTCCAACTCCAACAGTGCGAATCGTTTCTGGACCTATCTCGATCCTCCTTACTTCAACAACCCCGACACTACGCAGTGCGCATGTACCACTGGCTTCACGCATGGCTCATGGGTCTACCTTACTCAGGAGGACATGGTGATCTTCGGAGTTGAGGATTTGTCCCTTGGAGATGCCGATTACAACGACGTCATGTTCTATTTGTCCTTCGAGGGAGGTGCCCTCTTCAACAACGTTCCCCCATACAGCAACGGAACGATCCAGGTTTGCAACTCCAACACTGCCGTCACTACGAACTCGTATGCTGAGTTGAACTGCACTCAGTGGGGTTTGCTCGAATCTGCGGTGGCCACTCAATGGTGCTTGACCTACATGAGCATTCCCTCTGGTTGGACTTGGGCTCGCGATGACGATCCTGCCGCTCACGCCGCCATCACTCAGCTCGGTACCACTCAATGGGGCTACACTGCTGCCACCTGCTTCCTTCTCTCCTCGACCAACATGACTGGTGTTGGCTACACCCCCACAGGAGCTGTCTGCTCTCCCTCTTCCTACTCGATCAAGACCATCGTCAACACGACCACTGGAGCGATCTGCTACAACTCTGCCTGCACCTCTCGCTTCGTTCTTCGCGGCGCTGACCTCGGCGCTGGTTGCACCTCTGCTGGTGTTTGCAGCAAGTCTAACAGGGGTAACATCCTCACCACCACCCCCGTGGCTTCCACTGGTGTTGTCGACTTCCCCTCCCTCTACTCGGTCTATCTTGAGACTCTGACTGGTCAGTTGAGCCTCAGTACCTCCATTCAGATCCCGACTGGAAAGCAGCAAATCGATGTCTTCGTTCTCCTCGATCTCACCACCTCCACCTCCACCATCAACTCCGGTGTCGCCACGTCGTTCAGCAATCTCCCCTCGGCATTCGCAGGATATGGTGTTGATGCCAAGATTGGTCTCGCAGTCTACGCCCCGAACAGTGCCTCGCCCTACTACATGCTGGACTCTGACTACACCCTCTCCAGCGATAACACTGTGGTCAGTGGATGGGCCACCAACAAAATCGCCTCTGCCACTGCTGCTACCTCTTGCCCATCCAGTGGTTACCGTCCCATGTACAAGGCGATGGCTTACGTCCTCGACGCCGCTCGCGGTATCAACTGGAGACCTGATGCCTTCCACATCATTTGGGTGGTCTCCGCTTGCCCCTTCGATACCACCACCGAAATGCACACTGCTGTGATCAACACTGGAATCATGCCCGTCTTCGCCCTCGCGACTTCCAACGGCTATCCCTCCGGTTGGGACATCACTCAGACCTCCACATACGCTGCTCCCTATAGCACTCGTTACAAGGCTGGAGCTACCAGGTCATACTACTCTGATGTGTTCCGTTCCATTGCTGATCAGTACAACAACCCCATTGGTGGTCCCTCTTTGCTCTCCACCTACTGGTCCATTGCCTTCCCCTACGTTGTCTCCGACCCCCAGGGCTTCATCACCAACCTCCCCACCACTGTTGGCCATGTTCCCTCAAGCCTCATCTACAATGTGAACTATGCCCTCACTTGGCCCTCGGCGCTCGCAGTTGATCAAACCGTCACCTCGTACTCCGCCGTACTCCGCCTCATTGGTCGCCAGACGACGTCCTTCAGCATCAACTTCAACCACAACCCCATCCTCAGCTCAGTGACCTTGCCCATCAACGCTGGTGTTAACAGGACGATCAACTTCAGCCCCACGGATCCCGATGGAAACGTAATGGCCCTCGTCGTTGTCTCTCTCCCTACCCTTGGTGTTCTCTACAGACCCGATACCGGTGCTGCCATCACCGCCGCCGGCACTACCCTCCCCTACGGCATGTACTCGTTGATCTACGGAGCCAACGCTCAAAGCGCTGGATCCGACACCTGGAACATGGGTGTTCGCGATGGTTGCGCCATCTCCTATGCCAACGCCACGATGATCATCGCCTTCACCAACACTCCCCCCCATGCCAAAGACTTCACCATCACCATGCTTGAGGACTCGACCGCCACCGGCACTAACGGTCTCATTGACTTCGCCCCCCAAATCAGCGACGTTGACAACCCTCTCATGAGTCAGACTCTGCAGGTGTACATGAGCTCTCTCCCCGCGCCCACCACCTACGGCAGCATCACCACCTGGTCCTCCTCTGGAGCCGGAACTGTGATCACCACTCTCGGCGCCGTGGCTAACCAAACTCGCTTCGTCCTCAACATCCCCTCTGGCTTTGGTCTCGCCACCTTCACGTACAAGGTTAACGATGGTTTTGCTGATTCGAACACTGCCACCGTCACGATCAACATCACTCACGTGAACCACCCGCCAGTGTTGAACATTCCCGTCACTCAGTTCACTGTGAACTCGCTCGCCACCGCTGATTCTGCCATCTCTGCGTCGATCACCGATCCTGATGGAAGCATCGATGTTGTGAACTTGTACGCCGTGTGGTCCAACGTCACGACCTTCACTGTGAAGACAACCGATCAGACCCTATCTGGTTCGCCCTCTGATGCCTCGCCCTTCGCCATGTACAACGCCAGCTACGGTCCTAGCTCTGGAACCAACTTCCCCGTCCCTGGTCTCGCATGGAACCGCAACAGCGCCATTCAGACTCAGGCAGTGACCTTCCAGGCAAGAGATCGCGCCGGTGCCAAGTCCAACAACGTCACCGTCTACTTCTCCGTGACCGCCCTCTCTCCTCCCACCTGGACTTTGAGACCTCAGGATGCCCACCCATCTGGATTTACTATCACCCAAGGTTCCACATTGACTTTGCTCGACTTTGCCGCGACCGATGCCGACGCTGGAGATTACCAATCCCTGGTCTTCACTCTTCAGTCCAATGCCGCCAATGGTGACGTTCGTCTCATCTCTCAAACCAACCCTGCCAACTACATCTCCTTGAGTGCTGGCCAGGACTTCAGCAACCCGTCCAACACTGCCACTTACGTGCCCTTGAACAGCACTGCCGTCACGTCCTTCTATCGCATCACATACGCCCCTGTCTCTACATTCAGCTTCGTCGTGAGAGATATCACTGGTTTGTATGCCTCGCAATCAGCGACTGTGATCGTGAATGTGCTTCGTGTCGACACCCCTCCCGAGTCCTCCGATTCCGCCCTTCAAGGTAATGAGCAGGCTGTTGTGACTACTTCGATCCCGCTCTTCTCCACCAACAACATCTCGAACCCTGTCTTGCTTCAGATGCTCACTTCTAACTTTGGAGGTCTCATCTCGCTCGACTCGACTTTCGCGACCACCTGGACCCCTGGTTTCAACACCACCCTCACCAACACTGGCTTCTTGCCTGTCTACGCCAAGGGATGGATTGGAATCTTCAGTCCTAGCCCCACTGTGCCGATTGGAAACTTCACCTACAGAGTCATTGAGCCTGGAACTCCCGATAACAACGTTGGTCCCACGTACACGTGCCAGATCTACTTGAACCACGTCAACCACCCCCCCGCCTCTCAGAACGTTGCCTACACTGTGAAGAAGAGAGATGTGTTGCAGATTGTCCTTCCTGCTACTGATCCCGACGCAGACGATACTCCCCCGACCATCACTGCTCTGCTCAAGTCGATTGTTCCCGGTTCCAAGGGTATCTTCTATGCCGATGCTGGTTTGACTCAAGTGATTGATGGCACGTTCATCGCCAACGGTGGATCTCTCGGAACAGCGAGAACGATGTACTACCAGTCGATGACGGACTTCTCGTTGAACAACTTGCCCCTGGCCCGTTTCACGTTCGTTGTGGTCGATCAACACGGTTTGCCCTCTGATTCTACCTACTCTGGTTCTATCACCGTTCTCCCCGCTGGTGATCCTCCCGTGTTTGGCGGCTCTCTCGATGCCACCACCTATCAGGAGACTCCAGTGCCCATGGTTCTCAATGTTGCAGTGACCACCGAGACCGGCGCCGCAGCCATCGCGACGCTTCAGACTTTGCCCACTCGCGGTTCTCTCTTCGCTTGTGACGACGCCTCTGTCTGCACCCTGGTGAGCGCCTCTCAGTTGCCCTTCGTTCTGCCCTCAACCAATGGTCGTGTAGTCTTCTCGCCCAGAGCTTTCGATTGGGATCAGAACTTCACCACCTTCAACTTTACGCTCACGGATTCCAGTTCTGGCGCCGTTGCCCCCTATGTGATGAACATCCACGTGATCCACGTGAACAAGCGTCCCTTCATTGAGGCATCCAACTTCCTCACCACCGCACAGACCACCTCCGGCATCATCGTCAACGAGAGCACCACGCACACCTTCTCCTGGAAGGCGTACGATCAGGACTCGCTGCCCTCCACGTTGCAGACTGAGCTCCGCGTCTCGTTCTACACCACGCAGGGCTTCTCGGTGTACTCTTGCACCGGAACTGCGGCCAACTGGTTGAATGACCTCGACTGCACCTACGACCCCGCCGTGCCCTTCGCCATCCGCTCTGATTTCAGCAAGAACGCTAAGAAGCTGATCAGCTCGTACAGCACGGTCTCCACCTCGTGCCCTGACTTTAACACGCTCAAGTTGAAGTACGGAGTGATCGACACGAATTGCGAGTCGCACTTCAAGATGGTCTTCGCGCCCACCCCTGGCTCCTCTTACACGCCCTACGTTGCCATCACCTTCAACGCCGTCGATGACTACTCTGCCGAGTCGACCGCCATCTCGGCGCTCATCTATGTGAAGGCGCTCAACCAGCCGCCGACCATCTCCTCACCCCCTCTCGTGCTCGCTGCCAACGGTATCTCAAACCCATTCATCAGAAATACCGATCAGTCGTCTGCTAGCTTCAACTCGCCAGTCGTAGTCGGCGATGTGGACGCGTTTGGCAATGCTGAGCTGTTGACCATCAGTGTGAACTCTGGATTCTCTGGAGTGCTCACTTGGCCCGCCACCGCACCCTGCTGGGTCGACCCCTCCAACTCTCAGCTGTGGTATTGCAAGGACACCATCCCGTCCTTCAACCAGTGGCTCGGAGACATGAGATTCCAAGTCAACTCTGGCAACCAGGCAGATCTCACCTTCACCATCAACGATCTCGGATTCAGCTCCGATTGGAAGCCCTCACCGAACCTGACCGCCAGCTCCATGACCTCCATCAAGCTCACTGCCGCCATCACCGCACCCAAGGGCAACTCCTCCACACTCGCCATCGCAGTCGGTGTCGCCGCCGCCGCTGGTCTCCTCCTGCTCGGCGCGCTCGGCTTCTTCCTCCGCAGAGCAGTCGCTCCTCCCAAGGACGACTACTTCAGCGCTGCCGTCACTCCTCTCAGCGCCGCTCCTCAATCACCTTTGTACCAGGCTCAGAACACCACTCACGAGAACGTTCTCTACAAGGCCAAGGCGTAAGACACATTCTCTGCCCCCCCCAGCGGATCGCTGGTACTACTTCCCCCTGCCACTACTACTACACACCTCTCCTTGCGCACATCTTTGTCGCACCATCATCAAAACCTACTCTCAGTATCGTAATGTATCACACCTTTTGCCTTTGTGCAAGCCAATTAACACGTACCCGCGTGCAATTCGATCAATCGATCCTCATGCGGCCAGAGCAATCTAGCTCAGCTCTCAGAATCCCGGACCGGCATCTGAGCCTTCATGATGGAGATTTAATGAAGCTGTATTGCCCGGTCGCACCAAAAGATCTGCCCCAAATATCCTCTAAAGTTAAGATGTGCTACATCCCAGTGGGGGTTGTAATTTGTATTCCTTTTATTGATACAAGAGGCTATAGCACTTTGGCCTTTCCGCCTACCGGGGCCGTTTTACGGCTTGGGTATTCTCGCTTGGATGTTGC
>Ga0307375_10001521_pt1 | contig 25214 bp, 28 predicted proteins | sample TR1MG_FD_202531 | JGI IMG/M metagenome (GOLD analysis project Ga0307375, IMG submission 202531) | Soil microbial communities from Risofladan, Vaasa, Finland - TR-1 | ecosystem: Environmental > Terrestrial > Soil > Coastal area > Acid sulfate soil | place: Finland: Risofladan, Vaasa | collected...
CGTATCTGATCCTGGGGAAGTTGAGGCAATCCGCCGGCAACGGTGACGGCGCGGCCTGGGCCGCGCCTTCTCCGTTAAACCAGAAACAAAAGGCAACGCAGTAGCGGTAACATTCCTCCGTGAGGCAACACGCCCGGCCATGCTGCTTGACGCCGTCCATCAGCCTATCCTGCCTAATTTATAGGCAGGAACAGAGAGGATGATCACCATGGAGAAATTAGGAAGATTGAGGCGGTTGTATTTCCGGGACGGCTTGTCGCTGTCCGAGATTGCGCGCAAGACGGGGTTTGCGCGAAACACGGTGAAGGCGTGGCTCAAGGCGGTGGAAGGCATTGAGCCCAAATACCGGCGGCGAGAGAGCCAAACCAAGATCTCGCCGTTCACGGAACTGCTCACTAAGGCGCTGGAGACGGACGCACGCAGGCCCAAGCGGGATCGGCGCAGCGCGCTAAAGCTCTATGCGGTGTTGTTTGCGCGACGTGGATTGACCAGGCCGCGCGACAGGATTGACCATAGTGACGCAACTACAAACGCTTAGCGAGAAAAAGAAATAGATGAAGATTGGGTGGTCAGCGCAACTCGCGCACGGCGGTCAATTCTGTGCGCGCAGCAACACCCAGTCTTCTTGGGGATTGAGACGGCACGTATCCTCCCGCTCATTTGGCGTCATTCACGACAAATAAATATTGCATCTATTTCGATTTGAATGCCTCGCAATCCCGCTTGAACAAGGGTGCGGGCAGGATACGGTTCAGAGAAATATTGAGTATATATTTCATTAAATTTAGGAACATTTGTCAAATCTGTCAAGTACACGGTCAGTTTTAATGCATCGTTCAAATCTCCATTAACTGCAGCCACGATCTTTTTAATGTTCTGAATCGTCAAATGGACTTCACTTTCGAATGTTCCAATGACCGGCACGCTGCTGATCGGATCAAGCGGTCCCTGACCAGATATGAATAATTGATTGTTATATTTAATCGCTTGTGGGAACGGGCCGCGACCTTTCGGCGCTTCGGTGGAAAATATTACTTTTTTCTCCAAACTCATGGCAGTTCCTTCAATTCAATTCACGATGTTCAGTTAGTACATTACAGTTTCAGAAGTCGTGCAACATTTCCGGAAAATAATAATTGTTTGTCACTTTCAGAGAGGAATGGGCAGTGTCGCTCAAGATATTGTCTTCCTTGCTTATAAGTACAGTTGCGTTCCATATTCGGCATATCCGATCCCCATAGAAGCTTCTCTGGACCAAGCTTGGAGTAAAGTTGCTTAATAATTGGATGAACCTCTGTATATGGATAGTCCCATATGCTGCCACCCGGTGTTGGATGACTGACCTGCATCGGAAAAAGTAGTTCTAGATATATATTTGGCTGTTTCCAAATATTCCAAAGGTCACTCGGAATATCCATCAGTTCATCACCTTTGCGGATATAGCGCAGAGGAACACCATGCACCAGAATGCACGGAATTTCCGGATACTTGCGCCGCCAATTTTCAAACCTTTTCATCTGATGGGAAAATAGATCGTACGGAGTCTCTGCAGAATGCCCTGGCTCCTTAAGCGCAACAAGGTCCCAATACACCGGGATGCCAAGATTTCGAACTTCATTCCAAAACGGATAGTATTTAGAATCATCAAAATAACTGCTGTAAGAGTTCTCAAAAAATCTTGCATTTGCATAGTACAAAGCCTTGAGGTCAAGATCCAAGACACCCCTGCGAAGCTCCCGCATTTGCGCATCCGAATCGGCGAACGCTTCGCTGATTTGCACCGATCCAACGAATCTTCCGGGATATTTCTTCACCGCATCGGCGAAGTAGTCATTCATTTGGCCGTAAATCCATGCGTTTTGCAATACGGCCATCCCCACACCGGCATAATCCATCTGAGCGAGGAGAAATTCAGGAGGTGATACCATCTTCTGCAGGCTCGGTCCGTAGAGATGCATGAAGTAGTCGACTCCATCTTTTGTCCAGAGTAATCTTCCAAACTCACCGAGGCGAAACTGAACATCATATGCCCCGCTAGGGCTGGGATCGTTTGGATCCCATAGGGCCCATTGCGTCCGATCTTCAACAATTGAATTGTCTTTGGTCCGGCGTACGGCTTGGGCGGGCGAATCGGAGACGAATTTTTGAAGATACAGCAAAGAAGGAGATCCTTCTTTGTTGCTGGAAGCTCCCTCAAGGTTCGGGAATATGTGGGTATGTGAATCAATAATCATTAAAGGTTCCTCGAGTTAATTAGATGATTGCTATTGGGCGATCCATTCAAATTCATTGGCATTGGATGCATCATCCATGGACAGATTGCTGCCTCGAATGGGATAGTCTTAGCTGGTTGGTTCAGACGGATATGTCAACGCGTTAGAAGGCGACCATATAACCCGGCCCGTCAATCAGCGGGAATTTCTTGAAAACGCTTTCGTCGATGTCCAGTCCAATACCGGGGTGATCGGAGGGCTCCACGCAACCGTCCGGTCCGACCTCGTATGTTTTGCCGAACATGTCGCGCAGCGGGTTGTACGCGGAGACGCAGGCTTCGAAATAGCCAGCATTTTCGGTCGCTGCGAGGAAATGTAGCGTGGCCGCGTGATTGATTCCGGTCGCAGAGCTATGGGCATGGAGTGGAATGCGCCATGCTGAGGCCAGTGCAGCGATACGAATACCCTCCGTGATTCCGCCCGTCTTGGACAGGTCCGGCTGCCACACTTGCACCGCGCGCCCCTCGAGCATCTGCGCAAATTCGAAACGTGTAAAGTGGTTCTCGCCTGCAGCGATCGGCACCAGGGGCGTGATCGCAGCAGCTGCTCGATAGGAGGCGAAATCGTTGCAGGCAAATGGCTCTTCAAGCCACCCCGCCTTGACTTCGGCCAATACGGGCATTACCCGCCGCGCGTCGGCGATTGTGTATGCTGTGTTGGCGTCCGTCAGGATATCAATGTCATCGCCCAGCACCTTTCTGACATGAATTACGCGCTCGACGTCGGCCTTGGCGGTATCGCCAATGCGTAGCTTGAGCGCTCGGTAGCCTAGGCTGACATAGCTTTGCGCTTCATCCGCAAGCGATTCCTTGGGTTGAAATCCGAGTGCGATCCCACCCGCGTAGGCGGGAATGCGGTGCTTGCTGCCTCCCAACAGTTTATACAGCGGCAGGTTGGCGGCTTTACCCCGAATATCCCACAGGGCCATGTCTATGCCTGAGAGCCCCATTGCAGCCGCCGCGCCCTGGCCATGACTGGACAGTTGCATCCGATGCACGCGCTGCCACACGCCTATGCTGTCATGCGCGTCCATGCCCACCAGCATGGGTGCAAGCGTGTTATGAATCATGCTGACAATTGCCCCAGGGCTCCGCCCGGGGTGGGACTCACCGTAACCGGTGACACCCTCGGATGTCTCGACGCGCACGATGATTGCGTCGCGCTTAGTCGTGCTCCCGATGCCCATTTTGACGGTCTTGCCTTCCGGCAGTTTATAGGAAAGCGGAATCGCGGTGATTTTGATGATCTTCATGGTGTGGCCTAGTAGGTAGTCAATTTAAAATTGATGGATAAAGTTAGCTGGGCTTTGTAAGCGCAAGTGTGTATCACATTGACCTAGACTGCCTACTAGTGTCGTTGTTGGCGTTACACGCCGAGATATGATTCGCGAAGCGCGGGATCAGTGCGCAGTGAAGCTGCATCACCCGCGTAGTTCACTCGCCCCGTTTCGAGTACATAGGCCCGATCTGCGATCTTCAGAGCGATATGCGCGCTTTGTTCCGCAAGCAGCAGCGTTATGCCGCGCTCTCTAATGCGCATGAGCGTCTCGTAGATCACTTTTATCATCACCGGCGCGAGACCGAGAGAAGGTTCGTCAAGCAGCAGCACATCGGGCCCCCGGACCAGGGCGCGTCCAATCGCGAGCATCTGCTGCTCGCCTCCCGACAGCGTTGCGGCAAGCTGCTGGTGACGTTCCCTAAGACGCGGAAAAAGAGCAAATACTTCTTCGATGTTTTGCCGGATTCGCGCGCGCTCTCGGACGACGTAGCCGCCCATGAGCAGATTTTCTCGAACGGTGAGATCGCCAAACACGCGGCGGCCCTCTGGAACATAGGCCATTCCCAGCCTTGCACGGGCATCGCTCGAAAGATGATCTATACGCTGATCGCGAAGCAATATGCCCCCGCCGATTGCTGGCGTCAGACCTACCAGCGAGCGAATGATCGAACTCTTCCCCGCGCCATTCGCCCCGAGGAGCGCGACCACCTCGCCGGCACGGATTTCGATCGAAACACCTTGAACGGCATGCACCTTCCCGTAGTAGACATGCAGGTCGCTGGTGGAAAGAACCGGCCGCGACAATTCTGCCTCAGGTGGCATGCGCCTCCTCCCCACTCTCGACTTCGCCGAAGTAAGCAGCCTGCACGCGCGGGTCGCGGACCACCATGGCGGAAGCACCGTCGGCGATCTTCTCGCCATGATCGAGCACAATCGCCCGCGCGCAAAGTCCCGTCACCATACGCACATCATGTTCGACGAGGGCGATCGTCACGCCCTCGCCGTGTATCCTGCGGATTAGCTCCTGGAGCGCGGTGCGCTCCGATGGATTCAATCCAGCGGCGGGCTCATCCAGAAGCAAAAGCGTCGGCTCAAGCGCAAGCGCGCGAGCGAGTTCCAGGCGGTTTTGCGCCCCATAGGGGAGATCCCGCGCGAGCAAATATGTCGACTCGGCCAACCCGGTCAGCGCAAGGCAGCGATTGGCGGTATCTTTGGCTTTCATCCTCGCCTTAGCCGAACTTCTGAGTCCCAGCACGTCCCCCAGCACCGAACCCTGCGCGCCCTTCAAAGCGGCGACCACCACATTGTCGAGGACGCTCATGGTTCCGAACAGCCGCTTATTCTGAAACGTCCGCGCAATGCCGCTGCGCACGATCTGCGCGATGCCCAGACGCTCGGTGCGCCGCCCACGGAACTCGATGGTTCCCTGGTCGACCCGATAGATACCAGACAGAACATTGAAGAGTGTGCTCTTGCCCGATCCATTCGGGCCAATGATTCCGAGAAGCTCGCCTTTCTCGATCTGCAGATCAATGTCCACCAGCGCCCGCACGCCGGCGAACGCAAGCGAAACCTTAGAGGCCGACAGTAGCGCCATCAGCCCTTTCCTGCCGCGGGAACGCTTGCGCGGCGGCGCACAAGGGTCAGGATGCCCTTCGGAAAAAACATCATCCCCAATAGAAGGATCATTCCGTAGGCGATCATCCTGAATTCACCGAAGGGACGGAGATATTCGGTAGCGGATTCGAGCAATCCAGTCGCGACGATCATTCCCACGATCGATCTGTAGCCGCCGAATATGCTCATCACCAGGTACAGCACCGAGGCATCGAGCCCGAACATATCGGGGTGAACGAAGCGTACGTAGTGGGCATAAAGAAATCCGCCCGCACCTGCCCACGCCGCTGAGAGCGCGAGCGCAATGACCTTCGCGCGTCCAACTTCTACCGCCACGGAGGAGGCTGCGAGCTGATCGTCGCTAAGCGCCCGAAGGTAAAGCCCGAGACGGCTGCCAATGACGCGTTTGGCGAGGATGTAGGAAATTCCGGCGGCCACCAAAGCAAGGAAATAGAACTGCTGCGGCGTTTCTAGGCGGTAATTTCCGAAGCCGATGGCGGGGATGGAGCGCACACCTTGCGGACCGTTCGTCAGATCGATCCAGTTCATCAGCACGATCCACACGATCTGCTGAATGCCGATCGTTGCCATGACAAAATAAAGTCCGGCGAGCCGGACGGCTGCCCCGCCCAATGCGACCGCGAGTACAACTGTCATCATCACGGAGGGAACGAACGTCGCGATTGGGGTCCAACCAAACTTCGTGGTGAGGAGCGCCGTTGTATAGGCACCGACGCCGAATAGTGCACCCTGAGCGAGGGACACGCGGCCAGCAAATCCGGTAAGAAACCCGAGCCCGATCACCGGCAGGGTGTAGATAAGAATAAAGTTTGCGATATGGACGATATATTGTGACGCGAAGGCCGGCAACGCGAGGAGCGCGGCTAGCGCCGCCGCGCCGATCCACCAGCGGCGCAAACCCGTGGACGTTGTCATACCTTCACGGGCATATCGCGCCCCAGAAGTCCGGTCGGCCGCCAAATCAGCATGACAAGCAAAATGGCAAAGGCGACCAGATCCTTGTACGCGGAGGAAATGTAGCCACCAGCAAGATTCTCGAGCACTCCGATCGCGAGCCCGCCAAGGATCGTGCCGGGGATGCTATTGATGCCACCGAATACCGCTGCGCTAAATGCCTTCAGGCCCACCATGTCCCCCATGTCGAACGACACAAAATAAAGCGGACCGATAAGCACGCCAGCAATTGCAGCTACCGCGAAGCTGAGACCGAATGTGAGGGCGATCGTGCGGTTCACATTAACACCAACCGTGCCGGCGATTTCTGCGTCCGCGGCGACCGCGCGTAACGCGCGGCCTGCGCGGGTATAGGTGAACATTGCATGTAGGAGTACGACCAGCACAAGCGTCGATATCACGACCCACACGTAAGTTTCCTGGAACCGCGCCGTCCCGATTTGCACCACGTGGCTACCGAATATCTTCGGAAATGGAACCGGCCCTGGGAAAAAAACACGGACGACATTCGTCAGCACAATGCCAAGACCGATCGTTCCAACGATGAACACCTCGTGGCTGTGATACAGGCGCCTGAATACTAGGCGTTCGAGAACCATGCCGAGCGCGAACGCTATCGCGCTCACGACAAAGAGCAGGGGCAGCGCCGGAAGATGCGCGCGCTCTGCAGTCACGAGGCCGAGAAACGCCCCGATCATAAAGACCTGCCCCTGCGCGAAGTTCACCATCCGCAGCGTGCGATAGACCAGCGTAAAGCCCAGACCGACCACAGCGTAGATGCAGCCTGTTGCGAGCCCGCCGATGAAGAGCTGATCAAACATAGTCCGCGAGACTACTTGCCTTTAAAGGGCTGGAATGCGCCCTTTACGACTTCGACCAGCACCGACTGCTGGATGAGTTGGCCAGTCTTGTCAAAGTACGCCTCGCCTGGAACGCCGAAAATCTTTCCCTTCCAGTGGCCGATGCACTGACGAAGCTTATCCTTGTCGGTTCCGGAGGACTCGAGGCAGGGGGCTGCAATGAATTTGATCGCCCGATATTCCCAGGCGGCAAGCACCGGGTGTGGAGGTTGCGAGCTTCCGCTGAATTCCTTCACATAGCGATTGGCCCAAGCCTTTGCCTCGGGGTCGACATCCTCGTTGAAGTAGGTCGTCAGGACCGTGCCCTCGGACGCCTTGGGCGCAAGCGTCATCAGCTCTTCGTTTGCGAGGCCGCCCGTGCCGATGAATCGAGCCTTGATGCCCAGGTCGCGCGCCTGGTTCATGATTGCCGGGGCTGCAGGAACCGTCCCGAAGACGGCTATGCCATCCGGATTGGCCTCGCGGATACGGGAAAGCTGGGCCGTGAAGTCCTTATCCGCCGATTGGTAGGAGACCACGGCAACCGGTTCAATGCCCAATTTCTTTAGTCTGGCGAGAAATACATTACGGTTACCGACGCCGTAGTCATTTGCGTCATTGATCACCGCGATTCGCTTCATGCCCAATCTCTTGACCGCTACTTCGGCGATCTGCTCGGCCTGGATCGAATCGCTCAAAATGACGCGGAAAGTCCACTTATTCTTATTGGTGGTGATATTCGGGTTGGTGGCACCCACCACGATGTAGGGCATGCCGGCGCGCTCTGCGACATCCATGTTGGCAAGCACCTGGGAGCTGCCAAATCCGCCTACGACCAAGTCAACGGGTTCATTGACCAGGCGCTGCATGGCGGTAACAGACTGTGCAGGGTCACTTGCATCATCAGCGATGACCAGTGAGATCTTGCGGCCCTTTATTCCGCCGGCGGCGTTGATTTCCTTAACCGCCATCTCGGCTCCCTGGCGAATGCCGATGCCATAGGAAGTACCCGGCCCTGACATTCCAGCAATCACGCCGAGTTTGATATCCTGTGCAATGGCTGGAATCGCCATTGCCATACACCCCATCATCCCAACCGCGCTAACCAGTTTTCCGATCTTCATAACCGACTCCTTTTCTCTGTTGGATGTTATCCGTAAATCCTTTTTGATTCGGCCACCGTGAGATAGCCCTCCTGCACGTCTGATTCAATTGCGCTCCTCGCACGGTCATGCGGATCACCAAACCCGCCGCCGCCAGGCAGTCGCAGGGTGACTTCCTCTCCCGACTGGATCGTGATGCGCCTTTTGCTAGGCAGTAGGGGCCTCTGTCCTGAAACGAAGACTAGTGGTCCGACCTGTACCGCTTGCGGAAATGGGCACCGTCCGGCCGGTGCATCTTTGCTCATCACCGTGCGCTTGAGTTCAGTCGTCAAGATTGCCCTCGACGCGTTCATCGGGGAGTGCTTCGTAGGAAACGGCAATATTGCCGATGTGTAGGCGCATCGTCTCAGCCGCGGCCGCCGGGTCTCGGCGCTCCATCGCATGAAGCACGCGGTCCATCTCCCGCAGCGACTCCGCGACCCGCCCTGGGAGGGTCGCGGTCGTAACCCTTATCCAATGGATCTGGTCGCGCAGGTTATTCAAGATTTCAGCAATGAAGGGGTTGCCGGCGAGCCGGTAGACTGTGCCGTGAAAAAGGTCATCCAACGCAAGAAATTCGTCAAAATTACTGGAGGGGCCTTTCGATTTCAGCGCTTCGAATTTGGCACGGAGTGCTGCGAGTTCCTCGGGAGCCACCTGTGTCGCGGCAACACTGGCCGCGTGAGCCTCCAGCAGCAACCGCAATTCGCTCATTGCGACCACTTCGTCTGGTGAGAATCGACGCACAAAAGTGCCGTTTTGAGGAAGCACGCGAACCCAACCATCGCGTTCTAAACGCGCTAGCGCGCTGCGAATCGGAGAACGCCCGAGCTTGAGTTCCGCCACCAGCCTCGCTTCCGAGAGCTTCTGACCAGGACGGTAGCGCAGTTCGAGAATGCCCTTTTTTATCCTCTGATAGGCATTTGTCGGCGTAGCCGGTGAGTGTGTAAGCATTCTGCACTACTAGTCAACTAGTGGGCTAGTAGATTACTATGGAGCCCAAAGGTAGTCAATTAATTCGATCCATGGAGTAATGTATGCAATACAAGATATTGATTACGAATGCTATTCATCCAACCGCCCATGCCAGACTGGAGCGCGATGCAGAGGTACTTATCCTGGAGGACACCACCCAAGCTGGTCTCATCGAGGCGATCGCCGATGCAGACGCCCTCCTAGTCCGCATGCCGGTCACGCCCGAAGCGGTCCGCGCCGGCCGTAAGCTCCGGGTAGTCGCACGGCACGGGGTCGGGCTGGACTACATCCCAGTCAAAACGTGCACTGAACTTGGCATTCCGGTCGTTTACACGCCCGACGCAAACACGGAATCCGTAGCTGAGCATGTCCTCGGAACAATGCTTGCGCTTGCGCATCAAATCGGGCGGGCGGATCGCGCGGTACGCGAGGGCCGATGGAACGTGCGCGACGGACTGCTTGGAATCGATATCCGTGGACGCACAATAGGCATCGTCGGAATGGGCCGTATCGGGACCCGCGTCGCGGAGATATGCCGCGGCGCCTTCACCATGAAAGTCCTGGGAGCCGATCGCTATCTGCCGCACTCGACGATTTCCGCGCGTGGCGCGGAACCGGCCACGCTTGATGAGCTCTTATCGAAGTCAGACTTCGTAACGCTACATGTCCCCGCCACCGACGAAAACCGCCACCTGATCACTGCGCGCACGCTTGCTCTTATGAAGGCAGGGAGTTTTCTGATCAATCACGCGCGAGGCAGCCTTGTCGACACAGCAGCACTTAGCGAAGCACTGAAGACGGGGCACCTCGGCGGCGCCGCCGTCGACGTGTTGGAAGAGGAACCCCCAGTGCCCAGACTCGAGTTGCTTCAATTCGATAATGTGATCACTACGCCCCATAGCGCAGCGCTAACCGATGAGGCGATGCTGCGCATGGGATGCGACGCAGGCGATGACATTCTGAGAGTATTACGGGGCGAGCGGCCGAAAGCGTGCGCGAATCCAGAAGTTTTCGACAAATAGTGGCGCGAACGGCCATCCAGTAGTTCATGCAGACACGGTTGACAGTCTGGTGTCGGTGAAAGCGGCCGCGGGAATCCGTCGCCAAAGCGTTCTTCAACTGTTCCGCTGCTCCAGTTTGCCCGCCGAACCCATCTCACAGATCCTCGGCGGCGGGGTCAAGGCGTATCCAGTACCTGCCTGGTCAGTGTGGCGCGCAACCGGTACTCGGTGCCCTGTGAGTTCGCCGGCCAGCTGGTCAGCACGCGGCTTTATCCGAATCGGGTCAGTGTGGTCGCAGGCGATGCCCTGGTCGCCAGCCATGACCGGCTGACCGAGCGTGGTCAGATCCGCTACGACTGGCAGCACTACATTGCGCTGGTGGAGCGCAAACCGGGCGCACTCAGGAATGGCGCTCCCTTTGCCGACATGCCGGCACCGCTCAAGCAGTTAAAGCATGGTCTGATGCGCCATGCGGGCGGGGACCGGGTCATGGTGTCAGCGGCGACGTAAATCCGCGTGATTCTGGGGTTTTGATGCGCCGCGCGGTGAGGGCTGGCGGGTTTTGATTTGGGATTTCTCTATCGGCTTTGCGGGGGGCGCGGGGGGCAGCGCCCCCCGCCCTCTGAAGACGGCATTCTGAGCGTCGTCGTGATCACCGAACCCACGCCGTGTATGCGCGTGGTGTGAACGAACAATTCATGTAGGCGGGCCGACACCGGTTCGGGCACGACTGCGCGTGGCCAGATTGGCTATGCTTGCGGCCTCGCCGCAAATGACGAAGGCCCGGGCAAGTTCTTGGTCGGACCCCCGGGCCTTCAGCGCCGCGGCTCGCATGAGAGAACGCCTGCGCATCGCCTTTATGCCTGCGATGCACGGTGTTGTCCAGTCCTTCATGAGTCGTGCATGGCGGTGCCTGACGAAGCCGGTCGGCAATCCCATCGGCTGTACCAATGCGCCGCCTGCGGCCAGACGGTACACATTTGCCGAGCCTGTGATCGCGGCAATGTGTACTGCGCCGGGGCGTGTGCACGGATGCGCCGCACTGAGTCGTTGCGTCGCGCCGCCGCGCGCTATCAACGCAGTCACTGCGGCGCCACCCGGCACGCCGCCCGCCAGAGTGCCTGGCGGGCTCGCCGAATAAAAGAAGTGACGCATCAGGGTTCCCCTGGCGTGGCGCTCGCTGTCCAATTGCCCGCTGACGCAATTGAAATGACGAGGCTGCTTGCAGATGGCGATGCGATTCACAGGGAATCCGGATTCGACGTGCCCAACATTGGAGCCGCACTCGCGATCAATGCAATCGCCTCGCTTGCGTGCGGTTTCTGCCGGCGTAGGCTCACGCCTTGGATACGGATGGGGCCGTTGCGTCACACCCGTTGAGCGCCTGCGATGATTTCGCGCGCCTTGGAAGCCGAGATCCTGCGCTTGCATCATGCCGAGGGCTGGCCGGTCGGTACGATCGCCACGCAACTTCGGCTCCATCACGGCACCGTGCGTCGGGTGCTGGCGCAAGCCGGCGTGCCGGCGCCCGCGCCCGCGGTGCGCGCCATGCTGGTCGATCCGTACCGAGCCTTCATCCTGCAGACCTTGGAGAAGTACCCCAGCCTGCGTGCCAGCCGCTTGTACACGATGGTGCGCGAGCGCGGCTATCCCGGCGCACCAGATCATTTCCGCGCGGTCGTCGCGCAGTTGCGTCCGCGGCCGGCCGCCGAGGCGTATCTGCGATTGCGCACCTTGCCCGCAGAACAAGGGCAAGTCGACTGGGCGTTCTTTGGCAAGATGCGCATCGGCCGAGCACTGCGTCCGCTGATGGCCTTCGTGATGGTGCTCAGCTACTCGCGCATGACGTTTCTGCGGTTTTATCTGAACGCGGCGATGGGCAGCTTCCTGCGTGGACATGTCCAGGCGTTCGCATTCTTCGAGTCCTGCCCCCGCGTGCTTCTGTACGACAACCTCAAGAGCGCGGTACTGGAGCGCTCGGGCGATGCGATCCGTTTCCACCCCCGGCTGCTGGAACTGGCCGCGCACTACCATTTCCAGCCCCGTCCGGTCGCTGTGGCTCGAGGAAATGAGAAGGGTAGGGTCGAACGCACAATTCGCTTTGCACGGGACGCCTTCTTCGCGGCTCGCTCGTATCGGGACTTGGAGGATTTGAACGCCCAAGCGCTCGCCTGGTGTATCGGCCAGGCTGCCGATCGGCCCTGTCCGGAAGATCGCCAGCGCAGTGTGCGCGAGGTGTTCACTTCGGAGCGTGCGCACCTGCTGGGCTTGCCTGAGAACCCGTTTCCTACCGATGAACTGCTGAGCGTGGAGGTCGGCAAGACCCCTTACGTGCGCTTCGATCTGAACGACTACTCCGTCCCGCATCACCATGTGCGTCGCACCCTCACGGTACTCGCAAGCGAGCACACCGTGCGCATTGTCGATGGCAACGAGCTGATCGCCACGCATGCACGCAGCTTCGATCGCGCCGCCCAGATCGAAGACCCGGCCCACATCGAAGCGCTGGTCTCGCACAAGCGCGCGGCGCGCGCCCACCGCGCCCAGGACCGGCTGCATCACAGCGCACCCAGCGCCGGTGCCTTGTTCCTGCGCGCCGGCAACCGCGGTGCGCACCTCGGCTCGCTCACGCGCGGCCTGTTGCAACTACTCGATACCCACGGCGCTCAGGCACTGGAGCGCGCCATTCAGGCCGCGCTCGCCCAAGACGCGGTGCACCTGGGCGCGGTACGCCACTTCATCGATCAGCACGCGCGCGCCGAGGCGCTCGTCCCGCCGATCGCGGTGGCGCTGCCGGCTGATCCGCGGGTGCGCGAACTCAGCGTGTGCCCCCATTCGCTGCACGATTACGATCAACTGGCAAGGAGTTCCGATGAGCACCCACCCGATGACCCGCCCGAGCCCGGCAGCGACAACGACAATGACGAACCTCACAGTCCAAGCGGTACGTGATCGCTTGCGCGCGCTCGGCCTGTACGGCCTGGCTTCACAGGCCGAGGCGTTGATACACGAGCCTTGGCTCGCCCGAGTCCTTGAGATCGAAGAGATCGAGCGACATCGTCGCAGCCTCAAGCGGCGCATGGACGATGCGCGCCTGGGAACATTCAAACTGCTCGCCGAGTTCGACTGGGCGTGGCCAAAACAGTGCGATCGCTCGTTGATCCAGGAGTTGCACTCGCTCGCCTTCATCGAGGAGGCCGCCAACGTAGTGTTCATCGGCCCCAACGGCGTGGGCAAAACCATGCTGCTCAAGAACATCACCCACCAGGCGGTCTTACAGGGCTACAGCGCGCGCTTTACCCTCGCCTCCGACATGCTCCATGACCTGGCCGCCCAGGACGCAAGCGTCGCGCTCGCGCGACGCTTGCACCGCTATACGCGTGTGGCGATCCTCGCCATCGATGAGGTCGGCTATCTCTCCTACGACGCTCGCTATGCCGATCTGCTGTTCGAGGTGGTCACCCGCCGCTATGAGCAGCGTCGCCCCATTCTGCTCTCGACCAACAAACCCTTCGGCGAATGGAACCAGGTCTTCCCCAGCGCCGGCTGCGTGGTCACCCTGGTCGATCGCCTGCTGCATCGGGTCGAAATCGTCACGCTCGCCGGCAAGAGCTACCGGCTCAAGGAGGCTGAGGAACGCAGCGCGAGCAAAGCAAAATCGCGATCCACAGCAGATCGCAAGAAGCGCTGAGCCCGTGCAACCGAACGATCTGCCGCTGGTGTGCTTGCCGGTCGGCCTGAGCGATGAGGCCGCCGCCCAGGTGCTCGAGTTCCTGCAATCGCTCACCGAGGCATTCGAACGACATTACGCCGACCAGCTTCGCACCTACTACGATGCCACCGAACAGCGACAGGCCGAGCGTTCACTCAGACCGACGCTCACCGACCCACCGTTCTAATTCCGTCGCGTTCCTGCCTCCACGCCGGTTTCCGCGCCTCACCCCCAGAATGACGCGCTTTTACATCACCGCTAACACATGGCGCAGGTGCTGGCAGCCGTGCCCACCGCCGGGCTGGACGCGGTATTGGTGGCGGTGGAATTGGTGATCGAGTCCGGCGTGCTCAGCGCCGAACACGTTCTCAATGTGCTGGCACGGCTCAATGCGAGCCCGCCGCCGGCGTGCGTGGAGACGAGCTTGCAACTCAAGGAGGTGCCGCTGGCCAACACCAGCCGGTACGACAGCCTGCGTAGCGTTGACGAAGTGCTGAACAGCGCGGTGGAGGTCGACCATGAGTGATGTCACGACTGAGCTCAAAGGGCTGCGGTTGCACGGCATGGCAGGCGCCTGGACGGATTTGATGGCCCAGGGTGCAACGTCAACGGAGTCTTCGAGATGGCTGATTGAGCACCTGCTGCAAGCCGAAACCACAGACCGTGCCATGCGATCAGTGAGTCATCAGATGAACGCCGCCAAGTTCCCGGTGCATCGTGATCTGGCAGGGTTCGACTTTGAATCGTCTAAAGTCGATCAACATCTGATCAAGCAACTGGCGACGCTGTCATTTACCGATACGGCACAGAACGCGGTGTTCATCGGCGGCCCCGGTACGGGCAAGACGCATTTGGCCACCGCCATCGCGGTGTCCGGCATCGCCTTGCAAGGCAAGCGGGTGCGCTTCTACTCCACGGTCGATCTGGTCAATGTCCTGGAGCGGGAGAAGCACGACGGCAAAGCCGGACGGATTGCGCTGTCGCTGATGCGCATGGACCTCGTCATTCTGGATGAGCTTGGGTATCTGCCGTTTAGCCAGGCCGGCGGCGCGTTGCTGTTTCACCTGCTGTCCAAGCTGTACGAGCACACCAGTGTAGCCATCACCACGAACCTGAGCTTCTCCGAATGGTCCAGTGTCTTTGGCGATGCCAAGATGACGACGGCGCTCCTGGACCGACTCACCCACCACTGCCATCTCGTAGAGACGGGCAATGAGTCATACCGGTTCCAACATAGCAGCGTCACGGCGAAGTCGCGGATCAAGTCGAGGGAGCAAAAACGCAAGGGGGGCAAAGAAGACCCGCCTAACGAGCCATTCTGATGGGCGCGCGGGGAAATTCGCTACGGGCTACGCCCTTCGCGCCTCTCCCCGCGCATTCTGATTGGTAGGACGACAGAGAAGGAGAACTTCAAACCAGACTATTTGATACACTTACCCACAGCTGCCGATTCAAAACGCAGCAACCAGTCCTAGGTCAACCGCCAATCGGCAGGCTGGGTCAATATTCAATCAGCGCAAACAGACGTGATCGTCCATTTCTTGGAGGATTTGCCGTATTCAACCCGATCTTCTTCGGTGAGTTGATATCCAAGATTATGCAAAACGGCAGCGCACTTTTTTTCTGGGGACGATATTGAGGAGGCTTGAACTGGGGAGGCTTGATCCTGGGGACGTAATGGAGAGGGTGGGATGATGTTTTTACTAACCCCTGGCTTCGCGGCAAGTAGATCTCGGATCTCGGTTAGCAGCTCGATGTTCTGATTGATTTTCCAGTACCAACAAACGAATTCTCGAAACACCAGAAAGATGACTACTAAGACGACACCAACGACAGCAAGATACCCCAGCATAGTGCCAGCGAATTGACCGGAATCCATGACAGTGCCTCCCTCCCCGTGTATGGCTAGTGACCGCCGATGTAGGAAAAAATAAGTAGAACAAATTGACCAGCCATAAAAACAGCTACGAGCTTTCCAAGGTACTTCAGATTTTCAGTTGTTATTTACGGTGTAAATCGCTGTACTAACGGCCCGCCCTCACTCGTACAAGCTCGGCAAGACTCGCCGAGTTCCCTACGTTTTCCGTACGTTCTTAGATCGGCGTGGCTCCCGAAACCGGTCAAATCTGAGAACTGCTGGTTGCTAAGGGTTACCCAAATGGCCTACCAAAATATGTCAGCACCCAAAGCGCCAGCAGATAAACACTTATTAGCGATTGAAGGGCAGAAATCGTTCTAACCCTGTGGGTGGCTCGCAAATTGTATTCGTGAGGCTGCAAACGAGAAATCCAGTTGCCCACATTAATCTCTTTCCAGCCGATGTTAAACGCCGACAACAGACTAAAGTAAAAGGCCGTCCATACCAGACTAAAGCTTTTCTCTGTAACTCGCGTGGGCGTGTCCTGTCCTTCTGATAGGAGTACACGTTCCTTCGACCAGACGAGCCAGATGCCACTCCCCGATTGTCTGTACAGCACGATACCGTATGGAACGGCAAATAGAAGTATAAGCGAAGCGAGAATTCGCAATGGGCGCCCTGGAGACATACCATACTGACATGTAAGGTCAAACATCGCGTAGTTAAACCAAGCCTCGATCAATGAATCAGTGTGGTTAGCCTCAGATCGTTTGATTGCATAGGTAATTTCTCTTTCCTCCGGATGAAGTCCGCCTTCCCGAAATTTCTTACGCAGTGTGAATAAGGCAGTTGGCCTATTTAAATAAACCATCTCAGACAGGTGTTTTGCGGACCAGATGCCTCTGGTAGGTGGTAGATCCTTTGGCTCAAATATCGCGCCCGTTAGGTCTGCACTACTTAGATCCGCACCGCTCAGGTCGGTATCGGTCAGATCGGCATAGACCAGCTTGGCACCGCGCAGGTCGGCATTGCTCAAGTTTGCATCGTTCAATTTGGCGTTGCTCAGGTTGGCGTCACTCGGGTCGGCGTAGCGCAAGTCCGCGTTGCTCAGGTTCGCGTTACTCAAATTTGCATTGCTCAGGGCGGCGTTTCTCAGGTCACCATAGCTCAGATCAGCACCGCTCAGGTCAGCAAATCGCAAGTCGGCACCGCACAGGCGCCGCGGAATGTTGCGCGTGGCAAGCATGTTCTGCAATTCTTCCGGCGTGGGGCGTTTACCTCCTTTGAAAACCCGTTCACATTGGAGGTTAGCAAGGCCCGTTTCCGCGTTTGCGCAGTGTGAAAGCGGTAACTGGACGACAATCGTCCATGCCAGCACTGCGGCTAAGTATCTGGTTTTCATTTGGTTCTCATACCGCGTCCCGTTTTTGGTCGGTTGTGGGCGGCTTCAGCACCGATATGCTGTCGCTGGCAGCAGAGGGGCGTAGGAGTGCTGTAGCTGTGCCCGGATTTGCACCAAATTGGCTCCCCGGCCAGGTCAAATCTGGGCACTGGTGCGAGGTCATTTCTCTTGCTTGAATGGCCGGAAACGTCCTTCTTATTCGCAGTCCCAGATACCGGGCGTTTGAGCACGGCGCTCGGTCACCTTGACGGCGTTGCCCGGGCAATCATGGCAGCATGAAGTCCACGCTTGTTTGCCAGCGCGGGTTGTTTAGACACTGGATTGCGTGAGGCTCATCGCAAGTTTACTTATCCACTCCGAAATCAAATACACGTGCCGCCAGCCCACCTTGTGTTACTTCTATGTAGGCGTACTCGCCGGGCTCAAGAGGGATCGCGGGCCTAATTCGATACTGGGCGAAGGGTTTTCCGTTGTAGATGCACTGCTCAGACACCAGTTCTGCGGCGACTGGTATGCGTGCTTTAGAAGCGACATCCTTTACGTCTACGCCACTCCATATTCCTCCTTCGGTCTGTGCCATTTCAACGACGCGTGAATTCGATTGAATCTCGAAACGCATCAGGTAAAACAGCTTTTCGACATCGCGGAGGCCAACGGGGTATAGCATGTCCAGAAACACTGGGGTTTTGTCATGAATGCGAACGTTGGCGCGCGTTCCGTCGAGCCGCGCTCGGACCCTGGCCTTTGCACTCACGATTCCAGCAGTCAGAACGGCTGCGAGTGCGTTGTCCTCGATCTCCATTTTTATTGATTGGTATGGAAGCTGAACCAACTTGTCTGACGCACGGATGTAAAGCATTTCGGCAGAAGGAACTTCGCTTACGCACTCCCCCCCCGAACTTGGGTTGGAAAGGCGCGAAGCGGCAACTGCATTAGCCTGCGGCTGTTTCCCGGATTGACGTGCAAGCACGCGTTGAATCACTGCGTCGCTCGCGCCAGCCTTCTTGAGACTAATCAGGCCTGTCGCTGTCGTGTCGAACTGTGGAGGGTCGGCGGAATCGATGGCCTGCAGTACGGTCGCTTCGCTCAAACCAGCTCTGAGCAATCCAATGACGTCGTCGTTCCCAAGCGGGGCCGCGAGCGCGCAGTCAATTGCTGCAAAAGCAAAAAGGAAAGCAAAAAAGATCACGAGCATGTAGCGCTTCATTTGAAACTCCTCTGAAGTAATTGGAGAATCGATCGGCCGATTGCGGGGTGGCCCTGCAGCTGATGATGCGCGTGCTAGGCGGCTTCGATCAATCCCCCTTTTGATCGTTGTTCATTACCCGATTGCCCCCGTTTGAGTAACACCCATTAGCCGGCCTAGTGTCAAGACTGCGAACGAAATCCTCGTAGGATTGCCACGATCCTATCAAATATTCTACTGCTTCATCGTCCCGAGACACGCACCCGTTTCTTCACTCATTATTGGCTGCGAACCGAATCGCGCCAAACACCCATCAGGTTCAAGCGTAATGCCAATTGCGCAAACGCCCTGGTGGCCTTACCACCCCAGAAGAACTTTGGTACCGCGTCGCGTCCAAGGGTTTCGTTCACAGTGTGTGGTTGCCAATAGTGCGGCACCAATTCCTTTGTGGCTCGCGGCGCAGGCGACCCGGATTCGATTAGCAGAGGGCACAGAAACGGCGTCCATTCACGGGGGCGGGTTGTAATCCCAGTTACTATGCTGGCTCGCCGCTCTGTGTCCATAGTCTGTCAGGCGAAGCAGCGCCCGACGTCAAAGGGCTTTTGTTCCTGGAGCATGTGGTAACAGGCGCGCGCCAGTTTGTGTGCCAGTGCCTTGGTGGCAACAGCAGTGTTGGTGCGGGCCTTCTTACGCTCATAAAAGCGTTTTGCCTCGGCACAGAAGCGGCGGGCAAAGTTGGCGGCTTCCACGAATGCCCATGCCAAGTAAGCATTGCCGTTCTTGACGTTGCCCTGGCCTTTCTTCTTGCCGTTGGACAATCGCGTACTGTCCACACACCGAGCGTAGGAGGCGAAGTTCCCAGCACCAGTGAAGCGCTTGATCGTGCCCACCTCTAGCATGATCAGCGTGGCCAATATCTCCCCAATTCCCGGCACGGTCTTGAGCAACCGAAACTCCGGCCGCAAACGCACGCATTGGCGTAGTCGCCGCTCAAGCTTGTCAATCTCATGGCTCAGGGTTTGGATCACGGCCACGTTGGCGCACAGCGAACGCGCGACGTCTGGGGGCAGCTTCAAGGCGCGCACGCCTTGGACAGTCAGTTGCTGGACCACGCGGTTCGTCGTCCCAGAACCCGTCTGGCGAGCCACTATGTTCTCCACCGCCAGTACCTGAGCCGTGCGTGTCCTGACCAACTGGGAGCGCTTACGCGCCAGATCCCGCACCGCACGCTCTGCTGGCGGGCAAATATGGCCTGTGGGTAACAATCCAAGTCGCAACAGATGCGCCAAGTACGCCGCGTCAGCTTCGTCGCCGCTGTGCTTGAGACCCTCGTAGCGCTTGATGCACGCCAAGTCGGTCAAAGTAGGCGATGGGTAAATAGCGGTTCACAACCATGTGGCTGTTCGACCACCAGCTGCGAGTCTCGCTCGCAGCCTGCGCCGCGTGAAGCGGCGGCGCCCCCAAGGCACGCAATTCTCGATACACGGTCTTACCTCGTCGCCACTGCTTTAGCTGCATCGCGCGCAGGCGGTGGCGCAGCCACTCGTCGAGTTCGCGGAACACCCTGGGTGTTTGCGCTAGGAGGAAATAAGCTTTCCAACCTGGCACGTATTGCCTCAAAGCATCCACAACCTGACTCATGCTGCGGCCGCCCGAGCGGCGAGTGATTTGCCGGACACGCGTTTTGAAGGTGTCCTTGGCCTTGCGGGCGACCGCTCGCTGGACCGCGCCCTTGGGCGCGGTCCAGAAGCTGTAGCCCAGAAACTTCCGACCGAACGCACTGGCGACGGCCGTTTTAGCTTCGTTCACCTTCAGGCAGAGCCGACCATAGAGCTTTCGCAAACCGTTCAGGACTCGCTTGCCCGCCTGGACGCTACGCACATACACGTTGCAGTCGTCGGCATAACGCACGAATCTCAAACCGCGGCGCTCTAACGCCCGGTCCACCTCATCGAGCAACACGTTTGCCAGGAGCGGCGAGAGCGGGCCGCCTTGCGGCGTCCCTTCCGTTCGCTCCGAGGCCACCCCTTGGTCCAGGATGCCTGCGGCGAGGTAGCGCCGAACCAGCCGCAACACGGCCTTGTCAGCGATTCGCTTGGACAATCGGTCCATCAGGATGTCGTGATTGACCCGGTCAAAGAACTTCTCCAAGTCCACGTCCACGACTTTGCGGTAGCCCTCCTGCACGTAACGCTGTGCTTGTAGCACAGCGTCGTGCGCTCGGCGCCCCGGACGAAAGCCGTAGCTGAAATCGGAGAAGGTCGGGTCAATCAGCGGTTGCAGGACTTGCAACAGGGCTTGTTGAATCAGCCGGTCGGTCACCGTTGGAATTCCCAGTTCCCGTTCGCCGCCTCCGGGCTTTTGAATCTGCACTCGGCGCACCGGCTGTGGCCGGTATTTGCCCGATTGCAGTTCGTCCCGTATGCGCGGCCAAGCGGTCTTGAGCAACTCCTCCGTTTCGCCAATCGACAATCCGTCCACCCCAGCACTGCCGCGATTGGCCTTGACGTGTTTCCACGCCAAGACCAGGTTCACGCTCTCGCGAGAGCCTGCGTAAGCAGGCCGCCTCGCCCTAAGCCTTCAGGTTCTTGCCGCGCCAGCCGTGCTTCATCGCGTCCGACCTCTGGCAAGGCTTCACCCTGCCTCCTATCGGCTCGCTCCGGTTTCCCAGACGTCTGATGCAGTGCACTTCCAAGCGACATGACTGTTAGCCCTCCTACTCGTTTGGCCCTTCGTCCCAAAACAGGCGACTACTACGGCCGCTGCTGACTGCTCACTCCGGTTTGCACCGTCGCCCTTTCAGGCACGAGGTGAGCTCTCCCCAGGTAAGAACGCGTTCCTTCACCACGCAGCCGCCGGATTTACGCCGCCTGAACCTTGACCATGAGAGCTTCGCGACCATTCGCTCGCTCGCCCTGTTCGGCACCGCCTTGTATCCGATTCTTGTTCATCGACTCGTGGATTCGCTACGTACTTCCTCCCCACGCTCGGTCGCCCTCACGCAGTTGTACTTCACTTCGCTCGCCATGGTCGGCTCACGGAAGGACTTTCACCTTCAAGAACGCGCCCATGCTGGGCGCGCAAAAAGAGGGGCGGGAGATGCGCCCGCCCCTCAAGTGCCGCCTCGAATCAACTACTCCTTTGTGTCCTCAGTCAAATCACCTGGTGTCGCGTCCCCAACTGTTGGTAGCGAAGCGCTAGCGAGCAAACTTGCACCGCGAATGGCCGACTCAATAGCCGCAGGGATTCTTGCATAGCCAAACAGTTCGCACCCGCTGACCTCTTGATACAACATCAAAATGAAGCGCTTGACATCCTCGGGCTGCTCCCCGAGCGACGCCGGCACAAAACCGCCCAGCAGCGGGTCCTCAGACAGGTGCTGCAGCCCTTGCTCGATACGCTTTGCTTCAATCTCGCCTGGCAGTACGAAGTCCTGCAGACCTACCCGGCCCGCGAGTAGCTTGACGGTGATACCTGGCACGTTGAGATAGCGCGCACAGCTTTGCACAAAGCGCTCGCTGATGTTCTCGGTATGCCGATGGCCATTACGCAATTGCGCAACGTACCCGTAGGTCACGTTTAGCGCCTCCGCGAGCGCAGCCAGTTGCTGGCCCTTCGCATTCGCCGCGCGGACGAGCGCCTCGAGTAACAAGTTGCGCTCACCCGCGACATCGCGCCAGCCGTTCCAGGCGATACGCTTCGTGCCGGGTACTTGCTTGCCGCCCTCGATGAGCGTGAATTTCCTCTGCTGCTGTCCATCTTTTCGTCCTTTGTTTTTCATATCTTTCCCTTGGTTTATTACGGTGTCCTGCAAAACGTATAGCGAACCGTTTGGCGCGCCACGAATTGGACGAAACGAGCTGAAAAGGCCGCCCCCTCGGGTGCCCCGCCCGGTGCTCCCGGAGGCAGTCCCGGGCCGGTGATCAGGTATTCGAGCGCAGTTGCTTATATGGACCGCCCCTTTGCAAGCGGTTTTTGACGGTGAGCAGAGGGGGTCGATTGCACGCTTATATTCGGCCTAGCGAGCAACCGCCCGTGGCCTTGATGAAATCCGCACGAACGCGCCTCAACTATACGGCGGCCTCGAACACGGCCGTAGCAACTGCCAGGCTCTGCATTCGTCGGTCCGACCTGTTTGCTCATCACAATCCCCGCATAGCAATCGAAGACGGTACTGCTACTGCCTTACGCCGGCGTCGGCCGGTAACTCTCGCCTTTGGCCAGCAGTGCCCAGCAAGTTCGCGCCGTCTTGTTGGCCAAGGCGACCGCAGCGATGTTCATACCGCGTCGCGCGATGAGCGCTTGCAGCCATCGGCTGCGAGCGTCGGTTTTGGTGCCGGCGAAACGCAGCACGGCGCGCGCACCGTGTATCAGCAGAGTTCGCAGCGGCGTATTGCCGCGCTTGCTGATGCCGCCCAGACGTTGTTTTTCGCCGCTAGAGTGCTGCCGCGGTACGAGACCTAGGAAGGCAGCCATCTGGCGACCGTTCTTGAACTCCTTGGCGCCGCCCACGGCGGCCACCATGGCGGTGGCCGTGAGGATGCCGACCCCCGGTATGGTTTCGAGGCGCTGACACGCCTCGTCACGCTTGAACGCCTGCTTCAGCACAGCATCGAACTGCGCCCGCCGCGCATCCAGGGCCTGCAGCTCTTCGAACAGCAGGTGATAGGTCTGCCGGGCAAGCCCGGACAGACCGTTCTCTGCATCCTCTAGAATTCCCGGCAGCCGCTGCCGGACCTTGTTCGAGCCCTGTGGCATGACGATGCCGTGCTCGGCCAGGCAGCCTCGAATCTGGTTAATGAGCGCGGTACGCGCTTTGACGATTCGCTCGCGTGCGCGATGAACAGCCTGCACGTCTAGCTGTTGCGCCTGCTTTACAGGCACAAAGCGCATGTCGGCCCGCGTCACCGCTTCGCAAATGGCCGCGGCATCGTTGCCGTCGTTCTTATTGCCGCGCCGGTACGGCGTGACGAACTGCGGGCTGATAAGGCGCACGGTGTGCCCCAGGGCCTCGAAGCGGCGCGCCCACTGGTGGGCGCCCTGGCACGCCTCGAGGCCGATGAGGCACGGCGGCAGCTGCGCTACCGTCTCCATCAGCTTGGCGCGAGAAACGCGCTTTTGCAGCACCATTTTACCGTGCGCGTTTGCCCCGTGAAGCTGGAACACCGTTTTCGCCAGGTCAATACCGACTGCGTGTACTTCCATGGTGAGCCTCCAGTAGGTAAGCCCAAATTGGGCACGTTTACTCTGCGCCGAATCGACTCAGAGGCGGGGCGGTCCATAGTATCTATACGTATTGCAGTACTAGGACAAAACGTAAGATTTTCTTGAGGACACTATGAAGACGAACATGAGGCCCGAGCTCGAGGATTTCATCGCACTGCTCGTAGATGTGGCGGCCGCGCAACTTAGAAACGGAGGTCTGGAGGTATGCAACAAGCAGCAATCTACGCCAGGAACTCGACTGCGGAGCAGCGGGCGACGTCAATTGACGACCAGGTGCAGCGGTGTAGAGAAAAAGCGAAGGCGTTAGGGTATGACGTCGCCGACGAGCACATTTTTGTCGACGCCGCCATTAGCGGTTCCGAGAAGGGACTAGCGAAGCGCAAAGGCTATCAGGCGCTATTGCTCGTGTGCGAAGCAGGAGAGGTTGAGGCCGTCATTGCAACGGAGGTTTCGCGTCTGGCGCGCAGCCAGCTGGGAACTCTTACGCTTGTAACGCTGGTCGAGCGGACGCGAATCCGCCTGCTGACAATTTACGACGGCGTCGACTCCTCTCGAAAGGGCTGGCGACTCCATTTCGGACTCAATGGCGTAATTGCGGAAAATTTCCTGGAGGAAACAAGGGACCGCGTCATCGCTGGAATGATGGGCCAGCTCGGCCGGGGGTTTCAAATTGGTGCGCCTCCCTTCGGCTACCGCGGCGCAAAGGAATTTGACAGTCGCGGCGAGCACATTGGAACGCATTGGCGCATCGAAGACGGTGAGGCAGAAATTGTCAGGTGGATGTTCAACATGCGCTTAAAGGGCATGTCCTATTGCCGTATCGCCGATGACTTAAACGGGAGGAAGATAGCGACCCCTCGACCTCCGCGCAAGAAGACTGCGCGCTCGTATTGGAGGCCATCTACGGTTCGGCAGCTCATTATGAATCCGATTTTTGGAGGAAATTCCATTTGGAACGGCAGCCCTTTCTCCCGTGCCAAGGCAAAGCGTGAGCGCAGGAAGCTCGAACCGGTTGAATTTCCGCGCCCCGAGCTTGCACTCGTATCCTACGAGGTTTGGTCGCGGTGCAATCCGAAGGGCACGGAACGCGCGATACGGGGCGGGCGACGCCACCCGCTGTCTGGGCTTACTCGGTGTGGGGATTGTGGTGCCAGGCTTTCCATCAGCAGCAGCAGCACGACGAGCCGAACGCTGTACTGCGCGCAGTGCGAGCAGGCACATCGTGTGGGGGAGCGTGAGAGTTGGATGGGCTACGCATCGGTAACCGGACTACGGCACGCGCTGCAGTTCGTGCTTGAGCGGATTTGTTCGCCCGCAGTGAGGCATGAGGTCAACGAACGGTTGCGAAAGAAACTCGCCGGAGGCAACTCCGAGGAGCTCAAGAGTCTAAAGGGCCAGCTCGATAGAGCAACCAAGGCGTGGGAGAGGTCGGTGCGGTACATGCGCGAGGTCGACGACGACTACGACGTATTGCGACGCGAGTGCGACATCGCACTGAGCGAAAAAAGAAAACTCCAGGACCAGCTGTCAGTGCTCAAGAAGGAACAAGGAGACGTGGACAAGACGGTCCTCCGGGCACAACTCGAGGTGGATCCCCTGCCACTCATCCGTAGCCTTTTGCAGCCGGGGGAAAACGCCAGCAGAACGCAGCCGGTATTGGCGCGCTTGTTGCCAAAGGTAACGTTCGTTGACCGGCCGGTGAGGCACTCCGCAGTTTATGAGATATGGGT